>Ga0214921_10000546_pt1 | contig 70041 bp, 66 predicted proteins | sample LL1505_MetaG_FD_177992 | JGI IMG/M metagenome (GOLD analysis project Ga0214921, IMG submission 177992) | Freshwater microbial communities from Lake Lanier, Atlanta, Georgia, United States - LL-1505 | ecosystem: Environmental > Aquatic > Freshwater > Lake | place: USA: Georgia | collected... | reverse complement strand
CTACTTCTTCATCAGCTTCTTGAGCTGTGCGAGCGTGCGGGTGTTGGCCACGTCCTTGGCTTCAAGGCCCGCGCGGCGGGCTTGCAGCACGCCGCAGCGCATCACGTCGAGGCCGCGGGTGGAGTGGGCATCGGTCGAGATCACGAGCTTTACGCCGGCCCGCTTCGCAGCGGCAGCATGATGGTCGTCGAGGTCGAGCCGCCAGGGGTTGGCGTTGATTTCGAGGAACGTGCCGGTCTTCGCTGCGGCGGCGATGACCGCCTCGATGTCGACGTCGTAGGCGGGCCGGCGGTTGATGAGCCGGCCGGTCGGATGGCCGATGACCGTGACGTGGGGATTCTCGATCGCCTCGACGATGCGGGCGGTGATCCGATCACGGGACTGGCTCTGGCCGTAATGGAGGCTCGCGACCACCCAATCGGCCCGGGCCAGCACGTCATCGGGCAGGTCGAGCCCACCTTTTTCGAGCATATCGACTTCGATTCCCTTGAGCACCACGATCGGAGGCGGGCCATCAGCGGCGAGCGAGTCGTTGAGCCGGTCGATCTCGGACCACTGCTCGAGCAGCCGCTTGCGATCCAGCCCGCGGGCCATCGTCACACGTTGGCCATGATCGGTGATGGCGATGTAGGCGAGCCCTCGTGCGATCGCGGCTCGCACCATTTCGGCGAGTGTGTCTTCGCCGTCGGTGGCCGTCGTGTGCATATGCAGATCGCCGCGGATGTCGCCGAGCTCCACCAACGTGGGCAGTGCGTCCTGCTCCGCCAGACGGATCTCGTCGCCTCCTTCGCGGAGCTCCGGCGGAATCCAGGGCAGGCCGACAGCCTCGTAGACCTCCTCTTCGGTGGCGCCGCCGCGGCTCTTCGATTCCGTCGCCAGGGTCGCATCCGCGAGCGGAAACACGCCGTATTCGTTGATCGACAGTCCCTGCTCGCGCGCCCGTGAGCGGAGCTTCACGTTGTGTTCCTTCGAGCCGGTGAAATACTGCAGGGCCGCGCCGAATGACGTCTGGTCGACCACCCTGAGGTCGACCTGCACGTCGCGCGGTCCGCGGATGCTCGTCTTGGTGTCTCCACGCAGGAGCACCGCCGACGTCTCCTGCCAGGCAGCCAGATGATCCATCACGTCGGCGGGATCAGCCGAATTGACGACGAGGTCGAGATCGCCGATCGTTTCCCGCCCGCGTCGCCAACTGCCCGCGCCCGCGATCTGCCGAACCGCCGGACACTCGCCCATCCAGGCGAGCAGCCCGTGCATGATGGCGTCGGCTTCGCTCCAGAGGAGCCGCTTGTGCTCGGGGTTCTTGGCGAAGGCGATGTTGTCGAGAATCGCAGCCTGGGTCTTGTCGCCAAACCCCTTCAGCCCGGCGACACGGCCCTCGCGGCAGGCCTGCTCGAGATCGTCGAGCGAGGTCAGCGACAGTTCGCTGATCAGGGATTTCGCCTTCTTCGGCCCCAGGCCGGGCACCCGCATCAATTCGAACGCGACAGCCGGGACCTGAGCGTGGAGTTCGTCGACAAGGGCGAGCCGTCCGTGGTCGAGCAGTTCGCCAATCTTACCGGCGAGGTCGGTGCCGATCCCCTCAAGGTCGGTGAGCGCACGCGCGGGATCCGCCCGCACGCTCGCGAGCGATTCGACGAGACTGCCGATCGTGCGGGCGGCGGCCCGGTAGGCCCGCACCCGGAAGACGTTCTCACCCTGATATTCGAGCAGGTCGGCGACGTGCTCGAAGACGGCGGCAATGTCGGCGTTTGTCACGGGCACCATCGTACGGGCTGGACGCTGACTGCTACCATTCCCCTTCGCAGGACGGACGTCCTGCCTCTCCTGCCTAAGCTCGCCCAACCCGGCGTCAGAGCCGGCGGTACGCTGCTCCATCGCCGAGGGCGATCGCTATTGCTGTCTTCACGGCAAGTCTCGACGTCCTGTCGAACTTGCCTTGGCCGGCCTCCGCCGGCTGGTGTTGACCCGGCCCTCGGGGCCTAGCGCCGTGTGGAAGCCGCGTATCTGCCCGTCGGCTCTTCCGCATCGCACCGACCGTCTCCGCCGCCTCCCCCTTTCCAGTTGAGGAGGCTTCGGGCTCCCCGTGTCCCGCTCGCCGGCGTATTTGACCAGCGCAGGCAGGATGCCGGAGCGCAGGCAAATCCGAGTGAGCCGTAGCCTGGAGGGCGAAGGCGAACGTCCGGTGACGGGATATGGGGAGCCCGAAGCCGGATTGGGCGAGTGGGACATCGAAGTACGAGACGCGTGATCCGAGTCTCGTTACTGCAAACGGCCCGGGAGGGCGGCAGTCGGGTAGGCCGTGGGGCGGATGACGGGGCTCTGCCACGAGGTCGTGTGGCTCGTCGGCTCGAGGAGCCGGGGGAAGGCTCCGGTGGCGGCGCCGGGGCCAGTGCCCGGCACCACCGGCATGCCGACCGGACCGGTCGTAGGCGCACCGCCGGGAATCGTGCCAGACGTCGTGCCGCTGCCGGGCACAAGGCTCGGCGGCTGGACGGAAGGCTGGGCGGGCACCGCCGGCATGGGTGCCGAGGTGTTCGGTGTCGGAGGTACGGCGTAGGTCTGGGGTGCTGAGATCGCCGGCTGCGACCCGTTCGTCTGACCGACCGGCGACCGCATGTCGGGAATCGGCTTCAGCGACGGCGTCGGCTGGAAGGCCGGCGGCGCGGTCGGCTGCAGCGGAGCCGGAGCCTGAAGCGGCGCCGCGTAGGTTCCGTTTTGCGGCACGATCTGCGGCTGAAAGGTCGACTGCGGCATCCCTGGCTGCGGCATCCCTGGCTGCGGCATGCCGCCCTGGGGCACGAAGCCCTGGGGCAGCGTGGGGGCTGCGATGCTCGACTGTCCTTGGATGATCTGCTGGGGAATGTCGGCGCCGGCCGACCCCCAGGCCTGGGGCGTCGTCTGGATCGGCGCTGCAAACTGTGACGCGGCCGGCGCGGCCGGCACGCCCTGATAGGCGGGCATAGCGGCCGCGGGGGCGCCGTAGCCCTGGGCGCCCGGCTGCATCTGCACGTACTTCGTCGAATAGACGGCGCGATACTGTGTCATCGGCACGTTGACGGCCTGCTGCACATAGTTGGTCACCTGCTCCATGCACTCCCGCGAACAGCCCGTGCAAGGATCGATCTCGCACGACGGTTTGTACGACGTTACGGGCACGCATTGATACTGTGTGCGGTAGGTCGTCTCAGGCACGTAGCTCACCTGCTGCACCGGCACCACGACGGGCGGTGGCGGAGCGGGGATGGGTGCGGCGACCGGCGCCATCACCGGCGCTACGGCATAGGCGGGCGGCGCTTTGCGAAAGCACGAGCTACAGCCGGCGAACAGGCCGTCGAGACAACACTGGGCCTCGACCGATTGCGGCAGGATGGATGCGGCAGCGACTGCGAGCGGCAGCACGATCATCCAACGTCGCGTCTTCATGGCGGACTCCTTCGAACGGATCCGGCCGGAGCATCCCGGAAACCCCGGGTGCACAGGCTTTTTCACCGTTACCCAAGCCTAGGTTCCGCTTCGGGGTGCACGCTTGAAAAAAACCGACGCGCACTTCATGAATTCATGGGGCGATGCCGTCACGACCGGTAGGGCCGCCACCATCGCTACGACCGCCTGCTCACGGCCGCGATAGCCCCGCCAGACGACGATCCCGGGCCCGGTCTTCGAAGCGGTCATAGAGGGTGAACAACGCCTCGCGGATGTCGCCTCGGGACTGGTGAAAGACGTCTGCCACCTGCGCCTCACACTCGGCTGACGGCAGTCCTCCCGCCTGCGGAAGCCTCTCCACGATCGCCGCCAAGAGTGCGGTCGATGTGCGGCATATCCAGAGCGTGGGCAGGTGCCCGGAACGATGGGCCGTCACGAGCAGCCGGAGGCCGCCGAGAGCGGCGAACCACCGCGCGGCGAGAGCCCCCGGCCAGCCGAGCCGCTCCCAACTGTCGATGCACACGACGCTCCCGCGGGCGGCATGGATCAGGGCCCGAATAAGCGACATAGCGCCTCGTCCACCGTGCAGCCGCACCCGCTCGACGCGACATCCGCGTGTCTCGAGCGCGTCGGCGAGATGCCACAGCAAGGTCGTCTTGCCGCTCCCGTGCGGGCCCACGAGCGCGGCCGAGCCGCCACACCTCTCGAGGCCGACGAGCATCTCGGCCACACACAGGGGGCTGCCTGTGCCATCGAGCGGCGGGATTCGACCCGGCCGGACCGACCGTGTCGAAAATGGATTGCCCGCCCTGATATCCGGTGCCGCTTCGCTCATTGCAGCCGTTCCACCATGCCCAGGGCCGGCGCGATGTCGCCGACGTCAAACACGTGCTCAGACACGAAGTCTCGCCCAGTGGCAAAGAAGAGCCGGATCCGCACGCACCACCGGATCTTGACGACGACGCCCTCGTACGAAAGCGGGCTCGCCGGCAGCCGCACGGCGATCGTGCCGGTCGGCAAGGCCTCCGCGACACGCGCCGCGTCGTCGAGCCGCTCGAAATGATGCACGCCGAGATCCTCTTCCCCCTTGCCCTCCGTATACCAGAGCACGCTCCGTTCCACTGCTCGGACGGAGCCGGGGGCGACTCCGTCGATCTCATAGAGCACGACGAGGTCGGCAGCGACAGGATACTGCCGCAGCGGATGGTCGAACTGCATGCTGATCCGAGGTGCGGCCGGCCGCACGGCACCGTTGCTTTCGTCGCTCCCGTTCATCGACGCACCTCGTCGACGAGGGTCAGGCCGCCAGCGGCCGTCGATCGCGTGAGCGTCGCCGGGTAGACGATCAGGGGAAACACGCGCACGAATCCCGGCCAGTGCTCCGGCTGGCCACGCACGACGATCCGCCAGCGGACGGCGTTGTGTGCGGATGCAAATGAGTGCATCGCGCCGGCTGGGATCGTGACCGTCACATGGGTTTCGAACCGCACACCTGGGGTGATCTCGAGATTCGTCCACTCCTTGACCGTCTCCCGCCACACGATCACCCGTTCGGTACGGGTGTCGGTGCCCTGGCGGAACGACGCCATCTCCTCGACTTCCAGCGTCAACGCGATCGACCGGAAGACTCCCGAGCCACTCTGCGCAAGCAGCACGTCGTAGCTCCTGCCCGGGAAGAGCGGGTGATCGCAGATTTCCATCTGCGTCGTGCCGACGGCGGTGGTGAGCACGAGCCGCCGGACGAAGAGCACGATGCCGCCGATTCCAACCGCTGCGAACGGCATCAGCACGGCGAGGAGCACCCACTCGACGCGGCCGCTCAACAAGTCGATGCCGGCGCCGACGGCGAGCACCACCAGCACCGCATTCCAGAGCACCGCAAACAGCCCCATGCCGACGAGCGTCCAACTCTCCGGGCTTTCGATCGGCAGACGATACCGCAGGATGGTGCCCGGGGAATTGACGAGATCCTCGCAGGTCGGCACACCCGGGTGACCTCGATCCGCCCCCGGGCTCTGGCCCATGCTTTCGAGCAGGTTGGGAACGCCCTCCGCCGCAGCCCGCCGCTCGTCAGATTTGCCCCAAGCTCTGACGGTGCGTGCCACACCGGCCAGGCCGAAGGCCAGAAGCGCACCGGGAATCAGCAGGGTAAACGCCCACAGCCACCAGCGTGACCAGGCCGGAGCCGTGGCGTCCGACCCGATGCCGACGGCACCGCTGAACAGGAGACCCGCGAAACACGCCCCCGCCGCCACGAGCGCCGCGTAGAAGATCGCTTCGCCGAACGACCCCCAGGCCTGCGAGCCGGTGCGCCGGTGTCCGCGCTTCTTGCCGAAGAATCGCGGCAATCTCACGGCACGAATCCTCCGGGGGCAGGCGGGCTCCGACGGCCGACTTTCACGCGAAAGCGGCCTTCTGCCGCATTATGCACCCGCCGCCCGCCCGGTGCCCGCCAGGCCACTCAGGCGAGCGATTCATGGCGATTTTCCGCCGATTCGATCGTGATCTCACCCGCCGGCCGCGAGGCCCGGAAGAAGCCGATCTTTTCCAGGGAGCGGTAGACCTCCTCGAGCGTCTTTTCGCCAAAGTTTGAAATCGAGAGCAAGTCGGCGCGGGTGCAATTGAGCAGGTCATGCACCGTGAAGATGCCCTTCTCCTCGAGGCAGTTCGTCGTTCGCACCGACAGGCCGATCTCCGCCGTGCTCATCTCGAGCTTCTCGGCCATTTCGTCCGTCTGGGTCAGATTCTTGTACGCAACGCGTGGCATGCGGGGGTTCCCTCCCTGGTGTTTCGAGTCCGTGATTCGTTGACGGCGCTGGGGAATATAATCCAAACGTTCAAAATCCGACTACCATTTCCTGCTAGCGTGCTAGCATCGTCGCCTTGCCGCTCCCCACGCTCGACCACCTCAACGATTCCCAGCGGCAGGCCGCCACCCACGTGGATGGCCCTCTGCTCGTCCTGGCCGGACCAGGCAGCGGCAAAACCCGCGTCGTCACCCACCGTATCGCGCACCTGATCGCCCAGGGCATCCCGGCCCGGCAGATCGTCGCCCTCTCGTTCACGAACAAGGCGGCCGACGAGATGCGGCGCCGCGTGTCGGAGCTCGTCGGCCCGCAGGCCGTGGAGATGGGCACCTTCCATCGCTTCGCCGCCCGCCTGCTGCGCAAGCACGCCCCGCTCGTCGGCCTCACGAGCGACTATTCGATCCTCGATCCGGACGACGCCGGGGCCGTGCTCAAGCGGGCCGCCAGAAAGCTCGGGCTCTCGCTCACCCACACGCCGATCGATCGCCTGGCTTCCACGATCAGCCGGGCCAAGAACGACCTCCTCTCGCCCGCGACGTTCGAGCCCCGCTGGGGCCGGCCGGCCGACGAGGTCGCGGCCAAGCTCTGGCCCGTGTATCAGGAGTTTCTTCTGGCGGCAAACTCCGTCGACTTCGACGATCTGCTCGTGCACGTGGCCCGTCTGCTTACCGACAACTCCGAGCTGCGGGCCCTCCTCGACGCCCGCCATCGCTACATCCTGGTCGATGAATACCAGGACACCAACGCCGTTCAATACTGCATCGTTCGCGGACTCTCCATCGATCATCCCAATCTCGCCGTGACTGGCGATCCCGACCAGGCGATCTACGGCTGGCGCGGCGCGAGCATCCGCAATATTCTCGAATTCGAACGTGACTATCCGACCGCGCGGGTCGTGAAGCTCGAGCACAACTACCGCAGTACGGCGAACATCCTCGGCACTGCCGATCGCCTCATCGCCCACAACTCGCGCCGCAAGCCCAAGCGGCTCGTCACCGACGCGGCCGCCGGTGATCGGGTCAGGATCGTGCTCGACTCCACGAGCCACGACGAGGCCGATCGAATCGCCGATGAAATTTCCCATGGCGTCGTGTCGGGCCGTTCACCGCGACACTTCTGCATTCTGTTTCGTACCAATGCCTTGTCGCGATCGCTCGAAGTGGCGCTGCGCAGCCGCGGCGTGCCCTACCAGTTGGTGCGCGGCCTCGAGTTCTTCAAACGCCGCGAGATCCGCGACGTCGTGGCCTGGCTCCGGCTCCTGAAGAATCCGCGTGATGACGAGGCGTTTGTCAGGGTGGTGAACGTTCCGCCGCGGGGCATCGGCCGTCAATCGCTCGAATTGCTCACCGCCTGGGCCGAAGACCACCGCCTGAGCCGGCTCGACGCCGCCGCCCGGGCCGCCGGCATCCCGGGGCTCACGAAACGGGCAGCGAAGGCGCTGGGCGAATTCGGCCGCCTCCATGCCGGCCTCGCTGCGGTGGCGGCCGCCGACACGAGCGTGGCGGCCCTGCTGGAAGCGGTGCTCGAGCGCACAGGCTACCGCCAGTGGCTCGCCGACGACGGCATCGACGAGGAGGGCGAAGACCGCCTCGCCAACGTCGAAGAACTCCTCACCGCCGCACAGCAGTTCGACACGAGCTACCCGGATCGACCGCCGGAAGACGGCGGAGCCGACACCGACCCCCTGGGCGCGTTCCTGGAGACAACGGCCCTCGTCGCCGACACCGACGTCTGGGATCCCACCAGCGAACGGGTCGCCTTGATGACATTCCATGCGGCCAAGGGACTCGAATTTCCGGTCGTCTACCTCGTCGCCATGGAAGACGGCATCCTCCCCCACGAGCGCAGCCTCGACCATCCCGAGCAGCTCGAAGAGGAGCGTCGGCTCGTCTTCGTGGGAATCACGCGCGGCATGCAGGAGGTGCACGCCAGCTGCGCCCGGATCCGCGACTACCGCGGCACGCGCCGCATTTCGGCACCGAGCATTTTCCTCACCGAAATGACCGGCAGCGAAACCGAGCTCACCGGCACGGAGGCTCCATTGTCGGGAGCCATCGCGATCGACGACTTCGTCGCTCCGGGGCCGAGCCGATCGCGCAGGCCCGACGTTGACGACGCGTCGCAACTCGTAGCCGGCCCGGCCGACGAAGACATTTCGCAAGACCTGTCTGACGACAATCCCGGTCTTCGAGCGGCGCGGCCCCTTCGTGAACGACCATCTCGCTCGCTCGCGTTTCAGACCGCCGCCGACCTCGCCGAGCGGCTCGGAGGTGGGCCGAAGCCCCGGCACACCTTCACCGCGGGCCAGCGCGTGCGGCACGCCGACTACGGTGAGGGCGTCTTATCGGGCATCAGCGGCACGGGCCCCCGGTCGGTCGGCACCGTGATCTTCGACGGCCCGGCCGGCACCCGCACCTTCATCCTCGGCCACGGCGCCGTCGAGCCCGTGCAGTAGGCGTGTTTGAAAGGCCGCCGGCTCGGGGTTACCCCGTACCGTCTCGCCGGACGTTCGCCTTCGCCCTCCAGGCTTCGGCTCACTCGGATGTGCCTGCGCTTCGGCATCCTGCCTGCGCTGGTCACATACGCCGTCTCAACGGCAGGGGTAACCCCTCGTCTCCCCAACTCGTAGGCGCTCAGAAGTTTCGGCGGAGACGGTCGGTGGGCACGCGCAGACGCAGGGAGTCGTTGAGGACCATGGGCTTCTGAGCAAAACCCACGAGTCCCGTACTCTCAACACGACCGGAGTCGAGCATGCCTACCGCCGGCTCCGGATGCAGGTGGTTATCTGCTGCCCTGCCGTCCGGCGAGACGGTACGGGGTAACCCCGAGCCGGCGCGTGCATGTCAGCGTTACGCCCGCGAGCCAGTCTGCTCGCGCCACCACTGCACCGTCGCCGCGAGGCCGGTGTCGAAGGCCTGCTGCGGCTCCCAGCCGAGGAGCGTGCGGGCCCGCGTGATGTCGAGGCCGCGGCGCGGCTGGCCGTCGGGCTTCGACGTGTCCCAGGCGATGCGGCCGGTGTAGCCGCACGCGGCGGCGATCTTCACCACGAGGTCGCGGATCGGGATCTCGATCCCGCCGCCGAGATTGATCGGCACTGGCTCGTCCATGATTTCGGCCGCCTTCACGATTCCCTCGGCCGCGTCGTCGACATAGAGAAACTCACGGGTCGCCGCGCCCGTGCCCCAGCAGACCACTTCGGCGGCGCCGGCGAGCCGTGCCTCTTCACACTTGCGGATGAGCGCGGGGATCACGTGGCTCGAGGCGGGATCGAAGTTGTCGCCGGGGCCATAAAGGTTGACGGGCACGACGACCGCGCTTGCGAGCCCGTACTGACGCCGGTAGCCGTCGAGCATCACGAAGATCGCCTTCTTCGCCACGCCGTAGGGGGCGTTCGTCTCTTCCGGATAGCCGTTCCAGAGGTCGTCTTCACGGAACGGGATCGGGCAGTGCTTTGGATAGGCGCACACGGTGCCGGTGTGGACGAACTTCTCGAGGCCCCGGCGGCGGGCATGCTCGACGAGGTGCAGGCCCATCGCCATGTTGGCGTAGAAGAAGCGGCCCGGCTGGGCCATGTTGGCACCGATGCCCCCGACTTCGGCGGCCAGATGGATCACGACGTCGGGCCGGGCCGTGTCGTAGAGCCGGGCCACGTCGGACTCGACGGTGAGGTCGAAGTCTTTCCTGCGGGGCACAAAGAGCCTGTCGTCGGACACGCCACGGTTTCGCAGCAGTCGGCAGACCGCCCGGCCGAGGAAACCCGCTCCCCCGGTGACGACGATCCGTTTGTGTGCGAGATCGGTCATCGGCGGAGGCTCAGCGGTTGGGCACCGAGGCGTCGTGACCCGCGGCGAGGAGCACCTGCTCCTTGCGTGCCAATTCGAGATCCGACTCCACCATCAACGCCACGAGTTCGTCGAACGACACGCGCGGCTGCCAGGCGAGCTTGCTGCGGGCCTTCTTGGAGGAGCCGAGCAGCAGATCGACTTCGGCGGGCCGGAAATACCTGGGGTCGATCTCCACGAAGTCGCGGTAGTCGAGATCGAGCCGCCCGAACACTTTCTCGCAAAACTCACGCACTGAATGGGTCTCGTCAGTCGAGATCACGTAGTCGTCGGGCTCTTCCTGCTGGAGCATCAGCCACATCGCCTCGACGTAGTCGCCGGCGAATCCCCAATCGCGCTGCGCATCGAGGTTGCCGAGATAGAGCTTCTTCTGCAGGCCGGTCTTGATGCGGGTGGCTGCGCGGGTGATCTTCCGGGTCACGAACGTCTCGCCACGCCGCGGACTCTCGTGATTGAAGAGAATGCCGCACGAACCATGGAGCCCGTAGCTTTCGCGATAATTGACCGTGATCCAGTGGGCGTAGAGTTTCGCAACGCCATAGGGGCTGCGCGGATAAAACGGCGTGGTCTCCTGCTGGGGCGTCTCCACGACCTTGCCATACATTTCGGAACTCGACGCCTGGTAGAAGCGGATCTGGTAGCCGACCGCATCCTGAAAGTCGCGGATCGCTTCGAGCAGCCGCAGCGTGCCCACGGCGGTCACGTCGGCCGTGTAGGCGGGCTGGTCGAAACTCACGCGCACATGGCTCTGGGCGGCGAGGTTGTAGACCTCCGTTGGACGGATTTCACGGATCAGCCTGGCCAGGCCGTTGCCGTCGGCCATGTCGCCATGATGGAGCACGAGCGGCCGATCCATGTCGTGAATGTCTCGGTAGAGATGCTCGATGCGTTGCGTACCAAACGTGCTCGAGCGGCGCACGATACCGTGCACCTCGTAGCCTTTGTCGAGCAACAGTTCGGCGAGATACGAGCCGTCTTGTCCGGTGATTCCGGTGATCAAAGCACGTTTGGCGGAAACCGACACGGCTGGAACCTCCTGACCTCGAGAGTCTCGGCAGATGGCCATGGGCCACTCATCGGGAGGATACCCGAGCCGAGCCGGTCGGGTCAGCGCCGATCTGAAATTCAGCTGGCGGCCGTCGTTCGCGCAGAAATCACGGCGGTTTCCGCGGGGTCGGTCGCGGTGCCCGCCGGCGGCGTGCCAGCCTCGGGCGCGGCACCCCCTTCCGCACCGATGCCAAACATAGCCTCGTCGAACTCGGGCAGGAGTGCCGAGAGGAAGTCGGCGCAGATCACGGTAGACTCGCCGCCCGGGAGCCGGGTTTCATCGATGATCGCGTAGAGCTTGTAAACGGCCGAGGTGCCGGCCAGCTCGATGCGGGCGATCTGCGGGGCCATCCACCGGCCATCGACGCCATACGTCCAAAACACACGGAGCGTCTGGCCCGTCTTGCGAAACGTACCGGTAAACGTCTCGGCCTTCCGGCCGTCGTCGAGGGGAATGCTCTGCCGGTGCTCGGCTTCGGCGATCTCGAACCCGGCACCGGGATAGCAGCGATCGGGGGTGTGGCCGGAGGCATCGTGCGGCGTCGCGCAGACGATGAAGGCCGACACCTTCGCCCCCGTCTCCCGATTCGTAAACAGTTTCGAGATGTGCCCGACGGCCCCGGCGCGTTCGAGCTGCTTGGGATCGCTCGCCAGTTCCTGCACGTATTCCCAGCTGCCAAACCGGTTGGGAAACCGGGCCTCCAGCCGCTCGGCGGCCGCCTCGAGATCGGCCTTCACGTTGCGCCCACTCCAGCGGTCGGTGAACATGCCCTGCACGAGCGTGACGCCCACCACGAGTCCGGCAGCCAGCATCAACGGCACGAGGCCGGAAACCGACGACATCTTCATGGCACCACCCCTGCCCGGATTCCGAGCAACGCTACCGCGGTAGCGGCGATTCGTAGAGTCGCTGCGGCCGGGAATCGGCATAGCCGTTCACGACCAACCCCAGCACACGCACGCCGACCGACCGGAGGCGATCGATCGTCGCATTGATCAGAGGGATGCGGCTCGTATCCCGCATCGATGCGACGATCGCAACGTCGCTCTGCTGGCCGAGCAACAAGGCGTCGGCAAACGCCAGCACCGGCCCGGCATCGATCACCACATGATCGAACGAGTCGCGATAGTGCCGGATCAATCGGGCCAATTCGGGCCGCGACAGAGCCGTCACGGCCGCGTAGTCGCAGACTCCGCCCGTCACGGCGAAGAGCCCGTCGATGCTCGTCGGCTGCACGGCCTCGTCGGCGGTCAGTTCGCCGCGCAGCAATTCGGCCAGGCCGCGACCCAACTCGAGTTCGAGCGCCAGGTGCACATTGGGATGCCGCAGGTCGCCGTCGAGCAGGAGCGTGCGCTTGTCCGAGCGGGCGAGGCTCGCCGCCAACTGGGCCGCGAACGTCGTCTTGCCTTCGTGCTCCACGGCGCTCGTCACGAGGATCACCCGCGGCGCTTCACGGCCCGACTGCGCGATCAACGCGCGGATGCTGTCGACGCTCTCGGCCATCAGCCCGTCGTCGCCGCGCCGGCGCGACCGTCGCACCCGCGGCAACGTGCCGAGCACCCGCACGCCAAGCCGCTGGGGCACCTCGTCGGGAGAGCTCAGCCGGTCGCGCAGATAATCGAGCAGCACAATAAACCCGCCTCCAAGCACGAGCCCGGCGCCTCCGGCGAGCGACGCGAGCATGATGCGGAAGAGGCGGTCGTCGCCCTCGGGCACGCCGGCCTCCTCGATCAGCGTCACCCGGCTGGGCATTGACAGGTCGAGCGACGACGTCTCGAGCTGAATGCCGATCTGATCGTTGACTTTTTGTAGTTGCTCGATCTCGCTGCGACGGTGCTCGAGGTCGGCATTCGCCTTGCCGAGCTCCGTGACCTCCTTGGCCACCTTGTCGAACTCCTTCGACGTCTCCGCCAGCGTCTGGGCCAGCATTTCCCGCCGCATCTTGAGCACGATCGGGCTTTCAAGTGGCTGGCCCGAACGGCGGCCGGCCGTCTCGAGGGCCATCTGGGCCACGATCTGCGGACGCAACTCCTCCCGCCGCTGCACCATGCGCTGCACGATCTGTTCGCGCTGCGCCCGCAGCCGCTTCACGGCCGGCTCGTTGGATCCGCGGGCACTCCGCTGCTCCTGAAAGAGGATCGCTTCGTCGAGCGAGGCGAGTTTCCCGTCGAGTTCGAGGAGTTGCGGGTCGCGCACAAGCGCCGCATCGACCATTTCGTCGGGCAGAGCGTCTTGCTCGGCGATATCGCCCCGCGTCTTCGCCGCGATGATCGCGAGCTCCGCATCGATTGCCGTGAGATCCCGCTGCGTCTGCGACAGCTGCGCACGCAGCGTGCCCAGGTGATCGAGCAGGAGTGCACGCTGCGTGATCACCTCGGCGCCGTTGCCGGTGCCGAGGGTGCGGGCAAGCGAGTTGAACGTCTCGCGTTGCTGCCGCATGTCAGCCACATTTTCCTTGTATTTTTTCTCGAGCGCGTCGCGCCGCCCGAGGCCCTCCGACCGCTCCTTGTTGACGATGTCTTCCAGGTAGCTGCTGGTGACGGCGTTCACGATCTTGGCGACGTCAGCGGCGTTTTTGCCACGCAGGCGCACCTGCACGACTTCCGACTCCATCGGCGCGGTCACCTGGATCGACCGGGTCAGCCAGCCGACGGGATCCTCGTCCTGCTCCCGGATCAGTTCCAAATCCGCGATCCCTGTCCGCCGCAGCGCCGACGTCATCACGAAGGGCGACTTGATCAACGCGACCTGCGTCTTGCGGTAGGCCTCGTACTCCGAATTGTCGCGGCCGCCACCCCCGAGCATGCCGCCCTTGTCCCGCACCCGCAGCCACGCCACGGCCTCGTAGCCGCGCGGCAGGAAAATCCAGGTCGAGATCGCGGCCGCCGTCGCCAGCAGTACGCCGAGCGTCACGGCCGGCAGCCAACGGCGCCGGAAGGCGTGCCAGACGCGGCGGTAGTCGACGCCGCCTGCAAGCGGGTCGTCACCCGGATACGCCGGGGGCGAAAAATGCGGCGCAGGCGCAAGCCCGGAATCACGGACCACAAGCCCGCCGACCGAGGGCCCGGCCGGGGCAGATCCCATTGCAGCATCCGTTGCCGTCGTTGTCTCGCTCATGCAGCCACCAGGTGGGGACTATCGTCTCCACTTCCACTGTACCCCATATTTTCGGGTCAATCCGCACGCTTTGCCGGCGGAACCCCAGGGGCGGGCCGAATCACCGCCGATGGTGCCGCCTGGCGCGGTCGCACCGCCGCGGCCGGCGCCTGTTCCGCCACCTGCCGACGAGGCGCAAGTACTGCCACCGTCGAGTCTTCCGTCACGAACAACAAGGCCAGAATCTGCTGGAGCATGAACAGCATCCCCAGGGCCATCGGCATCATCACCCAGCCTGCGAGGTCGTGAAACACCATTTCGGCGAGCTCCGAATTGGCCACCTGGTAGAGGAGACCGGTGACAGTGATACGGATCGAGTTGACGATCAGTGCGATCGGAATGGCGCTCGCCAAAATCACGAGGTTTTCCCACCAGGCCCGGTCTCCGAGCAACACCAGCGCCACCGACAGCGCCACGAAGATCGTGAGCATCCGCAGACCGCTACAGGCGTCGACCACGCCGAGGTGCATTTCGCCCACGACGATCTGATTGCCTTCGCGAAAGGCGTCGAGACCCAGGGTCTGGAGGGCGTAGGTGCTCACGATCGTGGCGAGCGTCTGGAGCGGCCCGAGCAGGTACCGCGTGGCCTCGTCGGGCAGGGGATACATGAAGATCAGAAACGCGATCGGCGCCCACGCCCAGCGAAACATGCTCCACCCGCCGATGAGGAGAAACACCCCGGCCAGGGCCGGCACGAACGTGTACATGTCGATGGTCACGATTCGGTAGCGGGCCACCGCGAGCCGCAGTCCGAAGCTCGCGAGCAGCAAGAGCATGCCGGCGATCCGCGCCGACAACGCCACCGGCTCGACCGGCTTCCGCCACCAAAACAGCAGCGCCACGGAAAAGAGCGGCACGATCCAGCCGTGCGAATACTGGGGATTGCTCCAGCTCGACTGGGCGTTGAGGAGCCCCGGCCAATAGCTGTAGATCAACAGGCCCGTGAGGAGCAGGATCGCCATCCAGGCACTGCGGCCCTCCGGCCGCGCGAATTCAGCCGCGCACTCACCGAGCCGCCGCTTCGTGCCTTCGATCAGCCCCTCATCAACGAGTGGCTGCGCCGGCCTCGTGGCCGCGGGCTGCGGAGTGCCGCCGGAAACGATCGGAGTAATGGCCATCGGTGTTGCTTTGCCTCCCTCGGGACGATTCAAGCATACATCACCAGACAAGCCGCCTCGGGGAGTCGGCTCGCGGGCAACGGCCAAAAAAACGAGGCCTCGATCAACCGCCGGGCTGCCAGACGGCGGCCAGCCACCACCAGGCCACGGCCTGCACGGCGATCGCCATGAGCAGATCGACAGATCGCGGCCCCGGATCGGCACACCGCCCCGCCACCGCACAGAGCCCGAGCCGCACCGCGGCCGCGAGCGGCATCACCGCCACCACGGTCACGAACCCCTGCCATCCGAGCACGCACCCGGCGCACACGAGCGCCTGCCCCAGCACACGGTTTCCCACCGCGGCCCCGACCACGCCGGCCACGCATCCGCCGAGCACCGCCTGCGCCGCGGCGGGCCAGCCGGGCTCCGTCAGCGGGCCACCCGCGACCACCGCCAGCGCACAGAGCCCGAGGCAGGTGCCGCACCACCAACTCCAGGGCACATCCACACCATCGGCCTCGAAGAGCGTCCACGCGAGCACGACGCAGAGCAGCGCTGCATGCGCGAGGCACACGAGCGCGAGCGGCCAGTCGGGCTCCATGAGCAGCACGTCGGCGCCGATGCGGCCGGTGCCGAACCGCCCCGGTGGCCACGTGCGGCCGCCGGAGAGCAGTTCGACCGCCGTGATCGCACCGATGAGCATGCCGGCGGCCTCCACGAGTGGATAGCGCCAGTCGATCGGGCTGCCGCAGTCGCGGCACCGCCCACCGAGCACAAGCCAGCCGAGCACCGGCACGTTGTCGTGCCAGCGCACCGGACTGCCGCATGCCGGACAGCGCGATCCTCCCCGCACCACCGACTCTCCGCGTGGAGCGCGATGCGCGACCACGTTCAAGAAACTCGCCACGTTCCCGCCCAGGATGCAGAGAAACGCCGCGATCGTCGCGTCGACGAACCAGGCCGCGGGCCATGCGTTCAACGCCGCCATGTGCGAAAGGCCTCGAAGATCACTCTGGGACGGGGGGTGCAGGATCGTGTAGGGTAGCCAGTGGTTCCCCACCAGGGCAGAGGCAGCGGCATGGCGTCGGCAGATAATGATCCGATGGACTCCGGCGCGGGTGGCGCCCGCCCGCGGCTGCCGGCCTGGGCCAGCGTCGGGCTGCGTGTCTGCGCCACGGCCGTGCTCATGGCGCTCGCCCTGCGCGGCGTGGAATGGCCCAAGCTGATCGGTCTCTTCGGCACGATCGACTGGCGGTGGTGGGCCGCGGGTTTTGCGACGGGCATGGTCGTGCAGGTGATCGCTGCGGTGCGCTGGGCGTTGCTCGCCCGCCCGATCGGATTTGCGTATTCGATCGGGCTCTTCGTGTGGCGATTTTTCGAGGGGGCGTTCTTCAGTCTCTGCCTGCCGACGTCGATCGGCGGTGACGTGGTGAAGGCCTACCGGCTCGCCGACTCGACGCCCGGCCGGCTCCTGGCCGGCTGTACGGTGCTCGCCGACAGACTCGCAGGGCTCGCCGCGCTCGGGGTGCTCGCCGGGGCCGCCGTCATCGGCAAGGAGTGGTCGCTCGGGGTCGGGTCGACGATCGGCGTCGGAGCCGCGTTGCTCGGCGCAGTGCTCGCCGTGATCTGGCTCGCAGTCGGGTCGCTCGATCGGCTGCTCACGCTGTTTCCCGAACCCCACGCCGCACGGCAGTTCATCTCACGGCTCCTGCCCTACCAGATGCGGCCGAGCCTCATGACCCGGGCCGTCGCCTGGAGCCTCCTCGTGCAGATGGGCGGTTCGATCGCGGTGGCGTTCGTGGCGCGAGGCCTCGGCGTGACACTGCCGCTGTCCGTCTGGTTCGCCGTGGTGCCGCTGGTCGCGCTGGCGATGGTGCTGCCGATCAGCATCGGCGGTGTCGGCGTGCGCGAGGGGGGCCTCGCCTTCCTGCTCGCCCCGTCCGGCGTGCCCGCGGAGCAGGCCGTCGCCATCGGCCTGCTGTGGTTTCTGACCACGATCGCCAACGGACTGGTCGGCGGACTGCTGTTCCTGCTCGATCGCACGCCGAGCCACCAGACGCCGGCCCAGACACCAGCCCAGACGCCGGCCGCCAGCCTCCAGGGCTGACGTCAGGCCTGCGTGCGGGCTCGGGCCGCCCACAGCAAGAGGCCCGCAACGGTCTTGGCGTCTTCGATCCGCCCATCGAGACACATGGCCACGGCCTCCGCCACCGGCATCACCCGGGTGCGAATATGCTCGCCGGGCTCGAGCGCCTGCGGCCCCGGCACGAGCTCCTCGGCCACGAACAGGTGCATGCGCTCATGAAGAATGCCGGGTGACATCCAAAATTCACCGAGGCCCGACAGACGTCCCGCCCGATAGCCGGTCTCCTCGGCGAGTTCACGGGCGGCCGCCTCCGCGAGTGTTTCGACGCGATCGAGCGTGCCGGCGGGCAACTCCACCAACGTCTTTCCCACCGCCACCCGCACCACCTCCACGAGACAGACGTGATCGGGATCCACGAGCGGGATCACCACGACGCTGCCGGGATGTTCCACGACGTCGCGATCCCGCCCGCCGTCCGGCTCGGCGATCCGCACCACCCGAAAGCGGCGCGCCGTGAACACGACTTCGCCACCGCGGGCAGATGGCGGAGTCGGCTCAGTCTCACTCAGCGGCAGCTCGACGACGCTTACGGCAACGCCCCCGACATCGACCGCGGCGGCGGCCGTGCACGCCTTGACCGGGAGCATGGCCAGCCCGAGCCAGGCACCGGCGCGGCCCGTCGGCCCAGCCGACGTGATCACCCCGCACTCGACGCCAGCGGCACGGACAGCCTCACCCGCGGCGAGCGGCTGCCCGGCGGCGAGGCCGACGAGCCGGCGATTCACATGCCCGAGGGCGTCGAGCCGCGCGACCGTCTCCTGCCCGAGGTAGCAGCCTTTCGTGAACGAGATCGCCGCGGCACCGCGGCCGAGTTCCTGGGGCAGCGTCTTGGCCGGAATATCGCACGGCGCTGGCCAGCCTGCGGCGATGCGCAGCTGCTCGAGCGTCGCTGGTTGGGCCGCCGCGCAGCCCGCCGCCTCGAGCGCCATCACGAGCGGCAGTCGATCAGCGCCCGCCGCCTGCACGAGGACGCCTCCCGGCCCGGCCCAGGGCACGGTGACGACAGCCACGGGAACGCCGCCGATCGCGCTCTGCACGTGGCCCCACGGCCGCGTCGGCACGGGCATGCCGATGAGTGCCCCGATCATGCCGGCGGCTGTGGGGCCTACCACGACGATATTCACACGAGTGGCGGTTGCATCGACGATCTCGAGCCGTTCACGAATGTGATAGCGCTCGAGGTGCTCGGCCAACGACACGGAGCCGCCGGGAAACGTATCGATCCACACGCCGTCGTCGGTGCGCAAGACCGCCGCCAGAGCGAGCACCTGTCCCTTGGCGTCTGCGAAGAATCCCTCCGTGCCCGAACCGGGCTCCAGCGGGCCGATCGCCGCCGTTGTGAAGCCATCGATAAACCGCTGGGCGTCGGGGCCGCGTACGAGCACGGTCGGCCTGGGACCGGCGTCGAGCCAGCAGGCGGCAGAAGCGGCGGGCGTGGTGTTCATGCGAGGCGCCTTTCTTCAAAACGGATGGCGGGTCCCAGGCTACCAAAGCGTGTCTGCGAGGCGGATTTGCCGTCGGAAATTCCTGCCCGGGCCGAAAATTTTTCCGTCTCGCGCGAACGCTGTCCGGCCCCCCTGCGTACATCTCTCACCGCGACGATCGCGGCCGCGACGGGCTGCCCGGTGCCCGACGCGGAAACGCCTGTCCGGCACGCCCTGATGACGAAGGAAGGTTTCGATGGCCACTGTCGACTATGCCACCGAATGCGACGACGACTTCGATGACCACGATCCGTTCGCCGTCGCCGACAGCGGCCACTCCGACGTGGCCCGTGCCGCGGGTGAGGCCGACTCGGCGCCCTCGGCGCAGCGGCGGCAGCGCGAGCCGCTGCGAAGCCAGAGGCGTATGCACAGGATCGCCGACGTGCGGCATCGCCAGGGTGTGACCCTGCGGAACGTCGCCCGCCGACTCGGGGTCGAGATGGCCGTCGTCCGGCAGCAGGAGCAGCCCGAATGTGATCTGCGGATCTCGGAAGTGATGCGCTGGCAGGAGGTGCTGGAGGTGCCGATCGCCGAACTCCTCGTGGAGGGCGACGGCCAGCTCTCAGGCCCGGTGCTCGAGCGGTCACGAATGGTGAAACTGATGAAGACGGCGGCTGCACTCCGCGAGGGGACCCGTGGCACGCCCACCGGACGCGTCGTCGACATGCTGGTCGACCAAATCCTCGAAATCATGCCCGAGCTCGCCGACGTCACGCCCTGGAACACGGTGGGGCAGCGGCGGACACTCGACGACGTCGGCCGCACCGCGCTCTGTGCGTTGCCGGAAGACATCTTCCGCCATTCGGCAGGAGGTTGACCGACCGCCGACGGTGCGTACGATCGCGGCACGGGCATGCGGTGCCCGCGCACCAGACAAAGGCAAAGGGTCAATTTCCGTGTCTTCGCTGCTCGGCGTCCTCGGCATCACGGTCATTCTATTTTTTGTCGTCGCGGCCACTGCCCGGGCGATCCTCGGTCGCTGACTGCGGCCCGTCCCTGCTCGTGGCGGCTCCGACGACGAGGGCGGCGGTGCACAGCCCGAGTGTGCCGCCCAGCACGAGCCAGGCTGCGATCGCCAGCCCGACGTAGTCCCGCAGCCACACCCGAAGCGGCGGCTCGGGGCTCTTGGGAACCTTGCGTTGCACCGGCCCATCCCGGCCGGTCTGCTCGCGCATCGCATTCCGAAAGTCGTCCCAATCGGCCTGAGCCTCGGGCCGTTCCAGGGCGGCGAGCCAGGCGTCTCGCTGGCTGAGCAGGACCACCGGCGGCACCGCCAGGATCAGGCCCCACACGGCGATGAGTGCGGCGAGCGTCCCGGCGGATACGCGGCGGTGGCGAACATGCTCCATGCCCCCCATTCTCCACGCCTTTCCCACGGGGACAATCGGTCTGGTGCTGGGACCGTGGTCCTTGCTACGGTGCGATTGAATGACTCGCCGGCGCAGCCCCTCTCCTCCGATCCTGCTCATGCACCACCAGAGCCTGCCCACCGATCGATTGCCACCCTTCGTGGCTCCGCTGTTCGCCCTCGCCCTTGCCCTGCTCGGCTGCCAGACAGAGGCCGAGGCGCAGAGCGGCTGGCTGCCAACGGCCTGGTTTTCTCCAGCGGAAATGCCTGCCGACGCGATGTTTCCCCTCGCCGAACGCGACGGCCCGTGGCTCGTGCTGGCGACCACGTTTCGCGGCGAAGGCGCCCGCGACGACGCCCGCCGGCTGGCGCAGGAACTGCGTCGCGATCACAAGCTCAAGGCCTACACGCACGAAAAGTCGTTCGACTACACGGGCAAGCAGCAGGGCCTCGGCCTCAACCCCGACGGCTCGCCGAAGAAGATGCGGTATGCCAACTCCGAGCAGGTGATCGAGGTCGCCGTGCTGGTGGGCGACTTTGCGTCGTTTGACGACCCACGTGGCCAGAAACTGCTGGCCACGGTCAAGGGGCTCCAGCCCAAGGCGCTCAGCGGCGAGGCGGGCAAGAGCCGTTCGTTCGGCGACTTCCGCAAGATGATCGGGCTCGACAAGGCGGCGAAGGGGCCGATGCACCTGGCCTTCGTGATCCCGAATCCGCTCTTGCCAGAGGACTACTTCTCGCGGCAGGAGATCGACGCGTTCGTCGTGGAGATGAACGCCGACGTGACCCACAGCCTGCTCGACTGCCCTGGCCGCTACACCGTCCGCGTGGCCACGTTCACCGGCGCGGGGACGTTCGACCAGAAGGCGATCGCGTCCGGCGATGAAGACGTGAAACTCGAGAGCCGGCTCGCCGAGGCGGCCGACAAGGCCCATCGGCTGACAGCGGCCCTGCGTCGCTCCGGCTGGCAGGCGTGGGAATTTCACGATCGCGAGTCGAGCGTCGTCTGCGTGGGCAGCATCGACCAACTCGCCGTGCCGCAGGCCAACGGCGCCGCCACGGTGCATCCAGAAATCGCGCGCATCATCGGCGAACTCGGCCCCGATCCCACGAAACTCGCGGCCGGCACCCTCATGCCCCGCTCGATCGAAGGGATCCTCCTCGACGTCAAGCCGAAGCCGATCGACGTGCCCCGGGCCCCGGGCGGCTGGCGGTGATGGACTCGGCTCCGGCGACCGTGGTGCTCGGCACGACGAATGCGGGCAAGCTCCGCGAACTCGTCGACCTGCTCGCACCCGTGGGCATCCGCTGCCGATCGCTCGCCGACGAACCGCGGGCCGTCGAGGTCGAAGAGACGGGCAGCTCGTTCGCCGAGAACGCCGCCCTCAAGGCTTCTGCCCAGGCGCGAGCCATCAACGCCTGGGTGCTCGCCGAAGACAGCGGCCTCGTGGTCGACGCCCTCGGCGGCGCGCCGGGCGTCTACTCAGCCCGGTTCTCCGGTCCGGAGGCGACCGACACGACGAACAACGCCCTGCTCCTGGAACGGCTCGCACGCCACCGGGGTGCCGACCGCTCGGCCCACTACGCCTGCCACGCGGCGCTCGCCGACCCTGGCGGCGCGATCGTGGCCACGTCGTCGGGCACCTGCGGCGGCATCATCGCCGAGGCCGCCAGCGGCGCGGGCGGCTTCGGCTACGATCCCCTGTTCATCGTGCCCGAGTATCAACGCACGTTCGGCGAGTTGCCGCCGGCCGTGAAAGCCGTGATCAGCCACCGCGGCCGGGCCCTGCGGGCGCTGGTTCCGGCGCTCGTGCGGCATCTGGTGCCGGCAGGCTCTGCGGCGCCGCAAGCCGACGCTCGATGACACCGACGACGTCGTCGGTGCCATCGATCCGACCGGCCACCGCGTCGAGCCTGGGCCGAAAGTCGTCGAGCCGGTCGATGAACGAGCGGACGTGGGCCGTCGTCACCTGCTCCAAGAGCGTGAAATCGCCGCAGCCCATCCCGGCCAGAAAGTGGCTGTTCATGAGCTGCTCGGCATGCGCCCGCTCTGGGAGGAGCAGCATCGGCTTGCCGAGGTGGAGCGCCTCGCCGATCAGTTGATTGCCGGCGGCGGAAACGAGACAGCGGCAGGCCGCAAGGTCGTCCACGAACCGCCGGTCGTCGATGGCATGGAACGAGACCGACCCCAACGCATCCCGCTCGCCGAGGCCGTACACCTTCACCGGCAGGCCGCAGTCGGCGAGCGTGGCCAGCGCCGCAAACGGCGTGTGCCTGCGGAGGTAGCTGAGCACGAAGCCCTCGTTCCGCGGAACCGCCCGGGCCACCTCGGCACGCAAGAGCGGCCCCACCTGCACGGCATGCTCCCAGCCGCGCCTGAGCGGTGGGCGAAAAAACGCCGACACGACCGTGTCGGTCGCCTCGGTCACATACATCCAGACCGCATGGCTCATGAGCCACGCCTGCCACTGCAGCCACCACGGCAGCGACGACAGATCGTAGGCGAGCAGAAAGTGCTGGTGGTCAACGCTCACGAGCGGAATGCCCTGGCGGGCGGCGGCCCGCGGCAGCGCCGGCTCGAAGTCAGTCACGGCCAGGTCGGCACCGAATGCGTCGAGCTCGCCGAGCAGCAGATCGACGAGCGGGCCGAGGTGCCGGGCCTGGTAGTCGAGGCCGGTGGCGATCGAGCGGGTGACGTCGAGCCGGCCGCCGCTGTACTGAAACACGATGCCCGGGATGCCGACCACTCGAATCCGTGCGTCGCCGGCGAAGCGCCGTGACAGGAATTCGAGGGCGTCGGCCGACGTGAAGACGAGCAGTTCGTGCCGCTCGCGCAGCCGCTCCGCGAGCGTGGCGATCCGGGTGGCGTGGCCGCGCCCCTCTCCGCACAGACTGATTGCGATGTGGGCCATGCTCGGGTGGGAACGGGACGATGGAGGCTCGCGCGAACGATATTGTGCCGCGAACCCGGGCCGCCCACCAGGAACGTCGGCTGGCGAGCCCGGGTGTCGGACGCCGCCGCCATACCTTACGATGCTCCCTGGCCCCCCATTCCTCGCTGCACCGCCGTACTCCGTGGCATTCTCACATCGTTCGTCGTCCATCGTCGTGCTCGCGGTCGGCTTCGCGGCCGGTCTCGTGCACCCGACGACAGCGGCCGATGGCGACGAGGGCCCGGCATCGGCGGCGGGTTCGAGCATCGCCGTCACGGTGGGCGACACGCCGATTTTTCAGTCGGAAGTAGAGGCTGCCGTGCGGCGGGTGGCCCAGGGGCGCGTGCTCGACCCCGAGCGTCAGGCCCGACTGACGGCCGAGACGGTGGACCAACTCGTCGACGAGCGGCTCTTGCGCCGCGAGGTCGAAGCCCGGCAGATCACGGTCGACGAAGACGAGGTGACGGAAATCATCACCCGCATGCGGGGCCAGCTCGCCGACCGGCGGATAGCGATCGAGGCGTTCCTCGCGCAGTCCGGCCGTGACGAGACGTCGCTGCGCAACCAGATTCGTCTCGAGATCGCCCTCAACAAGCTCCTGCTGCCGCAGCTCACGAGTGCGTCGCTCGAGGCCGCCTTCACGAAGCACCGGCGCGACCTCGACGGCACGCTCGTGCGGGCCAGCCACATCGTGCTCCGGCCCGACCCTGGCCGCGGTGCCGAAGCGCTCGCCGACCTCGAGCGGCGAGCCGCACGCCTGCGCACCGACATCCTCCAGGGCACGGTCAGCTTCGCCGAAGCCGCCCTCCGGCATTCGGCGGGCCCGAGCCGGCGGCAGGGAGGCGACGTGGGATTTTTTCCCCGGCACGGCGTGATGGACGAGGAGTTCGCCCGCCAGTCGTTCGCTCTGGCGAAGGGAGAGATTTCGAAGCCCTTCGCCACCCCGTTCGGCGTGCACCTCGTGCTGGTCACCGACCTGAAGCCGGGCGATGCGCGTCCAGACACGCTGCGGCCGCAGTTGGAGAAACTGGTCGTTCAAGACGCGATCCGTGAAATCGTAACGCGGGGGCGGCAGACGACACCGATCACCTACGCTCCTGGCGTTCCCCACTTCGCCGCCGTCGATCCCGGCAGCCCGCCCGGGCCGCGCACGATCGTCATCGAGCCCGGTCCGTAGACTGTGTCGCAAGACCGCTGGCCCCGGCGGATTCAGGGTTGTGAGGCTCCCTTCGCCCCGCTACCCTCCTTCCCCTGTTTCGCATCACTCGGAGTGCCGTTCGTGGCCGGGACCTCTGTCATGAAACTTCGCTCGTGCCTCCTGCTCGCCTGCATGGCGATCGTCCCGCTCGTGGCGATGTTCTCGCACAAGATTCCCCGCGACTGGCGGCTGGCGGCACAGCGCCTGGCACGCGGCGAAGCACCCGTTCCCCCCACCCCTCAGTCACCCCCACCCGTGCCACCCGCGCCTGTGGCAACTGCCGCGGTGCCGGTGGCAGCCACACCGCCACCGCAGCGCTCTGCCGCGCCCGCAGTGCCGCCTCTCGTGCCGGCGGTGCCACCCGCCGAGCCTGCTTTGCGACTCGTCGACGTGGCGAAGCCGATGTCGCCCGTTCCGACGTCACAGGCCGTGGCGCCCGGTCCCGCCGACATAGCTCGCGATCGCCTGATGATCGAGGACCAATTGCGGGCGCTGGGGGCGGTGTCGATCGAGTGTGTGCCGATGATGCAGGGCACGTCGCATCGCTGTTCGTGCCGCGTGCCGGCCGATCCCTCGGGGCAGCTCCAGCGCGTCTTTCAATCATCGAATCCTGACCCGGTCGTGGCTCTGAAGAATCTGCATGGCCAAGTGCAGTTCTGGAAGCACCGGCTCGCCATGCGGCCCGATGTCGCGAATCCTTTGCGAACCTCCGGTGACGGCGGCCAGACTGGCCTGCGCTGACCAGCCACGCGAGAGCTGCCCATGCGCAAAAAGCCCAAGACCTCGCGCGGACTGGCCGGAAGCCTCGGGGGGCGGCCTCAGCTCCGCATCTGGACTCCGCCGCTGGCGTCGCCCCCGCGTCGCCCTCGTCGCCCACCGTCGCCACGCCGCCGGGCGAAGCCAGTGCCCGAACAGTTCACCCCGGCCCTCCACCCGCGCTCGGACGACCTGGCACGCTTGGAGGCCGCGCTCTTCATCGCGCGGCAGCCGCTCTCGCCTCGTCGCCTCGCCAAGCTCGCCCGGCTTCCGGATGGCACGAAGGCCCGTGCGCTGATGCGGGAACTGCGCCGACTGCAAGACGATGCCGGCGCGGCGTTTCGGATCGAACAGATCGCCGGCGGCTTCCAGCTGCTCACTCGCCCGGCACTCGGTCCATGGGTTCGCCGGCTGCTGGCCAAACCGCCGGAAAACCGGCTCTCAGCCGCAGCCCTGGAGACCCTGGCGATCGTCGCCTACCGGCAGCCCGTGACCCGAGCGGAGATCGAGGCGATCCGCGGCGTCGGCTGCGAGGAGATGCTGCGGCAGTTGTTGGAGCGGGATTTTGTCGCCAGCGGCGGTCGCACCGACGATCTGGGCAGGCCGCATGTGTACCAGACGACAAATCGGTTTTTGCAAGCCTTCGGACTGGCCCGAATCGAGGACCTGCCACCGCTGGAAGTTCCGAGCCCCTCCGCCGCTGCGGCCCCCGCTTCGGCGGAAGCCGGTCCTACGGACTGAAATTTAGCCCGTCGCGACACTTGCACTTCTGGCAGCGGGGCGACACACTTTTCAAGCCCGTTCGAAATCCCCGACCCCACCGAGGAGCTTTTTCCGTGACGATCGTTGCGAATCCGCGAGGACATCAAGACGTGATGGCTGCCGATGTGTTCTCCTGGAACGAACTCCCCGAGCTGATGGCTGCCGAAGAACTCTTCGACGGGGCCATGCGTGCCGAAGCCAGCGATCGCGCGCTCGTCGCTCGCGGCGACGAAGACGAGGATGAAGAAGACGAGGAAGACGACGACGACGAGGACGATGAAGAAGACGACCTTGAAGACGACGAAGAGGAGTGGGAAGAAGTCGAAGACGACGATGAAGACGAGGAAGACGAAGAGGACGAGGCCGAAGACGACGACGAAGAGGACGAGGCCGAAGACGACGACGAAGAGTGGGAAGACGACGACGAGGAGTGGGAAGACGACGACGAAGAGGACGAGGACAGCGAGGACGAAGACGAGGATGAAGACGACGACGACTGAGCCGGTCATCGTCTGAGCAGGGATCGCGCTTCGTTCAGGGCCTGATATCCAGAGGGATCGGCCCTGCGTTCACTGGCAGCCGGAGGCGGCGGCCCTTGCGATCGACATCGATCTCGATGTGGTCTCCAGCCGCAGCAAGTTTCGCGAGCATATCCGGCTGATCCACGAGCGGCATGCCGTCGATCGCCACGATCCGGTCGCCGAGCATCACGCCGCCCTTGGCCATTGGCGAGCCTGTGGTGACACGCACGACGATCGGAGCCTCCGGCTCACACGCGTCGCCCCGCGTGCCGATGCCCCAGCGGGGCCGAGGGCCCGACGTGACCGTCTCGGCGGCGGGCATCTCCAGCCCGCGCCGCGTGGAGGCCGACTCCGTGCGGCACTGCCCGCGAAACGGCCGCCGCGGCCGCGGGTCGTCGGCGATGGCGGTCACGAAGTCGAGCACGAGCCTCGTCACCGGCTCGATTCCGGAAAAGTTGACGAGGTGTGTGTCGTCGCTGGGGCGGTGGTATTGGTCGTGGAGCCCCGTATGGAACATCACGGTGGGGATCTTCGCGGCGATGAACGGATAGTGGTCGGAGTCGTCGGTGATCTCCCAGTCGAACACGAGCTCCAGGTTCGCCCGGGCATTCGCCTCGAGGCAGGCCATGCGCAGCCCGGCCGCCGTTCGGGAGCCGTAGACCTCGAGCCGTTCGCCACGGAGCCGGCCGATCATGTCGAGGTTCACCGAAAATACGATCGTGAAGGGGGCGAGCGCCGCGGGCCGCACCCGCAGGAAGTGGTAGGAGCCGAGCAGTCCCTTTTCCTCGCCGTCCCAGAAGGCGATGAGCATCGGTCGCCGCGGCCGACTCGGCAGGTGGCCGAGCGCCTCGGCGAGCTCCAGCAGCCCGGCGACGCCCGAGGCGTTGTCGTCGGCGCCGTTGTGGATGTAGCCGGTGGGGCCGTAGCTGTTGCTCGCGGTGCCGTAGCCGACGTGGTCGTAGTGGGCTCCCACGACCACGAGCTCGTGGGCGAGCGCCGGATCGCTGCCGGGCACGAGCGCGAGGATGTTGCGCATGCCGCCGAAGGCCTGATAGAAGGTGCCGTTGTCACCGGCGGGCTGGAGGCCGAGCTTCTCGAGGGCCGCCACGATGTAGGTGCCGGCGGCCCGGCCGCCGCGGCTGCCTCCCTCGCGGCCTTCGAAGGCGTCGTCGGCGAGGGCGTGGACATGGCGGCTGGCATCGGCGGCCTGAATGGAGGCGTGAGCCGCGGCCATGTGCTCGGCGGCCGAGAGCGGAATTGCCGCCACGACGGCGGCGAGAACCATGACCGTCCGAGACAATCGGATGCGATTCGTCAGGGCCATCTGCCGCCTCCTTGCGGGACCGTGGTTTGCGGTCCAGAATAGACTCGCGATCACGCCCCTCGTCCACGGGAGTTTTCGCGGGTTTGGAGAGGTGGCAGAGTGGTCGAATGCGCGTCTTTGCTAAAGACGTGTCCGGTCAAAAGCTGGACCGCGGGTTCGAATCCCGCCCTCTCCGTTGCACAGTCGGCTGACACGCTCAATTGCCGCAGTGTCAGCCCTGCTCGCACACCGAGCGTTGGCGGCCCAGGCCGTGGAGCCCGTCTGCCGGCGGCGGCCGTTGACGTCGAGCCAGAGCCCGAAGGCCTGCGGGTCGCCGATCTCGTCGGACGTCACGAGCCACGCCCGAGTGGGAGAAACGTGGGGCACGACTTGCCCTTGCTCCACTGCCCGCCACGGTCGAGCTGAAACTCCCGCTCCGACACGTCGTTGGCCAGCACGAACCCGGCCACGACGCCGCGGGCCTCGGCGGGCGATTCCAATGCATGCGCATCGCGGCCGAGCACGAGACCGAGTTCCACCTCCCAGTCGGTCTTCGTGCTGCCGTGCGGAATCCGAATCGGATCGTGCGGGCCGCTGACGGCGGTCGTCGCCTTCATGAACAGGATCGGTTCGGCAGGGATCGCCGCGCCGGTTTCCCGCGCGTGATCGGCGTAGTTGAGGCCGATCGCGAACACGTTGCGCGGCCGGGCGACAGGGGCCCCGAGCCTCACGCCTGCCGGGGCGTCGGGAAGCGCACGGATATCGGCCACCGCACGCAGCCTGTCGAGGCCGCCCGCCGTAAAGAACGCATGGTCGTAGTCGGACACGAGCTGTGAGCAGTCCTTGATCACACCGTCCGCGACGACGATGCCCGGACGTTCCTGCCCTCGAGGTCCGAAGCGCACCAGTTTCATGGATGGTCTCCTTGAGTCGAGATCGGGAGTCTACCGATCGGCCTCGGCCGGCGGCAGACGGGAGAAGAGCATGCCGCTGGCGACGAGGGATGCGGGGCCGTCGTAGCGCAGGCTCGCTGGCCCGCGGAGGTCGCATGCTTCAAGTGCGGCGCACGCCTCGGCTAGGAAGCGGTATTCAATCGACGCATCGAAATAGCTGCCCGACGCCACAGCCGCGCGGATCCGCTCGTCGTAGCCGGGATAAAACTTGAAGTGCGCGAGCACGAGCTGCACACGGTCGCTCGGCGGCAGCGTCGCCTCGTGCGGGCAGCGCATCCGCACGCCCGGCTGCCAGCGCACGAGCGGCGCTTTGTGGATCAGCGCGTGCTTGTAGGACGCGAGCCAGGCCGGTGGCGTGGGCACGCGTTTCAAAAGCTCCCCGAGCATCCGGGGCCGCACGCCTTCGAGCGGCACCGCCCGCGGCCGGGGCTCGCGGTCGCGCCAGTCGAGCGACACGAGCGGGTCGAGATACGGGCAGAGCTCGAAAGGCGCGGCGGCAAGATCGGCTGCCGCCAGGTCGGCGAGCGAACGCGGAAAAAAGTCGAGCATCACGGCCCGGGCGCTCCCGAGACCGTCGCGATCGAGGGCCGCCGCCAGCGCGTCGATCGAGGCGAACGGCGGCGGCAGCACGAGAAACTCATCGCAATCGACGCCGAGCACCCAGCGGCCGGGGAAGAGCCGCTCCGGCACGAGCCGACGCACCCACGTGCTGAACCGCAGGCCGTCGATCTTGTCGCCGAAACGCCGATCCGACGCGACCACGCCGCAGTCGGGCTGGGATGCGAGCAGCTCGCGCGTGCCGTCGGTGGAATGGTCGTCGAGAAACCAGAAGTTCCGCACGCCGAGCGCCCGGTAGTGGGCCAGAAAGTGCGGGAGGAAATACCGCTCGTTGCGCACGATCGCGAACACGGGCACCGCCGGGTGGTCCTCCCGTGGCCGTGCGATCACGTCGAGCCGAAATGAAACTGCCATTGCATGCGTTGATTCGAGCGGCTGCATCGTCGCGTGATACCATGTTGCCATGGCGACGCGCACTATGAAACTCTATGACTATCCCGATTTTTCCCAGGACAACCCCTGGCAACGGAAGACGATCGACACGGCTTCGCCCATGCCAGTGCTGCGATCCCTCGCCTGGCGGCCACCCGACGACGCCGCCCTGATCCACGTTGGCTGGGAGCATTTCTTTTTCAAGCCTTGTCGCACGGCTCCCGAGGCCGAGGCACGGGCGCACGCGGTCGTCGCGGCGCTCGATCAATGCCGCCGGCGTGGAGTCCGGATTCTCTGGACCGTGCACAACCTCACGGCCCATGCCATGCCGTGGAAGCGGGCCGAACAGATCGTCCGCGAGGGCCTGGCCGAACACGCTGCCGTCGTGTTCCTCATGTCCGAGAAACACCGGCACCTATTTCCCTTCATTCCCGCCGCCAAGATCGCCGTCGTTCCCCACTACGTCGACGAGAATCCGTATCGTTCCGAGCGTGTGGCAGTTCCCGCCCGCTTCGGCTTCTTCAAGTTCGGCGCCCTGCGCAACGAGCACGCCCGGGAACTGCTCGAGGCAGTGATCGCCTCCCCTCGATTCGTGCGGTACGTGTCGGACGAACACGCACCTTTCGAATGCCACGGCGACGACGTGATCGTGCGGCGCCGCTTCACTGCGGACGAAGCACTGCGATACGCCGCCGGGTCGCATTTCAGCCTGTTCATCCGCGAGCCCGTGCTCAACAGCGGCGTCATCAACTTCTACTGGGGCAGCCGGCTCGCCGTGTTCCACACGCCGGAAGCAGTCAGGCACATCGATCTGCCGCCGGGGATGGAGCGGTTTGCGATGACCGACACCGACCTGCACCCCGCCCACATCAACGACACGCTCGCCGCGACTCCCCTCCCCGGAGATGAGATGAATGGGTGGCTCGCGGAGCGGACCCCCGCCCGCGTGTCGCACCGGTGGTGGCAGGCCGCTCTCGCCGCATGACAGAGCCATGACCGACACCGACTCCTACTGGGCGGGCCGCCACGATGCCGTCTATCTGCAGACCGTCCGCGACATCTGCGACACGATCGCAGGCCACGCACAGACCGTGCTCGACGTCGGCTCCAATGGCACTCCGATCCTCGAATGGCGGCGGCCTGCCGCCCGGCGATTGGTCTCGGTCGATCTGCGCGAACCATACGTGGCCCAGGGAGTCGAGTCGGTCACCCACGACTTCCTGACCTACCCGATCGCCGAGCCGTTCGACCTCGTCACCTGCCTGCAGGTCTTGGAGCACGTGCCCGAAGCCGCCGCATTCGCCCAGAAGCTGCTCGCCGCCGGCAAGATCGTAGTCGTGTCGGTTCCCTACCGGTGGCCAAAGGGAGCGTGCTCGTACCACATCCACGACCCGGTCGACGAGCACACCATGCGGTCGTGGTTCGGCAGGCCACCGACCTCGCAGTACATCGCCCGCGAGCCGACGGGCGTGTGTCGGCTGGTGCAGGTCTACCGGACGGTCGCGGCGCCGCCGCCCGCCACGGCATCGCGGACGATCTCGCCGACGATGCGTCCGGCGATCAGCGTCACCCACCGTGCCCCTCGATCGACGGCGTCATTCCCGCTGTTTTCGCTCGTCCGCAACGAGGCGACGATGCTGCCTCATTTCTTGCAGCACTACCGCGGCCTCGGGATCGACCACTTCTTCATCTATGACGACCAGTCGACCGACGAAACGCCCGCCCTCCTCAGGGCCCAGTCCGACTGCACCGTGCTCGCGTCGCCGCACCGGTTCGGGGATGTATGCGGGATGACCGCCTCCGGCGTGCCCAGGCGGTTCTGCTCGCTGCTGAGGGAGACGCTTCCGCTTGCGTTTGCGCCCCGGGGATGGGCCGTCGTCGTCGACGTCGATGAGTTCATGATCCTGCCGCCGGGCATCACCTCGCTGCCGCAGATGTGCCGGCTGCTCGACACCCGCGGACAGGCCTACGCCACCGCGCCGATGGTTGACTTCTACGCCGAGACGTTCGTAGCGTCCGCGGCGACGCCGGGTACGAACCCGCTCGACGCGTGCCCATATTTCGACGCCGGGCCGCTGTACGAGTGGGACGGTTCCCGGATCGTCCCTCAACGCTTGTTCCGTGGCGTGCGGGCGCGGCTCCATCGTTTCATGGCCGCCACGAAGCCGTTGGTCATGGAAGAACTCTACGGCTCCGGGCAGCCCACGTGGACGACGAAGTGCTGGAAGGTTCCTCTGCTCAAGAACGGCCAGGGCATCACGCGGCGGGGAGACCATGAAATCAGCGTGCCGCCCACCACCAACTGTGACGTCGCCCTGGCCCACTTCAAATTTCTCGCAGGCCTCGAGTGGAAGGTCGCCACCGCCATCGCCGACGCCCAGTACTTCGGACATTCGCTCGAGTACCGGTTCTTGCAGGCGGCGATCGCCGCCGTCGGGAATGGGTCGCTCCTGGGGCCGGAATCACGCCGCTACACGGGCCCCGAGAGCCTCGTGAAGGCGGGCCTGCTCCATCCGATCGTGAAGACCCCGTGACCGCAAGCGGTGCCGTGGCGGCCGACGGCTTGCGCGTCTGCTGGGCGCGAACCGGGGATTATGGGAGATTCCTCGGCCGTCCGAAAGCGACCGTTTAACTCCGTCGGGTCTGCCGTCCATGAAGATTCTCGTCACCGGCGGCGCTGGATTCATCGGCAGCCATGTCGTCGATGGGCTCCTCGCGGCCGGCCATCACGTGGCCGTGATCGACGACCTCTCGAGCGGCTCACGCGACAACCTGCCGCCCGCCGTGCCGCTGCACGTGGTCGATATCGTGGACGGCCAGGCGGTGCGCGGCGTCTTCGAGCGGGAGCGGCCCGAGGCTGTCTGCCATCAGGCGGCCCAGATGTCGGTGAGCCGCTCAGTTCGCGAGCCCCTGTTCGACGCCCAGGTGAACTGCATCGGGCTGATCAACGTGCTCGATGCGGCCGTGGCGACCGGCTGCGCACGGTTCGTGTTCGCCTCGAGCGGAGGCGTGCTCTACGGCGATGTCACGGCACCGGCCCCCGAGACGACGCCGGCGAATCCTGTCAGCCCCTACGGCATCACGAAGTGGGTGGGCGAGCGCTACCTCGAGTTCTACGCAAAAGAGCACGGCTTGGCAGCCGTGGCGCTGCGGTATTCGAACGTCTACGGTCCGCGGCAGAATCCGCACGGCGAGGCGGGTGTGGTGGCGATCTTCTGCAAGAAGCTGCTGGCCGGCGAGCCCGCCACGATCAATGGCGACGGCCGCTACGTGCGCGACTACGTGTTCGGGCCTGATGTCGCAGCGGCGAACGTCGCCGCCCTCACCCATACGCTGCCGGGCGTCGTGCCGAAGTCGCTCACGAGCCTCAACATCGGCACGGGCATCGGTGTCGACGTCAACGAGCTCGAAGCGGTTGTTAGGGGCGAGGTCGGCCGGGTGCTGGCCGAGCGCGGCCGCCCGGCGCACCTGCCCGACCCCCTGCACGGCCCGGCCCGCCCGGGCGACCTGCGGTCGAATCTCGTCTCGGCCGCCCGCGCGAGCGAAGTGCTTGGCTGGCGACCGACGGTCGCGTTTCCAGCAGGCGTGGCCCGCACGGTCGCGTGGTTTGCCGCGACGCAAACATGGTGAGCCTCACCTCGCGTCGGCTGGCACGAGCCCCGTGATCGCACCGCTGCAGATCCGCTTCATGAGCGATGGCGATGTCAGATAGTGTTGGAAGCCGTGCGTTCGGCCCACCACGTTCGCCGCGTCGGCACTCGAGAACTGCACCGTCGCCGGCACCCAGGCCCGCGGCATGCCGACGTAGCCGAGAGCGTCGGCCCGCTGACTGCAGTCGAGCAGCGGAAAAAATCGGAGGGCATCGTCGGTCGAATTCACCAAGAGCGTGAGCCTGTCGAGCCGGGCGACGGCCTCCCGGTAGGGGCCACGCGGAGCGAGCGCGTCGCAGCGGACCGCGGCAGCGATGAACACGAGATTGACAGGGCCCGAACGCGTCGTCCACGGATGCACCGTCGGCCCGCCCGTGCGTTCGGCGATCACGAGATCTTCGATCGCCTCGAGCGTAATGATCGCCCCGTAGCTGTAGCCCACGATCGCAACGGGTCGGCCGGGCTCGAACTGCCCGAGCAGCCAGGCAAGGTAATGCCCCTGGGAAAATGCCCGTTCGTACTTGGCCCGGCCGTCTTTAAGGAGGATGCCCTGCTGCTCGCTTGGCCACGAGTAGACCACGGTGCGTATGTCGGAATCACCGCAGGCTGCGGCCCGGCGGGCGAGTTCCAGCCCCTGTTGCCGGGCCTCGGCATGGGAGTAGCGATTGCCATGAATGAACACCATCACGGGCCGGTGCGGTTCATCGAGCAGACTGGCGATGTCCGACCGATCCCACATGCTGCCGTCGGCCCGCAGCCGCTCGACCCGCAGGTTGACCGACTCCGGCAAGCGGCACATGCCAGGCAGACCGCGGCTGCTCACCACCCACACGTCCGGAGTGCCGGAGGGGCAGGGCAGATCGGCCCCGTCGCCCCGCCGCGGATGCCACACCGCGACCCCCGCCGTCAAAAACGCGAGTGCGACGACGAGCAGTCGGCAGGCGTAGCGAAGGTGAGGGGCATCCATGGCGTCGAGAGTCGTCGTGACGACGTCCCCGCTCAGCCAGTCCATGGCAGAGGAACGTCCTGGAAAACCGTAGCACGCAAAGGGCGGCGTTGCCGCAACCAGGCCACCGCCGATTCGCTGCCCTAAAGCCCGAGCACCGGTGGCCATCGGCACGATCGTCACATTCGGCCCGCAGTGGTCGCCGCTGTGGCCGCGTCGCCTCAAAAACGATCCGGCACGGCGCCGGATCGTGGGCTAGGGTTTCTCGGTGTCGCGTCGGGCGACGCCTCACGTCCTTGCGGTCACCTCCTCGACCGACCCCTGCGGTGGAGAATTCTCTCATGTCACGTTCCCTGTGCCTGGCCCTTCTGCTCGGCAGCCTCGCGGCCGCTCCGGGCTGCAGCAGCTGCTTCGGCGGAGCCAATTCATGCCGGCGTCCGTCCTTCATGGAGTTCCGTTCGCCTTGCTCGTCGCGGGCCCCGATGGCCGCGCCGATGATGGCCCCGCCCTGCGGTGCTCCGGCCTGCGGCGCCCCGGCCTGCGATCCGTGCCAGTCGGCAGCCCCGTGCTGCGACGAAGGCACCGTGATCTCGTCGCCGGGCTCCACTCCAGTGGTGCACGAGCAGGGCACATTCAGCTGATTCTTCGTTCGCCCCTCCGGTGATGCGCCGCTCTTGCCGGCCACGCGTCGGGCAAGCGGCACACCGCGTGCCCGCTCCCGATTCGAGCGGCTCGTCACCGGGGGGGCGAACCTTATAATCGGCGGCTTTGCCCATCCGGTCTGCACGGAGCCGCCATGTTCGAGTCGCTGTCCGCCTCGCTTTCGTCCGCCCTCAACGCCTTCCGCGGGCGCGGTCGCCTCACCGAGGCGAACATGCGCGAGGGGCTCGGCTCGGTCCGCACCGCGCTTCTCGAGGCCGACGTCGCCTACGACGTGGCCGACCGCTTCCTCGATCGCGTCGTCGCCGATGCCGTCGGGGCCCAGGTGCTCGAATCGCTCGATCCGGCCCAGCAGCTCGTCGGCATCGTGCACCGCGAGCTCGTGAACCTGATGGGCCCGGTGGACCATTCGCTCCACCTCGAAGCGGGCAAGACCACGATTCTCATGCTGTGCGGCCTGCAGGGCTCCGGCAAGACGACCTCGTGCGCGAAGCTCGCCAAAAAGATTCTCGCGCAGGGCCGCGGCGTGATGCTCGTGGCCGCCGATCTGCAGAGGCCCGCGGCCATTGAACAACTGGCCGTCCTCGGCAGGCAGCTGGGCGTGCCGGTGCACGTGCCCGACGGCGTCACCGACCCGGTCGCCGTCTGCCAGGCCGGCGTGGCCCGGGCGAAGAAGGAGGGGATCTCGACGGTCATCCTCGACACCGCCGGCCGCCTCGCGATCGACGAGGCCCTCATGCAGGAGCTCTCGCGGATCGACCGCACCGTGGGCCCCGACCAGGTGTATCTCGTGGTCGACGCGATGACCGGCCAAGACGCCGTCCGCAGCGCCAAGGCCTTCAACGAGGCCCTCGAACTCAACGGCGTGATCATGACGAAGCTCGACGGCGACGCCCGCGGCGGCGCGGCGCTCTCCGTCAAGGATGTGACGGGCGTGCCGATCAAGTTCATCGGCACTGGTGAGCAGATCGAGGCCCTCGAAGACTTCCACCCCGACCGCATGGCCGGCCGAATCCTCGGCATGGGTGACGTCGTGTCGCTCGTCGAGGAGGCGCAGCGAAAGTTCGACCAGGACGAGATGCGGGAGCAGGAGGAGCGGCTCAAAAAGGGCGAGTTCACGCTCGACGACTTCAAGAAAATGCTCACCCAGACCCGCCGTCTCGGCCCCCTCGGCAAGGTTCTCGGCATGATCCCGGGCATGGGCGGCATGCAAGACATGCTCGGCAACGCCGACCTCGAGAACGACATGAACCGGCTGTTCGGGATCATCGATTCGATGACCCCCGACGAGCGCCGCAATCCCTCGCGCGTGATCGACCAGTCGCGCCGCCGCCGGATCGCCACCGGCGCCGGTGTGCCGCCCGCCGAGGTGAGCGATCTTGTCAAGCAGTTCGACGGCATGGCCGCGATGATGACGGGCATGGCGGGCCTCGGCATGCGCGACCGGATGCGCGAGGTGCAGAAACTCCAGGCCGGCCTCACGAACCCCGGCGGCCGCCTCGCCCGCCCCAAGGGCGACACCGGCAAGCGGCTCACGGCCGACGAACGCCGCAAGCTCAAGAAGCAGCGCGAGAAAGACGCCCGCCGCAAGAAGCGCGGAGGCGCGTGACGCGATGTGTTTGATAGCCGCCTGATTTCGGGACTGAGCGAATAGGCTGGCGCCGGCTCAGGGTTACCCCGTACCGTCTCGCCGGACGTTCGCTGCGCCCATCCTGGGCTTCACTCACTCGGATGTGCCTGCGCTCCGGCTTCCTGCCTGCGCTGGTCACATACGCCGTCTCAACGGCAGGGGTAACCCCTCGCCTCCCCGTATTCCAGTTGAGGAGGCTTCGGACTCCCCGTGTCCCGCTCGCCGGCGTATTTGACCAGCGGAGCCATGGATGGCGCAGCGCAGGCAAATCCGAGTGAGCCGGAGCCTGGAGGGCGAAGGCGAACGTCCGGCGACGGGATATGGGGAGCCCGAAGCCGGCGCTGCCACGTCGGGCATTCCAGCCTGGCGCCTGTCCTCCACGACTGGTTTTCACCGGAAAAACGCATTCCTGGGGGTGGGCTTGGGTTTGGGCGGCGGCGCGGTACGTTAAAGGGCTCGATTTTCCACACGTGAGGAGTTCCAGACCGTGGCAGTGGCGATTCGGATGAAGCGAATGGGCCGGAAGAACCGTGCCTTCTACAGGATTTGTGCGACCGACAAGCGGAGCCCGCGCGACGGCCGCGAGATCGAGGTGCTCGGCACCTACGACACGTCCATCGTCGACACCGATGCGCGGTGCCTCCTCGACGGCGCACGGGTGCAGTATTGGCTTTCGGTCGGCGCCCAGCCGAGCGAGGCGGTGCGCGTGCTGATCAAGAAATACGGTCCGGCAGGGACGCATCTCAAGGAGATGGAACTTGCCCGCGCGAAGCTCGCTCTGCCGCGAGTGATTCCCGACCCGGGCCCGCCGGCGTTCGTTCCCGAAGTGAAGACGGAGCCGGCTCCCGAAGCGGCTGCGGCCGAGTCGACCGAAGCGGCTGCTCCTGCCGAGGCCGTGGCGGAAGCGGCGGCCGAAGCACCGGCGGAGTCGTCGGCCGGGGCGGAGCCCGCCGCCGACTGAACCAGGTTTGCAATCGTTCCGTGGTTCCCGTTCCCGTGCCGCAGGTCAAGCGTGCGATGGGGCCGGGTGATGAGTCCCTGCGATGCGCATCGACATTCTCACGCTCTTTCCCGAGATGTTCACGGGCTTCCTCGACGGCAGCCTGCTCGGAGCGGCGCGGGCCTCCGGGCTGCTCGACGTGCGGGTGACGAACATCCGCGACTTCGCCGAGGGCGTGCACCGCCAAGTCGATGACCGTCCTTTCGGCGGTGGGCCCGGCATGCTCTTGATGCCCGGCCCGGTGGTCGAATGCGTCGAGAGCGTGCAGCACGAGGCTCTGGCGCCGGGCCATCTCGTGATGCTCACGCCCACAGGCCGCAGACTCGATCAATCGATCGTGGAGGAACTGGCACGTCACGAACGGCTCGTGCTCATGTGCGGCCGCTACGAGGGCTTCGACGACCGTGTTCGCCAGACGCTTCATCCCGACGAAATTTCGATCGGCGACTTCGTGCTTTCGGGCGGCGAGGTGGCGGCGATGGTGATCGTCGACGCCGTCGCGCGGCTCGTGCCCGGTGTGCTCGGCGATGCCGAGAGTGCCCGCCAAGACTCTTTTTCCGGAGCCGAGCGGCTCGTGGAAGGCCCCCAATACACGCGGCCGCGGGAGTTCCGCGGCTTGCACGTGCCCGAGATTTTGCTCTCGGGCGACCATCGCCGGATCGCCGAATGGCGGCATGAACAGGCCGTCACTGCGACCCGCCAACGCACCCAGCCGATCAACCAGCCCCAAAGGAGCATGCCGTGAGCCAGAAGATCCTCGCCCATGTCGAAGCCTCGAGCCTCAAGCCTCAGCCAGACGCATTTGCCATCGGCGACACCGTCGACGTCCACACGCGTATCCTCGAAGGAGAGAAGGAACGCATCCAGATCTTCAATGGCGTGGTCATCGCCCGCAGCGGATCAGGCAGCCGCGAAATGTTCACCGTCCGCCGGATCGTCGCGGGCGAAGGCGTGGAGCGGAAGTTCCCTTTGCATTCCCCCAAGATTTCCAAGATCGAGGTGAAGCGGTCGGGCGTGTCGCGCCGGGCGAAGCTCTACTACCTGCGCGACCGCGTGGGCAAGGCCGTGCGTCTCCGCGAGAAGCGCGACGACGTCGCCGAAGCCGGCACCGCCAAGAAAGCCACGAAGAAGCCAGCCGCCGCCAAGGCCTGACGCTTTGCCGGAGGCCTGCCTGCCATGCGTCCGTCCCGTGACACGCTCGGGCACCGGGGTGAGGCCGAGGCCGCCAGCTACCTACGGGGCATCGGCTACCGCATCGTTGCCACGCGGGAGCGGATCTTGCGGGGCGACATCGATCTCGTGGCGCTCGACGGCCGCACGGTCGTGTTCGTGGAGGTGCGGTCGCGCAGCAGCACGGCCCACGGCCACCCTGCCGAGACGATCGGCTACCACAAGCAGCGGCGCGTGGCCCAGCTCGCGACGGCCTACATTCGCCGCCACCATCTCGAAGACTGCTCGGTGCGGATCGACGTGGTGACCGTCACGTTCGACGGGCCCGAGGGACGGCCCCAGGTCGAGCACTTTCAAAACGCCTTCGAGAGCCCGTGAATGGGCAGGCCCTGAAGCTCTTCGGCGGAGTTGAACACGGTGAGCCGCCCGGGCGGTAGCCGACGGGCGAGGCGGTCGAGCCGGGAGCGGATTTTTTCACGGGATGCCTTGCCGTCGACCTGGCGGATCACGATCCCCGCCACTTGATCGCCACGTCGCTTGGCCACGGCCGCATACACCTCGGGATCCCGTTCGCCGGAATCCCCGACGAGCAGGAACCGTCGGTCGGGAAACTCCTCCATGATCCGCTCGATCGTGCGCCGCTTGGAGCGTTTGCGCGACGGCAGCCGGCCCAGGGGCGTGGAATCTTTGAGCCTGAAGAGCTTGAGATGGAGCGAGCCGGCGGGGAGGCCGACATCGCCGAGAAACCCCTCGAGACACTCGGCCAGTTGCCACGGGCTCGCCGACACATAGTGAAACGCGGTCCCGCGGGCCTGCCAGGCCCGGTAGACGTCGGCCATGCCCGGCACGGCGCGAAATTCACGAATGAACGTGTTGGCCAGGAGCTCGCGCCGGTTGGCGACGTTGGTCTCCTTCACGGTGTCGTCGATGTCGGAGATCACCGAGAGGCCCGTGCCGTCGACGAGATGCACGCGACCCCCGGGCGTCGGCGATGCGTCGTGATCGTCGCCGTCCACCGCAAGCCCTTCGTAGGTAATCCACCGTCCATCAACCCCGAGGTTGCTCGTCGCCTCGCACACCTGCGCGTCGTCGAGGTCAAGCACCGCGTGGAAGTGTCCGGTGCGATCGGTCTGCCCGGCGTCGTACACGCGCCCGGCGACGGATACCCGCACGGGCTGGCCGACGACGCGCTGAAACAAAAACGCCTCGGCCCGACGCTGAAACACCTCCGAGCCTGCCTGCTCGGCGTCGAGGTCGAGCAGCCGCCGGAGCACCGCGAGGGCCATCGTGCGCCGACGACTGCGAAGCGGCAGCGGGCGGGTGACCATGCCCGCCACGGCAGCCCGCCACGGCCCCTCCGCGGACTCCCGGGTCGCATAGGTGGGAAAGAAGGCGATCATGAGGCGAGGGTTCGGCGATGGCATGAGCCGGGGCAGGAGGGCCGGCGCGGCTGCACGTCCTTGCAAGCCGCAGCGGGCGCATTCTACAACTGCGGCACGAGAGTCCGGAATTTCTCCGGACCATTTTCCGACCGTGGAGTGCAGCATGGGTGTCAAGAAGACCGGCAAGGGCAGACGCAAACTCGGCCAGAAGAAGCGGCGCATGCGGGCCAAAATCCGCCACCGCAAGGGCTGACGCACCGCGGCCGGCGGCCGGCATCCAGCTGGGCGGGAAGTCGCTCTCCGCACGATCCGCACAGTTTTCCAAAGAACGCCGTCGGGCCACGACTCGACCTCTGTTTTTTTCTTGCCGCGCATCCCTCGTGGGGTAGGTTTGCCAGGCGTCGCGGCAAAGCGCACGGCGCCGTCCCTATCCAGCCGCCTTCTCGGGCGGCGCGACGACGGAGGCTGTGCGATGCGGATCATGAACTTCGGCCGAATGATGCTCCTGGGCGGCGCGGTGCTCGCGGCAACGGGCGCTGGAGGCTGCAAGACGCTCAACGAGCGCTACATCGCCCTCGAGGTGTGGAAATACGAAAAGTGCTTCGGGCACTATCCGCCCGGCTTCACGCCACCGGGCGCCGCGATCACGCCCGCCGCCGCTCCGGCGATGCGGCCGTGCGGCCAGCCGTCGGACTGCTGCCAGTCGGCGGGCGGCATGCCGCACGCCATGCCAGGCGGTGTCGCGGGCGGATGTAACGACTGCCAAGGCGCCGTGGTCGAGGGCGGCATGCCCATGGGTGGCGGGCCCGTCGGAGGCGTCGGTGCTCCATCGCTGCCCGTTGGGCCCGGAGGCTCTCCTGGCCCGCTGCCGGCTGGCGCCGTATCGGCAAGCAAGCCCGTTGTGATCTCGGACGAAGTCGTGCTGCCGTAAACGCTACGGCAACGTTTCGGCCGGGCCCGGAAACGTGCCCGCCTCGACGTCGTGCTTCCAGCGGGCAAGGCCCTCGGCGATCTGCGTCTTCGCGTCGGCGTAGCCGCGCACGAATTTGGGCACACGGTCGAGCGACAGGCCGACGACGTCGTGATAGACGAGCACCTGGCCGTCGCAGTGCGGCCCCGCGCCGATGCCGATCGTGGGAATGGCAAGCGACTCCGTGATCGTGCGGGCCGCCTCGGCCGGGATGCATTCGAGGACCACGGCAAACGCCCCGGCGTCTGCGGCGGCGCGTGCGTCTTCGAGCAGGTGGTCGATGTCGCGCTGCATCCGATACCCGCCGAGCTGGTGCACGGCCTGGGGCCGCAGGCCGACATGCCCCATCACGGGGATGCCAGCGGCCACGATCGCCCGGATCACGTCGGCCTGCCCGGCGGTGCCTTCGAGTTTCACGGCCTGGCAGCCGGTCTCCTTGAGGATCCGCGCACAGGCTTCGACGGCCCTGAGCGGTCCGAGATGCTGGAGCGGAAAGGGGAGGTCGACGACGACGAGCGCCCGCGACGCCGCGCGGGCGACGATCTCGCCGTGGTAGATCATCTGGTCGAGCGTGGCCGGGAGCGTCGAACTGCGGCCCGCGACCACCATCGCCACGCTGTCGCCCACGAGCACGCAGTCGACCCCGGCCGCGTCGACGAGCCGGCCACTCGACCAGTCGTAGGCGGTGACCATCGTGATCGGCCGCCGCTCGCGCTTGGCGGCGGCGAGGTCGAGGATCGTGACGCGGCGGGGTGGGGCGGCCATCGGAGCGAGATGCTTTCGGGGAGGAAACAGGCTGCGATCCCGGAAACCCGGCTGGTATAGTCTGCTGATCGTAGAGTCTGCTTCGAATTCCCGGGAAACGCCAGATGCCATTCCCACGACGAGCGCGAGACAGGCAGATCGGCCGCGTCATCGTGACGCTCGCGCTGACGGTTGGCTGCGTGTTCGCCGGCGATGTGGCCGCGCATGCCCAGCCGCCAGCCGCAGCCGGACAACTCAAGTCGCTCGAAAAAAAGGAGCAGATCGGGCAGATCATCGAGGTCGGCCCCGGCATGCTGCAGTTGCGGCTTCCCAAGGGGGGCACCGCCTGGCAGGCCATGCCGGCCCCGAACGCCACGATCGAGGTCACGGGCAAGGCCAGCCGCGAGATGCTCCAGCCCGGGCAGTTCGTGAACTGTGCCGTCACGCTCGACGAGTTCGGCAAGGTGACCGAGCCGGCACTCCAGGTGGCATTCACCGACGGCGGCGCACCCGGGGTGATGGCCGGCGGACTGGGCATCGCCGAGGCGGGCGCCAAGCGCGTCGCAGGCAAGCGACCCGCCGGAAGCTATCTCTTGGCAGGCACGATCAAGCAGGTCGAGGGGGACGTCGTCACGATCATGGCGGGACGGGAAAAGTTCGACGTCACCGTGCCGGCCGACGCCGAACTCGTGGTGCGCTCGGGCAATGCGGCCCTCGCCTCGCCTGGCGACGAAGTCGAGGTGGAAGGTCGCTACTACCAGAAGGGGCAACTGCTGGTGACCAGCCTGAAGATCACGCTCGCGAACCCCGTCGTGCCGCCGCCGCCCAAGAACAAGGCCCGCCGCCCGCAGTAGGTGCGGTGGCACGGGGCAAGCGTCTCGCTTGCGATAATGTGGGCTCCCGCTGGCAGCCGGGACGGTCGCCCCAGGCTACTTGAGCCCCTTGAGAAAGTCGCCGAGTTGGTCGTCGTTAGACGAAGGCGCAGCCTCTTCGGCAGCACCGAGAAACCCGAACGCATCGTCGTCCGGCGCCGGGGCCTGCTTCTCATCGGCCTCCTCGCCGACGACAGGCACGGCTGCTTCCGGCTCCGCGGTCGGTGCCGCATCGGACGCAACCTCCACGTGTGGGATCTCGTCCACTCGCGCCGGACGCTCCGCCGTCACAATCGCCGGCATGTCGGGGCTCGGCTCGTCTGGAGCGTGATCGATCTGGAGCCGCTCTGAATCGGCGGCCTGGGCGATCCCGACCGTCACGTCGCTCGCGACGTCGATCTCTGCCGCGGGCCGATTCGGCGCCGAGGCAGTCGACGTGTCGAACTCCACGCGAAACTCGAGACTGCCCACCCGTACCACGCCGCCCGACTCCAGGGGAATCTTGGCGCTCGTCTCAATCAACTCGCCGTCGAGCAGCGTGCCGTTGGTCGAGCCGAGATCGCGCAGATAGACGCGGCCGTCCTGCTCGAAAAATTCGCAGTGTTTGCGGCTCACCCGGTCTTGCTGGATGCGAAACTTCGCCTCCTCGCTGCGGCCGACGACGACCGGGAGCCGCACGGGAAAGGTCTTCGCCTTCGATGCTGGCTTGGTAACGACGAACCGCACGTTCACCGGGAGTCTCCTCCACTGGAAGGCCTGACTGCCACCGAGTCTAACCGGCTCGCTCGGCCTGAAAACGATCCGCTCCAAATTGCTCAAAAAACCCGGCTTACCCAAAGGGTGATCTTGCGGCCACTTCCTGGGCCCCTATAATCGCGGGGCTTCGTGCAGGTGGCGACGCTTTGCACGGCCAGCGCGGGTGTAGCTCAGTTGGTAGAGCACCACGTTGCCAACGTGGTTGTCGTGGGTTCGAATCCCATCACCCGCTTCCCTCATATGGGCAGGATTGTTCTCGGGCGCCCGCTCCCGCGGCCTACGCCTTCCCTCGAATCCGGTCGTTTCCACCGGCAATGAATCATGTCTGACTCCGCAACCGCGATCGCTCCCTCCGCCGACGACGGCACCGAACAGCCGCTCAAACTCGACGTGGCCGTCGAGAGCGTCTCCACCTGCCAACGCCGCGTGAAGGTCTCGATCCCGCGTGCGGATATCGATCGGCACTTCGAAGAGGCCGTGGCCGAACTGATGCCGACCGCACTCCTGCCGGGCTTTCGTCCCGGCCGCGCACCCCGTCGACTCGTCAGCAGCCGGTTCAAGGCGGAATTGGGCGACCAGATCCGGTCGCGGCTTCTGGCCGCAGCCATGTCGCAGGTGACCGAGCAGGAGAAGCTCTCGCCGATCAGCGAACCCGAACTCGACGTCGACGCCGTCGTCCTGCCCGACGACGGGCCGATGACCTTCGAATTTTCGATCGAGGTTCGTCCCGAGTTCGAGATGCCGAAGTGGAAGGGTCTGGCGATCAACCGCCCCACGCGGTCGATCGGCGATGCCGACGTCGACGAGGCGCTCGGGAGCATCCTGCGGGAACGCAGCCGCCTCGTGCCTCACGATGGCGCCCCCGCAGCGGGCGACATGATCGTGGCGAATCTCCGGTTTCTCGACGGCAGCACGGTGCTCTCCGAGGCCACAGAGCTCGAGATCGTCGTCCGGCCGAAGCTCTCGTTCGCCGATGCGTCGCTCTCCGGCTTCGATGCCCTCGTCAAAAAAGCCGTGCCCGGCACCACGGTCACGGCCGACGTGAAGATTTCGGACGAGGCCGCTGTCGAGGCCCTGCGCGGCAAGACAGTCACGCTGGAACTGACCGTGCTCGAGGTCAAGAAGCTCGAGTTGCCCGAGCTCACGGCCGCCGTGCTCGAGGAGCTTGGCAGCTTCGAGTCGGCCGAGGCGCTCCGCGAGGCGGTGAAGAAGCAGCTCGACGGCCAGCTCGAATGGCATCGGCGGCGTCAGGTGCGGCAGCAGGTGGCCAGCGCCCTCACGGCCTCGGCCACATGGGACCTCCCACCGGAGCTGCTCAAGCGACAGAGCCTTCGCGAGCTCGAGCGCTCGATTCTGGAACTGCGCCGCAGCGGCTTCGATGACGACTCGATCCGCAGGCACGTCAATGAACTGCGTCAGTCGGCTCTCGCGAGCACGGCCCGGGCTCTCAAGGAGCACTTCATCCTGGAGAAGATCGCCGAGGCCGAAGGCATCGCCGACTCGGCCGCCGACTACGACGAGGAGATCCGTGCCATCGCGGCCCAGTCGGGCGAGCCCCCGCGGCGGGTGCGGGCGAGCCTCGAGAAGCGTGGCCTGATGGATGTGCTTCGCAACCAGATCATCGAGCGGAAGACGCTCGAGGTCATCGAGCACAACGCGAAGTTCAACGACACTCCCTTCGAGTTCCCCCGCCCGGACGCCGACGCCGTCGACCACGCCGTGTGCGGCAGCGTCGTGGGCGAGGAGGAGATTCCGACGGCCAAGCACGCTGAAGCCGCCGAAGCCCGACCGGGAGCCCGCCGCTAGGCCGGGCCTCCATTCCCTCGAGACACGCCATGCACGAGCCTTTTTTCTCTCCGTCGGCTTCGAGCGCCCAGCGCGACTACCAGCGCCAGCGCCAGATGACACTCGGCGATCTGCTCCTCGAAAACAGAATCATCCTCCTGCAGGGAGAGATCTACGACGGCAACGCCAACGAGCTCGTCATGAAGCTGCTTTACCTGCAGAGCGAAAACCGCCGCAAGGACATCCATTTCTACATCAATTCGCCGGGCGGCAGCGTCACGGCCACGATGGCGATCTACGACACGATGCAGATCCTGTCTTGCCCTGTGGCCACCTACTGCGTGGGCCTGGCTGCCAGCGGCGGCGCCGTGCTGCTCGCCGGTGGTGCCAAGGGCAAGCGGTTCGTACTGCCCCATGCCAAGGTCATGATCCACCAGCCCTACGGCCAGGTCGGGGGCCAGGTAAGCGACATCGAGATTCAGGCCGACGAGATCATCAAGACGCGGGCCGTGCTCAACGAGATCCTCGCCCACCACACCGGGCAGCCGCTCGAGCGGATTGCCAAGGACACCGACCGCGACCGCTACCTCACGGCCACCGAGTCGAAGGAATACGGCCTCGTCGACGAGATTCTCGCCAAGCCGCCCGTCGCCGAGGACGAGAAAGAGAAGGACTGACCCATGCCGCTGATTCCGTATGTCATCGAGAAGAGCGGCCGCGAAGAGCGGGCGATGGACATCTATAGCCGTCTGCTCAAGGATCGGATCGTGTTCCTCGGATCGCAGGTGAACGACGAGGTGGCCAATGCCATCGTCGCCCAGATGCTGTTCCTGCAGTCGGACGATCCGAAAGCCGACATCCACCTCTACATCAACTCGCCCGGCGGCAGTGTGACGGCGGGGCTGGCGATCTACGACACGATGCAGTTCGTCACGTGCGACGTGGCCACCTACTGCATCGGGCAGGCCGCCTCGATGGGGGCGGTGCTGCTCACGGCCGGAGCCAAGGGCAAGCGCCGGGCTCTCCCGAACGCCCGCATCATGATCCACCAGCCGCTCGCCGGCATGGAAGGCACGGCGGAGGAGATCATGATCCACGCCAAGGAATTCAAGAACATCAAGCACAAGCTCAACGGCATCCTGCTCAAGCACACCGGCCACCCACTGGAGAAGATCGAGCAGGACACCGACCGCGACCGTTTCATGTCCGCGCAGGAAGCGCGCGACTACCGGCTGATCGACGAAGTCATCGACCGCATGCCCACGTCGCCGCGTCCGGCGGCAGGCACCGGCTGATCGCAACACGACAATTCGACTGTCTGACGCGCAGGAGGCGCCTCATGAACAGATTCGCATGGATCGCGATCTTGGTTGGCAGCCTCATGGCTCCCGGCTGCAAGTCCGACATCAGCCAGCAGCTGCTCGAACGCGAGCTGCGGATGCAGGAAGACCAGATCTACGTCCTCCAGGACGAAATCCAGGACAAGTGCGCCCGCCTCGACAGGGTGGCCGCCGAAAATCGCAGCCTCAAGAAGCAGCTCGGGATCGTCGACCCCGACGCCTCGCTGCCCAATCGCATCGACGTGCCGGCGGCCGTCGCCGCGCCTGCCCGCGGCCCCTTGCCCGCGGCGCCGCCAGCACTCGTGCCCCCCGCCATTTCAGCGCCGACGATCGTGGCCCCCCCGATGGCGCTCCCCGAGCCCACGGGCGTGCCCCCGGTCGGTGCCGACCCAGCCGGCGACGGCCCTCGATTCGGGCCGCCGGCCGGCGGCAGCGCTCCGCCCGCCTCGATCGCGCCCCCCACGCTCGACGGCGTGCCGCCGCTTCCCGACGAGCCGGGCGCCCGCGGCGCATCGGCTGCGACGGGTGGCGGGTCTGACATCAAACGGCTGTCGCACGAGGAGAGCCTCTCGGCCGAGGGCCGAATCACGCACCTCATCATCAACCCCGCCCGCACCGCCTGCTTCGACGGCAACGGCGACGGCACGAGCGACGGCGTGGCGATCGTGTTTGAACCGCGCGATGCCGACGAACGGCTCGTGACGGCCGGGGGCGACGTCTCGATCGTGGCCTATGATCCTGCGACACCCGGCGGCCCGGAAGGCGCGCCGCTCGCCAAGTGGGATGTCCCATCGGCCGAGGCCCTCGCGCATTTCCGACGCACGTCGCGGGCCCGCGGTCTGCACTTCACGCTCCCGTGGCAGGGCCGCCCGCCGGCCGGCGACCACGTGCGCATCTACGTGAAGCTCACGAGCTTCGACGGCCAGTCGTTCGAGACCGACGCGACTGTCCCGGTGCGTTGACGCCGGCTCGAGCGTTCACGGGCCGTCACCCCGGGCCCTGCAGCCACTTGGCGACGTCGGTGCGGTAGGCGGCGATCGCGGGGAGGAGCGCCGCCACGATCGCGAGCACCACGAGGAACGGCACGAGCAGGGCTTCGGCGAGAGGCGCGGCGGAGAAGATGCTCGCCGTGACGCCCGCATTCGTCGTGATCCAGGGGCCGATCGCGCCCACGAGCAGGTGGCCGAGCATCCAGCCGGCGAGGCCGCCGCCCACGGCGAGGAGCACCGCCTCGATGAGCACCGTAGCGAGCACGTGGGAGCGACGGGCGCCCAGAGCCCGCATGATCGCGACGTCGCGGCTGCGTTCGAGCGACGAGCCCACCATGCTCACGAGAATCCCGATCGCCGACACGAGCACGACGAGCGCGGTGACGAGGAGGAGCAGGAGTTCGAGCGGCTTCACAAACAGGTCGAGCAGTTGGCGAATCTCGGCGACGGGCAACGCGGCCTGGCCGTCACGTCCCTCGTTGATCGCCGTCCGCAGGCCCATCGCCATGAGCTCGGCAGGGAGACCGGGCAGGGAGGCCGTCTCGAGGAGGATGGCGGTGACCTCCCGCTGATTGAACGGCAGCGGCACGTGGCCCGAGGCATTGGCCGCGAGGCCTGCCTCCGGCTGAGAGGCCGGCGTTTCTCCCTCCGGCAGCGGCTTGGCGTGTCCGTCCTGGAGATAAAACCCTTCCATGTTCACGAACACGCCGCGGTCGATCGGGGTGTCGGTGCGGGACAGGATGCCCGCCACCTTGAACGGATCGTGGACGGCGCCATCGTCGGCGCCGTGGGTCGGGGCGAAGCTGTCGCCCACCCGGAGGCCCAGGTTCGCCGCCACGGCGGCGCCGAGTACGCCGCCGAAGAAGTCGTCGTCGCGGAAGTTCGCACCGGCCGCAAACTCGAAGGGGCGGCCGTCGCCGCGGGTGAGACGGTCGAAGAAGGCGGAATTCGTGCCCACCACGCGGTGGCCGCGAAAGTAGTCGCCCATGCAGATCGGCACCGCGGTCTGCGTGCTGGCGGCGTAGGTGCCGTCGACGCCATCGGCCCGCTCGGCTGCCGGGAGGAACTGCTGGTAGAAGGCCCAGGAGACGTTCTCGATCGGCTTGCTGATGAAATACACGCTGTTCAAGACGAGCTGCAGTGGGCTCCCCTTCGCCCCCACGATCATGTTGTAGCCGAGGCCCGAGCCCGACTCGAACGCCTGATTCACGATCCGGCCGGTGACGAGCGTGGCTACGACGAGTGCCACACCGAGGGCGAGCGACAGCGCCGTGAGGCCGCTCGTGAGGAGCCGCTGCCGGATGTTGCGCCAGGCGATGCCGAAGAGCGTCATGCGGGCCTCCCTGGAGCGCGGGCCGCGCGGTTGAAGTCTTCGAGCCTGAGGCGGCGCGGGAACTGGCCGGCGACAGTCGGATCGTGCGTCACCACGAGCAGCGCCGCGTCCTGCTCGCGGCAGGCGTCGCGGAGCAGGTCGATCACCTGCTGCTGATGGGCCGAGTCGATGCTGGCCGTTGGCTCGTCGGCGAGCACCGCCCGCGGCCGGTTGGCGAGCGCCCGGGCCACGGCCACCCGCTGCTGCTGGCCGATCGAGAGTGCGGCTGGCTTGTGATCGAGCCGATGGGAAAGTCCGACGGCCCCGAGGAGGTCGGCCGCCCGTGTGCGATCGGGCCGCGCCGAACCGAACGACATCGCCACAAGCACGTTTTCCAGCGCCGTAAAGCCGGGCAGCAGGTTGAACTGCTGAAACACGAGGCCGAGCGTGTCGGCCCGGACGCGATCGCGGCTGGCCTCGTCGACCCGGGCGATATCGCGGCCGCCGACGAGCACGCTCCCCGCGTCGGGCCGCATGATGCCGCAGATCACGTTCAGAAGCGTCGACTTCCCGGAGCCGCTCTGCCCTTCGAGAGCGCACTGCTCGCCGGGCATGAGGGCGAAGGCTTCGACATCGAGCACAGGCACGATCTCGCCGCCGGGCGCGACGAACGCCTTTCGTACACTTCGCAGTTCGATCACCGGGGCAGTCATGAGGTGCAATCTACGCGAACACAGCCGAGCGCGGTAATTCACCGGTGAATTCAAGGCCCGATTGAGGCCCTGGCGCGACGCGGTGTATATTCCGCCGCCTCCGCAGGCATTCGGTCCCCCCAGACGTCCCGCCCCCTTCTCTCCCCGCAGGAGCAGTCACGTGTCTATTCGCGTCGGCATCAACGGATTCGGTCGTATCGGTCGCCTCACGTTTCGCGCCATCTACGAGAAGTACGGCCTCAATGGCGACGTGCAGGTGGTGGCCTTGAACGACCTGACCGACGCCAAGACCAACGCCCACCTGCTGGAGTTCGATTCCAACTACGGCCCCTTCAAGGGGAAGGTCGGCTACGAAGGCAACGACCTCATCGTGGACGGCCGGAAGATCAAGGTGTTTGCCGAGAAGGATCCCGGCGCGATCGCGTGGGGCTCGCAGGATGTGCAGATCGTCGTGGAAAGCACCGGCTTCTTCACCGACGCCACGAAGGCCGTGGCCCACAAGCGCGACAGCGTGAAGAAGGTCGTGATCTCGGCCCCGGCCAAGAACGAAGACCTGACGATCGTGCTCGGCGTGAACAACGAGATGTACGACCCGAAGAAGCACCATGTGATCTCCAACGCCTCCTGCACCACCAACGGCCTGGCGCCCGTGGCCAAGGTGCTCCACGAGACGTGGGGCATCGAACGCGGCCTGCTCACCACCGTGCACGCCTACACCAACTCGCAGAAGACGGTCGACACGGCCGCCAAGGATCTCCGCGACGCCCGGGCCGCGGCCCTCAACATCGTGCCTTCGAGCACGGGCGCCGCGAAGGCGGTGGGCCTCGTGATTCCGGCCCTCCAGGGCAAGTTCACGGGCATGGCATTCCGCGTGCCGGTGGCGACGGTAAGCGTGGTCGACTTCACGGCCCTGTTGGGCAAGGACGCCGCGCCGGCCGACATCAACGCCGCCATGAAGAAGGCCGCCGACGGCCCGCTCAAGGGCATCCTGCGATACACCGACAAGGAGCTCGTCTCGACCGACATGAAGGGCGACCCGCACAGCTCGATCTTCTCGGCCGTCGACACGATCGGGCTCGGCAACCTCGTCAAGGTGGTGAGCTGGTACGACAACGAGTGGGGCTACTCCAACCGCGTCGCCGACCTGCTCAACTTCCTCGAAGACCGGGGGCTGTAGGTCTCGCGGAGAACAGGCTTCAGCCTGTCTTTGTGACTGGTGTGCGCTGAAGCCGCCTCGGGGCAGCCCCTCGCCTGATTGGGTGTTTCGGGCAGAGTCCCCGCGGGGGATATCCGGTACACTGACGGCATGCGTAGGCCACGAAGATACTCGGTGTTCGTGCTCCTCCTCGCCCTCTTCGTGCAGGCGGGGCGGGTCGAGGCGTGTCCGTTCTGCTCGGCCGTGTCGCTGACGTTCGCGCAGGAGATCGCGCAGAGCCAGGCGGCCGTGATCGCACGGCTCGTCGAGGGGCCGGCGGCGGCTGCGCTGTCGCCACGGGCCGAGGGGCCGCTGCCCAAGGGAAAGTTCGCGGTCGTCGAGGTGCTCAAGGGCTCGGGGCTCGTCGAGGAGGCGGGGCTGCTCGGTGGTGAGGCCAAGCCCATCGAGACGATCCTGCTCGAAGAGAAGCCGGTCGGGTCGCTCTTCCTGCTCATGGGAGTCGAGCCGCCGAATCTCGTGTGGTCGAGCCCGATCGGAGTGAGCGACCGGGCGGTCGAGTACCTGCGAAAACTCGGCGACCTTCCGGAAAAGGGTGCCGATCGACTCGCGTTTTTCCAAAAACATCTCGAAGACACCGACGAAACGCTCGCCCGCGACGCCTACGACGAGTTCGCCGTCGCCCCTTACGAAGACGTCCGCGCGCTCGAGAGCCGGATGGATCCCACGCAACTGCTCGCGTGGATCGAAAATCCGAAGGTGCAGGCGAATCGGCGGCGGCTCTACGCCACGATGCTCGGTGTCTGCGGCACGAAGGCCGACGCCGAGCGGATCGCCGAGATCCTCAAGGGGGAAAACCTCCAGCCCGAGCAGGCCGACGTGCGTTCCGGGCTCGATGCCCTCATCGCCTGCTACGTCACACTGCGCGGCCCCGAGGGGCTCGACCTCGTCGACCGGCTGTTCCTCGACCGCAAGGGCCGCGACGTGCCGTTCACCGAAACGTATGCCGCGGTGATGGCGCTGCGGTTCCTCGGCGAAGAGTCCGACATCGTGCCGCGCGGTCGCGTGCTGCAGTCGCTCCGCATCCTCCTCGACGAGCCAAAACTGGCCGACCTCGTGATCGCCGACCTCGCCCGCTGGGAAGACTGGTCGGTCGTCGACCGCCTGGCAGAGCTCTTCGAAAAGGCGGAGGCAGACAACATCTTCGTGCGCGAGCCGGTGGTGAACTACTTGCGGGCCTGCCCGCTGCCGGAAGCCGCCGCGGCGATCACGCGCCTGGAAAAGATCGACCCTGAGGCCGTGCGTCGGGCTGCGACGCTCGCTGGCTTTGCCGGGGCGCTCGCACCGACAAAGCCGGCGGACGACCCCGAGGGCGATCCGGGTGAAGGAGTGCCGGTCACGCTCTCTCCCGCTGGTCCGTCGCCCGATGACGCAGCCCTCGCAGCGCGGATCGCGCCCGTGATCGGCGACGAGGGCGTGGACGACGCAAGCGACGAGTCTCAAGCCGAATCGTCGGCCACAGCGACTACCGGCGAACGTGTCAAACTCGTGAAGTGGGGGGCGTGGGCGGCGTTCGTCGTCATCGTGGCCGTCGCAGCGCGGTCGGCCTTCCGGTCCCGGCCGTAGGAAGCCATGGCAAGCGGTCTGTTTGAATCGCCGGGCTCGCTTTCGCACGCTGCCGTCGCAGAGGGTGATGACCGGTATCGCGCCATCGGCGGTTCGGCGATCGCGGCGGCGGTACTCGGACTCCTGTCACCGCTGGCCTTCCTCGATTGGTGGCTCGCAGTGGTGCCCGTCCTTGGCATCGTGCTCGGTATCGTGGCCTGGCGCGACATCGCTGCCAGGCCGACGGAACTCATCGGCCGGCCCCTCGCGGTGGCTGCGATCGTCGTCTCCGCGTGTGCGCTCGTGGGCGGGCTCGCCTCCAACGCGATGATCTATGCCGCCGAGTTGCCGCCGGGATTCGAGCGGCTGAGCTATGCGGCGCTCCAGCCGCTGGAGGGCGATCCGCCGACGGCGATTCCCGACACCGCGCGGGCGCTCGACGGCCGCGACGTGCTGCTCAAGGGCTACATGTATCCCGGGAAGCAGCAGCGCGGAATCGTGCAGTTCTTGCTCGTGCGAGACCAGGGCGACTGCTGCTTCGGGGGCAATCCCAAGATCACCGACCGCGTGCTCGTGCAGCTTCGCGATGCCCAGGGCATCGAGTTCTCGCCACGGCTGCGCAAGATCGCCGGGCGGTTTGCCGTGCGGCCAGCCGGTACGGCCACGCTCGACGGCGGCGTGCTCTACCATCTCGAGGATGCCGTTGTTCGCTGATACCCGCCTCATTCCCTTCTGCACGATCGTGCTCGCGGCCGGCTGCGGCGGTCCCGCACCACAGGCCACGCACATCGCCACACAACCCGCCGTCGCCGATGCCGCGCCAGGGGGGACGACGTCATCGAATCGCACCGGAGCGATCCGCGACATCTCGTTCGACGACATCAAGTTCGACATGGAGAAGGGGGCTCCCTTCACCCGCGACCTGCTCCCGCAGCGGGTGGCCGCCCTCGAGCAGACTCGGATCCGCATCCGTGGCTACATCCTGCCGAGCTTTCAGCAGACGGGCCTCGCACAGTTCGTCCTCGTGCGCGACAACATGGAATGTTGCTTCGGACCGGGCGCCGCCCTCTACGACTGCGTCGTGGTGCGGATGCAGCCGGGAAAGACCGCCAATTTTTCGATCCGCCCGGTGGCGGTGGCGGGCACGTTTCGGCTCGAGGAATTGCGGGGGCCCGATGGGAAGCACCTCGCGATCTATGCCCTCGAGGGCGAAGAGGTGCGGTAGACCCAGGCCGTTGGTACCATCGTGCCCATGAACACCCGCTGGTTTGATCCGGAAAGTTGGTATTGGCTCTACGACATCCCGCCAACGCGGCTGTCGCTGCTCTTTATCGCCACGTTCGTCGGCTTTTACTGGCTCGGCTCGATCCTTCTACGACCGGTCCTGCGGCAGTTCGTCAAGAACACCGCCGGCTCGAACGACATCGTCGGCTACGTGCTCTCCTGCTTCTGTGTCTTCTACGGCCTGCTCCTCGGCCTGATCGCGGTCACGGCCTACCAGAACGTGTCGGATGCCGCGGCCAACGTCACCCGTGAGGCGGCGGCTCTCTCGGCCCTCTACGAAGACGTGTCGCAGTATCCCGAGCCGCACGGTCAGAATCTGCGCTGGCTGCTTCGCGACTACACACGCTACGTGATCAAATATGCCTGGCCGCTCCAGCGCCGCGGAATCGTGCCGGAAGAAGGCACCATCCGGGCCGAGGCGTTCCACGAACGGCTCCTCGATTTCCAGCCGCAGACTCCGTCGCAGGAGATCATCCATGCCGAGGCGCTACGGCAGTTCAACAACTTTCTCGAGTGGCGGCGGATGCGACTGTTCTCGGTCAACTCGTCGCTGCCCGCGTCGATGTGGTTCGTGATGATCCTGGGCGCGGTCCTCAATATCGCGATCTGCTGGCTGTTCGACATGCGGTTCGTCACACAGCTCGTGCTGGGCGGCATCCTCGCGGCCTACCTGGGCACCATGATGCACCTGATCTTCGACATGAATCAGCCATATCGGGGCGACGTGAGCATCTCTGCCGAGCCGTTCGAGGTCATCTACCGGCGGATGGACGACGCATGACGCCATACTCCGACATGCCGCAACGGGCGGCCGGCCGGCCGACGCGCCGAGCCGCGCTTGCGCAGGGCTCGGCCGCCACCCTGGCTGCAGCGCGGGCGCTGGCCCCGGCGCTGTTCGCGGGCTGCTCGCTCGGGATCCAACCACGGGCACGCACCGTGCCGCTCGGGCTATTGCATTCGCAGACCGGGCCACTTGCGATCAGTGCCAGGTCGCTGCGTGACGTGCAACTCTTCGCCTGCGAACAGATCAATGCGGCCGGCGGCGTGCTCGGCTGTCAGCTCGACGTCAAGGCCCCCGACCCGAAGTCACGGCTCGATCTCTTCGAACGGCGGGCTCGGTCTCTGCTCGACGCCGGCTGCGTGGCCGTCTTCGGCTGCTGGACGAGCTCGAGCCGGAAGGTCGTGCTGCCGTTGTTCGAAGAGCGCGACAAGCTGCTGTTCTACGCAGTGCAGTACGAAGGAAACGAGTCGTCGAAAAACGTCGTCTACGGCGGCATGGTGCCCAACCAGCAGATCCTTCCGACGCTTGACTGGCTGCTCGGGCCGAACGGTGGGAGTCGCAAAAAGATCTATCTTCTCGGTTCCGACTATGTCTACCCGCGGACGGCCAACTACGTCACCAGGAAGTATCTCGAGACCAAGGGCCTGAAGCCGGTCGGCGAGGCCTACTATCCGCTGAATCACACCGATTTCACTGCCGAAGTGACGAAGATCGTCGCGTCGGGCGCCGACTGCATTCTCAACACGATCAACGGCGACTCGAACCTCGGCTTCTTCGCGGCGCTCGCCGCGCAGAAGGTTGATCCTGCGAAGCTGCCGGTCGTCTCCACGAGTATTGCCGAAGACGAGCTCCGCAGCCTCTTGCCGGAGCAGGTGAAGGGCCACTATGGGACCTCGTGCTACTTCCAGTCGCTGCCGACCGAGGCCAACCGTCGCTGGATCGCCGACTTCCGTCGCGAGTTCGGCTTCGATCGGGTGACGGACGATCCGATGGAGCCCGGCTACTGCCTCGTGCATCTCTGGAAGCAGGCGGTGGAGAAAGCGGGGTCGTTCGAGACCGCTGCCGTGCGGCAGGCGTTCGCCGACGGCCTTGAATTCGCCGGCCCCGGCGGCCGTGTGCGGCTCGATCCCAAGACGCAGCATTGCAGCCACTTTTTTAGGCTCGGACAAATCCGAGGTGACCGGCAGTTCGACATCGTGGCGGAATCACCGGCCCCGATCGATCCCGAGCCCTATCCGCAGTTTGCGTTTCCCGGCTGGAAGTGCGACTGGACGAAGGGCGGCCTCGAGCGCGGCCCGGAGGTGAAGATCGATGGCCCGGTTTGAGATCGAAGAGACGGAGGGGATGCGCTGGGTCCGCGTGGATCTCGTAGACGACGACGTTCGCGCCGAGCGCGGGGCGCTCAACCACATGAAGGGCAAGGTCCAGATGGACGTGCCCTGGCCGTCGCTGAAATCCTGGTGGGTATCGCTGTTTTCCGACGAGTCGCTGTTGCGGCCGAGGTACTTCGGTACGGGCAGCGTGTACCTCGACTCCTCGCTCGGCGGGTATCACGTGATGCAGGTCGTGCCGGGCGAGCGTTGGATCCTCGACACGAAGTGCTTCTGGGCCAGCGACGGCGAGGTGCAGCTCACGGTGCACCGCGAGTGGGTGTGGACGTCGTATTGGGCCGATCAGGGGCTCTTCTGGTACAAGACCGCGCTCAAAGGGGACGGCCAAGTAGTGCTCGCTGTCGATGGCCCCGTCGAGGAGGTGGAACTCGTCGACGACCGCCTCGTGGCCGACGGCCCGTTCGTGATCGGCCGCACCGGCGGCATTTCCCTGTCGGTGAAGCGCCCGGCGAAATCGTGGCTCAGCTACTGGCTCTCGGGGCAGAAGCTGTCGTACGTCTACCAGGGCACGGGCAAGCTGCTCCTGTGCACGACTCCCTACTGGCGGCAGCGGATGCAGAAGGAAAAGCAGCCGGCGGCCGCCTCCGCGTGATGCCATGCGTTCCTCGGCCTCCCGCTCCGTCGCAGTCGCGTTGCTGCTCGGGCTCGGCCTGTTGTGCCACACGGCGGTCAGCTGCCCATTCTGCGACGTCGTGGGGGATTCGCTCGCCATGCGCCGCGACGCCGCCGACATCGTCGCGGTCGGCGAAGCCCGGGAGGGCGTGAAGCCGGGCCCCGACGGGTTTCCGTGCCAGTTTTTCACACTCGGCCAGACGCTGCGCGGAACGCTCCCTCCCGAGAGCCGGGAGGTGACTGCCACCGTCCCCGGTCCAATGGAAGGCACCGCGATCGTGTTCGGGGTCACGGCAAACGGCGGCCTTCGCTGGTCGGCGATCGCGGCGAACGAAGCAGTGCTCGGCTACGCGGCAGCCGCCCCGACGACGTCACTTCCAACGGCCGAACGGCTTCGCTGGTTTGCTCCGCGACTCGAGCACCCGGAGCCGGCCATCGCCGTCGATGCATTCACGGAGTTCGGCCTGGCTCCCTTCGAGGCGGTTCGTGAGGCGGCCGATGCGCTTGATCCGGCCCGGCTCGCCGCATGGGTCGGCGAGCCGGGCATCGACGCCCGCCGCCGCGGGTTTTACGGCCTCGCCGTGGGGATCGTCGCGGCCCAGACGCCGGATGCCCGCGTGCGCCACGCCCTGCTCGCCGCACTGCGCGCGGCAATCGCCGCTCCGGCCGATGACTTCCGCGCCGGCTTCGACGGCCTGCTCGGCGGGCTGCTCATCGCCGAGGGATCGCCAAGCCTCGACGAGTTCGAGCGGCTCGGCCTATTCGCGCCGACGGCGCGGCCGGTCGATCAGCGGCATCTACTGGCCGCCCTGAGATTCGCGTGGGAGAGCCTCGAAGAGGCGGTCCCGCGCGAGCGCGTGGCTGCGGCGACAGCCCGGCTGCTCGATGCTCCCGTGGTCGCCGCCGATGCCACGATCGATCTGGCTCGCTACCGAGCGTGGGATCCCATCGAAACAGTCGCCGGCCTGTGGGAAACGCTCGGCCGCGACGATCCGCTCGTCCGCCGGGCCGTGGCGGGCTATCTCAGCGCCTGCCCGCTGGCCGCGGCACGCATGCATCTCGATCGGCTGCGGGCTGCTGATCCAGAGCGGCTCGCCGCCGCGCTCGCGGCGGCGCGATCGCCGCTCGTCCGCCCGTAGGACTGGCTGAAGCCTGTCCTACGTTATGCCGCGGGCGGCGTGGGTAGCAGCTCGGGCGCCCCCGTGCCCTTGTCGGCGGGAGTGCCCGGGAAGGTGGGTGCAGCAGGATCGGCCTGCGTCGGCTCTTCGCGAGTCGCCGGGTCGCGGGGCGGCAGTTGGAACGGGCGGGCATCGGCACCCACCGATTCGAAGTTTTGGGTGATCGGTCCCCGGCCAAACACCTCCGGCCGTGAGTGCCCGTAGTCGAGGTAGAGACTCGCGTCCCGCTGGCGGGCGCGGCGATGCGCGTCGAAGTAGGCCTTGCCCGGCCACGGCCCTTCGGCCAGGAACACACCGTTGTATTCGAGCAGCGAGCCCTTCCGGAAATGGAGCTGGGCGATCGAGCGGTTGTAATCGACGATCGACCGGGCGTAGGAGCTCTCGGCCTCGGCCCGGCGGCGCTGGGCGTCGAGGAGCTGATCAAGCGTGACGGTGCCGGCATCGTAGGCCGCCTGCACCGCCTCCACCTGCCGCTCGGCGGCGACCCGCCGATTGAAGTTGGTCTGGGCGAGCGCGAAATTTGTGTCGACGTTCCGCACCGCCTCGACGAGCGCGTGCGAGGCCTCGAGCTCTTCGTCTTGGAGCCGAGCCCGCTCGCGTGCCAGCTGCAGCTGCTGGTTGCGGACGGTCGCAAGCTCACGCCGGAAGCCGATCGGCATCAGGAACTGGGCTTGCGCCTGCCATTCCTGGAACTGTCCACTCATGAGTGTCGAGTAGGCATTCGTGTCTTGGAATGTGACGGCGTTGGGATTCACAGCGGTGGGTGTGTTCGTGGGATACGCGCCACCGCCGAACAGATCCTCACCGACGCCGAGGAACCGCCACCGGCCGCCCACGTCGAGCCGCGGCAGGAGCAGGTTCTTGGCCGCGGTCAGCTCCAGTTCCTTCTGCTTGATGATCCACTTCTGGCGGCGAAGCTCCGCCGACCGCGACAGCGCCTCCACAAGCGACTGCTGCCAGTCGAAGGCGATGCGGGCCGTCGTCGGCTCGTCGGACGGCCGGATGAGCCGCCCGTCGCTCGCCGAGATACCCATCATGTAGCGGAGGCGATTTTCGCAGCGATACACATCGGTGAGGGCCTGCTCCACTTCGCTGCGAAAGAAGAAGTACTGCTCGCGGGCCTGCGCCTCTTTGTCGGCCTCGCCGCCCCGCGACTGTTCCACGTAGAGCGCGTGAACTTTCCGCCACGCTTCGAGCGCGCTATCGCGGCCCACCTTGCGGGCCTCGAGATTCCGGTAGGCGAAATACAGCTCCCAATACGACTGCTCGGTGTCGCTGACGAGATTTCGCACGCCTGCCTCGAAGTCGGCGAGCGAGATGTCGGCGTTGATCCGGGCCAAGAGCACGCCGCGGAAGTTCGGCCGGCCGAACGTGTTCTCAAAGGTGTCGGGGCCGGCGATTCGGTTGTACGTCACGCCGGCACCCTGCAACAGCGGCTGGCTGAACGTGAAGTCGTAGCTCGTGGTCCAGAGCGAAGGCACGTCGCGGAACAGGTTGTTCGTGGCGTCGAGCTGGGCGGTGTTCGAGAAGCCGAACTGGGCACCGGTGGCGGTCCGCTTCGAGACCCCGGCCGTCGTGATACCCGTGTTGGTCCGGAGGACCGGCACGAAGAGAAACGTCTGGAAGAGCGGGTCGACGTTCTGCGGTCGCACGCCGTTCTGCCAGGTCGAGCTCGCCGAGAGCTGGGCGTCGAACGCAGCCAGCGCGCTCTCCACGCCGCGGAAGGGATCGGTTTCGGTGATCGCGGGGTCGTAGATGCTCGGCGTGCCCGCCGGCGCCGTGAGCAGCGACACAGGCGGTTCGCCCGTCTGGGGCCGTGGGCCGCCGAAGCTTCCGAACCGGCCGCCGAGGTTGCGGAGCACCTTGCCGTTTTCGAGTGCCGTGCGGATCGCCTCTTCGAGCGACAGTTCCCAGATCTGGTCGAACTTCGCGTTCGAGAGCATCATCGGCTCGTGCGTGCCGGCCGCCTCGTCGAGCGGCTGCTGCTCGGTGTCGGGGTATTCGAGCTTCTGGATCGCCCCGACGTAGTGCGAGAGATCGCCGTCCTCGAAGAAGTAGAACGGCTGCCGCGGCGCACACCCACCCGCGAGGAGCGAGACGCTCGTCAGGATCGCCCAGAGTGTGCGGGCCGTTTTGTTCACGGGGGGCTCGTTCAAGGTGCGGTCAAAATGCCGCCGCTGCGCCCGGAGGGATAACGCCGCCGAATGGCAGCGTCTCCCGGCATGGGGCCCCCCGACTCCATGCCCGCTTCGTGCACCCAGGCGCAGCGACAGCAGGGCTCATATCGGCCCCTTCTGTCCGCAAACTTGGGGCAATCGTTACAGTCGGACTCTTTAGCGACGAGGCTGGGCAAGCTGGGCAGGCCAGCGATTCGAGTAAGTTTCGTACTGCCCGCTGTCACTCGATATCACGAACCGTGCTGCGGCCCCCGGCACAGTCTCGACGAACGCCAGCCCCGCCTCGGCACCGAGCACACTGGCCGCGGTGGCCACCGCATCGGCTGTCGTACAGTCGGCCGCGATCACGGTCACGGCAGCCGGCCCCGCGACGCCCAGGCCGGTCCGCGGATCGACGACGTGGCTATACCGCACGTCGTCGATTTCCACCGCCTGAAACGCGTCGCCCGACGTCGTCACGGCTGCATCCACGAGTTCGAGCGTCATCGGACGTCGCCCGTCTCCACCACCGGCGAGTGCAGCCACCTCGATCGTCCATGCGGCGGCTCCTGGCGGTGGCCCCGACACCGCGATGTCGCCCGAGGCATCGATCATCGCCGACCCGATCCCGCGCTCGGCCAACACCTCCATGCCGCGATCGATCGCATAGCCCATGCCGATGCCGCCGAGGTCGAGCCGCATCGCCGGCGCGACGAGCATCGCCATCCTACGATCCTCGTCCAAGACGAGCGTGTCGGGGCCGACAGCCTGCCGAGCGGCGGCGAGTTTGTCGGCCCGTGGCATCACGCCTGATCGTCTGGCCTGTCGCCAGAGCGTCGTCAGTGGTCCGACGGTTGGATCGAACGCACCGCCGCTGCGATCGCGCCAGGCAACCGCCGTCGACAGCACCCGCCAGAGGTCGTCTCCGACCGCCACCGGTGCGCTGGTGGGAGCTGCGGCGGAGAGCTGCGACAGTTCGCTGTCTGGATCGTAGTCAGACAGAATCCCTTCGAGCCGCGAGATCTCCGCAAACGCTGCAGCGATCGCCGCATGCGCCGCCGCCTCGCTGGCGTACACGGTGATCGTCCAGGGCACGCCCATCAACCGCCGGGTCTCACGAATTCTCGCCGGGGGCCCTGCACCTGTCGGCTCCTGACGCCCACAGCCTCCCACGACCAGCAGCATGCAGGCTGCCAGCACCGCGACGGTCGGATACACTATGCGGATCATGTCGGATCAGCCTGCTCAGCCCGCGGTGACGATCACGTTCGACTGCACGCCCTTGCGCGGCGTGCCCCGGTTCGACGTGCCGCTCGACGCCTCGCCGGCGTTCCGGATGCGGCTCGAACGGATGCAACGGGCTGTCGCCCGCCACGGTACGCGCAACACCTATTATCTCACGAATTCCACCTGCACGTTTCGATTCACGAACGACCCGGCCAGCGGCTGGGTGCAGTTCACGATCGAGGGCACGGTGATCACCGACGAGCTCGACCGCAAGACGGTGGGCAGTGACCTCGACATCCGTCTCGAAAAAGAGACCTGCGACTGGCTCACGCAGCCGGCCGTCCAGTGGCTCGCACTCTCGGCGAAGCACGCCGTCGAAGTCGAATTCGACCGCTACATCGCCGCCGGCGACCTCTCCCGCGCCCTCGAGCGTCTCGTACGCGAGCAAGCCGCCAGCGACGCCGCCGGCGGCTTCGTGGGCATGAACCTGTAGATCCCCGGCTTCGGGCTCCCCATATCCCGTCGCCGGACGTTCGCCTTCGCCCTCCAGGCTCCGGCTCACTCGGATTTGCCTGCGCTGCGCCATCCATGGCTCCGCTGGTCAAATACGCCGGCGAGCGGGACACGGGGAGCCCGAAGCCTCCTCAACTCAATCAGGAAGGGGGAGGCTCGGTGTTGCTCCTACCGTTGAGACGGCGTATGTGACCAGCGCAGGCAGGAAGCCGGAGCGCAGGCACATCCGAGCGAGCGGAGGCCAGGATGGCCGCAGCGAGCGTCCGGCGAGACGGTACGGGGCAACCCCGAGCCGGCGCGCGCCCGACCTCACCACCTGTGGTGCACGAGCGGGCGGATGGCGTCGTCGTAGATTTCCTGCACCGCGGCCAGGGTCGCCGCGTCGAGCGGTGGGCGTCCCGATGCCGCTGCGTTGTCGGCGACCTGGGCGGGCCGCTTCGCTCCGGGGATCACGCATGTCACCGCGTCGAACGCGAGGATCCACTGGAGGGCGAATTGTGCGAGCGTCATGCCGTGTGGCACCAAGGGCTTGAGCCGCTCGACCGCCGCGAGGCCCGTCTCGTAATCGACGCCTGAAAACGTCTCGCCTTTGTCGAAGGCGGCGCCGTCACGATTAAAGGCTCTGTGATCGTCCGCTGGAAAGGCACTCGAACGGGAAAACTTTCCTGAGAGCAGTCCGCTCGCGAGCGGCACGCGGGCAATCACGGCCACCTGCCTACGGATCGCCTGCTCGAAGAAGAGTTGCGCGGGCCGCAGCCGGAAGAGGTTGAAGATAATCTGTACGCTCTGCACGTGCGGATACTCGATCGCCTTGAGGGCTTCCTCCACCTTCTCGACGCTCACACCGTAGAAGCGGATCTTCCCGGCGGCAACGAGGTCGTCGAGGATGCCGAACACCTCGGGGCGGTAGTAGACCTCGGTCGGTGGACAGTGGAGCTGCACGAGATCGAGCGTCTCGACCTCGAGGTTTTTCAGGCTGCGGTCGATGAACGCGGTGAGGTTCTCGCGGGAGTAGCCGGCCGCGGTCTGGACAGGCAGCCGCCGGCCGGCCTTCGTGGCCACGTAAAACGGCTCGCGGCGCTCACGGCGCAGCCGGGCGATGAGCCGCTCGGAGAGGCCGTCACCGTAGACGTCGGCCGTGTCGAAGAAGTTGATGCCCTGGTCGAGGGCCGCGTGGAGCGTGGCCATCGACTCGGCCTCGTCGGCGCCGCCCCACTGGCCGCCGCCGATGCCCCAGCCGCCGAAGCCGATTTCGGAAACCTGCCAGCCCGTCCGTCCAAAGGTGCGTGTCTTCATAGCGGCGAAGTCTACACTGATGCCATTCATGGCAGGCTCTTTTCTGGCATCTCCGATCTGGGAGTGGCGACACGACGTCCGCGGGCGGCCGTTGTTTCAGATCGGCGCGATCCTCGTCGCCAGCGGCCTCGCTCATCTCGCCATCTGGGCCATGACGGGTGGCCCGTGGGAGGGGCCGGTCACCTGGCGGAAGCCGATCCTGTTTGGGATCTCGGGCGGGCTCACGGCGCTCTCGATGGGCTGGGCCTGGGCACAGTTGCCGCGGCGCTGGGCCGACCACTGGCTCGCCGCAGCCACGGCCTGGTCGCTGCTCGTGGAGGTCGCCCTCATCGACCTGCAGGCCTGGCGGGGCGTGGCGAGCCACTTCAACCGTTCGACGCCGCTCGACTCGTTTCTCTACGACGCGATGGGCGGCCTGATCCTGATCGTGACGCTCGTGGCGACTGACCTCACGATCCGGTTCTTCCGGCAGCCCACGACACTCCCGCCAGACATGCTCCTCGCGGCCCGCGCGGGCCTCGTGTTCCTCGTGTGGTCGTGCCTGCTTGGCATCTGGGTGAGCGTGAATGGCGACATGCGTCTGGAGCGGGGGCTCGAGCCTGAGGGCTTCGGCGTGGCCGGCGTGCCGAAGTTTCCCCACGGCGCGGTCATCCATGCCATGCAGTGGCTGCCGTTCCTCGCGTGGGCGGCCCGCCGTGCCAGTCTGTCCGAACCCGCGCGGCTGCGGCTCGTCGCCGTTGCCACACTCGGCACGGCGATCGTGGGCGGTTACGCCCTCGTCCAGACGCTCATGGGCCGACCCCGCTTCGACGTCACGCCCGGCACGGGAGCGCTGCTCGCAGTGGGGGCGGCGTGCCTCGGGCTGCCGGCTGTCATCACGGCCTGGTCATGGTTGCGGAGCTGCTGGAGAGGGCCGTGATCGATGGGTACGACGCTTGAATTGCCCGCGAATATCGTAAAAAATTATGGCATCGCGGAGCCAGCGCTTCAGCACCGTGAAAGCCCGCTGCCAGCCAAGCAGCAACCTTTGAGAGGAGACCGTCCGTGGTTCGCCGCTTGCTATTCATGGGGTGTTTCTTGCTTCTGGCCACGCGGCCGGCCGTGGCCGCGACTGTTCTCGTCGAGGCGGAGAGCTTCGCCGACCACGGCGGCTGGGGCCTCGACACGCAGTTCATCACCGAGATGGGATCCCCGTATCTCATCGCCCACGGCCTTGGGAAGCCGGTGGCCGACGCGACCACGAAGGTCGCGATCCCCACGGCCGGCACCTACCGCGTGTTCGTGCGCACAAAAGACTGGGTCGCCCGCTGGAACGCCCCGGGCACACCAGGACAATTTCAGGTGCTCGTGAACGGCGCTGCGCTTGCCGAACCGTTTGGCACGAAGGGCGCGGCCTGGGGCTGGCACGACGGCGGCACCGTCACACTGCCGGCAGGTGAGGCGACCATCGCGCTCCACGACCTCACCGGCTTCGACGGCCGCTGCGACTGCATCGTGCTTACGACCGACTCGGCTCCGCCGCCGAATGATTCAGCCGTGCTGGCGGCCTGGCGCCGAGCCGCCCTCGGCCTGCCGGCTGTGCCTGAAGACGTTGGCCCCTTCGACCTCGTCGTGGTCGGTGGTGGCTATTCCGGCATGGGCGCTGCGATCTCGGCAGCCCGCATGGGCCTCAAGGTGGCGCTCATCCAGAATCGCGGCGTGCTCGGCGGCAACGGCTCGAGCGAGGTGCGTGTGTGGGCGATGGGGCTTATCCGGCGCGGGAGGTATCCGCGAATCGGTGAAATCATCGAGGAGTTTTGCGACCGCGCCAAGAAGAGCCCAGGCACATACGAGGAATTCGGCGACGCGAAGAAGGAACAGATCGTGCGCGACGAGCCACACATCGACCTGTTTCTGAACACACACGCCTTCGCCGTCACGAAGGAGGGCAACCGCATCAAGAGCGTCAGCTGCCTCGATGTGAAGACGGGCCAGGACCTCCGCTTCACGGGCACGTTCTTCTGCGACGCAACCGGCCACGCCACGATCGGCCATCTCGCCGGAGCGGAAACCGTGATGGAGCCCAAGGGCCGGATGGGGATGAGCAACATGTGGGCATGGGACGAAGAGCAAAGCCCCCAGTCGTTCCCGGAGACGCCGTGGGCACTGCCGCTCACGATGGATGATTTCCCCTACCCGCGCGACCATCATGGGCAGTGGTTCTGGGAGAGTGGGTTCGACAAAGACCCGCTGGCCGACGCGGAGGGGATCCGCGACTGGAACCTCCGGGCGGTGTACGGCGCGTTCAACGCGATGAAAAACGGCACCGGCGCGGCTGATCACAAAAACGCCGTCCTCACCTGGGTGGCATATGTCGGCGGCCCCCGCGAAAGCCGGCGGATTCTCGGCGACGTCGTGCTCACGCAGGACGACATCGTGACGAAGCGGGAGTTTCCCGACGGCTGTGTGCCCAGCACCTGGTCGATCGACCTCCACTATCCGAAGAAGGAATACGCGGCCAAGTTTCCCGACAACCCGTTCATCTCGATCGCCGTGCACGACCAGCGGGTGGACCGCACCTACGGCTATCCTGTGCCTTATCGCTGCTTCTACTCGAAGGATATCGACAACCTCTTCATGGCCGGCCGGTGCATCTCTGTCACGCACGAGGCGCTCGGCACCGTGCGCGTGATGAAGACCTGCGGCATGATGGGCGAGGTGGTGGGCAAGGCCGCGAGCGTGGCCGTGAAGCACGGCACCACGCCACGCGGCGTCTACGAGAAGCACTGGGCCGAGATGCACGATCTGCTGCAGCTTCCGGGCAAGGCGCGGCGGGCGACGCTGCAGTCGGCGATCGACATTCCACCCGATGCCCTGCCACTGGCGCCGGCCGAGGGGCCGCCGACGGGCGTCGACCCCCGGAAATTGGCCCGAGAGAAGCGAGCCGTCGTGCGCGACGACATCGAGGCGGTGCGGGAGGGTGACTGGCAGTCGGGGCACGGACTCAAGGGCTTCGTCGGCTCGGGCTATCACTACGCGGCGAAAGATTCCGGAGCCACCGTGAAGTACGAATTGCAGGCTTCCGCGCCGGGCACCTACGACGTGCTCGTCTCGTGGCAGCCGCACGAAAACCGGGGATCGGCGGTGCCCGTGCTCGTGGAGACGGCCGCCGGCCGCACGAGCGTGCGGTTCGACATGCAGAAGCCGGCGCCGCTCGACGGCTTCGCCTCGGCCGGCAAAGTGCGGCTCGGCAAGGGCGACATGTGCGTGGTCGTGATCTCGACCGACGGTGCCAAGGGCAACGCCCACGCCGACGCCGTGATGCTCGTGCCGGTGAAGTAGCGTAGAACAGGCTTCATGCGCTCCTCCTCCTTCCGCCTGCTCTTCGCGCACGCGGCACGCCTTGCCATCGTTGCCGCGATCGCGTGGCTCGTCCACGCCGAGCACGCGGCCTTCCTCCGCCGGCAGCAGGGTGCCGACTTGGCAGCGCTCCCGATCGACCGCATCCAGGCGCATCTCCCCGAGGCTGCGACGATTGGTGGCGACTCGAATGCAGTGGCGGGGGGCCGCGACGTGGTCGCCGACTCGGGCGATCGCGTGGGCACGATCTTCAAAACCTCGCCGGCCAGCGACGCCGCAATCGGCTTCTCGGGCCCCACCGACCTGCTCGTCGTCTGCGACGCCGACCTCCGCGTGGCGGGCGTGGAGATCCTCTCCAGCCGCGACACCCGCGACCACGTCGCGGCGATCGAGCGCGATCCACGCTACCTCGCCTCGTTCCGCGGCAAGTCGCTCGACGACCTCGCCGCCCTCGCCGCCGGCCGCAGCGACGCCGTGGGAGGCTCCACGCTCACCTGCCACGCGATCGCCGAGGGTCTGGCGCTGCGGCTCGGGGGCTCGGCTGGCATGAGCCGGTTCGACACGGCGCCCACCCTCGCCGATGTGAAAAAAATCTTTCCCGACGCCGTGGCAATCGAACCCGATGCGGGTGACGCAGCCGTGATTCGCGTGCTCGCAGCCGACCGGATCCCGCTCGGCTGGGCGCTCCGGACGAGCCCCGCCGCCGACCGCACGATCGGCTACCAGGGGCCCACCGACGCCGTGATCGGGTTCGATGCCCAAGGAAAAGTCGCCGGTGTCGCGGTGCTCGCCACGTTCGACAATGAACCGTACGTGGGCTACGTCCGCGACGACCGGGCGTTTCGCCGCGTCTACCGCGGGATGACGTTCGAGGAACTCGCCGGCCTCGACCCCGAACACACGGGCGTCGAAGGCGTGAGCGGCGCCACGATGACGAGCCAGGCCGTAGCGCGGGGAATCGTCCTTGCCGCCCGGTCCCGGCGCGACGAGACCGCGGCGGGCGGGCAGCAATCCTGGCTCGGCACGATCACGCGCGACCTCGACGGACCGCGGCTCGGCGCCCTCGGCGTGATCGCGGCGGGCATCGTGACGGCATTCACTCGGCTCCGCGGCACATGGTTCGGCCGCCTCGCCCTGCCGCTCGCCGTGCTCGCGTATCTGGGATTTGGCGCCGGGGCCCTGCTCTCGCAGGCGCAAGCGTGGGGCTGGGCGCAGGCGGGCGTGCCACGGGGCGCCGTCGTGCTCGCCGCTCTCGCAGCCGCGGCGATTGTCCTGCCGGCGACAACTCGCAAAAACGTCTATTGCTCGCATCTCTGCGCTCACGGCGCCGCGCAGCAACTGCTCGTGAGGATCGCGAAGCCGAAACGGAGCGTGCCGGCGTGGCTGCGGCCGTGGCTCGCTGTCCTGCCCTGGGCCCTGCTCGCGGTCGCGATCCTCACGGCCGTGCTCCACCTGTCTCTCAACCTCGTCGACCTCGAGCCATTCGATGCCTATCTACCGACCGTCGCAGGCACCGCTGCCCTCGTGATCTTCGCCCTGAGCCTCGTCGCGAGCACGTTCTCTCCGATGGCCTACTGCCGCCACGCCTGCCCAACAGGCGCCCTCCTCGATCACCTCCGGCTCAACAGCCGCTCCGACCGCTTCACCTGGCGCGACGGTGTCGTGCTCGCCTGCCTCGCCGCCGCCGCCCTCGCGTACTGGTGGCCGCGATGACTATCAGGACTATCAGTGCCTGGCACCCAATCTGGGTTATTTGCATCGTTGCGATTGCCCAGTTTGCCCAGATTCGGTGCCAGGCACCGATTTTGGAGGCGGCGGATCTCGCCACGTTCGCCGGGCCGGCGATGGGCACGACGTATCGTGTGACGTTCGCCCGCCCAATGCCGGGAATGCCACTCGGCGAGGTACACCGCGAGGTGGAGGACGTACTGGCACGGCTCGACCGGGCCCTGAGTACGTGGCAGCCCGATTCCGACGTGAGCCGTTTCAATCGCGCACCGCGCGATGAGTGGGTCGACGTCTCACTCCACCTCGTCGCGCTCGTGGAGATCGCCCGCCGGGTGCACGACGACACGGACGGCGCCTTCGACATCACGGCCGGTGCGAGACTCGTGGGGAGAATGCACGAGGTCGAGACGCGTACGGCCCCGCCTTCGCTGCGAAAAACGGCCGGGGGCCTCCGGCTCGAACTGGGCGGCATCGGACCCGGCTATGCCGTCGATCAAATCGGCGACCGACTGCGCGAACTCGGCTCGTCCTCCCATCTTGTCGAACTCGGCGGCGAGGTCCGCGCCTGGGGCGAGCGGTCGGCAGGCGAGCCCTGGCGGGTGGTGCTTCGACACACAGGCGAGAACATGCATCTGGCGGCAGGCGAAGCTCTGGCCACAAGCACGGCCCGAGCCGGCCGCTCACCCATCGACCCCCGCACAGGCGGCGTCGTCGCTCCCGCCGTGCCCGTCGCCACGGTGCGTGCCGCCACATGCGCCGAGGCTGATGCGCGAGCGGTTGCCGAACTCGTCGTTAGCGGGGCACCATCCACGCGAGCGGGCCTGACTGGAGCCAGACGAGCAGGCCCATGAGCACGGCAAGCGCGAGCGAGTGTGGAAACACACGCCGCAGGATCGCTCCCTCCTGCCGGTGCGTGCCCGTCGCCGTGGCCGACACGACGATGCTCTGGGCGTCGATCATCTTCCCCATCACGCCGCCGGTGCTGTTGGCCGTGCAGATGAGAAGCGGGTCGAGGCCGAGCTGCTCCGCCGTCACCCGCTGCAGGCTGCCGAACATCGCATTGCTCGACGTGTCGGAGCCCGTGAGGGCGACCCCGAGCCAGCCGAGGATCGCCGCACAGAAGGGATAAAACGCGCCCGACCAGGTGAGCGCGAGGCCGAGCGTGACGTCGGTGCCCGAATAGCGGGTGACGAACGCGAGGGCGAGCATCGCGGCGATCGTGGCGAGCGAGGCGGCAAGCGCCGCGAGATTCGCCCACCAGATCCGCCACGCCCGCCGCCAGGGAATACCGAGCCACGGCACGGCAAGCAGCGCCGCGGCCAGGATGCCCGTGCCGGCGGCTGAAAGCCAGTTGAGCCGATAGACCGCCCGCTCGATCTCCCGCGGGTCGCGCGTGGCTGGCGGCACCTTGGCGACGCGGCCGTCGAGCCGCGGCACCGGAAACTCGGGCGTCACGACGCCGGCCGCGAGTGGTCCGGCCCGCCCTTCGAGCACGGCCTTCACGGCCGGCAGGCCCCAGAGAAACATCACGACCGAGAGCACGGCCCACGGAGCCCAGGCCCAGGCCACGCGAGCGGCCGGATCGCGTGTGCTCGCCTCGGCCCGCACACTCATGCTCCAGCCGTCTCCATGCCGCCAGGTCTGCCGTGGCTGCCAGACGCACAGGAACCCTGCGAGCGCGATGAGGCTCACCACGCCTCCCACCACATCGACGAGCGTCGCCCCCACGAAATTGGCCATCGCAAACTGCACGCCTGCGAACGACGCGCCGCAGACGAGCACGGCCGGCCAGACGCCCATGAGCCCACGCCAGCCCGCCATCGCCAGCACCATCCACGCGGGCACGAGCAGTGAGAAAAACGGCAGTTGCCGGCCAGCCATCGCCGAGATCGCCTGCTCGTCGAGGCCGGTGACCTTCGCGAGCGTCACGATCGGCGTGCCCAGGCCGCCGAACGCCACGGGCGCCGTGTTCGCCAGAAGCGCAAGACAGGCCGCCTCGAGCGCGGGAAAGCCCGCGCCCACCAGGAGCGCAGCCGAGATCGCCACCGGCGCACCGAAGCCTGCCACGCCCTCAGAAACGCCCCGA
>Ga0214921_10000545_pt1 | contig 70053 bp, 65 predicted proteins | sample LL1505_MetaG_FD_177992 | JGI IMG/M metagenome (GOLD analysis project Ga0214921, IMG submission 177992) | Freshwater microbial communities from Lake Lanier, Atlanta, Georgia, United States - LL-1505 | ecosystem: Environmental > Aquatic > Freshwater > Lake | place: USA: Georgia | collected... | reverse complement strand
CGGTCCGATAATTGGAGCGCGGCGCTCCTGCGGCGCTTTGCTGGGGTAAATTAAGGTAGCTGGAGCAAGCGCGCCTGAGGCGCGCGGTCCGATAATTGGAGCGCGGCGCTCCAGCGCCGCTTTGCTGGGGTAAATTAAGGTAGCTGGAGCAAGCGCGCCGGAGGCGCGCGGTCCGACAATTGGAGCGCCGGCACTTAGCCAGAAATAGCGCAAGCGATTTCTGGCAGCTACACCGCCTCATCAGCGAAATTATCCATCGTTCTTAAACGAATCAGACGCGCTAGCCTTGAGACGAACTCATCTTTACTTAGAGTGATCTGCTCCTGGGTGCAGTAGCGTCGCAAAGTAACCGTTCCTTGCTCGGCTTCTTTGTGCCCGATAATCGCCATGTTCGGAATCTTGCGAGTAACTGCTTCTCGAATCTTTTTGTTAAACGAGTTGTCAGAGCTATCTAGCTCTACTCGAATTAACTTTTCTCGCAATATGCTCTCGATCTCCTTGGCGTAATTTGTGACCTCAGCGTTGACCGGGATAATGCGCGCTTGAATAGGTGCCATCCACGTTGGGAACGCTCCGCCAAAGTGCTCAATCAAGAACGCGATAAATCGCTCATGCGCGCCAAGTGGAGCTCGGTGAATGATGTATGGTCTGTGTTGACGTCCATCATCCCCGATATAAGTGAGATCGAAATTAATCGGTTGAGCGAAATCAAGCTGAGTTGTGCTGATTGACTCTTCGCGTCCCAACATCGTAGTCGCTTGGAAATCAAGTTTAGGTCCGTAGAACGCGGCCTCTCCAACTCCGAGGATATGATCGACTTTTAGTTCATCAACGACCTCTTTAACGATCTTCTCAGAGAAGGCCCAGAGTTCAGGATTGTCAACGAACTTATCCTTGTTAGCTGGATCATGAGTGGAGAAACGAACCTTGATATTCTCGAAGCGAAACTTCTTGTAGTAATCAAGTGTCATGTTAAAAGTGGCCTTTAACTCATCTTTTACCTGATCAAGTGTACAGTAAATATGCGCGTCGTTCTGAGCGATTGAGCGCACCCGTAAAAGTCCTGAGAGCGAGCCTGAGTCCTCGTAACGATAAACCGTTCCGTATTCAGCGAATCGTAGAGGCAACTCACGGTAGCTGCGTGGTCTATGTCCGAAAATTATATGGTGGTGCGGGCAGTTCATCGCCTTCATGTAATAGGCGCACTCTCCCTCAAGCTCCATCGGAGGAAACATAGAGTCTTTGTAGTAGGGGAGGTGACCGGAGGTATAGTAAAGATTCTCCTTGGCGATATGCGGGGTCGCTACCCTAACGTATCCGTAACGGGCCTCCTGCTCCTTGGCGAATGTCTCAAGAGCTTCACGGATCGCTGTTCCGTTTGGAGTCCAGAGCGGCAATCCAGGCCCAACTACATCTGATATTAGGAACAGCTCAAGCTCCTTGCCTAACTTTCTGTGATCCCTCTCGCGCGCTAGCTCACGTTTCTCGATGTAGCTCTTTAGATCGTCCTTGTTTTTAAAAGCTAAGCAGTAAATCCGTGTTAATTGTTTGTTCTTCTCGTCTCCGCGCCAGTAGGCTCCAGCTAGCGCATCGATCGTGAAGCAATCAGGTGGAATCTGGCCGGTGTGCTCAAGGTGCGGTCCGGCACACATATCTTCGAATGGGCCGTTTGTGTAGAAGCCGATCTCTGTCTCTCCGCGAGCGGCTAGCTCAAGGCAATACTCGACCTTGTAGGTCTCGCCACGTGCCTTTAGATACTCAACAGCCTCGGCGGCGCTCCGTTTAGAAGCAGCGAAAGGCTGGCGTTGGCCAATAATCTTTCGCATGTTTTTCTCAATGGCTTTAAAGTCATCGTGAGTCAGAGGGGTGTCAAAATCGAAATCGTAATAACAACCGTTATCGATCGGTGGACCGAAAGCTAACTTGGCGTTAGGGCGAAGTTCTAATACAGCTTGCGCCATAACGTGCGCCAGTGAGTGGCGAATGCAATAGAGTTGGTCGTGAGAAGATTCCATCATGATACGCAGATCTCTTAAAAAATAAGCCTAATAACAATATCTTAATCGGCACAGTGTATCAAGGAACGATTGCGTTATAGGCCTCTGATTGCTCTTTTCCCTCATGTTTAAGACGATTTTTGACGAAGATCCTGCATAGGGAAGGCCGGCAAAACCCCTCCCTGCTGCGAAAGCGGATCTTGAGTCGCTCTTCGAGTTTTCGAGATGGGAAAAAATCCTCAATGTATCACGGTGGATACACTTGCGGTTTTTTCCCATCTCGAAAATCGAATATCAACTCAACCTCCACTTTCTCGCTACGGGTAGGTTTTGCCGGCCTTCCATAGGGAAGCTAGTACAGGGAGAAGCTTATGTCTGGCAAGGAAGAGGCGCACGAGACCACTGAAGAGAAGCCCAAGAAGAGTAAAAAGAAATTGATCATACTTGCTGTGGTTGGGTTGGTGAGTCTAGTGGGAGGTGCTGGAGTCGCCTCAATGTTTATGGGAGGAGAACCGCCTCCAGATGAACACGCCGAAGAGCTACACGAGCCTCAAGACGAAGTTAAGCACATCGAGACGGCGGACCTCGGCCAATTTATCGTGAACCTCTCGGATATGGGATCTTTCCTCAAGGTCCGCATTATGATCGAGTATGACGCTGGATTATTAGACAAACAATTAGGAACAATTGTAGGTGGGGCTGAGGGTGGCAAAGCACACGGCGGCGGAGCTAGTGGAGGCGCTAAAGAGGGCGCTGCAGGAGGCGGCATTCATCCGCATTTGGCGAAAAAAGAGCATCAATTCAGAGATGTGATTATACGTATTCTCTCTTCTAAGAAGGCGCCAGATCTATTAACAGTCGAAGGCAAAACCAGATTAAAAGAGGAATTGATGGATGGTCTAAATGAGGCGATCGGTCTAGAAGAGCCACCCGTTGTGGGGATCCTATTCACGGACTTCATGGTTCAGTAAAATATGGGGCTGGGACGCTGGACTAATACGGCGCTCTTTACAGCCATCACTCTGGTTCTGTGCGCCAAGGCCTGGAGCTGTCCGGTCGCGCCAGCTTACAACTACTATGAGGTTGAGGGCGCGAGTGTGGAGGAATTGGAGGCTTCGTTAAGAGAGCGAGGTCCTAAAGATGATTTAGGCAAGACGAGGTTCGCCTACACCGATTGGACAGTTGAATGGAACTGGAAGCGTTTCGATGATGGGACGATTGACCCGAATTCCATCCAGCTAAACTGTATCGCGACGATCCTATTACCTAAACTTGGTAAGGCGTCTGGAAAGATATCTGAGGATCTTTTTAACGCCTGGAACGGATTTGTAGAGCGAACCAAAGCGCATGAATTGAATCATGTGAGCCATATTGATAAGACCGCTCCAGCGATTCTGACTCGCCTAAAAGAGGAGCATAGAAGGACAGGGACATTAACCCGCGAGCGAGCTGAGAAGATTATATCTGAGGTGATCGCCGAGATCCGCGGACTGGATCGTCGCTATGATGCGCGGACGAATCACGGGTTTACTGAGGGGACATGGGGGATTAATGGCTAATAATCTCCGCGGCTTGTTTGTTTATAAATATTACGCGATTGCTCCAGCTACGCTTTCATACCTGGCATCAATCTCAATAAAAGTCTCAGGTTTTTCAAGCACCGACTTTAACGAATCAGGCAGCTCCGGCTCAAAATTTAGCGCCTGCTTAACAACCGACGAAAACTTACCAGGGTGCGCTGTCGCCACCAGTACTTTGGGGGTGTCAGTTCCGTATTCACCCATCATGCGGTCTAGAGCAACAGCTCCCACGGCAGTATGCGGGTCTAGCACATACCCGTATTGCGAATGATAAAATCTTATTGCCTTTAATGTATCGCTATCAGATACAGAACAGGCGCGTAAGAAATTATTAAGCGAGCGAGCATCGCTTTCAGGCTTTAATAGCTCAGTAATCCGATAGAAGTTACTTGGGTTTCCAACATCCATGGCGTTGGAGATCGTTTCTACTGATCCTTGTGGTACAAAATCACCAGAGGTTAAAAACCGGGGAAATGTTTCGTTTGAGTTGCATGCGGCGATAAAGCCCCTGCACTTAAAGCCTATCTTATCAGCGATTATTCCGCCGGTTAGGTTCCCTAAGTTTCCACTCGGCACTACAAACAATGGACCATCTTTGTCATTCAAAAGCAGGGTTGTGTAAGCGTAGTAAAAGGCCTGAGGCAGGAGTCTTGCGATATTTATCGAGTTCGCTGAGGTGAGGGGATGATTGGCCAATAGTCGCTCATCACGCAATGCCTCCTTCACCAAACTCTGACAGTCATCAAAAGTCCCACGTACCTGTAAAGCGAGTACATTGCTACCTAGTGTTGTCATCTGTCGGCGTTGAACGTCGCTTACTTTATCTTTGGGGTAGAGTATTACGACTCGGATCGGTGGATTCGGACTAGGATCGAAAAACGCGTTAGCGACAGCGCTTCCGGTGTCGCCTGATGTGGCGACTAAAACTGTTAGTTGTCGTGACTGAGAACCCCAGAAATGACGAAATAGCCGCGCCATAAAGCGCGCTCCGAAATCTTTAAAAGCGCAGGTAGGGCCGTGAAAGAGTTCAAGGACAGATAACTTAGGCGATAGTTCGCGACACACGAGAGGAAAATTGAAAGCCTCGGCGCAGATATGACTAATTACTTCATTGGGTGCCTCATCACCGATAAATCGTTGCGCTAAGATAGTTGCCACCTCTGAGAACGAGCAACCTTTTAGCTCTGTAACCTCTTGGGGCGATATGGACGGAAAATTAACGGGGAGATAAAGACCCCCATCTGGCGCTATTCCGCTAAGTACAGCGTCTCTCCACGACGCACGGGTGGCGCTGTTTTTTGTTGAATATAGAGGTAGACCCGACACGGTTAATTCCTCCTTATAACTTTGGCGCCTTCAGTGTTGATTCCAGAGATGTGGATATCGGCAGTAACACCAGCAGCTGTCATGAAAGCTTCAGCCATCAAACTGCCTATCCTGTGTGCGTCGCTCCCTGAGCGACACATAGCAAAGAGCGCAGGGCCTGAGCCTGAGATTGAGCAGCCTAGTGCTCCAGCATCTTTAGCTGCCGCCTTCACAGCTTGGTATCCTGGTATTAGTTGCCCTCGCTCCGGTTCGATGATTGTGTCAGCAAGTGACCTGCCTATTAGGTCAGGGTCATTACGGTAAATTCCAGCAACGAGCGCGGCGACATTTCCCCACTGTGAGATGGCGGAGCCTAGAGGAACAGATGCTTTAAGGATCTTACGAGCATCCGATGTGCGCAGCTCTATGTGAGGAGAAACCACGGCTACTGATAGCGGGTTAGGAGTCGGTAATTGAATTAGATCTAATGGTGAGTAGCTTCTAATTAAAACAAACCCTCCAAGGAGGCACGGAGCGGCGTTGTCTGCGTGGGCTGCACCACAGGCGATCCGTTCGCCTTCCATCGCAAACGGTAATAGCTCTTCTCTTTTAAGCGGGGCTCCTAAAAGCTCGTGAGCCGCTACGACTCCGCCAACTGAGCTAGCAGAGCTTGATCCAAGGCCGCTTCCGATAGGTAGTCCTTTTGTGAGATCCAGTGTTATGCCGACTGATGAATACCTTTCCTCATCAACTGAGATTAGATGATCAAGAAGCGCGCGCGCTGAAACCGCGGCGGTGTTGCGCGAGCTATCGAGTGGTAGCACGCCGCCGTCTCCTTCAATTGATCTTACGACGACCCCTGGGTTTCCTGAGATGGTAGCTGTAACTGTATCCCCAGGGGCGTCAAGCGCGAAGCCTAGAACGTCGAATGCAGAGCCCACGTTAGCCACTGTGGCTGGAGCAAAAACGGTGACTGAGCTTCCAATACCATTCATTTATATTACCTGGCGGCTCTTATAATATCAGCGAATACCCCAGCGGCTGTAACCTCGGCTCCAGCACCTGGTCCCTTGATTACCAAGGGATTGGTTAAATAACGCGCGGTTGTAAAGGCTACTATATTATCGGCCCCTGAGAGCGCGCGAAAAGGATGCGTAGCGTCCAGAGACTTAACTCCGATCATCGCTGTTTTTTTCTCAACTTCTATCGAGGCGCTAAAGAAGAGACGCTCGCCGCGCTTTTCAGCGGACCCGAGTAGATCCGCGAAGTGTTGGTCGAGGGTTGGGAGCTTCTCTAAAAATTCTTCAACCGACCATTTCAAGGCCTCTGCAGGAAGAAGGGGGGAGATCTTAATCTGGTCTAGCTCTAAGGGTACTCCAGCATCACGGGCAAGAATCAAAACCTTTCTAGCTACATCCATGCCGGAGAGATCGTCTCGTGGGTCTGGCTCGGTGTACCCACGTGACTTAGCCTCCAGAACGGCTTGACTAAATGTAGACCCGCGAGCCAGGGAGTTAAATATAAAACTTAAGGTTCCCGACAACACCGCATCGATAGAGAGAACGGTATCGCCACTTCTAACTAAATCACTGAGTGTTCCAAGGATTGGTAGGGCGGCTCCAACGCAGGTCTCGTGAAGCAGAGGCGAGCGTCTTGAGTTTGCGGACGCGCGCAACATTGAATAGAACTCGTAAGGACCAGAGAAACCTCGCTTGTTGGGTGTGACAACTGCGATGCTCGACTCAAGGAGTCGCGGATAGAACGAAGGAAGCTCATCGCTCGCCGTGCAGTCAACAAAGATCGAGTTAGGAAGGTTGGAATTTATACAATCACTGACAAATTCCGCGAGATTCGCCGGAACAGAATCCTTAGCGAGTGGCGCATTTAAGGGGATCTCACTTGAATCGCGAGAAGCAAGTCGCATCTGTCTTGAGTTAGATACCCCGCGCAACCGTAGCTCTAGGCCACTATTGTCTCGCAACTTTAGTGTTTGCGTCTCTAGCTGTTTGAGAAGGGTTGTGCCGATTAATCCGGTGCCGATAACCCACAGATTGATCGTCTTGCTGCGACTTATAAAGAATTCATCGTGGATCGCGTTTAATGCTTTGTTCTCATCACTGGCTGAGATAACTGCCGATATGTTTCTCTCTGAAGATCCTTGGGCAATCGCGACGATATTTACGCCGTTGGATCCAAGAGCCGAGAATACCCGACCAGATATACCAGGTGAGTGACGCATATTCTCACCTACTACCGATACGACCGATAGGCCTTCTTCAATAACCAAAGGATCAATCGTTCCTGTGTTTAGCTCGAGAGCGAATTCTTCGGCTACAGCGTTCTTCGCGGCGTTTACGTGAATAGGATCGATGGCGCAACAGATCGTGTGCTCTGAAGAAGCTTGAGTTATCAAGATTACGTTGGCTCTTGAGTTAGCCAGAGCCCTGAAAAATCGCGCAGCGGTACCTGATACGCCCACCATCCCTGAGCCCTGTAAGCGTAGTAGAGAGATAGAGCTAATCGATGATATTCCGGTGATCGGATAAGGATGTTCCACAGCGGTTTGAACTACTCTGGTTCCCGCTACGTCTGGGCGCAGTGTATTTTTAATAACTAATGGTATCCGCGCTTCCATCGCCGGTTGCATCGTTGGCGGATAGATCACCTTGGCTCCGAAGTGGCTTAACTCCATCGCCTCCTCAAAAGTCACTTCCGGTATGGTAAATGCCTTAGGGACTTTGCGTGGATCTGAGGTGAGCATTCCGTCAACATCGGTCCAGATCTCGATCTCATCTACCTCAAGCGCCGCGCCAAAAAGAGATGCTGATAGATCTGATCCTCCGCGTCCGAGAGTAGTGGTCGCGCCATCCGGCGCGCGGCCGATAAATCCGGTGATAATTTGCAAGGCCGACCTGCCGCTAAAATGATTTGAGATAGCTTTGTAAGTAGACTGCCGGTCTACTAAGCCGTTTCCAAACCAATCGTTTGTAAGCACAACTGTTCGGCTGTCTAATGATTCAGCTTCATGTCCAGCCACGACGAAAGCTTGAGCTACTATGTAAGCTGAGAGCCTCTCACCAAAGCTCATCACTTGATCCATGACCCGAGGACTACATTCACCCAGGATCTCTACACCAGAGAGGATCTCCTCAAGCTCGTTGGTCATTACCTTAACAGACGCCAGAGCTGATCCGCAGGTGGCGGCGGGAACAATAGTTCTGACAGCGTCTAAGTGCCGTGTTGTAAGCTGACTTAAAAGCTCCCGATAAAGACCATTTTTTGAAGCCGCCATCTTAGCGATAGAGATTAGTGCGTCGGTGACCCCTTGAAACGCCGAGACGACGACACCGGGAACTGATCCAGTCGGGTAGCGGCGCTCGTCTGTGACGAGAGACACAATGCCCCGGATGCGCTCTGGAGTACCGACGGAGGAGCCGCCAAATTTTAAGACCTTGCGTAATGACATGTTCTAAAGGTTTCGGGGTGAAAGGATTTGAACCTTCGACCTCACGGTCCCGAACCGTGCGCTCTAGCCGGACTGAGCTACACCCCGTCATGGTGAATCACTTAGAGTATTAGATTACGAATCCGAGGATTAAGTTGCAAGAGAAACGGCGTAGAGGTGGAAAAATCTAGAAGTGAGCGAGTGAACCGCTGGTTCGCCGGTCAAAACCCAGCTCTAATATTAGGCCCCGAGTTTTAGTGGCGACTTGTCGAAGAAATTCCTCAGTATCCCGAGGAGGGATCCTTTTCAATAGCTGGTGGCTGCAGTTATAGATAGTTTGCTCTATAGGAGAGGTAATATGCTCCTTGTAGCTAAGTTCAGATGGGGAATACATATGCCACTCATCAAAGTATCTTCCAAGTTCTAGGCTCGACATCCTGTTATAAACTAGAATGCCTATTACATGCGCGGCAGCCTGATTCAGCAGAAGCGAGCGGCGACGGAAATCATCTTGAATTTGGAATATCGAGATCCCCTCATTTATTGGAGTCTCAAGGAGGCTTGGATGTCCAACAGCCTCAAGCGCCAAAAGTCGCGCCAGAGATCCACCTACAGCGGCCATGAGAAGACCTGTTTCATGCGTTTGATCGCCGTGTGAATGTTTTTTTATCCAGCCCTTACTTATATTGATTGTCGGCGTCGCTGTTACCACCAGAAACGGGGTAACGTTTTCCTCGAGAAGATTGAAGGAATACCCATATTTTTTGATTAAGTGCGAACCTTTTAAAAAAAGTTCGTTTGGTTTTTTGTCAGGTATTGAGTTCAAGACATCTAGGGAGCACTTAATTAGTTTATCGAATCCATGCTGGCCCGTTAGAAAAGGATCTCCTGTTTTCTTGGAAATAATGCCGAGGACTTCTTTGGTTGAGATATGAGCGAGAGATTCAAAGAGTTCCCTAGCTCCTTCGCCGGTGGCCATTGCAGCCGCAGCAATTGATCCGAGTAAGAACCATCGTCGACACGTCTGCTGTCCCCCATCTGGCTTCTTATCTGGCATGTTCTTGGTTGCTTTGAGCATAGGCTTTTAGTCTAGCTTGAGGCTAAAACCTATACAAATGCTGCGGGATCTTTAGTAGTTTCAGGACTTTGTTCTCCCTGTAGAGGGGCTACTCCGTGGGCATTACAGACCCGACAGAACAGCAGCGAATTAACGCACGAGTCGTTGGTTAGCTAACGTCCTAGTGCTTTCTTCTTAGGGCGTCCCCTATATCACTTTATTGCGTTCTCCGATTCGCAGCGCACAGGTGTATCTACTGCTCGACTTTTGGCCGACTAGTTTGGCTCACTGCCATCCGCTTTGGAGCTCCAGATACGCTGGGGGTCTTCGGGATTCGTACTCAGGCCCCCTGTGCCGGGCTACAGGCCACAGAGAGGGAGAAAGGTAAGAGACATTCTAGCCGGGCTACAGGCCACAGGCGGTAGAATCCTAATTTAGTTAGGTTTAACGAGCTGATCTCCCTAACTGTTTGACTCAACAAGTGAGAGTTGAAGATTACATGCTAAAGACAATCTGCCTATCAGCCGAAGATGATTAATTAGCTGGTAAATCTTTATGAGGTGGGGTGGTCCAATGGTGAATTTCTGTACGCGGCGGAATTGCTTTTTGCTGGCGCTTCTTGGGCTTTTATTTTCTTTCCTTCTATTGCCGACTCAAGCAAGCGCCACTTCCGTAACTTTTGAGGTTCGGGATGGCGATGGAAATCCATTCCCTCGAGCAGTGGGAGAGGGCTTTTTTTCCATATACTGTAGCGATGTTACCAATTCGTTTTCGATTAATGCCTCATTCAACGTGGGAAGCTTTAGCGACACGAGGCCGGCTGTAGCCGATGTCGCTTATTTCTGTCGCGCCACTACACGGCTAGGCTACATGCCAAGTGTTATACCCGCGGTAACAGTAGGAAGCGGGCAAAATGTGACCGTTGTTATAACCTACACTCAGTTACAGCAGAGCCTTAATGTTGATCTCGTTGATCGAAATGGTCAGCCGTTTCTGGCCGCGCAGGCTCAGGTGTCCTGTGATAGGTTCGGTGCCAATCGTACATATAGTTCTAACTTCGCGACAAACACCTCGTCTTATGCGCTTCCATTAGAATCAGGACGGTTTGAATGTAATGTATTCGGCATCACTGGACATACCGTAGTTCCATCTTCTTACGGGATTAGTATTTATGACGGGGTCTCTCAATCGGCGCAGTTTAGGGTCTATCCTAATGATGCATCTCTCACAATTAATGTTATCGATAGTGATGGAAACCCTGTCAACATGACCCCCTCAGACCAGGCTCAGGTAAGTTGCCAAACTGAGCTTGCTGGGGATGTGGCGATCTACCAAGGAACGATAGCAAGCGGCCATAATTCATTAGCCCTAAATGTTATAGGTGGTCAGACCTACGTTTGTGACGTGTCATCTGTGTTGCAGTTTGGTCCACTTCAGATCTCAGTAGCGGTGGCACAAAGTGAGAATAAGACAGCTAATGTCATTTTGCCATCAAAGAGCGCACAGCTAAAAGTTAAATTGACTAACCAGAATGGCGATCCTGTTACTGTACCAGTCGGTTATGGTTCGGCCAGTATTTCCTGTACTGACGCCGATAATGCTGAGTCATCCACTGCCTCTGGAGAGATTGCGGAAGGCAGCTCGGAAGCGATCGTTCTCACAGCTCCTGGGCGGTTCAACTGCCAGCTTTCGACCGTTACTGGTTATTACGTCAGACAGATGGCAGGTAAGACCGTATTTACTCAAAATGGTTCGTTAGCTGAGTATACTTTCATTCTAGATCCGGCTGACAGCGCACTTAGTGTAAACTTCATTGATGAGAATGGAAGCCCGTTGGCTGTTCCTTCTCATCCCGGTCCCGGGTCGACCTTCGTTTCCTGTATTAGCTCGAAAGGGGAATATCAGAGCGCGCCATCCCAGGGGGACCTATCTGTGTCCTTTACAGTTATTGGGGCTACTACTTACCGATGTACCGTGGATGAGTTCTACGGGTACTTGAGAACTTCGGCGAGTGTCGCTGTAGGAGCAGGAGAGTCGAAGGCAGTATCTCTTTTATTAAAGCCAATTGACGCAGAGATGACTCTGTCTCTTGTAGACCAATCTATGGCCCCTCTGGTCAGTCCTCTCTCGGGTTTTACGAACGTATTTTCATTGACTCAAGGAGGCATTTACTTTGGCTCTGATGTTCCCTCTGGAGCTGCATCCGCAACTATAAAAGTTATAGGAGGGCAAACCTATTCAGCTCGGTGGTGGCTCGATGAGACCCCAACCTCAGTCGGATCAGTCGCGGTGCCTCAGTCCGGATCCGCAGCGCTCCAGCTGCAAGGATTGGAAACTAACTCGACTGCGGTGCTCCGATTGGTGGACTCGGATGGGAATGTAGTGACGGGGCTTAGAAATCTACAGGCTGAGTATGAATCGATATCGGCTAGTATCTCGCATCGCGGAAAGGTCAGCTTCACTAATGGCACGGCTACTCTTAAGCTTAGAGGTGGTGTTACCTACAAGGTCACATATGATCAATACGAAGCAAATGTACCAGTCTTTCAGAATCTTCTTCTTGGGGCCTCAGACAGATACTTTCTACCAGAAAGAACAGGACGTTTGCGGGTCGATGCTGGACAGACAGTAACGCAGGATTTGGCTGTATTGAAGGCGAACGCGAGTCTGACTGTCACATCATCACTTCCTCGTGGAGATGTGACGGTTTCACCGACCAGAGCCAACGCCGACAACGCTATTTACACGCGTTTGATTGGTGGCGCGAATTCGACCACCTTCCCCGTACCAGCAGGAACATATTACGTCGTATATTCAAGTGGCGGAGGCGGAATACCCCTTCGTAAAATCGTAACTTTGTCAGCGGGGCAGAGTGCCAATCTTAGCTTCGACTCTCCTGTTGCCGATCTGAACTTAGCTATATCAGTTACCGCTTCTGCCGCGCCATCTGGTGGAGTTATCTGTAACGCGTTTGCCCCAGGTGGCTACAGTGTCGGCAATCAGGAGGGGCTTATAGGTGGAGGGCCGATTTACATACCGATTACTTCCTCGTTCAAGACATGGACTATTGGTTGTCAGGGATGGAGTGACGAAACTGGCCGGATATATGGAGGAAGGGGCACATACACCGTCCCGGATTCATTGCCTCAATCTGGAGAGGGAAGGGTATCTGTGAATCTCGCAGACAAAGGTGAGATCTTCTCCGCCGCGACTACCGCGACGAGTGATTCAGAGATAGTTCTGCCAGTGAACGCCGCTTCATCGATATCAGTGCCTGTTGGAACATTTCCAGCAAATAAGTTGCTCACACTAGAGGCTACCAATAAAGCGTCAGCCCCTGAGACAGAGGAGATTAGTCCTAAAAGGGTATTGAAATTATCAGCGAAAGATAAAGATGAGGCGCCTGTTTCCGCTCTGGGGCCGGTGCAGCTGACAATCAAGCTAGCAGCCGGGCAGGAGGTCTATACATACACCACAACCTCTGGTTATACCCGTCTTAACAAAACAAATGGAGCGCAGTCGTTAGGTATAGGAATTAAAGATGAGTCAACTTACACGCTTCAGGTGCCGGCAGATGCCTTCAATAGCGGAGTCATCGCGATCGTAGGTGAGGATGCGTCGGCAACCCCAACGCCGGAGCCAAAGCCAGGTGTGACTGACAAGCCACCGACTAAACCAACGAAGTTGGGTGTATCATCAAAGCGGGATGGCTCTAAGCGTTCAGTGACCGTAACCTGGAAAAAGGTCTCTGGAACAGTCACCTCATACTCAGTTAGCTTGGTGAAAAACGGCCACATACTGAAAACAATTTCAGTTAAAGCAGACAAGGATCAACGTGCCACATTCACCGGTTTGCGCCCAGGTACATACATAGTGCGAGTGCGCGCCTTTAATCCAAGTGGAGGAGGGGGAGCTGAGGCGCGACAGATAATAGTGCGATAAATTACTGAGCGAAGGGGCGTTACTCCCGAGCCTGCATATTACTAAACACGCTCTGCACGTCGTCATCTTCCTCGAGCCTGTCTACTAGCTTTTGGATTTCGGCTTCCTGTTCCTCTGTAACGGCTACAAAGTTATTTGCCATCCTTTGAGGCGCGGCGCTCTTCACTTCTATTTTGCGCGCCTCGAGGGCCTTCTGTAGATCGCCAAACTGTTTAAAGCTCGAATAGAGAAGTAATCCATCCTCAGCCTCAAAGATCTCCTCTAGGCCGTGATCAATCATCTCTAACTCAAAATCATCTAGATCTCCATCTGGAGTTCCCACTTTAAAAACACCTTTGCGATCAAAAACGTACTCTAGAGCTCCAGTGGTGGCCATCTTGCCACCGTTCTTAGTGACGATATTACGTACGTTAGCGATCGTGCGAGTCGGATTATCCGTAGCTGTTTCGATAAAGAGAGCTACTCCGTGTGGAGCATAAGCCTCATAAGTGATCTCGTTTAGCTCGGCTTCGTCACGTGATGAAGCGCGCTTAATGGCGGCCTCAATTCGGTCCTTAGGCATATTAAGCGACCGCGCTGTTTGAATAGCCATACGAAGACGTGGGTTGTTGTCTGGATCGGCTCCGCCGAGCTTTACTGAAATCGCGATCTCTTTACCTAGCTTGGTAAATGCTTTGGCTGTTTTAGCCCAGCGAGCAAACATTCTATCTTTGCGTTTCTCAAATATGCGGCCCATTTGTTTTCCTCGTTATGATGTACGCCCTGTATTATAGAGGTGAAAAGGGTTTATGCAAGGGAAGCGAGAGGATCCTCTCACTTTAGCAAAGCTCTCTTTCCTGGTACGTTATGGACTTATGACGCTAAAGCTAGCCATATCACCGTGCCCTAACGACACCTTCGTTTTTCACGGATTAATCTCTGGCCATGTGATCTCTCCTGAACCTTTATCGATAGAATTCGCTGATATTCAGAAGCTTAATGAGGGTATGGCAGAGGAGCGCTTTGATCTCTGTAAGGTTAGCGCCGTGGCAGCTATAAGACACAGTGATAACTACCGTTTGTGTTCAGTCGGGGCGGCGTTGGGATATGGCGTAGGGCCGCTCGTTGTAGCTCGTCCTGGCGCGACTCCAATCGGACCTCTGTCGCGTATCTTAGCGCCGGGGGAGGCGACGACCGCATATGCGCTATTCAGACACTTTTTTCCTGAGGCGGTCAGCGGAGTAAAGCAAGCAGTTTTCTCTGAAATTATGCCGGCACTTTTAAAAGGAGAGGCGGACTACGGCGTAGTTATTCATGAGGGACGCTTTGTTTACCAGAGCTTGGGGCTAGAGTGCTTGGCGGATCTCGGAGTTTTATGGGAGCAGCGATACAGTTTGCCGCTTCCGCTTGGATGCCTCGTCGCGCACCGGAGGGTAGGGCAGGATGTCCAAAAAGACTTTGAGGATGTAGTCAGAGCTTGCATCGATTTTAGTTACGCGAACCGGGTGTTGGCGTATGAAACTATGAAGCTGCACGCTCAAGAGTTGGACGAGCGGGCCATCTGGGCGCACGTCGATCTTTACGTGAATCAGTGGAGCCTCGATCTTGGGGAGACGGGCCGAGCCGCGTTTAAGCGGCTCGGAGACGTGCTCTATTGAGCCACCTTTATCTCGACGACTGCACCCGGTCTAGGCTTCTTAAATGTAGCCCAAGCAGAACCGCCTCTTTGGAAGATCTCCCAGAACTTTTTAGAGTGCCCGCTAGAACCTGGAGCAAGAGCAATATCTCCCTCCTGGACGTTGAAACTACCCGCGGCAACTGTGGCCGTCATCTCAACGCCATTTATTAAAACTCCCACGCGCTGTCCAGGTTTAAGCGCGCTCAAGGTGGGAGCACCATCGCGGAGAGTTGTCTTTAAGTTACCGAATGAGTCGATGTATCCGATCACTGATTCGGGAGCTGCCGGAATTACATCTGTTGGATTGAGTCGCTCAACCAGAAACGAGAGGTCTTCGCGCGCAGCTTGTCCTACTAATTTAGGGAAGTTATCGCGCGACCGAAACTGAGATCCCCCGGTGTCGACATTAACTGACCAGAGCTCTTGAAGGTCGTCGCGAACGAAAGAAAGTGAGTACCCGGAGTTCACCACCATGACGCGCGCACCACTCTTTAAAACTCCATATAATAGACCCTCGCCCTCGTTGTTTGTCCGAGCCTCGCGACGGTCTTTTCTCGGAGCGCAGTTCGCGTAAACAAGGGTGTCTTTAGGTCTTAGAGCCTCGCTTTGATTACCGATCTGAGCCAGTGCGAATCCAGTTGAGATCGTGTCAAAGCTGTGGACCGAGGTGATGTGCCAGTGATAATCTCCCGGTATCTGGGCTGCCAGGGCGGATACCACCTCTGCTAAAGCTAAGTCTCCAGGGGCATAGTCCATAATCATGTGAATAAGCTTTTGCATATCTCTGAAACTCCAAAAAGTTGAGCCTCTCATTATACCACGGCACGAGCCCTTAAGCTAAAAATAGATCGAGCGTAAGTGTATGTAATAACTGGTCAAAAGTAGGCTTGTTCAATCCCCGGTAATAGAGCGGGCAAGGGGAGCTGTTTTTCCCTGTTGGAGATATTCCTTTAGCCAAAGTTGGCACCGACCCCCAAAAGGTGCTACGATATCCTCCGATTTCGCACCCGCATCGGTCTTGGTGCTTCCTTGTCTAACTTGTCGTTTTGACACGCTTCCTTAACGAAGCGAGGCTCATCATACAAAGCTGGCCAGGAGGTGTATCGGGCGGGGAGGATTAACTAAGACAAGATAAGGAATAAATTATGGCAACAGCAACAGACGCAGCAGCGTCAGATAAAGCGCCAGGCATTGAGCCAGGTACCCCAGTAACTATCAAGAACTTAATCGAGGCCGGAGCACACTACGGTCACCAGACACAGCGCTGGAACCCTAAGATGTTACCGAACATCTACGGAGCGCGTAATGGAGTTCATATCATCAACTTGGATATCACGATGAAGAAGTGGGAGATCGCCCGCAAGTACATCGTTGATCGTGTTTCGCTTGGTGGAAACGTTCTCTTCGTTGGAACAAAGCAACAGGCAAAGGATATCGTTAAAGAGGAGGCTTCGCGTTGTGGAGCTTTCTACATCTCATCTCGTTGGTTGGGTGGTTGCTTAAGTAACTTCCAGACGATCAAGAACTCGATTGAGCGTATGCGTAAGCTTGAGAATCTCTTGGCTGAAGCTTCAGCAGAGGGAACAAAGATTAAGCTTACCAAGAAGGAGCGTCTCGATATCAGCCGTCAGGTTGAGAAGCTCGAGGCTAACCTAGGCGGTATCCGCAACATGAAGAAGACTCCAGATGTGATCTTCATCATCGATGTTGTTAAGGAGTCGATCGCTATCGCTGAGGCTAATCGTTTGCATATTCCAGTTGTGGCTCTCGTTGATACTAACGCGGATCCAGCTTCTGTTCTGTTCCCGATTCCGTCGAATGACGACGCCGCCAGAACTATCCGTTTGTTCTGTTCAGCAGTAGCAGATGCCATCAATGAGGGACGCGCTCTTCAGGCAGCGCGCTTCCCACAGCAAGGTGGTGGAGAGCAACGCGAGGTTGCTAACGGATCTCACGCTGCCACTGGAACCGAGGGCGGGGTAGCCGTAGCGTAAGGAAGGATCGCGTTTTAGGTTTAAGGTTCTCCTTGCCAGATATCATCTTCATGTCTCTGGCAGGGTGTGCCTTACCGCATAGACCGTTATTTTTTATAAACTTATAGGAAGAGTAATATGTCACAGATAACAAGTGAGATGATTAAGAAGCTTCGTGAGATGACCGGAGCTGGAATGATGGATTGCAAGTCAGCCCTAAACGAGGCTGAGGGCTCTATGGATAAGGCTATCGAGGTCCTCCGTAAGAAGGGATTGAAGGATATCGCTAAGCGCGCAGGCAAGACTGCCGCCGAGGGAACGATGGGAGTTTATGTTCACCCAGGTGACCAGGTTATCTCGGTAGTAGAGCTTAACTGCGAAACTGATTTCGTAGCTCGTGGAGATGAGTTCCGTCAGCTAGCTCGTGATATCGCTATGCACGTAGCTGCTATGAAGCCAGCGTATCTCACAGATGAGGATGTTCCTGAGGCTGTTCTGGCCAAGGAGAAGGAGATCGCTTTCGAGCAGTTAAATGACGAGCAGAAGAAGAAGGCTGATAAGATCCTCCCAGGAAAGCTCGAGAAGTTCCTTGAGAGCGCGGTGTTGTTGCGCCAGATCTTCATTAAGGACGAGACCGAATCAAAGAGCATCCGCGATATGGTTGAGGCTCTTAGCATGAAGTGCGGAGAGAAGGTTTCTGTACGACGCTTTGTTCGTATGGAAGTGGGCGAGGGGATCGAGAAGGTTCAGAGCAACATAGCTGCTGACGTAGCTGCTATGGTTGGACAGGGTTAATTGCCCTTCTAACCTAAAGGGCTCCCTTAACAGGGGAGCCCTGGGCTACCAAAGCCGTAAAGTCCATTTCTAAAAAGTTTAAATACGGGGAATATTCAAGATGGTCGCGAGCAGCCAAGAGGGGACGCAGGTTAAATACAAACGGATCCTTCTTAAGCTTAGCGGCGAGATCTTGGCGGGCGATAAAGGCTTAGGCATCGACCCTGATATTCTAAACGGTCTCTGCCGGCAGATTCACGAAGTTGTTGAGTTAGGCGTTCAGGTCGGTGTTGTAATCGGCGGAGGAAATATCTTTCGCGGAGTCCAGGCCGGATCTCAAGGTCTAGACCGGGTAACCGGCGACTACATGGGTATGTTGGCCACAGCGATTAATGCTTTGGCGCTTCAAGACCGCCTAGAGGCTGATGGCGTTTACACGCGAGTTCTCTCTGCTATTGAGATGCGTGAAATCTCAGAGCCATACATCAAAAGACGCGCTACCCGTCACCTAGAAAAGGGACGTGTCGTGATATTCGCCTGCGGAACAGGAAATCCATTCTTTACAACAGACACAGCGGCGAGTTTGCGCGCGATGGAAGTGGGAGCTGAGGTTCTTCTAAAAGGCACGAAGGTAGACGCGATCTACGATAGTGACCCGATGAAAAACAAGGACGCTAAACCTTACAAGCATGTGTCCTTTATGGATGTTTTGCAGAAGGGATTGCGGGTGATGGACGCCGCTGCTATCTCTCTATGCATGGAAAACAAACTTCCGATTATTGTGTTTGATATCGGAGAGGAGGGGAATCTAAAACGGATCGTTTGTGGTGAAGCCGTTGGTACCCGAGTCGAAGGTTAGTTTAATTATTAGAAAATTTAGGAGCGGAATATGAGTTCGCAGTTCGATAATTACAAAGCGCAGTGCGCAAAGACTCTGGAGCATTACAAGAAGGAGCTGTCACGGTTGCGCTCAGGGCGCGCAACCCCATCTCTTCTTGAGGGATTGATGGTGAACTACTACGGGTCGAATGTGTCTTTGCAGCAGTTAGGAATGGTTTCCGCTCCAGAGCCTCGCATGCTCACGATTCAGGTTTATGACGCGGGCGCTCTAGAGGCCATTGAGAAAGCTATTCAGCAGTCAGACCTAGGATTAAATCCGAGCCGCGATGGCTCACTGATTCGCGTTATTATCCCTGCTCTTAACGAGGAGCGCAGAAAGGATCTTCTTAAGAAGGTCAACAAGATGGCTGAAGAGACCCGAGTTGCTATGCGTAATCTGCGACGCGATGAGGTCGAAGGTGTAAAGAAGAAGGTTAAGAACAAGGAGATGTCAGAGGATGATTCTCGCCGCGCTCAGGATGAGATCCAGAAGATCGTCGATAAATTTATTGTCGATGTAGATGGCGCAGCAGCCGCAAAAGAGAAGGAGATGATGGAGGTGTAATCCTCCACAGGCGATAATAAGGTATGACTACACTCTTAGCCGAGCAGTCCGATGTTGTAGATGCGGGTCCGTGCGCTGTGCCTAAGGTATTGCCACGACATATGGCAATCATTATGGACGGTAACGGCAGATGGGCTAAAAAGCGCTTTTTGCCGCGTTTAGAGGGCCACAGGAATGGGGCAAAAACCGTTCGTATGGTGGTTGAGGAGGCTAGGCGCCTCGGGATAAGACACCTAACACTTTTTGCCTTCTCGACAGAGAACTGGCGGAGGCCAGAAGAAGAGGTGGGCGGATTGATGCACCTTTTTGTCCAGCACTTAGAGTCAGAGCTGGAGTTGTTGCTTAAGAACGACATTAGGCTTCGCGCTATGGGCAACCTATCACGGCTGCCGGCTCCGGTGAGGGAGCTCCTTAGGAAAAATGAGGAACGGACCAAGGATCTGGCTGGCATGGACCTGATCCTGGCGGTCTCATACGGCGGGCGGGATGAGCTGGTTCAGGGATTCCGTAAGCTCGGGAAGGCTATAAAATCAGGAGAGATTGAACCAGAGGAGATCACTGAGGAGTTAATCTCCGGTTCGCTTTATCTTCCAGATGTTCCGGATCCGGATCTCCTTATCCGTACAAGTGATGAGACCCGAATCTCAAATTTCTTACTCTGGCAGTTAGCCTATTCTGAGATAGTTGTATCGCCTCAGCTGTGGCCCGATTTTTCACGTGATGAATTATATAGGTGTCTTCATGTATTCGCGGGACGCAACAGAAGGTTCGGACTCACCCAAGACCAGATCGCCAAAAGTTAGTTCTTTGGCGAAGATCTTTACTTATGATGGTGATGGTTCATTGAAGGACCGGTTGCTTACGGCTCTATATGTCCTGGTCGGAGCGGTGCTTTTAACTATCGCCGCATTTAAGATCCCCTACGGTGGCTTTATAACTGTAGCTTTCACCACGTCGCTAGTAGCGATGGCGACCTTTGAAGTAGCGAGACTTTTTGCGCGTCACAGTGACACGACGGCGTATCGACCACTTCACGGAGTAATTATGTACGTGATCCTGGCGCTCCCCGCGGTAGCAGCAGCTCTTTCAGCGGTTTATGGAGTTCTAGATGGCGCTATTAGATGGCGACCGATATACGCCGCGACGGCGATATCCGGTGAGTTGTTAATGGCGGCGATGGTGCTAGAGGGACGAAATTCACTAGATGCGGCTGGACGTTTCGCCGCACGTTACGGCGTGGGCTTCTTAATAATCTCTATATGCGCCCCGGCTCTGATAGTCATTAGTGGTATATCAAACGGCATAGCGCTTTTGTGGTGGATTATCGGTTGTGCGGCTTTAAATGATTCAGCTGCATACTTCGTTGGGCGCGCGGTGGGAGCGCATAAATTAGCGCCGGTGTTGTCTCCTAATAAGAGTATCGAAGGAAGCATCGCGGGGATCGTTGTTGGCACTATAGCAGGAACGCTTCTTTGGGGAGTCCTAGTTTGCGAAAGTACCTCGATTAGTAGTGTGTTGCTTGTATCGCTATCTGTGACTATAGCGGCGCAAGTAGGAGACCTAGCGAAGTCGTATATGAAACGACTGCGCGGAGTTAAAGATCTCGGAGCCATCTTCCCTGGTCACGGTGGAGTGCTTGATCGCTTCGACGCGATGATTGCGGCGGCACCGGTAGTGCTTATTTCGCTTTTACTGCTGGATCTGGTTAAGTAATGACCGCCAAGATCATAGCTATACTAGGCTCAACAGGCTCAATAGGCAGATCTACAGTCGAGATCGTTAAGAGCGCGCCAGACCAATTCCAGATCGATCTCTTAGTCGCGGGTTCAAATGCCACTGAGTTAGCCGAGCAGATTAGGACTTTTAAGCCTAAGGTGGCGGGATTGTCAGATAGGTCAAAATTTGAAGCGTTGTGTGGTCAGTTAGGTGTTGCCATTAATAGCGGCGTTTTTGAGGGCACCCGGCTGATTGGCGGAGATGATGAGATAGTCGCTGCGGTTAAAGAGAGTCAGGCGTCAATTGTTGTGGCCGCAGTTGTCGGAATGGCTGGTTTGGCCGGAGTTGTGGCGGCGCTAGAGAGTGGTAAGGATGTCGCGTTAGCGAATAAGGAGAGTTTGGTCGTTGCGGGTGCTTTAGTTGTAGATCTCGCTAAAAAGCATGGCGTGTCGTTGCTACCAGTTGATAGCGAGCATTCAGCTATTTTTCAGTGTCTAAGGGGTGTTCCATCAGAGGATATAGACAGTGTCGTTTTAACGGCATCTGGTGGGCCATTTCTGAAGACGCCCTTTTCTCAGTTTCGATCAATTACCCCAGAGCAGGCAGTTAAGCACCCAAAGTGGAATATGGGGGCTAAGATTTCAGTTGATTCATCAACCTTAATGAATAAGGCGTTGGAGGTGATTGAGGCCAAGTGGTTGTTTAATCTAGAGGCTGAACGTATCGAGGTTGTAGTTCATCCGCAGAGCATTATCCACTCAATGGTACGTTTAACAGACGGTGGCTTACTTGCTCAGTTGTCGGTTCCAGACATGAAGGGTCCGATAGCCTATGCTCTTACATTTCCTGACAAGAGGTTAAAGGGAGTTATTCCGCGGCTTGATTTTAATCAGCTTTCTGGGCTCTCTTTCGAGCCAGTTGATCACCAGCGATTCCCTAGTGTTAGGCTGGCTATTGAATGCCTGAACGGGAGCACGGGGGCAGCCGCGGTATTTAATACTGCTAATGAGGTCGCTGTTTCTCGATTCTTAGGCCACGAGGTTGGCTATCTGGATATATTCAGGATAGTCGAAGGGGCCCTTGAGAGGTTTGGTTCGAGTGATTATATAAATCTAGGAGACCTTAATAATCTTTGCCGAGAGGTTGCCGAGTGGTCTCGACAGATGACTCGGAGTGCGTAAAAGTAGGAGCCTATGGGAATAGTTTCAATAGTTTTAGTTTTAGGTGCTCTTATCTTTGTTCATGAGCTGGGGCATTTCTTGGTTGCCAAGTTTTGTGGAGTTGGAGTTCTGGAGTTCGCCTTGGGATTTGGTCCGGTGCTGTTAAGGTGGCAGGGAAAAGAGACTGCTTATTCGCTACGCGCTATACCGCTAGGTGGATTTGTGCGCATGACCGGGGATGATCCTGGGTTGGTTTATGGTGAAGGAACAGCGGATGATACCAAGGTCGCTGGTGCTTCGCCGATCGAGGGAACGCAAGAGGAGCTATCTCCAGAGCAGCAGAAGCTTTTAAAGGATGAGAGTCGTTGGTTCCTCAAGAAATCTTACCTACCGCGAATGGCCATAGTTTTGGCTGGACCGGTTGCAAATTTTCTGTTCGCGTGGGTTTTGGCTTTTGTTACCTACCTGATAGTGGGGATGCCAAACGTGGTCGATGGTCCGGTTACGATCGGTGCAGTGCAGAAGGGGATGCCTGCGGAAGCGGCAGGAATAAAGACAGGAGACCGAGTCGTCTCTATTGATGGAAAGCCAGTTCAGTCATTTAAAGAGTTGGTTGAGATGGTGCGCTCCTCGGGGGGTAAAACGTTGCAGGTTTCAATCCGTCGACCCAATGGCCAGGTACCATCGAATCAGGCAGGTGAAGGCGAGGATTTACTGATCTCGATTCAGCCTCTTGCTGATGCCAGCCCGGAGTTGGATGTATTGGAGGGGCGTGAGGTAAATCAGACCTATCGGATCGGAATCACTCCGGGGCTGGCTAATGTTACTTATACAAAAGCGGATGCGTTGTCAGCCGCTGGGGCCGCTGCCGGACAGGTTTATGAATTATCCGCTCAGACGGTTAGAGTGTTGAAGGGTTTGATTACGGGGTTACTATCGCCAGTAAAAACGATTGGGGGGCCTATCGCGATCGCTAAGCAGATCTCTTCCAGCGCGGATGAGGGCTGGATGTCGATCGTAGGGATCATGATATTCCTAAATGTTTCTCTGGCCGTTATGAACCTCTTACCGATCCCAGTTCTGGATGGCGGGCACTTGGTGTTCTTCACGCTAGAACAGTTACGTGGAAAGCCGCTAAGTATGCGGGCGCAAATAGCCGCTACAAATTTCGGTATGGTAATTATTTTAAGCCTGATGGTCTTTGCCATTGGCAACGACCTTGTAAGAGTTTTCCTCTAGCCTAAACGGTGATTACTAATCCTTTATTAAATGCTCTTGCGATAGATACCAGTGGCTCTTATTGCAGTGTCGCTGTGTCAGATGGTCAAGGAAGGATCTCCTCACTTGAGTCTCAAGGGGATGGGGATCACTTCGAGCGGCTCTCAGGCATGGTTTCAGGTCTGCTAGAGAGTTCTCAGGTCGCAGCAAGCGATCTAGGACAGATTAGGATCGGAATAGGTCCGGGCTCGTTTACAGGGCTGCGGATCGGAATGAGCTTTGCAAAAGGTCTAGCCGTGGCGCTTAAGATCCCACTAGTTGGGGTCTCTTCTTTCGCGGCAGCCGGCTGGGTTGGGCTACATGACGGTGGTGAGCTAAGGTTGCCTGGCTGCTTAGTTATAGCTGACGCGCGGCGCGATGAGGTGTTTCTGGCGGAATACTCCAGAGAGCCAGATGGCGCATTTAGTGAGGTTAGGCATCCGACTATCCTGCCGGTAAGTGATGTGGTTAGCTGGAAGGCGTCCCATCCAGAGGGCCTGGTAATTTCGATGCAGCGTGATTTTCAGATAGTTGGAGTAGAGGCAGGGGGGCTAAAGCCCATGCCCGGGGTGGCTCTGGGGCTTCTGCGGCTACCGATTCAAATTGATAATCAGGGTTTTCTAGTCAGCCAGGTGGCCGAGCTTGAACCTAGTTACATCAGGGCAGTAGCGGCTAAATCGATTCAGGAGAGAAATACTCTTGACACGAAGTTATCCTCTGTACAACAATCGGACGGGTAGGGCGAGATTTTTATTCGCGAGCCCTCGAGTTGTTCTAACCAAATTAAACCCCACACTTATCGTTGCAGCTAGGCGTCTTTAACGCTCACTTTGTTACGACACCCAAGTGGTGCCTATGAGTTGGTGGATTTTCCTGGAATCGTATGAATCTAAATGAACTAAAGCAGTTAAAGACCGAAGAGCTAATGAAGGTAGCCGCCGAGTTTAATATCGAGTCGGCCAACTCGATGCGTCGTCAGGAGTTAATCTTCAGTATCCTCGCGGCACAGTCGGAGTCAAACGGCAGCATTTACGCCGGTGGAGTTCTTGAGTTGTTGCCAGATGGTTTCGGATTTCTCCGTTCCCCTGACTATAACTACATCCCTGGTCCTGATGATGTGTACGTTTCTCCGGCTCAGATTAGGCGCTTTGGTCTAAAGACCGGAGATATCATAGAGGGTCAGATTAGGCCCCCACGCGAGAAGGAGGGCGAGCGCTATTTCGCGTTAGTAAAAGTTACCTCTGTAAATCTTGATTCCCCCGAGGTCTTAAAGACAAAGACCGATTTCGTAAACCTAACTCCGCTTCATCCGAACCAGAGGTTAAACCTCGAGAGTAAGAAGGGTGGGTTGTCGACGCGAATAATGGATCTTTTCTGTCCGATCGGTAAAGGTCAGAGAGCTCTGATCGTAGCTCCACCTAAGACAGGTAAGACGATATTAATGAAGAATATCGCCAACGCTATTACTGAAAACCACAAAGAGGTGGTGCTAATCGTGTTATTGATCGATGAGCGTCCTGAGGAAGTTACCGATATGGCTCGCTCAGTTAAGGGCGAAGTAATCAGTTCAACATTTGATGAGCCAGCTCAACGTCACGTTCAGGTAGCTGAGATGGTTATTGAGAAGGCCAGGCGTTTAGTTGAGCACAAGCGAGATGTCGTGATCCTCTTAGATTCTATTACTCGTCTCGCGCGTGCGTACAACGCGGTGGTTCCTCCTAGCGGCAAAATTCTCTCGGGAGGAGTTGATTCTAACGCGCTCCATAAGCCGAAGCGCTTCTTTGGAGCCGCGCGTAACGTGGAAGAGGGAGGAAGCTTAACAATTATCGGTACAGCGCTAATTGAGACCGGAAGTCGCATGGATGAGGTTATCTTCGAGGAGTTCAAGGGAACTGGTAACTCGGAAATCGTGCTTGATCGTAAATTGACAGAGAAGCGTATCTATCCAGCGCTCGATATCAAAGCATCGCAGACTCGTCGTGAGGAGCTTTTGTTAGATGATTCAGTTCTGCAGAAGGTATGGTTACTTCGCAAGGTGCTAAATCCTCTCAACACAGTTGAGGCGATGGAATGGTTGCTAAGTAAGATTGAGGGTACTAAGAGTAACAAAGAGTTCCTCGATATGATGAAGGGCTAAGCCCTGAAGATCGCCGCGGAGGACTTTGGATACTTCATCGGTTAAGATATTAGCGGTAGATGATAATCCCGACGCCTTGTTCGCGTTAGAGCAGCTTCTTTTGTCACGCGGCTTTCAGGTTGTGACAGCATCCTCAGGTGAGGAGACATTAGAGCGCGCCAGCACTGAGCGTCCCGATCTCATTCTGCTTGATGTCGTGATGCCAGAACCAAATGGCTATGAGGTCGCTAAGCGACTTAAATCTGACCCAGAGCTCCGTTACATTACAGTTGTCCTCCTTACCGGCAAAGACGAGCTCCCAGATATCCTCCGTGGATTTGAGAATGGAGCTGATGATTATATCTGCAAACCTTACCAGTCGGCTGAGTTAATCGCGCGAGTTCACGCGGCTCTGAGGGTCCGAAAACTCTACTCTGAGTTAAGGGATGTAAAGCTTGTTAACAGACAGTTACAGGCAAAGCTCGGTGAAGGGGTTGGCTTTGATTCGATCATCGGAAAGAGCGCCGCGATGGGTGAGCTTTATCAGATGATGGCCAAGGTCGTTGACTCTGATGTTCCGGTTCTGATCACAGGAGAGTCAGGGACTGGAAAAGAGATGGTAGCGACTGCGCTACATGCCAACGGTGCTCGTAAGGATAAGCCATTCGTTGTTCAGAATTGCTCAGCGTTTAACGAGAATCTTTTGGAGTCGGAGCTGTTTGGGCATGTTAGGGGCGCTTTTACTGGCGCTAACCGTGACAAGCAGGGGCTTTTTGAAGTTGCTGACGGCGGTACATTCTTTCTTGATGAGTTAGGAGAGATGAGCCCAGCTCTGCAGGTAAAGCTTCTGCGCGTTTTGCAAGATGGCACATTCATGCCAGTTGGTGGCACAAAGCAGAAGCGGGTTGATGTAAGAATAATCGCGGCAACTAATCGTGATTTAGAGGCGATGGTTAAGCAGGGGACCTTCCGTGAGGATCTTTATTACCGCCTAAATGTTGTAAGTTTACGTCTGCCGCCACTAAGACAGAGATCTGGCGATGTTCCTCTGTTAACTGAGTTTTTTCTAAAGAAGATAGCGGATAAATCGAAGCAGGGCGTAAAGAGCATCACTCCTGACGCCATGAGCTGTTTAGAGAGTTACCATTGGCCAGGAAATATTAGGCAGCTTGAGAATGAGATTCAGCGTGCCTGCGTGATGAGTGGCAAAGAGATGATAATCAATCGAGAGTGTTTATCACCTACGGTAGCTGGAGTTGAGGCTCCGGTGACTAAGATAGTTTCTAGCGCTGATCGTCCCTTAAAAGAGGTTCTTGATCAGGTTGAGCGAGAGCTGATTGAAAAAGCTATTTCGCGATGTGATGGCAACAAGAGCGAAGCCGCGAGGCAATTAGGTATCGCGCGCAGTAACCTAATCGCAAAGTGCCGAGAGTACGGCTTGGAATAGCGCTTCTACTTCGTACCGTAAATTCTATCTCCAGCATCGCCAAGTCCTGGGACTATATAGCCGTGATCGTTTAACTTCTCATCGACTGCGGCGGTGTAGATCGGTACATCGGGATGTTGGTTTCGTAATACCTCAATCCCCTCAGGTGATGCTAATAGGCAGACAAACTTAATCGATGCGGGAGATAGCTTCTTTAACCGCGTAATAGCGGCTGCCGCGGAGTGCCCGGTGGCTAGCATCGGATCCACGATAATCGCGTCACTGGTGTCCATATTTGGAGGCATTTTAAAATAGTACTCGACCGGATTAAGAGTCTTCGGGTCTCTGTACAGACCGATGTGCCCAACGCGGGCCTCGGGGATAAGTTCCAGGATCCCCTCGAGTAAACCGTTTCCAGCACGGAGGATAGACACGAGAGTAATCTTTTTGTCGTCGACTACAGGAGCACTCATCCTCTCGATTGGTGTCTTTACTTCTATCATTTTAACTGGAAGGTCCCGTGTGACTTCGTATGCGAGTAGCATGCTCAATTCACGAAGAAGCCTTCTAAACTCCGGAGTCGGAGTTCGTTCGTCGCGCATGTGCGTCAATTTGTGTTGAACTAGTGGGTGAGTGACGACAGTGATGTATTTATCTGGCATAGTAGATGGCGAGTTTAACGACTAAAGAAGTGATGATCAAATGAAAGCTCTACTTATCTCAAAGGACCTGATGTTTATCACCCGAGTGAAAGAAGTTGCCTCTGCCAAGGGGGGGAGTGTAGTTGTGGCTAAGAATGAAGCCGCCGTTCAGGTCGCAGTAGGTGAGCTTAAAGGGGAGGCTAAGGGAGTCGTCTTAATTGATCTTGAGAAGTGTCCTCTTGAGCTTGGTGGCATTCAGGAGCTGATATCAGAGCTGCCTGGTGAAAATTGGAAGCGGGTTAGCTTTTATTCTCATGTGCATGTAGACGCGGCGATTGAGGCAAAGGCGCGGGACCTGGGACAAGTTATGCCGAGGTCTAAGTTTGTGCAGCTTTTGCCGGGGCTGTTTATCTAGGGAAGGCCGGCAAAACGTCGCGTTCACTCCGTTTAGGTATCGTCTTCCTAAACAGGCGTTTTGATCTTTTTAGCGCAAGTCGCGAAAAGTTTTATCTGCTCGAGGTACTCATCCTGAGGCAATCCAATATAATCGTGCACAGCTATATTTCTAGTTTTTAGAAATCCGAGCCAAAGATCGAGTTCGTCAATTATTCCGATTGTGGCGGCTAGTTTAATAGCTTCACGCGGGCTCGCCACTTCAAATCCAGCGTTAATTGACTCGCCGCGGAAGTATTTCCAGGCATATTCGATGGCTGTTTCAAATGCCTTAGCGATTCCTCCAAAGTAGAAGGCATCTGCTTTTACCTTGTCCTCGAAGCTGAGCGCGTGCTCTAGGGCGGTTAAGGCCTGGTCCAGTTTATCTCTCGAATTCTCACTCATTAAATATCCGTTAAAGCTAATCTCATAAGGCGCTGCGGTCGGCTAATTCCTTTCTATCTCGCTCATATCCGGCTAATAAGATCAGATTGGGGAGTATGCTCCTGATGAACTCATTGTCAGCGTTGTTTAAATTAACACAATCTATTCGCTGGGGAGATTGGTCTTCAAACTGTTCCTTATCCTCGAGAATACCTAAAAATCTATGCAGTGGTAGGCCTTGTTTAGAGAAGACCCCGAGGTCGAAATCAGAGTATTTACGCGAGGTGCCCTTTGAGCGTGAGCCAAAGAGGAATATAGAGGTGTCTGGGCATCTCATGTGCATTTTCTCTACAAGAGGCATCACAGCGCTTCTGCTCTCTAAGTTCTCCCCGATTTTTGTTATCGCTTCATTAATGGGGATGTCTAGCTTCATAATGATCAATTCAATGCTTCGCGGAAGAACAGAGGCGCCTCTAGTAAATCTATCCAGAGTATTCCTGTGTAATCCGAGATGCTCAGCCAGGGGCTTAATTCCACCGAATCCAAGCTCACGAGCTTTGCGTTTGATTGCTTCAACATTAAGGACATACATTCTGTGTATTTTAGCATATATTATGTATGCATCAAGTAATTTTTAGGTTTACTGGCAGTTCACGTTTGTCCCTGTAGTCTCATGTTTTGCAAAAAGTGAATAGGCGAGGGCCAACGATGTCAGCCACCCAGCCTTTTAAAATACCGTGTCAGTTAGCGGTGGTTACACCGTTTCATTGAATAGCACTAAGCGGCATATTGCTCATCGTTCCCGATTATATAGGCCCACACACCGAACGATTTAAACCCTTATCTCGATTTGGCTGCATCTTACTTGTGTCTTTAGAGCGGTCTGGATCGCTCAGTCGTATATATTTAAGTAGTTAGTATCTATTTGAGGTTGTTTAACATTTTGTAATTATTGATAAATTTAGCGCTTAACAGATGGTTGATAACGCTGTTAAGAAAAGCGCGATGTAAACCGAATAGAACTTACAAGGCAACAAGCATGAGGGTGTTTTTATTCTCGTGGTCAACTTGGAGTCGGAAGTGAGTATTATCCTAGATTCGGCAGTTAAGGAGGATGAAAATGGCGCAGGTGCTCAAAAGCACAAAGGATTTTGAATTTTCGGAGGCGCAACCCTGGCACCGTCAGGGTGAGCACCGAAAACTCAAAAGCCGCTGTGATTTTGAGTAGATGCGCCATTTTCAGACCCGCAACTGCCGAATCTAGGATTGCATCGTGGAGGTTTTAAGGGGGCATGGCTAATTTATTCTCTATCCCAGAGTCCTCCATCGTGGTTATCGCCGCGATATGTATCGCTGCATTCGTAGTCAAAAAGATCTGCAAGTTCTCGATGGCAGTTGCCTTAGCTGGAGTGGCTGCCCCGGTCCTCCTGCCATTAAAAGAACTGCCCTTTCTTCGTCAGTTTGATGGTCTTCACCAGGCGTATCTTGTTGGTGGTTCATGGGGGGGGCTGATCGCGGCCGGGTTGGCGTGGTCTTTAATAAGACCATTCGTTTCTGCTGCCTTGGCAAGTCTCGGTCTCATAAAGCTTTGCTATTTGGCTTTGCTTGGAGCATCTCTATTGGTTTCTGGGCTACTGGTGGTCGATCCACAACTCCTTGATAGGGCTGTTCCCGGTTGGAAGGGGCCACTGGGAATGCTGCTTCTGGCGGCTTCTTGCATAGGTGTTTCTAAGTCCTTGCTTGGTATGTTTAGGTCAACAACACTTGTCGCCGTTTGGGGAGGGGTAACCCTGATCCTGGCTAGTAGTATCTTTCTCGATAAATTGCCTCACAAGTTGAATAAAAGCGATTTGCAAAAGCTTCAAGGAGTAATCTCAGTTCAGGCCATGGAGAAGGTGCTAGAGCGATTTGGCGGAGTATCTGGTGGAGATCCTGGGGTGTTAAAAAGGTTTCGAGTGAAGTCAGCGCCAGAGCCGATGTTGGTAGAATCCCGCGAAAAACCGGCTTCTGTTGATGCCTGATTACTGAAAAAGGTATAGCGCTAAAAAATCTGGTCCGGTAGAAGTTTTGTATGGCGCCTAAATTGGTTTCAAGCTGTGTGTCTGGTGAGCGTGGAGGATTGGTCTTAAGGACAATCCTATCCGCCTTTGTAACCGCGTTGGTCGTGTTCAGCCTATATGCTGCATTTGGTCTGGCATTCCAGTTTTATGATATTCGAAATCAGCTCGTCTTTGGCCTTAAGGGAGCCGATCTTGAGTCCGACCAGGAGCTTCGGAAAAAGATCCATGCCTACGCGATAAGGACTGGAATTAAGTGTGAGGAACGCGATATCCTTGTGCAGCGGTCAGCCAATAAAGTAAGGGTTGAGCTTCCCTTTGAGTATAGGATCTGCTTGCCTTTTGGCAGGCAGGATAAGGTTTCGATACCAGTTGGGATGTGGGCTTCTGGAGAGCGATATTTTTAGTTTGATTTAGCTGCGGAGTTTTTTAATGAGCGCAAAAGTTAAGCCAGTGCCACGCGAATGGCAGCAAGTCATGGATGAGGATACTATCTCCAGGGCGATCTCACGCATGAGCTTTGAGATCGTTGAGAAGGACCGCGACCTAAGTAACTTGGCTGTTGTGGGTATTAGGACCGGCGGCGAATACTTAGGAAAGAGGCTGCATCAAGAGATTCAGAGGATTGAAGGGGTGGAAATTCCTTATGGGGTGATCGACATAACTCTTTACCGTGATGACCTGTTAAGCGCGCAGTCGCAGCCGACTCTTAGGGGAACAGACCTGCCTTTTCGCATAGCAGGATCCAGAATCGTGCTAGTAGATGACGTTCTCTTTACCGGAAGGACTATTCGTTCCGCGTTGGATGCTATTATTGATTTCGGACGCCCAAAAACGGTAGAGCTTGCTGTCCTTGTGGACCGTGGCCACCGTGAGTTGCCGATCCAAGCCGACTATGTTGGCAAGAGGGTAGCTTGCGATCGTTCGCAGCTAGTTCGGGTTAGGTTAAGTGAGATGGGCTACAAAGATGGAGCCTATCTGATTAATCGAGAAGAGCGGTAGCATTTTTACCGTTATTTTTGCCTCAGCACTCTTGTAAATAAACCCCAAGTGAGGTTAACTGACCTCTCGATGGTCGACCACTTGCTGGGAATACATGGGCTCTCGAAATCGGATTTGTATCGGTACCTCGACGCGGCACATTCATTTGTTGAGGTTTCAGAGCGGGATATTAAGAAGGTCCCGACACTCCGCGGAAAAACAATCATTCACGTTTTCTTTGAACCGAGCACTCGGACGCTAGCGAGCTTTGATATCGCTGGTAAGCGTCTCTCCGCGGATACCATAAACATAAGCGCGGGATCTAGCTCCGTGAAAAAGGGCGAGACCCTTCTCGACACCGTTAGAACCCTTGAGTCGATGAACCCGGATGTTCTGGTGATTCGTCACTCTGAAAGTGGCGCGGCACAGTTCGCGGCGAAACATTTGAGCAGGGCTGCGGTGGTGAACGCTGGAGATGGAGCTCACGAGCATCCAACGCAGGCTCTCCTTGATTTACTCACCTTGAGACAACACTTTGCCAAGCAGAAACGTGGAATAGAAGGCTTAAAGATTGGCTTCGTAGGAGATGTGGTACACTCTCGGGTCGCTCGCAGTAATGTCTGGGCGCATCTAGCCCTGGGGAATCAGGTGCGTTTGATCGGCCCATCGACATTAGTGCCGAATGATTTCGCGCGGGTTTTTAAAAGCGATAGCGTCTCAGTGGAACATGACCTTGCTCGAGGATTAGAAGATCTCGATGTTGTTGTATGTTTAAGGATGCAGCTAGAGCGCCAAGATCAGAATTTTGTGCCGAACCTCGATGAATACAGCAAGGAGTACTGTGTTTCGGAGAGATTGCTAAAGAGGTACGCCCCAAACAGCGTAGTGCTACATCCTGGGCCTATGAATCGTGGAACTGAGATATCTGGAGAGGTGGCTGATGGCCCGCGCTCCCTGATTCGACGTCAGGTAAACAACGGTGTCGCAGTAAGAATGGCAGTGCTGTATCTCTTGGCGCGCACAACGGAGAGTCGTGAGGAGTTTTCTGTATGAGCCAAGGGTTAGATCGACAAATTGACCAGTCCCAAGCAGTAGTGATTGAGGGTGGACATCTTATAGATGCGGCTTCAGGAAGAGATGGTGAGTTCGACCTGTTGATTCGTAATGGCGTGGTCGAGGCCGTTGAGAGACCGGGAACATTTAAAGCTACTGGTGATGTGCGCAGAGTTAGCGCGGCAGGGCGTTGGGTTATGCCGGGGTGTGTTGATCTGCATGTGCATCTACGCGAGCCCGGAGAGGAGTGGAAGGAGACTGTTCAAACCGGAGCTGAGGCGGCCGTTCTTGGAGGCTATACTTCGATCTGCTGTATGCCTAATACACGACCAGCTAACGACTCGGCGGAGACGACACGTTACATCTTAGAGAAGGCAAAAGCGGCTCAGGCAGCTCGGGTGTTACCGATCGGCGCTATTTCGATGGAGCGAAAGGGGAAGCAATTGGCTCCGTATTCAGAGTTAGCAAAAGCAGGGTGCGTAGCTTTTTCAGATGATGGTGACCCAGTAGCAGACGCTGGCTTAATGCGTCGGGCGCTTGAGTGGTGCCTAATGCTTGGATTACCGCTGGCGTGCCATGAAGAGGATCGTAGCCTTAGCTGTGGCGGCTGCATGAATGAATCGCCACTCTCGTTGAAGATGGGGCTAAGAGGTTTTCCTGGAGTTGCTGAGGATGTGATGATCGCGCGCGATATCGAACTTGCGCGATTTACTAAGGGCAAGGTTCATATCTGCCATGTATCAACAGCAAGGGGTGTTGAGTTAATACGCCGCGCTAAGAATGACGGCATTGCTATTACATGTGAGGTAGCTCCGCATCACCTGGTCCTAAGCGAGGAGACAGTGTCAGGATACGATACCAACTTCAAGATGATGCCGCCGTTAAAAGATGACGAGGATATTAAGGGCCTACTAGCAGGTCTTGCGGATGGAACGATTGATGCCATCGCTAGCGATCACGCTCCTCACGATCGAGACAGTAAATTAGTTGAGTTCTCTAGGGCCACAGTTGGAATTCTAGGTTTGCAAACTAGCTTGCCGCTTTTGGTCGAGATGTGTCAGGCCGGATTAATATCGAGGACGAGGATGGTAGATCTCCTGTGCTCTGGGCCGGCTAGGTCCTTTGGTTTACCGTATGGTTCGCTTCGAGTTGGGGCTTCGGCAGATGTTGTTGTGCTAGATCCGCTGCGTGAGTGGTTCTTCTCAGAGGGAGAAGTTAGGTCCAAGTCAAAGAACACGCCGTTTTTAGGGAGAAAGTTACAGGGTGCTACAGAACATGTCTTTGTAGATGGAAGACAGGTGGTGGCGAATGGAGGATTAATCGCGGATCTAAAGCGGTAGCTTTAGGTCGGGCCTCTTTAGTTGAGAAGTATCATGACGACAAGAAAGAAAAACGTGGTAGCGCGCCAGGCGATGGGAGAGGTTGGGTATCTAGCTCTAGCTAACGGAACAGTTTTTAAGGGCAAGAGTTTTGGAGCTCTACGAGGAGAGGATAATCCTATCTGTGGAGAGCTGGTATTTAACACCTCGATGTATGGTTATCAGGAGATCCTGACAGACCCTAGCTACGCTGGGCAGATCATGACCTTCACATATCCGCATATCGGTAATGTTGGTTGCAATGAGGATGATGTTGAGTCGGGCCGGATTTACACCGAAGGGCTTATCGTTCGCGCAGCTCATAAATCTCCCTCAAATTTTAGATCTACTCAGTCGCTCCAAGACTATCTCTTAAAGAGTAATGTCATGGGGCTAGAGGGGATTGATACCAGAGATCTCGTTATCGCTTTGCGAACTCACGGAGCGCAGATGTCAGTGATGGCAAGCGGCGAGGGGATAAACCCTGACACCCTCATTGATATGGCAAGGGCTGCCGGATCGATGGAGGGGAAAGACTATGTTAAGCAGGTGGCCTGTGAAGAGATGTACACATGGGATTACCTATCGTGGAGCTTAGAGCACGGTAATCGTAGGCGCTTAACGCAGGAGCAACTAGTTTCTCGTCCTCATGCAGTTGCTGTGGATTGTGGTGTTAAGACAAATATCTTAAGGCTTCTGGTTGATGTTGGATTTAGAGTTACGGTAGTGCCAGCAGGAACGAGCGCAGAGCAGATAATGGCTCTTAGACCAGATGGCGTTTTCCTCTCAAATGGCCCTGGAGATCCAGCGACTCTCGATTATGTGGTCAATCCTGTGCGCGATATTCTTGGTAAGGTGCCCATTTTTGGAATATGTCTTGGGCATCAGATCCTTGGTCAAGCTCTTGGAGGAAAGACCTACAAATTAAAGTTTGGTCACCGTGGTGGTAATCACCCAGTCAGAGATGAGACGACGGGAAAAGTAGAGATCACCGTGCAGAATCACGGTTTCGCTGTTGATAGGGATTCCGTGGCAAAACGGGCTTTCGTGTCGCACTTGAATCTGAATGACATGACTGTAGAGGGTCTAGAGTCTAAGGAGCTTAAGGCTTTCTCAGTTCAGTATCATCCAGAGGCGTCGCCTGGTCCGCACGATTCGAGATATTTGTTTGAGAGATTTTATCGGTTAGTAACAGGGTCAGTTTAACCGAGCTTTGTGATTCACGAGGCTTGAGGGGAGCGCTAGGAAGTATGCCAAAGAGGAATGATATTAAGTCGATATTGTTGATAGGCTCAGGACCTATCGTAATCGGTCAGGCGTGTGAGTTTGATTACTCGGGAACGCAAGCGATTAAAGCCCTAAAGCAGGAGGGGTATAAAGTCATTCTGGTAAACTCAAATCCAGCGACTATCATGACCGATCCTGAGTTCGCTGATAGGACATACATCGAGCCGATAACCGCTGATTTCGTTGAGGAGATTATTCGAATTGAGCGACCCGACGCGGTACTGCCTACGATGGGAGGACAAACAGCCCTCAATACGGCGCTAGAGTTAGATGAGCGTGGTGTATTTGAGAAGTACGGTTGTAAGCTCATCGGAGCTAATGTTGAAGCGATAAAGACAGCCGAGGACCGTGAGCTCTTCCGTAGGGCGATGGACGAGATAGGTCTCGAGTCCGCTAAATCTGTGATCGTCACCTCGATTAAAGACGCTGAGGAAGCTGCCAAAAAATTAGGCTACCCAATGATCCTTCGCCCATCGCGCACATTGGGTGGAACTGGAGGAGGAATCGTTCATGCCCCTGAGGAGCTACATCGCAAGGTTTCAATAGCTCTCGCGGCCAGCCCAAATCGAGAAGTTCTCATTGAGGAGTCTCTACTTGGATGGAAAGAGATAGAGCTTGAGGTGATGCGCGACACTAAGGATAACGTGGTGATTATCTGCGGCATCGAGAACTTTGATCCGATGGGAGTTCACACAGGGGATTCGATCACTGTAGCGCCGATTCAAACCCTTACTGATAAAGAGTATCAACTTCTCCGTGACGCGGCCATTCGAGTGATTCGACGCATCGGTGTTGACACTGGCGGCTCTAACGTTCAGTTCGCTATTAACCCGGAAAACGGCAGAATCATCGTAATTGAGATGAATCCGCGCGTGTCTCGTAGCTCTGCTTTAGCGTCGAAGGCGACCGGATTTCCGATAGCTAAGATCGCCGCAAAGCTCGCGGTAGGGTACACCCTAGATGAGATCAGAAATGATATCACTAAAGAGACACCAGCGTGTTTCGAGCCATCAATTGACTATGTGGTGGTGAAGATCCCGCGTTTTAACTTTGAGAAGTTCCCTCTGGCAGATACAACACTCGGAACGCAGATGAAATCCGTTGGCGAGGTTCTCTCATTTGGAAGAACCTTTAAAGAAGCGCTGCAAAAGGCTATGGCCTCGATGGAGCTAGGATCTTTTGGTTTTGATGGCGAGAAATACGCCAAGGATCTAGGTAAGACTGAGCTTAGAGACGCGTGCGCAAGGCCAACAGCTCAAAGGTTGTGGCTGGTAGGTGAGGCTTTAAGGCGCGGATTTTCTGTGCGAGATCTCTACAAAACTAGCCGAATAGATCCTTGGTTCTTAGAGCAGATAGAAGAGATTGTCCAAGAGGAAGAGGATCTAAAAGATAGCAAGCTAGCTGATCTGACGGGACCTCGCATGCGTGAACTTAAGCAGCAAGGATTTACCGATCGTCGGTTAGCTGCATTGCTAAAGTCCTCTGAAGCTGAGGTGCGGCAGGCGCGCTATAATCTGGGAATAAAGCCAAGCTTTAAATCTGTCGATACTTGCGCGGCAGAATTCGCCGCCTATACACCTTATCTCTACTCTACGTACGACGGTAGCTCAGAGGCCGCTCCTACTAACAAGAGAAAGATAGTTATATTAGGAGCAGGTCCTAATCGAATCGGACAGGGAATCGAGTTTGATTACTGCTGTGTTCACGCCTCAATGGCGCTACGAGCCGATGGCTTTGAGACGATAATGATCAACTGTAATCCTGAGACCGTATCAACGGATTATGATACAAGCGATCGCCTTTATTTTGAGCCCCTCACAGTGGAATCGGTTCTGGCGATAGTAGAGCGAGAGAAGCCAGAGGGAGTTATCGTTCAATTTGGTGGTCAAACACCTCTTAGAATCTCTGGAGAATTGGCGGCGCTGGGGGTTCCTATTATTGGAACATCTGTAGATTCAATCGATATCGCTGAGGATCGCGAGCGGTTCTCGGAGTTAGTTACCAACTTAAAGTTGAAACAGCCTCCGTTTGCTACAGCAAGATCGACAGAGGAGGCAGTCGCCGCGTCGAAGAGAATCGGCTTCCCGCTTATGATTCGCCCGTCCTTCGTACTCGGTGGGAGAGCGATGCGTGTGCTTTATTCAGAAGATGAAGTTCGCACGTATATGCGCGAGGGTGTTGAGGTGTCTCACGATCGCCCAGTCTTGCTCGACCGTTTTCTTGATGGAGCCATAGAGGTAGACGTAGATACAGTTAGTGACGGTAAAAAGGTGCTTATTGCGGGAGTCATGGAGCACATTGAGCCCGCTGGAATTCATTCAGGTGATAGCTCGTGTTGTTTGCCGCCACAAACCCTTCAAGCACCGATAATTGAAGAGATGAAGCGCCAAGCAATCGTTTTAGCGCGAGAGCTAAAGGTCGTAGGTTTGATGAACATTCAGTTCGCCATCCCGAAGTCTGGAGGGGTCTTTATATTGGAGGTAAATCCGAGAGCCTCCCGTACAGTTCCGTTTGTAAGTAAAGCAACAGGCGTGCCTTGGGCTAAGATAGCGAGCCGAGTCATGGCTGGCGCGACTCTAGATCAGATTGGAGCTAAAGAGGTAGTTCCTGAAGGCTATGTGTCAGTTAAGGCGTGTGTCTTCCCGTTCTCGAAATTCCCGGGTGTTGATACGATCTTGGGGCCTGAGATGAAATCAACCGGAGAGGTTATGGGAATCCATAAGAGCTTTGCCGGGGCTTTTGCCAAGAGCCAGTTCGCGTCAAGTATTTCGCTCCCTAATAAGGGGAAGGTTTTCTTGAGTATTAAAGATGCCGATAAGGAGCAGCTTCCAGAGGTGGCCAAGAGGCTTGAGCGCTTGGGGTTTGAACTAGTCGCGACCGAAGGAACGGCGAATTTTCTTAAAGGGCAGGGGGTTCAAGTTGACAGGGTCAACAAGGTTCGTGAGGGCTCCCCTCACATAGTAGACGCGCTTGGCGCTGGTGAGATCGAGCTGGTTATAAATACCCCTGAAGGGTGGCAGCCGGTTATGGACTCAAAGTCAATCCGACTGGTGGCTAATGAGCTAAAAGTACCTACATATACGACTATAGCGGCTGCGCGGGCTACAGCGGAGGCTCTAGAGCTGGTGCAGAATGGACAGTATCTATCGGTGAAGGCACTGCAGGATTACTTGAAGCCTTAATGCGGACTGACATCAACAGGGTCTTAATTTATGTCTGAGATGTCCCTCGAGGAGGCGCAGCTATTTAGGGTTCTGGGAGGATTGTTCGGCCGCGACCGTGTCATTTGGAACATGAGTGTTAGGGCAGTTTGTGGAGGTGAGCTGCCAGAAGTGACACAGGACCCGCAGGAAGGGGACGCATCTTGGGAGGATATAGCAGGATGTTTGTTTACCATAGTTGATCACGATGACACCCCTAAGATGGTTGTTGAGTTCGCCGTGGATTTAAAAGGCACGATAGATCTTAAGCTTCTTGAGAGGCAGACACTCCTTCCTAAATTGTTAGAGTCTCAGGGCATAAGGTATATTGTTGTAACCGCCTCCGAGTTCAACGAACTCCTAGATCCTCAAAGCTCCCTGGACCTTGTTAGTTTGCTTGGAGATCGTTTGGGCTTGATGGGAGAAGATGACTAAGTGGAATCTGAATAGGAGTGCCTCTTAAAAATGAGAGTCACGGCGGAGATATTTCAATGCGAGGAGTAGGGACGATAGCTATCCCAATGGCCGAGAGGCGGATGTCGGTCTGGTGGTTGATGCTTGTGGTCATCGCGGCTATTTTCATTTGCGCGCCGGTCTCGCTAAAGGGAAATGCGCAGCTTCTCCTCTCTCCTCTCGTCATTTTGATATTCTCTCGATTAAAGTTTTTGGGGAGTAAGATTCCGCCAGCGATACTTCTTTTCGCTGTCTGCGGGGTGATAGTTGGAGGGATATGGGAATTTTACCATGTCGCCGTGGCGCCAGGAGCATTTGTTGTTTCGACAGTCAGCGACGGCGATATGCGCCAGGAGGCTAAAATTTACAGAGACCGCTTGCGTAAAAGCGCTGGAATGACCGGAGAGTCGGTGATTGGACTTCATCCATCTGTTGTGAAGGACGCTAAAAGTGCGCGGGGGATTGTTGATTCCGGCAAGAATCTCGGTGGGGTGATTTGGGGTGGTCCGCGCTGGATGAGTGTGACGCTCAAGAAGTATGAGCCACTTGCCTTGTCTGAATTTCCCCCGGGATCTATTGGGCGTCAAATTTTAAGTGGAAGTAAGCTCCCTGAGCTTCTTATAAGTAGGACCGTTCCAGAGGTCGGAATGTCAGATGGATATGCGGGCAGTACCGTATTTTTTTTGGCGCGGATAGCGCAGATTTGGAGATTAGTTCCGCGGTTGACTGCTTTTGGGGCCTATTCGGATGACTACGAGGGGAGGCTTGAGTCCTTGGGGCGCATACGGGCGCGTTGGACCTCTCAGACACACACTGCGCTGCCTCTTTGGTTAACTGGCACTTTGCAACTAATTCGGGCTATTGAGAGTTCGGATCTTAATACCGCCTACATTGACTGCGCTATCACTAATTTTAGTGATGGATTAGAGGCCGTGTTAACGCGAGATAACCCAGCGTTGGAGATGTCTATCAGGAATAATTATGCAGTAGCTCTTCTGGCGCGGGCTGAGCTTGGGATTGAGGCGGCTGAATCTGCTAACATGGCTGGTCGGCAGCTCTCCTCAGCGATGGAATTGCGAAAAGCAGATGTTGATATAGGAAATATAGTAGCTCAGAATTATTACGGATTAGCGCCGAAACGCGGTCGAGAACGGAGGTAAAATAGTGAGTGGTAGTGAATCCGCTGGTATAGAGCCGGCTCTTATAGAGACTAATTTCGATTGGCTTGGTGAGCTATACCGAGGCAAGGTAAGAGATAGTTATCGTCGTGGAAAAGAGCGTGTCCTGATCGCGACTGATCGCCTCAGCGCTTTTGACCGGATCATCTCAAGTGTTCCTGGAAAGGGCCAGGTTCTTACGGGAATGGCTGCTTACTGGTTCAAGAGAGCCTCCGGTGTAATAGATAATCATTTAGTAGCGGTTCCGGATCCTGCAGTAATGGTTGTTAAAGATGTTCGAATTATCCCGGTTGAGGTTGTCGTGCGTGGATATCTAGCAGGTAGTGCATGGAGAGATTATGAAGCGGGTCGGCTGGTAAGCGGGCACAAATTGCCTAGGGGACTTTCGCAATTTGAGCGCTTTGCTGAACCTCTTGTTACCCCATTCACCAAAGAGGAGGTTGGACAACATGATCAGCCGATCTCTGAAGCAGATCTCCTGGCGCGTGGTTTGGTCTCCAGGGAGCATTGGGAGGAGATTCGAGAGGCGGCGCTCAAGCTGTTTTCGCTCGGAGCTAAAGAGGTGGCAAAGAGAGGTTTATTATTCGCGGACACTAAGTACGAATTTGGAATTCTTGATGGCCGTGTTGTTTTAGCTGATGAGATACATACATTAGATTCATCGCGGTTCTGGGTTGCTGATTCGTATGAGGAAAACTTGTCGCGAGGTGAGCCCCCTGAGATGCTCGATAAGGAGCCAATTAGACGCTGGTTGATCGAGAGGGGCTTTATGGGGGAAGGAGAGCTTCCGGAGATCGATGATGAGTATAGGTTGTCTTTGCGTGATCACTATGTAAACAGCGCAAGCCGTATTACTGGAGAGGTGTATAATCTAGACGATAGCGATCCGCTTCAGAGAATATCGCGAAACTTGAGGCGCTTCTTCAATCTATAATCGCCTGAACGGTTCAATCATAAAAGGTCTTTACTTATGAAAATTATCGCCTGGATGAGTTTTGTGATTCTATTAGGCTCCTTCCTCGCTCGACCAATGATTGATCCAGATATATGGTGGCACATTAATGTTGGGAGATGGATTGTATCTCATAAAGCGGTCCCATACGTTGACTACTGGAATACTTTCGCAGCAGGAACTCCTTGGAGGGCCTACTCCTGGTCAAATGAGGTGGTTTACGCGCTAGTAGATAACCTTTGGGGACACACAGGTTTGGGGGCGCTGCAGCTATTGCTGGGAATCTTATTCGCTATTACAGCACATATCTGCTTTAGTAGTTTCTCGGGGAGTAATTTTGTTGGAGCGCTGTTATCTGCGCTAACCTTGGCTGCATGTCGAGGTCATTTCTCGCTCAGGCCACAGACGACTGCCTGGCTACTTTTTTTGTTAACTCTCTGGTGCTCAGAAGCTTGCAAGCGTAGAGGACCCAGGCCCATTCATCTTCTTGTTATATTTCTAACTGGAATGTTATGGGCCAACTCACATCTATCGGCTATTTTTGGAGTGCTTGGTCTACTACTTTGGTCACTACAGCTGCCTCTTTCACGAAGCGCATTAACAGCTTCCGTTCAGCTTGCGTTAGTATTCTTCCTAGGGACGTTAGTCACTCCTTATTTGGGGGGGGAATGGTTGACACTTTTAGCGAAGAGCGACCACGTATTCGCGTTTAATGTACTTGATGAGTTTAATCCAGCCAATCTTACTCAAGCCACTACCGCGGTTTTTTTGTTTCAAGTCGCGGCTTTAATAGTATTATGTTTTTCGTCAAACCGCTTGCCGCGATTTGGCGGTCTCTTGCTGTCTGTTATAACCTTGCTGGTAGGATTAGTGACCGTCAAATTTTTGCCTTTCGCCTCAATATCAGTGGCCGCTCTTACGGCCATCTGGGTTAGAGATGGGCTCTCTTCGATTGATTCTGAGAGAGGAAATAGACTTCTTCAGGGCCTGGTAATGGCGCGCGGCAAACTAAATTCTTTGCAGCCACAAACTATTGGAGCGTGCGCTTTTTTTATCGCGTGCTTTGGTTATGTTAACGCGGTTAAGGCGATAAATCACCCAATAGCCTATTCTAAGACCCCTCGGGCCGCCGTTGATTTTATTGAGAATAAGTCGCTATCTCATCCGGTATTAAACGATTTTGATTCGGGAGGGTACTTGCAGTATCGCTGGAGCTCAGTGACCGGAGATCCTAAGTTCCTTGTGCCTATTGATGGACGTACGAATGTTAACCGAGGTGATATTTGGGATGATTATAGGGAGGCCTTTACTGGCAGAGAAGGTTGGCGTGACTACTTCTCGAAGGTCAAGCCACGAACGGTTATTTGGCGACGTGGCAGCCCGTTGACCAGTTTATTATTAGAGACTCCGGAGTGGTGTCGGGTGTTTGAGGCCGGTACTAGCCCTAATGGTTATGGAGTCTTTATTACGCGAGATGAGTTTAATTCCAGACCTGGGGCCTTTTCCTCATCTGATTGCAAACGCGAAGATATGGCTTCAGAAGATTCGAAAAAAAGGGATTCTCGTTCCTGTAAGGATCTTTGCGGCGACGGAGAATGCCAAGAGATTGTGTGTATGGCCGTCGGGTGCCCGTGCGCTGAGAGTTCCGCCAGCTGTCCGCAGGATTGCAAGTAGCGCGGTGATTGAGTAGCTCATTCTAAGGAAGCGAGGTTTCGCCGCTCTTCCCTATGTTAGTTCCAAACAGTGCTGAGGCGAGGTCTGGACGATCTAGTTCCTCTCAAACCCCTGAGGGCGTTGTCCGCTATTTCTTGTACCTCTTTTAGTGTCATGCCTAGCCTGCTGGCGATCTCCTCCATTGATTGAGGGAGGCCGGTAGACGGGAAAAGGGAGCAGATAATCTCATTCTCCAGTCTTCCAAGGGCTTCCTTGGCTTCTTCGACTCTTTCAACGGCGACCTTCTCACGCGCCTCCTGAGATAGCTCCTCCTGAACGTAAGGAGGTTCAATCTCTAGGAGCTGTTCGAGAGTTAGATCCTGAGCGGGCTTGATTACCGGAGCTATCAATTTGACGGTTTGGTTGCGTCTTCTAGAAGAAGTTTTTTTCGGGGTCTTAGTTTTCGTTGTTGGTGGTGTAACTACTTTTTTGCTAACAGAGCGTCTTGTGGTCGCGCTATCCGGACCGTCTTTTGGACTTAATGTAGTTGGCGACTTGCGCCTAATGCTCATCGAACCCCCGGAAAACAGAATTTGGGCGATTTCTATGACCTTACCAATTAGTTACGCAAGAAGTCAAATCAGGATGGGTAAGTTGCTGATTATCGGTACTAGACTGGCTAATTTGTGACAGGATGATTAGGCTGTTGGGGGATTGGTTATGGATATTAACGGGCGCGATAAATGGCGACGAGCCTAAAGCATTTAGTGAAGATAATCGGCGATTTTGGTGACTCGCAATCCGTTCAGGAAGCTTTAGCGCATGATGAGATGCGCGAGCGTCTCTTTCGTTCCCTGGCCGTTAAGTTAGTTCGACGTTCATTCTCGCACAACGGGCGACCTCACTCGATAAATGAGATTCAGCGAGAGATTCTAGCCGACAAACCGATGATCTTGTCGGAAGAGATCGAGGGTATTCCGGAGATTTTTTTTGGAGCCCCAACAAACTTAGGATGGGCTTACCAGATCTTGAATGCGTCAGGACGTGACGCGAACTCGTGGGCGATCAGTAAGAGGAATGACAATAAGAGCGAGGTGGTAGATATCGCTTCTGTCACTCAGATCTTTACAGATGATTATATCGCTGAATTTTTAGTTGACCGATGTCTGACACTTGTCCGGAACGCGGAATTTGAGCGGAGCCATTTAGTAAGGCTGTGTGATCCCGCGGTAGGAACGGGGCATATTTTAGTTGAGGCGATTAAGGCTTTATCGGCGCGTGGATTTACTGCTTGTGATATTTCCCAGTCTTTATATGGGCGAGATATAGATCCCGTAGCAGTGATCTTAACTCGCACAGCACTATTTTCACAGTTAGCGGGGATGGATTCACAAAGCGACCCCTTGCACTTGTGGAATGAGATTGGAAAACGTATCCGGGTGGTGCCGTCACCTTATGGCTCTCTCGATAGAAATCTCTCCCTCTCTCCTGATCCTAAGTTGTTTGACATAGTGGTTACAAATCCCCCGTATCTAGGAAAGCGTAAACTTCCTCAGACATTTCGGAGTTTTTTAGATCGCGAGTATCCGGCGGTAAGTATTGATTTATGCGCCGCTTTTATGTGGCGATGTGCGGAGATTGTAGCGCCAGGTGGAGCACTGGGGATAGTTAGTAGTGACAAGTGGATCCGCTTAGACGGTTATGCTGGCCTCAGAAGCGGTGATGGGGTTTTTAAGGGGCTACTGGGAGAGTTAACTTTAGATGGGATCTACGAGTTGGGGAGTAAAGCATTTGACGCAGCGTCGGAGTTGCACGATGGCATGAGAGCGTCGATTCTTACTGGACTTCGCGCTCCTCCACCAGTCGGACATGAACTATCCTATGTGAACCTTTCTGAGTTAGCCGGGAAAGAGGCCAAGAGAAAGGCTCTAGCTTTGAGCATTACAGATGCTGATGATATTTCATGCCTAACTAAAGTCCGTCAGTCCGAGATAGCTAATGGCGGAAGGGTCTTTCTTAAAACTGGGGGGCTACCCCAGAAGTTTGTGGCTCTCTATCAGCAGTTGTCGGACCAGGCGCAAGTTGTTGTCGGAGTTCAAACGAGTGATGACTCGAAGTTTACGCGGTATGTTTGGCAAGCCCCATATAATCGTGAGGGATGGCGGCTGCACTGCAAGGGGGGTGGCTATGCTCGTTGGGCTGGATTAAACCGATGGATCATTGATTGGCGCGGTGGCAGGGGTGAGTTTCTGGGGGGAGAGCTCGCGAAGCAGCGCAGTGAGAAGTGGTGTGATTCACAAGGTTGGCTCTATACATGGTTTGCCAACGGGAATCTTGGCGTAAGGATAAAAGAGAGTGGTGTTAGTTTTGGCCGCGCTGCGGCAGGGGGAGTTTTCTCAAAAGATAATCGAATGGCTGCATATCTTAATTCTAGATTAGCTTCGGCGGCGGTAAGAAGCTTAGGCGGAAAGATACAGCTACCAGAGGGCGTAGTAAAAACTATTCCGTTTCCGCTTGATCTTGCTCCAATAGCAGGTGAGTTGGTTAACTGGGTAGTTAAATTGAAAGAGCGATTGATGAGCTCAAACCCAACAGAGGCATCTTTTAATCCAGAAGAGATATTCCCGCCTAAGGAGATAGCTTTGTTGGAGGCGTTAATCCTTGTTTGCGAGGGGGAACTCGAGCACCAGGTTGAGATGAGCGTTGGGTTGAATAAGTCGGAGCGTGAAAGCTTGTTGGAGAGACTGGGACCTGTAGCAGCGTGGTTCCGTCCATCCGTGACTCTCTCAGAGCATCCGGTATTTAACTCGTTATGTGCTAATTACTCTGAGGTACTTAAGTTGATTAGCACAGACGAGGATCCTCTCACGATAAAAGCACGACCAACTCCTGAACCGGAAGAGGTGCAGAAGATTACTAAGTTATCTGATATTGAAAAAGTAATCAGAACCGCTTGGCTATTCCCAAGCACGGGAATAGTAGAGACGGTGTGTCGTTCATTCGGAATTCATCCGTTTGACGCGTTGCATGTGGTGAACGCGCTCTTGGATTCATCTGGTGGTTTCGCTAGTGATTTAGCTAAGCGACATATCGGAGTGACGTTAATCGCGAAACTGGCTAATTTATTAGGGCATAGGTGGTGGCGCGAGTCTGAAACAAGCCATGATGAAGTCCACGTAGCCGTGCCTTTTGATACGATAGCTGAGTTTGCAAACGAGTGTATCTCTAAACTTGAATACAGAGAACCTTTCAGTTTAGAGCTAAATCTGTGGGCACTTAATCTGTTTGATGATTGGCAGGATCGCGTTTTCTTTCGCGAGTCTCCCTTTGCTTTTAAGAGAAGTGGAAAGAACATATCACATGTGAGCCTTAATCGAGTGGTCGTTGATCGAGCAGCGTAACTCTATATCAAAATAAATTATGAATTCACTTGCAATTTTCGAAGATGAGGGATGGAAGCAGGGTAGTATTTTACTTACCGGAGGGCGCGCTCAGTCCGTATATTTCAGTGGAGTTCATGATGTAGGATCGGAAATTCGAGTGTTTCTTCTCGGTGGAGATAAGGGGACCGCAAAGGTTATTCGTTTCGGTACCGATGTAATAGAGCTTGAGTTGATTAGTAGAGAGCCGTCATTAAAGCTAAGGCCGATTGATTTGATAGTGGGACTCTCTCGTCCTCAAACGACGAAAAAAGTTATTCAGGCAGCGGTGATGGCGGGAGTTCGTTCTTTGCATCTAGTTCATCTTGAGTCAGGTCAGCCCAGCTATCTGGATTCCCATCTATTACGACCGGAGGATCTGCGGCAGGAGATCATTAAGTCATTGGAGCAGATCTGCGAGGGCCTATACCCAGAGATCCGAGTACATCGCGCGTTCCATCGGTTTATCGATGAGCAGTCGCACTTGTTATCCGAGTCCCCTGGCAAGTTGCGTGTGGTGGCGCACGCAGGAGGGGGATTTTCTCTGTCGGGTCTCGTATCCAATGGAGTCCCTGAGGCTGTAATAGCGGTTGGCTCAGAAGGCGGGTGGAGTAGCAAGGAGCTTAAAAAGCTTGATATCTTGGGGTTTGAGCGCGTTGGTCTCGGGCCAAGAGTGGTACGAGTAGAGGTAGCTTTGCTCTACTTGCTAGGGCAGACCATAAACATTACAGCTACTTAGTGGGTATAAAAGAAACTCTCAAGTAAACTTCAGGGTCTCCCGACTGTTTATATAACAAAGTTTGTAAGAAAGTTTAGATTTTCATGGTCGCATACCTAAGAAAACACCATCTTACAATTTGTTAATAGCCTGGATCAAAGAGAGCAATGGCCACCCGTAGCCCATTAAATAAACGTCGAACTAACGGCAAGAAGGCGCAGCCAGACCCGCGTATGTTGGTTCTGGGAGGGGCCGGCGCGTTGGTTGTCATCCTGTTTATCTTCGTTTCTCTACACTTAATGAAGACGCCAAGTGAGGCGAGCAGCGCTCCAAAGATCGAAGAGCCCCAGTTTATGAAGACGGAGATCTTAGTTCCGATCGAAACGGTTCCAGTTGGTAAAGCTCTTCAGCCTGCTATGTTTAGGAAGGAATTGAAGAACGAGGAAAATGTCACTGGCGACATGATCCGTGGGCCTGATGAGATCAAGGGGATGTATGCGCGTGGTGTGTTGATTAAAAATCAGCCGATCTTCAAGGGTGCTTTGACTAGTCGTCAGCCGGTGCATGTTCTGACCGCGATGATTCCGAAGAACTATCGGGCCTTGGCTATTCAGGTAGAAAATCCGCTTCTTGATAATGTGGATGGCTGGGCTCAGCCAGGAACCGATGTGGATGTGGTTTGGCTTACGGGAATTTTCGGTAAAGAGACAGCTGCGGTATTAGCTGGCCCAGTGCGAATCCTAGCCTCGAATAAAGCGACTGAGTGGTCAGCCGCACAGCCAACATCTCAGCAAGGAGACAGAGGCGTTACGGTTACTCTCCTAGTGACAGCTAGAGACGCGGCGAGGATTAGTTTAGCGTCGTTGAATGGAAAGATCTCGTTAGGACTTAGAGGTCTCGGTGATAAGCGGCCCAATGAGGGCTCAAGACCCATTTCGAATGTCATAGAGGATCCAGTAGCGAAGAACAGGATGGGTTCACTCTTGTCAGTTAAAGTTGTTGATCCTAAATCACGCGGCACAGAGCTAAGAAAATACGATCATACAGGGCGTCGAATTCTCGACTAATCAAACGCGACTCCGATCTCCTCGATAATCAGGTCTCCAGCGTTAGCATCAAGGGTAGCCAAGGCCCCCACAGGGAGTGTCGCGTTCATCGGTGTGTGTCCAAACGGTAGTCCCATAACAAGAGGCTTGCCCAAGCTGGCTAGTCTATCGACTACGACATCTCTTAGTGATTGCTTAGTAGCAGCTAGCTGCGGTGGATAAGCGCAGTTATGAAATAGACCAAGGGCAAAGCCCTTTACCTTATCTAAGGCTCCGATATTCAGTAGGTGGGTGAGATCGCGATCTATTCGAAATGGCGTCTGGCCTATATCCTCTAAGAATAAAATAGAGTCGTCAAAAGAGGGGAAGAGTTTGGTACCTAAAGAGGAGAGAAGTATAGATAAGTTTCCCCCGATCAGTCTGCCAGTTACCCGTCCTGGATGTAGAGATTCAATCGGTGTTGCTGGTTGGTACTCTTTAAGGATTGATCCCAATGAAGATTGATCTCCTCTGATCGTTTGAATAAAAGATCTCTTGGTATAATCTGAACAATCATCCGCTACGAGCGATTGTAACGTAGGGCCGTGGAAAGAAACTATCTCGCCGTCGAGGCAGCTTCCATTTAGAAGGTTCGTGAGGTCGCTAGAACCCAGGATAATCTTCGGGTTTTTTTTGAGGGCCTCGAATGGAGTCCTCATGGCGATTCGGCCTGTACCGTACCCGCCGCGCACGCAGAAGATCGCTGTGATATCCTCAGAAGTAATCGCGTTTGATAGGTCTTTTAGACGATTGTCGTCACTTCCCGCTATAAACCCGTTTCGATCCCTTACGTGCTCTCCAAGAACTACCTCAAATCCCGCGTCGTGCAGCAGCTTCTCAGATTTCTCGATAACATCGGGGAAATCCGGTGGACTGCCTGGCGCAATTATAGCTACCTTGTCGCCAGATTTAAGACGAGGTGGCTTAGTTAGCTTGGGAACAATTCGAGGCGATACTAGATTCATACCGACTATTTTCTCCCTTAGCCTGTCAGAAGGGCAAGTGTCATATTGCGGCTATTTTAATCGCTGAGTTAATCTGATCGACGTTATACGAAATAACGGAGACGACGATGCGATCTGGAATTCGCTTTGCTTTGACAGTGACGATCTTGCTTAATTGTTTAGGGTGCTTCGGCGCCAACCGTAGAGCTGGAACAGAGGGGGTCTCCGCGGTAGGCCTAACCCCGAGTGAATGGGCATCCTTAAGCAAGCCTGGGCCGTCTCATAAGTTGCTAGGAAGCTTTGCGGGAGATTGGGATGTTAAAGTTACTTTCTGGAGTGACCCAAAGACAAAGGGCGAGTCCTCTGCTGGCCGGTCAAAGATCTCCTGGATTCTAGGAGGCCGATTTTTGCAGGAGAATTTCCAAGGAAAGATAGCGGGAGAGAACTACGTTGGCTTGGGACTCATAGGATACGACAATGGCTCGCGCACCTTTAAAACTGTCTGGGCGGATTCTCTCAATACTGCCATGACCTTATCAGTTGGTAAGTACGACCCAGAGCGAAATAGCTTTGAGCTAGAGAGCGAGGTTTATGATCCACTAGTCAGCGGAGTAAAGACGGTCTATTCGCGAATCAAGATCACTTCACCCGATTCATACACGTTTTCTATGCTAGACAGATCTCCAGAGGGACGGGAATTTAAGTCTCTGGAGATGGAGTACTCTCGCGTTAAGGAATAGCGGCGTTCCTTAAATATCCGAAACCAACGGTCAGGTTGTTGACATCTCAATATGGTGCTCTGTCTGCTGAGTGCCAAAAAAGTGGCTTCTTGGCGATCTTATGAGTCGTTTAATCAGCTAGTTAGCTGTGATTCAGCCTGTTTGGTTGGCATCAAATTAGCTTTGTCCAGAGACAGTGTGTCGATTGGATGACCCAAGGTTTGGATAAACAAAGGTTTAAATGGAAGAGATGAGTGATTTAGAGATCAGTGGCTATGACCTAAGATCTAGCAGGAGAAGAGTTGCTGGCAGAGCTCCTCTAAACGGATCATTACTGGTCGGGCTTCTAGCGGCTTCACTTGTTATAGTGGGGGCACTTTGTCTCTCCTCGCAGCCATCGCGTTTTCTAAACCTAGAGGGACTTCTGATAGTTTTTGGCGGAACTATCGCTAGTACCCTGATTCAGTACTCAATCGCTGATGTGAGGGGAGCCTTTGGCGCCCTGAAACAAGCCTTATCTGAGACACCTCAGTCCCCAAGTGAGCGCGTTGATTACCTCCTGGAGCTATCGCAACGAGTTAAGCAGGCTGGAATTCTGGTTTTAGAGGATGCGTCAGAGAGCGAAAGAGATGATTTTCTTCGCCTGGGGTTAATGGCGATCGTTGATGGTCGTCGGATAGATGATCTAAAGCGGATCCTCAAGACCGAGATGGAGAGTTCGCGCGAACGGGCGTGGAGGTCTGTTCATGTGTGGGAGACGATGGGGAACTTCGCTCCGGCGATGGGACTGATAGGAACTCTTCTTGGCCTTATTCAGATGCTTGGCTCGCTCCACGATACATCATCAATAGGCTCCTCAATGGCTATGGCTTTGGTAGCTACACTTTATGGATCGGTTGGGGCTAATCTCTTCTTTTTCCCGATTGCTGGAAAATTGAGGGTACTCTCTCAAGAGAGGGAAGAGTGCAAAAATATCACCCTTGAGGGGCTGCTGAGTATTTCACGTCTAGAAAATCCGATGATGTTAGCCCAGCGGTTACAGAGCTTCGCGAGCGCTTTGGTAAACGGATAATATGAGTGGTATCCCAGACAGAAAGATATTAAGAGCGTTCTATACTCAGTATGTAGCGGTGCTGCTCATTATTCTTGTGCTTATTATAGGCTCTTCCCGCGGGATGTTCCCGCGAGATCTGTCCGCGACTGGTGCTGTAGATTATGAGAGGACACCAAAGCAGTTTGGAAGTATCTCTGTCGGGCGACTGTTTGAAACGGAATACTCCACAAAAATAACCGACACCAGCCAGCTAGAGGCTATAGCTGAAACTTTGCGTAATCACGATATAAGAGCGAAGCTGTTTCTTTCCTCCTCGAAGCTCCTAGATAATCAAGCAGCCGCGCTTGAGCGCGCAAGCGCGGTTCGACAGTGGATGTTGTCTCAAAATCTCCCTTCCTCTGCATTTTCTGTAGTGCTTACCCAGCGGACAGGTAGCGACCAAGGTGTCCTGGCGGTATTTGAGTCTATGGAGGGAGCTGATGAAGTCAGTTAGCCGTAGAGTTACCACGTCACCTCAGAGCGATGTGTGGTTTATAAGCCTTGGCGATCTTTTGACACTATTGGTTTGTTTCTTTCTAGTTTTGACGCCTCAGAACTTGTCACAACAAAGTAAAAGTCATTCCAAACAGACGGTTAGCGCGCCAAGCGATCAATTAAAGGCAGTTGGCACCATGCTTGCTTCGGGTCCGATAGGGCAAAGTGTTAGCTCGTCACTTAATGTTCCGGTCTGGATAGATACGGCGGAGTTTAGCGAGCGGCAACATCCCGGTGAGTTAGGCAAAGGGGTGGATTGGAAAGGGATTCTTAAAGGTACTCTTTCAGAGGAGGCCGCGGTGGTTGTGAAGTTGTGCGAACCGTCTTTAGAGAGAGAAGTCGTTGGATCGGTTGTAAAGGAGTTGAGGGCAGATGGAAAGTCGGCTTCTCTAGTTAGTTTTGAGGTAGGCGCCGATTGTAAAAGATGGAGCGCCAAAGAAGATGAGACCCGGCGATTAGTCGCGGTCCTAGATTTCGCGAAGAGTTAAGGGGAAGTATGGCTGATAAGGCAGAGAGTCCAAAAGAGATCGAGCATAAGCCAGAAGGCAAGGCTCCATCGAGCAAGAAGAAAGTTCTGCTCATAGCTGGTATCTCGTTACTTACGCTCGGTGTTGGCGCGCCAGTCGGGTACTTCCTTTTAAAGCCAGCAGAAGTTCCTGTAGAGCAGCCACACGTAGAGGAAGTAACCTCTCAACCAGAGGCGGAAACCAACGAGAAGAAGGAAGAGGGAGCCCATGAGGAGCTAGCGCTTCTCGAAGGGGAGGAGGCCATGGGGGCGATCGTCCCTTTTGATACCTTTCTAGTGAATTTAAGTGGCGGAAAATACCTGCGCTTGCAGCTTCAAGCAGAGATGGAAACCCCAGATATTCCAAAGCGACTCTATTATCGAATAGTTCCGATAAGAGATGGAATTATTACTATGCTAACCGAGAAGGCAGTTGCTGATATCGAGAGCGCTCAAGGGAAAGAAGACCTTAAGAAGGCAATAAAGGTTTTCATCAATGAACAGTTGAAGAGACAAGATGTACGCAGGATTTATTTCACGCAGTTTGTGATTCAGTAGGGTGACTATGAACCAAGTGCTAAGCCAGGAGGAGATCAACACGCTACTGCGGGGGCTCTCTGAGGGGGATATCGAGGACGGTTCTGTCGAGACTCAGGTCCCACAGAACGTAAAGCGGTTCGATCTAGCCAGTCAAGAGCGCATCATCCGTGGTCGCATGCCGACCCTTGAGCTGATTCATGAGCGCTTTGCTCGTCAGTTTCGTACAGGCTTATCACGATTCCTCGGACGCACATGCTTTACCAATGTAGGCGGCTTTGAGATGGTCAAATTCGGCTCTTTCATGAAGAAGTTGCCGCTGCCCTCATCGCTACACATTGTCAGAATGTCCCCGCTTAGTGGTCAATCGCTAGTTGTTGTGTCCGCGCCTCTTGTTTTCGGAGTTATCGACGGACTCTTTGGAGGTCGTGGACAGGGGAGAGTAAAAGTTGAGGGGCGTGAGTATACCCCGATCGAGAGCAGATTAATCGGTAAAGTGGTAATGATTGCTCTCGACATGCTACGTGAGGCGTGGTCGCCGGTGTATCCGATCAACTTCGAGTACCTGCGCGCTGAAGTAAATCCATTCGCGATAACCATCGCACCCCCATCTGATGTTGTTATAGTTGTAAATATCGAGATCGAGCTAGAGCAGGAGTGTACTACGCTCACTATTTGCATGCCTTATTCGACTTTGGAGCCGCTACGCTCGAAGCTCTCGACTAGTATCCAAAGCACACGCTTGGAAGTCGATGGCAGCTTAATCAAACGAATGCAAGGAAACGTACTCCAAACTCCTTGCTCTTTAAGTGTCCAGCTGGCACGCGGTGCTATCAAGACACGTGACTTTTTAGCTCTTAAGCCAGGCGATGTTATTACGCTAGATACGAACCCAACAGAGCCGGCGCGAGTGTTAGTAGAAGGAGTACCGAAGTTTTACGGAAGTGTGGGTAGTTTGCGAGGTAATAGGGCAGTTCGTATATCTCGTGATATCTCAAGGAGTGACCTGATTAATATCAGAAATAAAGAGGAGTTCATTTAAAATGGCAGATAGTGATGTTGAACAAGGATTGGAAGATTTAGCTAAAGCAGCGACCGATGTTGCGGCGGCAGCTAGTGCGGCGGCAGCAGCCACGGAGGATGGATCAACTGAGGCTGGTATTGAGGCTGGTCCGGTTCCGAAGAAGCAGATCGGTCGGAATCTCGAGTTCATCCTCGATGTAGCATTGCAGGTAACTGTAGAAGTCGGGCGGACGCGCATGACGATTCAGGATCTCCTGAGGCTTGGACAAGGATCTGTAGTTGAGCTTGAGAAGTTAGCTGGCGAGCCTCTCGATATCTTCATTAATGGTAAGGCTGTGGCTCGTGGTGAAGCGGTAATCGTCAATGACAAATTCGGAGTCAGACTTACGGATATTATATCACCAGAGGACCGAATCGAGGGCTTAGAAGGTTAGTTTTATGGTGGTTCGTTGTGTGTCAGTAGTAGGGCGGTTAGTAGTAGGAGCTGTTGTAGTCATTTCCGGAGCATCCAAGGTCGCAGCAGAGGTAGCAAGTGATGCGATCGTGAAGGCTCAAGCGCCGGCTATATCTCCAGTTTTAGGGGGGAGTATGGTCAGTTCGAGCCTGAAGATGGTAGGAGCACTTTTCTTCTGTCTAGGGGTGTTCGCGATCGGAGTTCGGTTGGCGCGCAGGTTTACTCCAACCCCTAAGACGTCGCGGAAGCGTCGCATCGAGATCCGCGAAAAGTTATCCCTCAATTCAAAGTCGGCGATATTTCTTATCGCTGTTGATAACCGGGAATACTTGGTAACTAGTGGCTCTGAGCAAACAAGCATGCTGCCAGCCCATTCAGTTACAACTCCAATGTTCTCAGAGTCACTTGATGAGATCTACGAAGAATCGGGAGAAGCTCATGTTTAGTCGCTTCTTGCCAATGACGCTTAAAATCCTCGCTGTGGTGATCTCTCTTCCTCTTCTAGGGTATTTCTTGTGCTCTTCTGCGAGCGCTCAACAGGCAGTGTTACCAGATCTCTCAATCTCAGTAGGAGGAAGCGAGTTAGCCAACAGTGGTGGGGTAACGAGTAGCTTAAAGATACTGCTTTTACTGACGGCATTGACATTCGCTCCAGCGATGGTTCTTTGCATGACCTGCTTCACTCGTATCGCAGTGGTTCTTGGAATGACCCGCACGGCGCTCGGTACTACATCGTTGCCACCAAATATGGTTGTTACCGGATTGGCGCTATTTCTCACGATCGCTATTATGAATCCAGTCTTTCAGAAGTGCTATGACCAGGGAGTTAAACCCTTTATGGAGGGGCAGATGGATCAAGCTCAGGCTCTTCAGAAAGCGTCTGCACCACTCAAAGAATTTCTTGTCAAGCACTCCCGAGAGAAGGATCTGGCGCTATTCCTCCAGATTACTCGAACTGAGTTTCCGAAAGATCCAGCTGATGTTCCGTTTTTTGTCGCTGTACCTGGCTTCGTACTGAGTGAGCTTAACACGGCATTCCAGATCGGGTTTCTAATCGCGCTTCCATTTCTAGTGCTAGACATGGTTGTTTCTTCAGTATTGACGTCGATGAGTATGATCACGTTACCGCCAGTTGTTATCTCATTACCTTTGAAGCTTATGTTGTTTGTGTTGGTAGATGGGTGGCACTTAATAATTAGCTCACTAGTAAAGACGTATCAGGTTTAGCGGCCAACTGAGGTGCATATGGGAATAGATGATTTTTTAAGGCTGGGACAGATTAGTATTGAAACCGCGATATATACCTGCGCGCCGATACTCATGTTTGGCTTAGTCGCCGGCTTGCTCGTCAGCATCTTTCAAGCGGCTACTCAGATAAGCGACCCAGCATTGGCATTTATCCCAAAGATCGGCGCGGCGGTGGTGGGGATGTTGCTGTTCGGAAATTTCATGATTAACCGCCTAGTCTCATTTACCGTACATGTAATAAGCCAGATCGCCACAGTCGGGGTTCACTGAGCACGCCGGCCTAGCTCTATCGGGTGAGTGTAATATTCATGGATGTAAATCAATTACAGCAGCTAGCGGAGAGTCTACTAACCCGTTTAGATTACGCTTGGACTTTTCTGCTATTATCGACGCGCTTCATGGTATTTTTTCTCCTTATCCCCGGAGTGGGAGGGGGATTTATGGGAATCGCTCTTAGGTATCCTGCTATTCTCCTGATGGCGTTAGTGTCGGTGAATCCGGCGGCACTCGCTGCCGTTCCATCAAATGCCGCGATAATGGTCGCTCAAATGGCATGCGAGGTGTGCTTAGGAGCGGCTATCGCGCTTATACCTTTAATGGTTATCTCTGGGGCCCAGGTTGCGGGACATCTCGCTAGTGGAACGATGGGATTGAACGGCGCGCAGCTATTTGATCCAACTAGCCAAGCACCCTTGTCAGATCTTTCGCGGTTTTATAGCGATATAGCGGTCCTCATATTTCTATTAATCGGTGGTCATTATGTGGCGATCGCGGAGTTAGCTGGGCTTGGTGGTAGGATTGCTCCAGGATCGTTCATTCTGTCAGATATCGGCTTAAACACATTGATCGACCAGAGTGCTCGAATATTTCAAGTCGGTTGCTTGATAGCGGCCCCGGTGATCGTGGCGCTGCTGCTTACTAACTTTGTGATGGGTATAATATCCAAGGCTATTCCAACACTTAACATATTTGTAGTCAGTTTCCCGCTGACGATTGGTGTAGGCTTCGCGATCTCTATTTTAGCGTTGCCAGAGGTAGCGTTGTTATTACAGCGCGAGATGCTTGGGATACCGGATGTGATTAGAGCTTTGCTCAGTTAATCAGGAGCACCAGAACCTTGCTATCGCGATGTTTTGTTAGAAACGGCGCGACTGGCGCCAAACATCTGACATCGCTCTTAACTTGACGCGCCGAACCCTAATAAACCCCTGAATATACGTCCCATTGTTAGGCATGAGCATTGCACCTAGCTCCTGTGCGAGGAACTCCAAGAGGAATTGGTGTGGCTTCGACACGGATTTTCGCGCTGGCAGGAAGCTAGCCTAGATTGTTTTTAAGTAAGTTTGTAGATGGCAAAGGATTCCCTCCCAGAACAACGTACCGAGATGCCGACCGAGCGTCGGCTTCAGGAGATCCGCAAGGAGGGTGCGATATTTCATTCAGCGGACCTTGAGCATGTGTTCGTTCTAGTTACTGGATTTCTAGCTGTTAGCTTCTCGTGGAATCTCCTCTATTTCGATATGCGCCACATGATGACGCGCTCGTTTAAGATGATCGCAGAACGGAGGGAACTAGCGGCCAACGATCTGATCGAGGGATTCCTTCGGATGACGACTCTCTTACTCCCTGACCTTATGATTGTTACAGGGTGCGTGGCTTTGATCGCGACCCTAAGCGTATTTCTGCAAACAGGTTGGAACAGGCGTGACAAGTGGATCAAATTCCGTTGGGATTTCCTCAATCCGCTAAAAGGTATCCAACGTATTCTTTCAGTATACGGTCTTGTCAATCTAATTAAGGCCATCGTCAAAATGGCTCTAGTGCTGCCTATAGGATATTGGGCTCTTAAAGGATTCGCTCCGGAATTAGTGAGGCTGGTACACATGTCGCTTTACGATGTGCTAGCGACAACCGGTGCGGCTATGAGGGCGGTTTTCTGGAAGATTATCTATGTTCTATTCGCGCTCGCGCTGATTGATATGGCCTGGGGCCGATTCCAGTGGCTTCGCAAAAACAAGATGACAAAGGAAGAGGTCAAAGACGAGCGAAAATCGGTTGAAGGAGACGAAGCGATGCGTCGTAAGATGATCGCGAAAGGTCAACAGAGACTCGTCAATAAACTAAAGTCGAGTGTTCCCAAGGCTGATGTAATCGTAACAAACCCGACTCACTACGCGGTCGCTCTCAAGTATGACCGCGATAGGTTCGCAGCCCCTATCGTTGTAGCGAAGGGCGCTGACTTTATGGCCCTGAGAATAAGAGAAATCGCGAAGGAACACGCGATTCCGATCGTTGAGCGCAAGGCTCTGGCTCGAGCGCTGTTCTCATCAACTGAAGTTGGTAGCGAGATCCCTAGAGATTTGTTTAGAGCGGTAGCCGAGGTGTTAGCTTATGTATACCGATTAAAGCGTGGAAGAACGGTTCGTCCAAACGCGAGTAATTAAAAGGGTTAGTGAAAGGTAAGGCTTTACGATGGCGGCAGTAGCGAGTGGTATTAAAACAAAGGTAGGTGGCGCTCGAGGTTTGTTCATACCGGTAGCGCTTGTCTGTGTTCTAGCGATCCTGATCTTCCCGCTGCCCACAGCTCTTTTGGATGTTTGCATAGCCATCAATATAGTCGTCTCACTGATCATACTCTTTACATCTCTTTATATAGATCGCCCGCTAATGTTCTCATCGTTTCCCGCGATTCTACTCGTAACAACACTCTTTCGCCTTTCGATGAACGTAGCCTCCACCCGTTTGATTCTGCTCAATGGCAGCTCAGGAATGGACGCGGCCGGTCATGTAATTCAGGCATTCGGTCAGTTCGTGGTCGGTGGTAATTACATCATCGGAGTGGTGATGTTTGTCTGTATAAATCTGGTTAACTTGAAAGTATTAACTAAGGGTTCTTCGCGTATTGCTGAGGTAGCGGCTCGATTTACATTAGATGCGATGCCTGGAAAGCAGATGGCGATCGACTCTGACCTGAACATCGGACTGATAACGGACAAGGAAGCTCGTCAACGTCGAAAGGAGCTAACTCAGGAGGCTGAGTTCTACGGAGCGATGGACGGAGCCGCTAAATTCGTAGCGGGAGACGCGGTGGCGGCTCTTTTCCTTGTCGCGATAAACGTAGTGGGTGGTCTGTTAATCGGAATTATTCAGCACGATATGGATTTTAAAGCGGCCGCGCAGACCTATACCATATTAACTATAGGTGAGGGTCTGGTAGCTCAGCTGCCATCAATCATTATTTCGGCTGCGTCAGGATTAATAGTTGCCCGAGCCGCATCAGGCGATGATCTCGGAAGCGAGGTTTTGGGGCAACTTGGACAGAGTGCGAGGCCGCTACTATTAACTTCCGCGGTCTCGATGGCTTTAGCACTCCTTCCGGGACTTCCCTTTGTTCCTTTCACGTTACTAGCTGGAGCAACAGGAGCTCTTGGATTCATGAAGCGGCGAGCCGCCGATGAGCTGAAGAAGAAAGGAAGTGTTGAGGATGCTCAAAAGCAGCAAGAGGCTCAAGGTCCTAAGCCTGGTAGCACAGAGGAGGTAACTGGACTGCTAGCTCTTGATACCCTCGAGCTCGAGGTAGGATTCGAGTTGGTGCAGATCGTTGAGGGTGGAGACTTAGTTGAGCGTATTCGTTCCATCCGGCGACAGTTCGCGATTGATTACGGATTTATCGTTCCTCCGATTCATATCAGAGATAACGTCCGAATTAAGTCGACTGAATACCGCTTCTTGCTTCGGGGAAGCGTTATCGGCTCGGGGACTTTAAAGCCTTATCATCTCCTGGCGATGGATCCGGGAAATGTAGCAACCCCTGTCAGTGGCCAACCAACTAAGGAGCCGGCTTTCGGACTAGATGCTCTGTGGATTGCTGAATCCGATAAGGAACGCGCGCAGATATCAGGATACACAGTTGTCGATCTATCTACAGTTATAACAACGCACATTACAGAGCTGGTTCGCGCTAATATGCATGAGCTTCTTGGACGACAAGAGGTTCAGCACCTAGTCGATAATCTAGCTAAGGTAGCTCCCAAGGTTGTCGAGGAATTGATTCCGAATGTGATGACAGTTGGCGCTATTCAACAGGTTTTAGCCCACCTACTACGTGAGCAAGTTAGTATTCGCGACTTGCGCTCTGTGCTTGAAGTTCTAGCTGATTGGGCGCCAACAGTTAAGAGTCCTGAAAGATTAGCCGAGTTTGTAAGGCGGAAATTCGCTCGTATTATCACAAGCAAATTTGTTACCCCCGATGGCGTCTTGCCGCTTGTCAGTTTGACCCCAACGGTGGAGCGAATGTTAAACGATGCCTTGCAACAGACCGATGAGGGATCTTTTCTAGCGCTGGAGCCAAGTAATGCCCAGGTGCTGATCAATAAGCTAGCGCGAGCTGCCGAGAAATTCGGGGAGATCGGTCAGACTCCAGTATTGCTGGCCCCGGGGCATTTAAGACCGGCGGTTTTTAATTTCGTTGATCGATTCGCCCCCGGTTACGCAGTTCTATCCCATTATGAGATTGCGCCTAATACAAAGGTTCAGTCGTTAGGTGTGTTGAATATCGGCGAATAGAAAAGAAGTTTTGTCAGGTAGTTAGGTCGTTGTATCGGATCGCGGTAGGTGGGTTTAAGGAGATAATCGGGAGTTCGTCTAAAAGGATTTATTAATAATTGAGTCCAAGTGGTCTGTAGTTGAATCATAACAAGGACCCCAGGTTGATGTGATCAAATTGGGGCGGTTTTAGCGGGTTTTAAGCGTGGAAATAGTGAGAACAGGAAGATCTTCTCGGGATGTAACTAGAGTCATCAGCTTCACCAGTGGTAAGGGCGGAGTAGGGAAGACGCATACCGTTGTTAATACAGCGATAGCCTTGGCTTCGAAGGGGTACTCGGTTCTTGTTCTTGATGCCGACCTTGGCTTGGCTAATGTTGATATTTTGCTTGGAGTCTCTCCACGAGGAACATTGCGCGATGTGCTGCGAGGAAAGTGTTCATTAGACGACATCCTAATACAGGGGCCAGGAGGGATAGTAATTATTCCTGCGGCGAGTGGGATTGAAGATGCTCTAAACCTATCAGCTGCTGACAAGATGTTGCTGTTATCCGAGGTTGAAAGAATAGCTCATCACTATGATTTCCTTTTAATTGATACACCAGCCGGAATAGGTTCGGATGTAATGTACTTTAACAGCGCGGCTAGTGAGGTAGTTTGTGTAATAAACGGTGAGCCGACATCGTTAACTGATTCCTACGCTCTTATGAAGGTTCTCAATTCCTCTTACGGAGAGAAATCCTTTTGGATAGTTGTTAATGATGTTCCAAATGAGGCAGAGGCGCAGCTGGCCTTTAACAGTTTAACCAACGCGGTGCAGAGGTTCCTACGAGTTGAAACTAAGCTACTAGGCTGGGTACAAAGCGATTCAGTAGTCAGGCAGAGTGTGATGGATCGCACCCCGATTGCCTTCGCTCATCCATCCAGTCGCGCCGCTCTGCGTATAGCGGATATCGCTAATAGGTTAGCGAATAGTACCCCAGATAATAGGATTAAAGGTGGTCTGCAGTTTTTCTTTCAGCAACTTCTAGGTGTACCGGCTTATGTCAAAGAAGCCAGCTGGTAAGAATAAAGTCCTTGCGGCGCCTAGGTATAGGTTCCTCAAGGTGTTGTGCGCGGCGACGATAATAGTCGCGTGTAGTGTAGTTTGTTTCGGTGGTATCGACAGCGGGGCTCGAACGGCGAGTATTTTATATCGTTGCTTAATCGTCACCGCGATAATCGGTATCACATTTGGATTAGTGATTAAAGCTGTAGCTAGCTACGAGGAGACACACGGTGGTTAAACCAAAGAGATCAGCGGTGGAAGCCTACAGACAGATCGACGCCTACGAGAAAGAGGATCTTATTCGTAGCTACTTACCACTTGTTAAGAAGGTGGTGCATCGTCTTTCCGGGCGATTGCCGAAGGACATCGATCTTCAGGAGATGCTTAACTCAGGAATTATCGGATTGGTTGATGCCCTTGAGAAGTACGATCCTAAACATGAGACGAACTTTAGTACCTACGCGCAGTTCCGCATTCGAGGAGCTATTCTTGACAGCTTCCGTACTCAGGACTGGCTGCCACGTTCGTTAAGATTTAAGTCTCATAAGATTGAGATGGCTTATCACCGAATTGAGCAGAGGCTAGGTCGACCAGCCTCTGACGAGGAGGTCGCATACGAGCTGGGTATTTCCATCGAAGAGCTGCAACAATTGCTCGGTGAGGTCGGTAGTATAGTCATGCTAAGCTTTGAAGAGCTGGGCTTTGGTCACGGCGAGGAACGTTTTCACGCTGAGGATTGGTTGGCCAGTAAAGGTCAGGATCCGCTACATCGCTTGCTAGGGCATGAGAAAGTCGATCTAATCGCACGTTCCCTAGATAGACTACCAGAGAAAGAGAGGCTTGTGACCAGTCTCTACTTTTATGAGGAGCTCAATCTAAAAGAGATCGGCGAGATTCTGGGAGTAACAGAGTCACGGGCTTCCCAGATTAGATCTCGGGCTCTGATTCGTTTGAAGAACTACCTCAGAAAAGCTGCTGAGCAGGCTTAACGAGGTGAGGCAAAACTTCGCTGTCGCGATGTTTTGTTAGAAACGGCGCGTTCGCGCCGTTGCCGAGCAAAAGCTGGCGTAAGTGGAGTTTTGCCTCGGCTCCTTAATTCACTTTCTTTGACTGTCGCAGAGCAACACACAGCAGAGTTGAGAATACCACAGTAACTACCAGAAAACCGGTTCCTTGTAGCCTTGGCAAGGCCCCAGAAAAAACCCCTTTGAGGGTGAATAGAAAATCTAACATTTGCGAGGCGATTAGTGTGATAATCACGCCATGATTGTTGTTGGGAGCGCGTGATGCTATCCATGCGCCGACCGATAAGGATGTCAGGTAAACTCCTAGGACTCCAAATACTAAAGAGAGCTCAGGAGTAGTATTGGTGGCTAGCCCAGCAGCCCAGAGCCACGATTTAGGAAAGAATATCGCCGACAGCCCGCAGAGTAGGAGATATCCAGAGAATGCCGTAAGTATTGAGCGAGGTAGTTTGGGGTTGGGGGTGTTCATGGGTGATATGGACCAAAGGTTAACGCATGCGACCTTGGTATGTAAAGCGCGCACGTTTACCACGCCCTCTAAGATTTCCCCATAACCCCGGTGTGCTAACACCCTCGCCTGTTCTATACTCCCCACAGTCCCCATTTTATTCGGAGTATCTCTATGCGTATTGATCTAAAGGGCACCTGCGTCTGGCTAACTGGTGCGAGTAGCGGAATAGGAGAAGCTTTGGCATTTGAATTGGCCAGTAGGGGAGCTAAGGTGGCGCTAACTGCTAGGCGAGGCGATCTACTCGAAGCATTGAAAGCTTCGATAGCTGCTAAGGGAGGAGTGGCAGAGGTTTTCCCAGGGGATGTTTTGGATCTCTCTCGTATGAAAGAAATAGTCGGAGAGATAGAAGCGAAGATAGGCCCGATAACTGTTGCTATTCCTAACGCTGGGACCCACATCTTTACTGTGCCTGAGCAATTTAATAGCCAGGAGTATTTGGACTTAATGTCTATCAACTATGGGGGGACTCTAAAGTGTGTTGAAGCAGTACTACCTGGCATGCTAGCGCGCGGCAGAGGTTGGATCGCGCCAGTTGCTAGCTTGGCTGGTTATCGCGGGTTGCCGAGAGCGGCGGCGTACGGTGCCTCGAAGGCAGCGATGAATAATTTCTTTGAGAGCATCCGTTTTCATCTGGTGAGAAAGGGTATAACCATATCGATCGTTAACCCAGGATTCGTAAAGACGCCTCTAACCGACAAGAATGATTTCAAGATGCCTTTTTTAATCGATGCAGCCAAGTCCGCTAAGATAATTTGCGATGGAATTGAGATGGGAAAGAGAGAGATTGCCTTCCCTTTCCCTTTTAATTGGGTTTTAAAGATAGCTCGAATTCTGCCAGCGCCGTTGTACGAGGCTCTGGTAAACAAGTGCTGGTAGGAGATAGCAGTGAAGATAGCGGTAGTTGGTGGTGGGATCGCGGGTATAATTACCGCGTATGTTCTCTCTAGAGAGCATGAGGTAACTCTTATTGAGAGGGAGGGCTATGTGGGTGGGCATACCAACACTCGACTAGTAGATGATCCCATCAACTCAGAGCTGCCTGTAGATACTGGCTTTATAGTTTGTAATCCAAGGAATTACCCCAACTTCTATCGGTTCCTTGATCAGCTAGGTATTGCTCGTCAGGACTCGGATATGTCCTTTGGGTTTTACTGTGAGAAGAGCGGACTTCAGTACATGGGTCCTTCGGTGGCGGAATTCATAAAGACGCCAGGGAACCTTCTTAATCCTAGTTTCATGTCGATGGTCTTTGAGCAGTGGCGTTTTAACCGCAGAGCTCTAGCGGATTTAGCATCAGGGTCATTGGGCGAGATAGCTCTAGGCGATTACCTTAAGCGCGTGGGCACTAGCCAGTACTTTCTTGATAATTACCTGGCGCCGCTTATAGGTTCTATCTGGTCAGCTCCTGATTCCAACGCGCTTGAGTTTCCAGCTCTGTCGTTCCTAACATTCTTTCGGAATCATGGGATGCTTGAACTAAGTACGAGACCTCAGTGGCAAACGATAGTAGGAGGGAGCCAGAGCTACGTTAGAGCCTTCTTAAAGGTATTTAATGGAGATGTGCGAACTAAATCTCCTGTTGTGTCTATATCGAGGACAAATTCAGGAGTTGAGATCTCTTGGCGTGATGGCGTGATTGAAAACTTTGATAAGGTAGTGATCGCCACCCATGCGGACGAAGCCCTTAAATTACTAAAAGATCCCAGTTCTGATGAGGAGAGGGCTCTTGGGGCGTGGCGCTACAGCGTTAATCGTGTCGTTTTGCACACTGATAACAAAGTGGTAGGTCCAAAAAAACGACTCTGGGCCGCGTGGAATTACAGACGCCGAAGTGAAGCCGATATCAAGAGTCCTGTAGCGATCACATACTATATGAATAAGCTTCAGAGGCTTAATGCTAAGCGTGATTACTTTGTTACCTTAAATTGCCACGACGAGATCAATCCGGGTTCGATTATTTACGATACGGTGTATACACATCCGATCTATACACCCAGATCTCCTCAGAGTCAGAAAGAGATTGGACAGCTTAACGGCACAAGGAATACTTATTTTTGCGGTGCATACATGCGCTACGGATTCCATGAGGACGCGGTGTGGTCAGCTCTGGAGGTAACAAAGACTTTCGGGATGGAGTTATGAGTGACGCGGTTCCCGCTGCATCACCAAAGTTAAGATCGGGAATTATATGGGGCTCTGTCAGTCACTGCCGCATGAGTCCCCGCAAGCATGCATTTAGTTACCCTATGGTGACATTAGAGTTGGACCTCGATGAGTTGGAGAGCGGCGCTCTTAACTCTTGGATCTTTAGGTTCAATCGGAGAGGGATACTTAGTGTAAAGAGGGGGGATTACTTAAAGCTCAATGGATCTCTTCGTGAAGAGGTTGAGCAAATCCTCTTCGACCACGGAGGAAGGGGTAAGCCAAAGCGGATTACCTTGGTGACGATGCCGCGATTATTTGGATATATCTTCAATCCGGTAAGCTTCTTTCTCTGTTTTGACGAGAGTGAAAGACTAGTTGGATGTGTGACTCAGGTGCGGAATACATTTGGTGAGGCTCATCTTTATCCCTTGGTGTGCGAGCCGCAGGCGTTGCCTGTAGAGTGGCGATTTTCCAAGGATTTTTTTGTCTCTCCTTTCTTCGATTCAAATGGCGAGTATCGCGTGCTGGTGCGCGAAGAGGGGGTAAATCTAAGTATAGTGGTCGATCTATACAAGGCGGGAGAGTTGGTATTCGGATCAGAGCTAAAGGGAGCGACTAAGCCATTTTCTGGTCTTAACTTAGCTAAAACACTAATAAGATTCCCTTTTACATTGGTTCTTACGATGCCGCGAATTCATATTCAGGCCCTGATTCTATTTGTATATACCAAACTAAAGCCGTTTATAAGACCAGAGCCCACCAGTCCCTATACTATCTATTCAAGACAGAATAGTATCCATAAAGCGCGCCTCTGGTTGCTAGCCAAATTGCGATCGTGGCGAGATGCTTGAAGAGAGAGATGATGGAAGCAGCACTAAATTTATCTGACGAGGCAGGAACCCCTGACCGATTTGTATCTAAAAGCGAAACTCCTGTTGTTCCCGCGCGGGTTCTTGAGAGCCTTAAACGTGGCGGCGTCTATGAGCTAGGCGAATCATATATGCGTGGGGAGTGGGAGGTGGACGATTTGACTGATCTCATGCGCCATGTCTTAACCCGCAGCGAATCTATCCCGGTTAATTACTCAAAGTATAGCGCCAAATTTCTTGGCTACTTTATCGCTGAGACTATTAAAAATTCACAGATTAACTCCGGAGCTTATGAGGTTGGACGCAGGCACTACGATCTAGGGAACGATCTCTTCTCTGCCATGCTAGATCGCGAGACGATGACCTACACGTGTGGCTACTGGTCTAAAGCGCGGAACCTGGAGGAAGCTCAGGTAGCTAAGATAGATCTTTTATGCCGCAAACTCCGACTAGAGCCTGGCATGAGGGTGCTAGATATCGGCTGCGGATGGGGTAATTTCGCCAGGTATGCCGCGAAGAATTATGGTGTCTCTGTTGTCGGTTTAACGATATCCAAGGAGCAACTGGCACTAGCTCGCCAGCGCTGCGCTGGTCTGGATGTTGAGATAGTCCTTGAGGACTACCGAAACTATAAAGGTATATTTGACCGGGTTGTCTCAATTGAGATGATAGAGGCGGTGGGTCGAAGAAATATGGCTGGGTATTTTAGTATGGCCAAGAGCTGCCTAAAAAAGGGTGGCTTATTTGGGCTGCAAGTTATCTCAGCTGAAACTTTATCGACTAGATCAGAGACAACCCTTGATCAATATATCTTATGGCTTCGCAAGAGGATCTTCCCTAACGGGTATATACCTAACTTTAGGCATTTAACTGACCCAACTAGAGATGGATTTGTAATCGAAGATCTGCACAACTTTTCTTTTGATTACGCGCTTACTCTTGAGGCTTGGAGAGATAGGTTTAACGCTGCTTGGCCAACCTTAGCTCCGACCTACGGAGAGGATTTCAGGAGAATGTGGCTCTACTATCTGCAGGGCTGTGAGGCTCTCTTCAGAGAGCGAATGGTACAGCTTTATCAGATAGTTTACTCAAACGGTGGGCAACCTGGCGGGTATCTCAGTAGGTGGTAGCTACTCAAGCAACAGCGCATCCGAGAGAGCTTTCTTCAATACGTTGAATACTCCCATCGTCTCATCAGAAGGTGGAACCTGATTCTTCTGGGCTGTTTCGAGATATAGAACGCCGATCTTCTTTCGGCTACCTAAGGCACTGTAAATTCCAGCTACCGAGGCGTTTTCCGCGCCGTCGCCGCTCTTTATAACTGGTTGAGCGCTTGATAAAGCCGATACCGCTGGATCTCCCGGCTCGAGCGCCACATTTGTTATCTGCCTCATCTGCACTTTGCCGATTAAAGTTCTTGGTTTAAGAGATAAGGACGTTGGATCCACTACAAAGACGCATCCACCCGTGAACCCGGCCTCAGGTACAACGTCTTTTAACAAGCGTCCCACTATCGCTTTATTCACGGATTCATCCGACATCTCTGAATAGATGTTCTTTAGGGCCTCCTTGACCGTATCAGAGCAATACTTAAGGTCTCGCTCATCGATAGCCCGTGATATCCGCTTAAATTTCTGTATCTGCTTGCCCGGATCGAAAGAAGCTATATCAGAGAAGACCTCTGGGACGCTTTTTTGGTAGTTCTTTGAGCTCTCCACTGTTTTAGCGCGAATTACCTCGATCGCGTTGTCTCCTAGAGTGCCTTTCAATACATCTTGAGCTTTTTGCCAATCTCTCTCCACTGCGGGATAAGTTTCTGGGTTCTCCGCGCGGGCGAGAACTTCTCCTACCTCGCACAGTTCGTCATAAGACGCCCAGGTTGTATCCGCTAACTCAGATTGCTCCGGATTTCCAGCTAGATCAGGTCTAAACAATCTAGTTCCCAAAAGGGCAGGGGTAAAACCAAGTTCCTTTGCTAGTTCATCATCTAGATTCTGTTCGGCTGTTAGAGAGTTGAGAACTTTTGTGTAAACAGATGGATAATTCCAAGCGATTAGGTTTAGTCCGATTTCGCGGATTACTCCGCGAGAAAATCCAAGCTCTGGATCCAGATTCTTTTTTTCACTCAACACCGACGCCGTAGACGCGATGATCGCGGTCTCTCTCAAACGTTGAACTTGAAATGGCTCGCTCCAGTGAAGAGAGTGAATGTTGGGGATCTTCTGTTGCTCAGCCAGGATCTCGTGAATACCAGAGGCTCCGCCCCATCTGATTAGCTCAATCGGATTGCCAACCTTATTCTTGCCGGCTTCCGACAACACGGCTTTCTGAGAGAGCTCCTTTACTACGAATGTAAAGAGGGCGAAGTCACTCTTTAGCTCTTCAAGTAGAGCCTCCATGTTGTTATCGTAAGTCTTCTGTTCAAGACCTTCTCGGACCCTCTTTAGCACATCGGGGTTCATCGGAAACCACGGCTTGCTGACGTGCTGTAAGGCTCGATCAATTCGACGAGAGTTTGTGTCTCCTTTAAAGCTTCCCATTTTTAGTCAAAACCTTTTCAAAGTGAGCGCCGTGCTAATCCCGTGGATTTGCGCTCACGACGAGTATCAAGTTAAAACTCCACTACCGCGCTAATTCTCGATTACGGGAGAGATCGGAAAGAGAGCTGGTATTCTTAATATTTTGAGGCGTTTATTTTGAAAAAGACTCAAGGTTTTGCGCCGCTAAAAGCGATATAGGTCAATTGCTTTCGCAGGCATTTGCTATTATCTAATTATTACTGCCAGTTGCAGGTTTTGCCTGTGGCAAGATGTCCTCGTTTTTGACCCCGATTTCAGTTAAACGGCGGTTTGAAATATCAGAGGTCATAGATGGTGATATGTATGATTTTGCCTCTGCATGAGCTCGATGATAGTGAGCTGACATCACGTCCCAAGTGAAACGTTCGGTAAGACGCTCAGCCCTGTTTCTTAGAGCGATCCTCTCCCTGCGGCTTAGCTCGCAGAACCTTAATAGGAATGAAGTCATCTGTTCAATGCATGCGTCTGTGGAGCTATTAGATCGATTTAATACAAGCACTCCGTTCTGCAGGGCATCCGGCACGTGCCGCGCGACATAGGCTCCAAATCCGCTTAAGTCTGTTGTTATGGTTGGCAATCCAAGGGCTAGACACTCAAGAGGCGTATAGCCCCAAGGCTCATAATAGGATGGAAAGACCCCCATGTGGCAACCACGAACAAACTGCTCGTAATCGAGACTGAATAGAGTGTTTGAAGACACAAAATCCGGGTGGAAAACAACCTTAACCGGATCCTCTGGGCTGTTAAGGAGGCCTCGGTGCCGTAGGTGATTCATCACAGGATCGCCCGCGTCATCCCAGAGATCATGGGTAACTACCGGTGGCCACTGCGACGATTTGCGAGCTAGGATCGATCTCTTCAGCTTAAGCTGAACTTCATCGGGGAATATCTCCTCGTATGACGGAAGCTTTCCGCGCGCGGCGGCCGCTAATATTCTCTGTCCAAGGCTACTCTCAATCTCACGGCAGGTGGCTTTTAACTCCTCGAACTTTAGGTGATTTTGGAGTGAGGTCACGTTTAAGTTCTTGGTGGCTGCCCGAGTGACGATAAAGGCGACCACAGTAGGTGGCTTAGGTAACCTTTTTAGTCTTTGGTTTAGGCGATACAGCCCTTCAATAAATAGATCCATCCCCTTGTTGCCATATTCGTATCGGCCACTTGTAAAGATATAAAGGGTGCGGTCGAGATCAAACGAATAACTCGGGAAGAAGTGTCCCATGACGAATTCATGAATACGCTCCTTGTATCTAAGATGGAGGTTCTGAAATTCATGTAGCGCGGTGAAATGGTGCGGATTTAATCCGTTAGGAAGGACAAAGTTGGGTTTGCGTCCTAGGAGCTGCTCAGACTCTCGAGCTGTTACCTCGCTTACTGTAGTGAATACATGTGCTGAGTGCGCGGCGGCGCGTTCAAGCGCGTATTTAGGCCAGATGTTGTAATGCCGTGCCATGGCATCGGCGTCGAAAGAGGCTAGATTCTGATAGAAGTTCGGGTCATTTGAGGCGATATAGCGCCCTAGTAAAGTTGCGTGTGTAGTAAAAACCGTAGCGATAGGGAGGTTTTTCTGTCTGACTCTTGGCAAAGCAGCGCCCGCCATCCATTCGTGAAAGTGAGCGATGATCTTCTTTTTTGAGACTGCGCTAGTTTCATCTGATACTGCTTCTAAAAGTTCGGCAACGCAGACGCCGAATGAAACCACAGCGTCTACTTCACCGTCGCATCCTTCCAGAGATATTCCGTTATCCTTCCAGAGAAAATATTTATCCTCGGCGAGCTTGTTATAGCGCGCCTTAAAGTCGATTAGGATCACCGATGGATTGCCGGGCACTAGCCATTTGCCAAAATGGCATGGAATCCCGCGGGAGTTCATCTGCTCGAGAGCTGGAGCTAGCTCGCTGGGTGCCGGAGATTCTTCAAATTCAAGAGAGCTTGTGTGTTGATGGTATGGGCCAACAAGGAAGTAATTCTCTCCCCAACGCTCAGCCATAGTGGCTGCTTTGGTCTTCATTACCGTATAGATGCCACCGATCTGGCTACAAACTTCCCAGGCGACCTCAAAGAGGAGTGAATCTTGATTGGGGGTAGGGGGCAACATGCGGAGGACAGTGTATCTCAAATCGCGATGAAAATCATTAGTGCAGTTAGTAGTAATATTGCCCGCAGGGTGGTTAATACAATGAGGGGGAGAATAACCGCGTCTCTTTTTGGATTGCTGGGGTTTTTTTTTACACAAAGAGAGCGGCGAGGGCAAGGTGGGGGGCGCCTTTAGTATTCTCCCTCTTTGTCCGTCCTCGCTGGTCTCGTTGTTTAAAAGATAAATGCTTCGAGTTTTTTTACACAAAGAGAGCGGGGAGGGAAAAGAGGGGGAGGGGCACCTTTAGTATTCCCACTCTTTGTCCGTCCTCGCTGGCCTCGTTGTTTAAAAGATAAATGCTTCGAGTTTTTTTACACAAAGAGAGCGGCGAGGGAAAAGAGGGGGAGGGGGATAAGATGCGCCTTTAGTGTTCCCCCTCTTTGTCCGTCCTCGCTGGTCTCGTTGTTTAAAAGATAGCTGCTTCGAGTTTTTTTACACAAAGAGAGCGGCGAGGGAAAAGAGGGGGAGGGGCAAGATGC
>Ga0214921_10000544_pt1 | contig 70114 bp, 47 predicted proteins | sample LL1505_MetaG_FD_177992 | JGI IMG/M metagenome (GOLD analysis project Ga0214921, IMG submission 177992) | Freshwater microbial communities from Lake Lanier, Atlanta, Georgia, United States - LL-1505 | ecosystem: Environmental > Aquatic > Freshwater > Lake | place: USA: Georgia | collected... | reverse complement strand
CGCCGGACGTTCGCCTTCGCCCTCCAGGCTCCGGCTCACTCGGATTTGCCTGCGCTGCGCCATCCATGGCTCCGCTGGTCAAATACGCCGGCGAGCGGGACACGGGGAGCCCGAAGCCTCCTCAACTGAAAGGGGAGGTGAGGGGTTACCCCTGCCGTTGAGACGGCGTATGTGACCAGCGCAGGCAGGAAGCCGGAGCGCAGGCACATCCGAGCGAGCGGAGGCCAGGATGGCCGCAGTGAGCGTCCGGCGAGACGGTACGGGGTAACCCCGAAGCCGGCGCGCACGAGTTGACGCTGCGCCGTCACCCCACAGCCGCAGCGAACAGCTTGTCCAACTCCACGAACACGTCGGGCGGGATGTCTTCTGCGCGGATGTCTGGGGCGAAGCCGAGCGAGGTGTAGATCGACTCCACGATGCGCTTGGCGGCGTCTTTGTCGCTGGTCTTCTGGGTGGCCAGGCGTACGAGGACGCCGCGGAGGACCTTGCGGCGGTGGCAGAAGATGTCGCGCACGAAGTCGTGAAACCGGGCGAGGTCGCCGATGGCGGCACGGCGGTCAGGCTCGAGGTCGAGCCGCACGATCGCCGAATCGACCTTGGGCCGCGGCCAGAAGACGCTCGGCGGCAGCACGCGCACGAGCTCCGAGCGGCATTGCGCACCGATCCACACGGAGAGCGCGTTGTAGGAGTGTGAGCCGGCGGCGGCGGTCATCCGTTCACCCATTTCGCGCTGGACGGTGACGACCGCGGTGTCGAACGGGCAGGGCAGGGCGAGGAGGTTCGAAATCACGGGCGTGGCCACGCAGTACGGGAGGTTCGCCACGAGGAGCAGCCGGGCTACGGGGGAGGCAGCAATCGCTGCCTCCATCGCGGCGAGCACGGCGGGGGCGAACCGGTGCTTGCCGGCGAGCACATCTCCCTCGACGAGTGTCACGTTGTCGCAGTCGATGAGCTTGTCGCGGGCGAGGCAGGCGAGCCGGGAGTCGACCTCGCAGGTGACCACGTGCTTAGCGGCGCGGGAGAGCCGCTCGGAGAGGGCGCCCGTGCCGGTGCCGACTTCGAGCACGACGTCGGCGGCGGTGATGCCGGCCGAGCGTTCCAAGAGGTCGAGCAGGTTCAGATCGACGAGAAAATTCTGGCCGCGCTTCGCATCGATCACGAAGCCCACCTCCACGAAGAGCTGCTTGAGATACGCCGTCGTCTGCCGCGTGGGGCTGGCAGGCGGCCGCGTCTCACCGTCGTGCGACTGCGGGTCGTCGGTCATTCGGGCACCGCCCGTGCTTCGAGCCACCGGGCCACATACTTGAAGACGAGATCCGTTTCGAGGTTGACGGGATCGCCCACGGTGAGCCGGCCGAGCGTAGTATGGTCGAGCGTATGCGGAATCAGCGCCACGCCGAACGTGGCAGCGTCGACGTCGACGACGGTCAGGCTCACGCCGTCGATCGTCACCGAGCCCTTCGCGGCCATCTGGGCGAGGAGGGCTCGCGGTGCGGCGAAGCGGCAGGTCAGCCAGTCGCCCTCCTGGATGCGACTGGCGAGGCTCCCCAGGCCATCCACGTGGCCGGTCACGAGGTGGCCGCCGAGCCGATCGCTCGCCGTCAGCGACCGCTCGAGGTTCACCGGGCTCCCTGCGATGAGGCGGCCGAGCGTCGTGCGCGAGAGCGTTTCGGGGCCGAGCTGAAACTCGATCTCGTCGCCGTCGATCGTCACCACGGACAGACAGCAGCCGCTCGTGCAGATGCTCTCGCCGAGCACGGCCCCGCGGCCGATCGTGCCGGCGGCCACGCGCAGCCGCACGCCGGGCGGCTCGGGAATGACCGCGACGACGGTGCCGAGCGTTTCGACCAGACCTGTGAACATCACTTTCCCGGCGAGGGGTGAGGGGGCTTCCGAAGGATAGTCGAAAGCGGCACAATCTGCCGCGACGCACCCGCATCTTTCCCACCCCGAGGCCCACCGCCATGTCCACGATCGTCGACATCCACGCCCGCCAGATTCTCGACAGCCGCGGCAACCCCACGATCGAGGTCGACGTGAGCCTGGCCGACGGCGCCTTCGGGCGGGCCGCGGTGCCGAGCGGTGCGAGCACCGGCGCCCACGAGGCGTGGGAGAAGCGCGACGGCGACAAGGCCTTCTACCTCGGCAAAGGCGTGCTCGAGGCCGTGGAAAACGTCAACACCCGGATCGCCGAGGAGCTCGAGGGCTGCGATGCCCTCGACCAGACGGGCATCGATGAGATGATGCTCGAGCTCGACGGCACGCCCAACAAGAAAAACCTCGGCGCCAACGCGATCCTCGGCGTCTCGATGGCCGTGGCCCACGCGGCCGCCGAGCACTGCGGCCAGCCGCTCTATCGTTATCTCGGCGGCGCCACCGCCCGCATCCTCCCCGCGCCGATGATGAACATCATCAACGGCGGCGCCCACGCCGACAATCCGCTCGATGTGCAGGAATTCATGGTGATGCCGCTGGGCTTCGACACGTTCGAAGACGCCCTGCGGGCCGGCGTGGAGACGTTTCACGCACTCAAGAAGGTGCTCAGAGACAAGAAGCTCGCCACGGCCGTGGGCGACGAGGGCGGCTTCGCCCCGCACATCGGCTCGTGCGCCGAGGCGCTCGAAGTGATCATGGCCGCGATCGGCAACGCCGGCTACAAGCCGGGCGAACAGATCGCGATCGCGCTCGACGTGGCCGCCACCGAGCTCTACGACGCCAAGGCCGGCACCTACACGATCGAGGGAAAGACGCTCGATTCGGCCGGCATGGTGGACTTTTTCGCCAACCTCGCCGGCAAGTATCCGATCATGTCGATCGAAGACGGCTGCTCCGAGGACGACTGGAAGGGCTGGAAGCTGATCAGCGAGAAGCTCGGCGACAAGGTGCAACTCGTGGGCGACGACCTGTTCGTCACGAATTCCGAACGGCTCGCCCGTGGCATCGCCGAGGGCGTGGCCAACAGTATCCTCGTGAAGGTCAACCAGATCGGCACGCTCACTGAGACAATCGCCGCCGTCTCGCTCGCCCACCGCTCGGGCTACACGTCGGTCTCGAGCCACCGCAGCGGCGAGACGGAAGACGCCACGATCGCCGACCTCGCCGTCGGCCTCTCGACCGGCCAGATCAAGACGGGCTCGGCCTCGCGCAGCGACCGGATCGCGAAGTACAACCAGTTGCTTCGGATCTCCGAATCGCTCGGCGACGGCGCCGTCTACGCCGGCCGCGACGTCCAAGCCCGCTGGCCCGGCATCGCGTAGGACAGGGGCAAGCGTCCCGCTTGACCTTCCTGTGGTCGCGCCGGCTCGGGGTTACCCCGTACCGTCTCGCCGGACGCTCGCTGCGCCCATCCTGGGCTTCACTCGCTCGGATGTGCCTGCGCTCCGGCATCCTGCCTGCGCTGGTCACATACGCCGTCTCAACGGCAGGGGTAACCCCTCGCCTCCCGTTTCAGTTGAGGAGGCTTCGGGCTCCCCGTGTCCCGCTCGCCGGCGTATTTGACCAGCGGAGCCATGGATGGCGCAGCGCAGGCAAATCCGAGTGAGCCGAAGCCTGGAGGGCGGCGGCGAACGTCCGGCGACGGGATATGGGGAGCCCGAAGCCGGCGCGCGCCGACCAGACGATACGATGAGAGTATGGAGCCAAGCACGCAGCCCTACCGACTCACCGACAGCCCGTGGTTCTGGGCGATGCTGTTCTCGTGCATGGCGCTCGCCGGCATCGGGCTCATCGCGCCCAAGTTCGACGTGCGGCAGCGGCAGATCGAGGGGCGGTATCTCGGGCGGGAGAAGGCGGCCGAGGAGCGGGCGCGGCGGTCGGCGGGGCTCGATCCGGTCGATCTGGCCGCCGAGGCGGTCGAGCGGGAGGTCGCGGCGCCGGGACGGATCGTGCCGCTGTGGACGCTTGCCGTGGCCGCCGGGGCGGCGGCCGCGGGGTCGGCCGTCATGCTGCGGCGCGAGTGGGCTTCTCGTCGCTGACGGGCGCCGCCGGCACGTCGTCCGTCAGGCCCTGCCGCCGCATCTCTGCCCAGTCTTCGGCGGTGGGCTTGGCCATCGTGCCGAACACGTAGTCGCCGACGAGCAGGAACACGTTGAAGTTCTTGGCGGGATAGCGGTGGTGGAGGTAGTGGTGCCTCGCCAGCTGCTTGAAGAGGCGCGACTTCCCGAAGAACCGGCCCTTCGGCTGGTGCATTTCGAGGTGCACGAAGTTCCACGTCAGGTGATGGAGCACGACCACGATGGGAAACATGATCGCGCCGATCGTCGTGAACAGGGAGAGCACGAGCGCGATCGGCAACGATTCGATCAGGCCCTCGCGGGGGTTGAGGCGGATGCCCCGGTCTTCACCAGGCGGCAACGGCTCGTCGTGAAACTCCTGGCGATACTGCACGTGGTGCTCGAGGGAGTGGCTCGTGAAGATCTTGGTGCGCGCCCGGACGTTTTTGAACAGGAAGAACTTCGGCTTCCTGTGCATCAGCTTCGCGTGGACCTGGTGTTCCACGAGCGACATGAGCATGGACAGGCCCACGAACCAGGCGACGATCTGCAGGGCAAGCATCATGGGGCACCTAGTTCCTTCCGACGATGAAAATCCTGGCCGTCATATCGGAAGTGACGGTGCCTATCCTTAATGGATCGCACAGGGGGTGTACCAGACTCCCCAGACCTGTGTCGCGGGCAGTTTCACGGCCGATTTACCCGATGATCGAGCGCCGGCGGGAGACGTAGTCCCAGACGACGAACCGGTCGAGGTCGCGGCCGGCCGTGAAGAACACGCGGCCTTTGGCCGTTTCGGCGAGCCGGTAGGCGAATTGGATGTCTTCCCGCGACTGCGACCAGCCCGAGAGGAGGAACACGTTGACCGTGATTCCCTCCCGGCGGCACGCCTGGGCCTCGCGGATCGTCGCCTCTTCAGTGCGAGGGTGGGGTGGATAGAGCAGGAACAACTGGCTGCCCTCGAAGTGGGCGGTCGGTAGGCCGTCGGTGATGATGATCACCTGCTTGTTGGGCGTGTCTTGCCGGGCGAGGTGCTGCCGCGAGAGTTGCAGGGCGTGCTGGATGTTCGTGAAGTGGGGCGGCACGTCGCTTTCGGAGATCGCCGGATCGCTCATATCGGCCCGCAGTCGCACGACCGAATCGAAGATCGTCACCGGCTTGGGCATGAACCTCACGACCTCGCCGGCCGGCCTGGGCTTCGCGAACGAATACATCTCGATGAATTGAAGAAAGTCGCCCGGATACTCGCGCTGCACGAGCCCCTGGAGCGCGAGCGCCATGCGCTTCACGTTGATGTAGGTGCCGCCGTAGCGCATCGAGCCGCTCATGTCGAGGACGACGGTCGTGGCGCACTTCGGCGTGTTGCGAGTGCGGTGCACCTCGATGTCGCGTTGCTGGAGCCGCAGCGGCCCGCTGCTGGCGGCTCCTGCGGACTGCTCGCCGGCCTCGCGCAGCATCGCATTCACGAGCGAGCCGGGGATGTCCATGTGGGCCACCGAATCGCCAAACTCGTAGGGCCGCGTCGGCACAAGCTCGACGGCGCCGTCGCCCTGCACGCCGTTTTGGTGTCGGCCCGTGCGCGAAGGCGCGAGCGCCGAGAAGATCTTTTCGAGCAGCTTGCCCTGGAACATCCGCAGGGCCTTGGGCGTGAGTTCGTAGCCCCGCTTCGTCTTCTCGAGACCCTGCTGAGCGGCCATCTGCTCGACGAGGTCTTGCACCTGCCGCTTGAGACGTTCGAGCTCGTCAAGCTCACCCGACTCGATGAATTGCCCGAGCGCCTCCATGTCGATGAGTGCGATCTTGGCGTTCTTACGCGCCTCCTCCAGTTGCTTCAGGAGTTCCTCGATCGTCTCGAGCTCCTCCTTCACCTCGAGCGCTTCCGGCACGGTGAGTTTCTCGCGGCCGGTGAACTGCCATTTCGCGGCCAGCTCGTCGACCTGATACACGTCGCCGAGCCGGTCGATGAGCGTCACGAGATCCGCCGCGAATCGGCTCTGATCGTTGCTCTCGGCATACCAGAGCCGTTCGAGCTGTCGGAGTTGCTCCTCGCGGACCGCCTTCTGAAACGCCTCGCGGGCCTTGGCGGGCGGCTTGGCCTGCTGGGCGGCGTCGCGAAATGCACCGCGGGCCTTCTTGCGCACCGCGTCTGTTTCATATCGCTCGAGGATCTTCCGCCGCCGCTCCTCGAGCTGCCGCTTGATCGAATCGAGCGACGGCCCGAGCCCCTTGATCTGGTCGGGGTCGAGGACCACCGCTTCAGCGAGCTGCTCCTCGGTGAGTTCGTCGATGCTGCCGTATTCGAGCAGGTGCTCCATCGCCGGCGACACAAGATCGGCGGCGGGCGGCCGCGGCGGCGGAATGCGCGCCGGGTCGTACCGCTGATACGTGTGGACGATTCCACCGAGCGAGTCGCGCGTGGGCATCAGCGGAAGCCCCGGGTGTCGTAGACGGTGTGGCCGTGTTCCTGGATCCGGGAGATCCGCTCGGTGGCGTAGAGGCCGGCCAACACGAACTCGATGCAGCTCGCGCGGATGGCCGGATCTTTCGCGGCATTCACCTCGAAGGCCTTCTCCCACACGGCGGGCACGTCGGCCACGATGCCCTCGTAGGCGCTGCTCCGCACCATGTCGCCCACCTCGACCTTCACGCCCTGGCCGAACACCTTGCCGATCTCGTCGAGGCCGTGCTGCTCGACATACTCCTCGAACACCGTCGCGATCGCCTCGGCGATCACGGCATCGAGCACCTGCCGTTCGCTCATCTGATGGCTGCCCATTAGGTCGAGCTCGAGCTTGCCGAGGCTCGAGGCATAGATGTGTCCGAGATCGCTGATCCGCGGCACGGCCGGCTTTTCACCGAGTCGCACGCCCCGCTGCCGGGCGCTCGCCACGACGGTTTTCAGGTTGGCGATCGAAAATCGGGCGCTCACGCCCGACTGCTGGTCGATGAACTTGCTTTTTCGCGCGGCGATCGTGATCTGCTCGAGGATCTCCCGCATGAAATACGGCACCACGACGGGCCATTCGCCGCCGAGGTCGATCGCCGCCTCCTGCTCGGCCACCTTGATGCCGAGGTCACGTTCGCGCGGATAGTGGGTGTGGATCACCGCGCCGATCCGATCCTTGAGCTGCGGGATCACCTTCCCGGAGCGGTTGTAGGTCGCGGGATTCGCCGAGAAGAGCAGCATCACGTCGATGTCGAACTTCACCGGATAGCCGCGGATCTGCACGTCGCGCTCTTCGAGGATGTTGAACATCCCCACCTGCACGAGTTCGTCGAGCTCGGGCAGCTCATTCATCGCGAAGATGCCGCGGTGCATCCGCGGGATGAGGCCGAAGTGCAGCGCCTCCTCGCTCGCCATGCTCGTGCCGCCGGCGAGCTTGGCCGGATCGATCTCGCCGATGATGTCGGCGAATTTCGTGCCTGGCGCCAATCGCTCGGCGTAGCGCTCCTCGCGGGGCCACCACGCGATCGGCACCTCGGCGGGATCGCGCGTGGCCACGAGCTGCTTTCCGACGCGAGTGATCGGCTTAAAGGGATCGTCGTGGAAAGGGATCGCCGGGTCGTCGAGATACGGCACGAATTCGTCGAGGAACCGCACGAGCTGCCGCATCAGTCTGCTCTTCGCCTGCCCCTTCTCACCAAGAAAGAGTATGTCGTGCCCGGCGAGGAGCGCGACATTGATCTCGGGGATCACGGTGTCGTCGTAGCCCACGATGCCGGGAAAGAGCTCGTCGCCCGTCGCGAGCATGCGGAGGAAGTTCTCCCGGACCTCCTCCTTGACGGTGCGGCTCTTCCAGCCGGAGGCCCGCAGGTCGGCGAGGGTCTTGGGAAGCGACGCGGGGGGAAGCGAGGCAGGGGCGGGCGGCATGGCGGAAGCTCCGGGGGGCTCCCGCATTGTAGGCGGTTCACTCGGTCGGCGACGGCTCGAGGATTCTACGCACGGCCACGTAGAGCAGCGTACCGTCTCCGAGCGGGCCACCGTGACGCCGTGGGCGATCGTCTCGACCCACTATCTGTCGGCTGCAGAACAGTCCTGAATCGCGGACGAGTGTTCCCTCACAAGGCTTGGATCAAGATTTGGGGAGGGGGTCAGTCCTCCTCTTCATCCGGTTTCTGATCCTCAACATATCCCTCCGGTTTGGGGAACGCTCGGGCAGGATCGAGGTCGGCTGCTGTCGCCTGATCCTCGAGGGACTTTTTGATTTTAGGCCAGGCCCGCAGTTTCAGTTCGTCTGGTGCCCAGGCCCAAATCCTCGCCCGCATCATGACCGTCTCTGAACCCTGGGTCATCAGCCGTTGAAAACTGGTGTCCACGAGTTCCGGGAATGAACCGATGGCGACGAATTTCTGCACCCGCAGTTGCGAAGGGTCGCTCACCGAATACTTCTTGTCGTAAACGCGATAGGCCATCTTGAGAAAACGGTTGAACACATCGAGCCTGCCCATCGCGAGCCCGTCGACGAGCGCCCTGTTCAGCATGCCATCCACGAATTGCCGCGTGTTCGAAACATCGAGTTTCATGATCTCTCCGAGTCGGAGGGCAACGAACATCTCGATGCCATCACGAAAAATCGGCTGGTCGTCGTAGCCGCCCTCCTGGGCCATCATCAGCAGCTTCCTGTAGCACCTTTGAGCCATCGCTTCGTCACCGTAAACGAAAGACAGGACCACGGCCTCGTGGAGGAACCGTTCGTAGTGCTTCATGAGGTCGGAGACCTGAGCCCTCCCCCAGTGCTGCGTTTCCACACCCTGTTCCGAACTGACGAGTTGGATTGCATCACCCAAAGCGGTTTCGTACGAGGAAATGAAGCGTGGGTCGGGAAGCAGGTCGATCTTGTCCGACATGGCGTCGTAATGGATGCGGCCATTCCGCATCAGTTCAGCGATCATGTTGAGCCGGCGACGGACGAGCACGAGTTCATCACGGTTGGCCCGATTGCGGGCCTCGAAAATTCTGGATGTGGCTTCTTCCATCCAGTAAATGCCCTGCGCACTCGGATGCCGCCAATCCATCGGGCCGTACTGTTTCATCAGGGCGACCATGCGCGAAGCCTCCATCCGGTAACGGTCGCGGAGGACGGACTTCTGCAGGGTGGGGATCAGATGCTGGAAGCAGAGTCGAGCGAGTTCGGCATCCTGCTTGAGCGCAAGAATGAGTGGCTTGTTGACGCCGGCCGGCAGTCCGGCACCGGCGAGGATCTTTGCGTCGGTGGACGAGTCGACCATCAGCACGAGACCGAGACTCCGGAGAAATTCCTCGTCGGGGCTGGCGTTATTGGCCGCCAGAAGGTCGAGCACCCGCTGAACATCGGGTTGCCTGCGGAGCACCTCTTCAACAGAGTCGGGGGCGTCCGCCACGACGGTCATTGCCGCGATCGACTCATCCGCCGTTCGGCCGGTCGACTTGTCGCCCAGCACCTCCTGCATCTCACTCGCGAGTCGGGCTTTCAGATACCAATGCTCACGGTCGAGTTTCCCCCCGATCTTGTTCATGAGGATCCAGCCCAACTCCTCGTAGAGTTTTGGGGATTGCGGATTCAAGGGAATGCCACGGGTGCGAAGCAGTTCCATGCCACGGCTCACCCACCCCCAGCGTTCAAACGGATCTTCGGCCCGCACGGAGATGTTGTAGGCCATGTTGTGGGCCTGAAAGTCCCAGACGTTGACAAACCTGGGCTGCAAGGTGGTGATCCATTCGGCCAGTGTCTGGGCCTCGAAGTAGTCGCCCTTGTTTTGTAACTCCTCGGCCCGGATCCAGAGCACGTCGACCGCGAGCCCGCGGAATGTTCCCAGGGCTGCCGTCGCCAGCGCAACATGCGGCGGCATTCCCTTGGTGCCTTCCATGGACACGACAAGCTGCAGACTGTCGCGCTGGCGGGTGATGGAGGGGATGAGAACCGCGATGCACCCGAGTGCCGCGACGAGAACGGCACCCGCGATCGCTTCGACCATCCAGTCGCCGCTGCCCACGGGCATCGCCGCCGACGGCCCGGCAGCCATCGGCAGTGGAGCAGATGTCCGAGAAAACTTAGCGCGATCGGGCCGGCTTACTGGAGTGTGTTTGGTCGCTGTAGCCATCGGTGAGTCGGGTGGCGTAGGAAAGACCCCTGCGGTCAGGTATTGGATCGGACCAGATCACGATTCTCGAACAGGGCCCAGGCGAAGAGACCGAGAGCAAGGGGCCCGACGACTCCGACCCGAAGGATGCAGTCCAGCAGTTTCCAGCCACTGATCTGCATACCACCAGCGACGTCTGCGACGCCATCGTATCGGTCGAAGGATGGGATGAACCAGAGAATCGCCTCGGCGCCGACTGCCATCACGGTCTTGAAAGCCTCCCAGTAGTTGCCCTCGCGAATCGAATCGTTGAAGACGAGCCAGCGCAGCCGCGCCATCGAGCCGAACGTGGCGTTGGCACTGTCCAGACCAGTTGAAAATTCGAGTGAATCGCCGATGTAGCTGCTGCCGAAAGCCGAGATAAAGACCAGAAGGCTGGTGAGAACGGCCATGGGAAATCCCAGAAAAGTCGCCGCAGTGATCGCCACCGCTGCGATCAGGACAAGTTTGAGCCACATGATCAGCAGCCCCCAGAGAAAGTTCGGCTCGAATCCGCCGACCTTTTCCAGAAGTTGCAACCCCGTGCCTGGCCGCATGGTGATCCAGACAGGCTGCGATGCGCCTGGAATCAGAAGATTTTTGTTGGCCAGACTGACGCGGAGTTTCCCCTCGTCGTCGATCGCTTCGCTCGGCAATTCCAGCGTATGGGTGATGCCCCCGGGCAGGAGATACGGTTTGTGCTCGTTGTCCACGTAGGGATATGGTCGTCCATTGAGCCACATGGTGAATTTGACGTCGGCGTGGTCAATCCCAGGCACGTCGCCATAGGGCCGGATTCTCAGGTGCACCCAGCGGCTTTTTCGCTTCGCATCGGCCAGGCCGTCAAACACAAATTCGCCGACACGATCAGGTTTCAAGGAGTACCAGTTGCGGTAGTAATCGTCCCGGATCCTGGCCCGTGTTCCGACGGGGTCGGTGCGGAAGGCATCCGGAATCTCTTTTTCAAGATCGGCGAGGATCGAGTCGAGATTCTTGTCGAATGCGGCACCGGAGGGATGCTTGGGCAGAACGTTGAGCCTGGAGGTGAGTACCTGCTCGTCAACGGCCCTGCGATCGGCGTCGTTGTTCGCTTCTGCCGCAGCGAGAATTCTCGTCAGCGTGTAGACGCCGCCTCCCGCCAGCAGCACCAGCAACAGGTTGACGGTGGCCAGCCCCAGCCATTTGCCAAACAGGTATTCCGCCCTGCCGAGCGGCTTGGTGAGCGTGAGGTGAATCCGACTGGAATCGATGTCGCCGTTGAGGCTTCCGCAGCCGAGGAACACGGTCATGAGGCTGAGCAGAAAGCCGGTGCCCCCAAGGGCCCAGGTGAGAAGAAACTGAACTCGGTAGGACAGCCGCTCGCTCGAATCGAGGAGCAGCGGCAGGATCGGCAGCGAGAGGATGACCAGAATCGCCAAGACGAGCGTCACACGCATGCGGACGGCTTCATCGACGACGGTCCGGGCAACGGCGATCGCTCCTGGTCCGGCGAGGATCCGGCGAATCGCCGCCAGTCCGAGCAGGAATCCAAAGCCCATCGCAGCAATGCCGCCGACCGTGAACGCCGCAACGGTCCAACCGTGGCGTGCCAGAAACCATACGACGACGACGGTGGCCACGGCCCCTGCAGCTTCCGTGGCGGCCAAGCGATGGATGGGGGTGGCTTGAAAAGTACGGAACGTAAACCAAACCGATACGAGCGCAGCAGTCAGTTGCAAGCAGAGCGCGAGTCCGGGCGAGACCCATGTCGCGATTGCTTCGGCGGCGAGGCTGCCGCCCAGGAGGAGGGCCAGGTGGATCGCAGCGGATCGCAGGGGAGCCCTGTCCAGGCCCGATCCTGCGAACCCGTACATCGCCTGAAGAACCCAGCCCAGCAGGGCCGTCGCCGTCACCAGTCGGACCACGAGGGACGCGGCCGTCGCCCCCTGGGAGGCCAGCAGCCACGCGGCCGCGAGCCCTGTCAGGGAGATGCCGCAGAGCACCGCAGCAAAAACCGCTGGGGCATGCCAGCGAGGTCGACCGCTTGGGGATGCATCGGCACCTGGCGTCGACCGTCTGCGGCCAACGTCGTCGAGGTGGGATTCGGAGATGGTGTTGCGGTTTGAGGGCACGGCTCGCTCTCGGGCGCGGGATGCGGGAACCAAGGGGGTCGACGGACCACTCATGCTGACGGCCGTGTGGGCTTCTTCTGGACGAGCGACGAAAGCATCTCGTCGTCTGCCTGCTCTGCGGCCTCTGACGGGGATGGGTTCTCTGGCTGGTGGACGGTGGGCGGAGCCTTCACCAATGCCTCGAGACTCTGTGTTGCAGAGTTGTCTTCAGACTCGGGCTGTAAGGCGGCCTGGGAGGGCGCCTGGGCTGATGGCTCCGAACGACGCGCCAGCGACTCGAGGAGATCCGTCGAGGGCTCTGCATCCTCGTCCACCGGGGGGGAGGGGCTGTCTCGGAGAAAGTCGGCAATGCCGCCACCGTTGCGAGCGCCGCTGGTGCGAACACCTTCGCGGCGGGCCTGGTCGACGATCTCCAGAAAAAGCGACTCGAGTTTGCGTCGCGGATGCTCCACGTTGAGCACATCGATGCCCCGGCGGGCGAGCACCCCCCGGATCTCATCGACGACCTCGGCCGTGAGCATGCCTGTCTGCAGGTTCGTGACATGCTGCTCGGCGAGCAGTTCATCACACGTGCCCTCGGAACGAACCTTTCCGCCAAACATGATGGCGACCCGGTCGCAAAGGTCCTCGACATCCGAGAGCAGGTGGGTGCACAGCAGGATTGTCTTGCCCCGGGCGGCAAGGCTGGCGATCACGTCCTTGATTTGTCGGGCGCCGACAGGGTCCATCCCACTGGTTGGCTCGTCAAGAATCAACAACTGCGGGTCATTGATCAGGCTTTGTGCCAGCCCCACGCGGCGTTGCATGCCCTTGGAGAATTCACCCACGGGACGGTGCTCGACGGCGTCCAGACCGACCATCTCCAGGAGTTTGTCGACCCGCTCCCTGCGGATCGGGCCCGGCAACCGAAACAGTCTGCCGTAATAGTCGAGTGTCTCCCTCGCGGAGAGGAAACGATAGAGATAACTTTCCTCCGGAAGGTAGCCGATCTGCTTTTTGGTCTCGATGTGCCGTGGCCGCCTTCCGAGCACCGCGATCCTGCCGGAGGTGGGCGTGAGCAGCCCCAGCATCATTTTGATGGTCGTGCTCTTGCCGGAGCCGTTCGGACCGAGAAGTCCGTAGACCTCACCGCGACGTATCTCCAGATCGACGCCGTCGACCGCCCGTACCCGGGGCCTCATCCAGAAGTCTCGGAAGACTTTGACGAGCGCAGCACACTTGATGTCCACTGGACGCCCATCAACCGCCGGATCGGGCCGTTCACCCGCGGCCGGGATGGCCGCCTCCTCGATCTCCGCCAAACTCTGCATAGGACGCCCTCCGTGTTTCCGGGCGTGAATCACGCCCCCGTAAGAAGCCGCCGCCCGACATCAACCAAGCCTCATTGTTGCTGGCTTTTTTGTTGTCGGAAGGGCCGGGAATTTTCTCCCTTGCGCTGCTCGATTTTCGCGTCCCGCAATTGCTGCCGTTGACGGTCCTTCTGAATTTCGGGATCGCGGTTGAGTTTCAAGGACAGGTTTCCAGGAACTGTGTAGAAGGTCTCGACGTCGCCGGTGAGAATCGACTGCTTCGTGTCCTCCCAGAGCCGCGACTGAACGAGCCGCGGATTTTCCCGGTACTGCGGCAGCAGCCGTTCGAACGTCTCCCGGTCCGACTTGATCCGTTCCACAACCTGAGTCCGATAGGTGTTTGCGCCGTTGATGATTCGAGCGGCCTCGCCACCGATCTTCGCGTTGCCGACCCGAAGTTCACCGAAAGCTTCGTCGATCGCTCGCTCGACGCTGGCGGCCTCCGGCGGCGATCCGCCCTCGCTTGCCTGTTCGTAATCCCCGACCAGTCGCAATAGCGGTTCGGCCGCCTCTCCGGCAGTCTCGGCGAGCGTGCGGGCGCTGGTCTGCTGCGCGGCGACGATTCGCTGCGCCCGGTCACTTTCAGCGGAGGTGACCGCATCGAAACTGGCGACAACAGCCATGGGCGCCGTGACCTGGTCCAGCGACAGCGTGTCGAGCGAAAAACCGCATTTCATCGAATCGAGTTGTCGCTGGGCGATTCCAAGAGCGGTTTCCCGATTCACCAGGCCCTTGAGCAACTCGTCTGCTGGAGTCTGTGCGACCGTCTGCACGATTGCTTGCTGGATAGCGCAGCGCACGAGCTCCTTGCCAAGTTCCGGACGGCCGACATTGGTGATGTAATCGACCGGGTCGGTGATGCGGTAGGTTACAGACCATCGGGCATGGGCGATGTTCAGGTCGCCTGTCAGCAGCGAGCCGTCACGGACGGGATTCAGGGGTCGGGCCTGGCCGGCGCGAAGGGAATCCCTCGTGGTTCCCACGACCGAGGCACCGACCTCGTACCAGAACTCCTTGTTGAGCTCTATTGTCACGGGTCGGGTGTCTACCTTGATCACCTGCTCGACGGGGAATGGGGCGGCGAGGTAGGTGCCTCGCTCCAAAACCCGCTCGGATGGCGCACCGACGTAGTCCCCGAACCGGAGACGCACTGCGACCTCGTTGGATCCCACGCTGAACGTGCCGGAGAAGGCATATGCCACAAGCAGGCAGAACATGGCGACCTTGAGGATGCCGAAACTGACCTTGAGCGCCTCCGCGAGAGACTGCTGCGCAGGATCGAGTTGGGACGCGGCAACATCCTGCGCGGCCAGTTCAGAGATTCCGCGTGGCGGAAGTTGCATGGGATCCTGATTGAGATCCGGCCGGGTGTTGATCAACGGGTCTGCATCCATTGCATCAACCCTCCGAGGGGTTTCGATTTCGGGGGGTGGGCACTGGTTCCGGTCGGCCATCACCGGAGCGCACGGGATTTTGCCCGCCAGCCCCACTCCCGGACTGTCGTGCCGGGGCTCGGTCTGCGCCCGGCTGACCTGGCTGCAGCCGTGACGGCTGCTGCGGCTGGGTCGCGGTCTGGTTGAATCCGCCATCGATCCCGAGCGAATCAGTCGAGAGAACGAACGTCGATTGATGGGGAAGCATCGCCTTGTAGGCCTCCATCTTCCGCAAGAAGATCGCGAAATTCTCGTCGGCCGCAAAACTCTGGTATTCCTTCGCAGCCTCACGATCCCCCTTCGACCGAATCGTCTGCGCGCGTCGCTCCGCGAATGCCAGAATTCGCTCGCGAGCACTTTCGGCTTCGCTCACGATAGCCGATGCCTGTGCCTGACCCTCCTGAAGCGCATTCTCAGAAAGCCGTTCCCTCGTCTTGATCATGGTCTCGAAAACTTTCTCGGTGGTTGCTTCCGGGAGCACGATCTTGTAGATGCCGACGTTCTCAACCTCGATGCCGTAGCCGGACTGCTCCATGGCCTGCACCAGCATCCGCTTGGCCTGATCTTCGATTTCGGCCAACTTGAGGCTCTCGCGGCTGAGGTTGACCAGTTCGTCGAGTCGGTACCTGCTGATGAGGCCTCGAATCTCCTGCAAACGACTCGAGAGCTGACGGGAGGCTTCATTCTCGTATTTGAGTTTGACATAGAAGTCGAGTGGGTTTGTGATTCGCCATGTCAGATAGGTCTTCACGATCACACTCTTGCCGTCGGCTGTCTGCAGTTCCTCGACCGTGTCCTCGAGAAGCTGGAGCCGCTTCGAGTAGTGGGTGACCTTGTGGATCGGCCAGGGGAGCTTGAATTTCAGGCCTGGGGTGTTTTGAACACTGGCATCATCCGCCCTGTCGAAGGTGGTTCGCACGGCCACCTGGTCGTACCGGACCTGATACAAAAACATGTAGGAAAGCAGGGCCGCCACGATCAGCCCGCCGATCAGGAGAGCGAAGGAGTTTTTCATCGTCGGTTGTTCCGGAAACAGGGAGGAATGTTTGGGGATTGCGGCCGTGGCCGGCTGGCTATTCCGCCAGCAACGTATCGAGTGCCGCCGTCGGATCGCTGAAATCGAGATCCAGCATGGGGAGGGTACCGAGGCCGGTGTTTTGTCCGCCGATGATCACCTTCCGGCGGTCGGCCAAGCCGGCCGAAAGGATGTCGAGATAGTTTCTGGCCATGTAATACGAAGGGGCGGCCCGATATGCCATCAACTGCCCAGCGAACCGCTCGCCTGAGGATTGCTCGCCCACGACCCTCGTCCAGCGATAGGCCCTGGCGGCGAGGATACGTTCCGCAGCCTCCCCCCGGGCCTCTCCCAGAAGCGACTCGATCTCCAGTTCTTTTTGAACGATCTGTCGGTCCCGGTCAGCAGGCTGTGTCGCGACGGTGGAACCCCCTCGGCCCTGGCTTTCGTCGGCCCGCTCGGTCCGCATCTCGTCAAGATCGAGAATTGCGTCATTGATCCTTCTGCTGCGGTCGACGGAACCGGCAACCTTGACGAGGGTCACGATGGCCTTCTTTTTGGCATCTTGGACGAGCGTCTCCTGACTCTGCTGGGCACCGATCTGTCGGTGGAACGCCCGGGCCACCTTTCCCGGCGGTGGCTGCAAGCGGGTGATTGAGACATCCACGACGGTGAGCCCGATTCCAAGGAGGTCGAGCCGAGACTGGATTCGCTGCTGCAGGTCTGGACCACCCTCGATTCGGCCGCGGGAGAGCAGGTAATCGAGCGTCTTGCTCGCGAAATAGCCGCCCGCTTCCTGCTGGGTGACGAATTCGATCGCCTCCCGGGGAGACACGGATCCCCGCAAAAATTTCACCAGATCCCCGACGCGATACTGCACGATCACGTCCGCCACCAGCAGCGACATTGAATTCGTGGACGTGGTATCGACCTCACTCGCGCAGAGAAAGTACTCCAGTCCCATCTTCGCGGCGTTGTCGTCGCCCCCGGTCCAGAGAAGCCCGTCCTGCACCGGCCGATTTCCGAGCCGGTCACTCGATACGGTGATCTGCAGCACCTTCCCAGTGGGATAGACGAGGGCCGTGTCGATTGGCCAGGGAAGCTTGACGTGCATGCCGGGGCCGATGGCCTCACGGGCCAACGCCCCAAACCGGAGCACAACTCCCTGTTCATCCGGTCCGACGATGACGAGGCTGCTCAGGCCCAGCAACACCAGACCGGCGAACACGGTCAGCGGTGTGACCGCCCTGCCGAGCAACTGATAAAACCAACTCCCAGAGACCTCGACACCGAACTGGTAGTTGATCAATTCGCCGATCACCTGCCCGAGCGATTCCGGTGCGGTGAACAGTCCGAGCACCCGGCTGTCGAAGGCGGGACGAGGAATCTCGCCTGGCCGTCGTGGGCGATATGCAGCCAGCATGGAAGTGACGAGGATCTCGGTTCCCACCAGCACCATCAGCACCGGCACGGCAATCGCCAGCCAAAGGAAGAACTTCGTCTCGTCAAGCCCCGACGCGACCGCCGCTCCAACGAACAGCAGCGCGGCGACGACGAAGGTGCTCATCAGGTAGCTGGCCCCGCCTCGCAGCAATTGCCAGGCCCGCACCCGGGTGTAGCCGCTGACCCATCGGGCAGCGATAAACGCCACAAACGCGATTCCTGCCGTGGCAAACATGAGCCCAACGGGATTGCACGTGGCGGCGATCGCAGCTGGCTGTGAGGCGTCGGTCAGGGAGAGGCCGCGCGACGAGTAAAGGAGCGATGATCCCGAGGCGATCAGGTAAATCGCCACGAAGAAACTGACTGCAGGTAGGGCGTACCGGTACAGGCGGTCAAGCCGGCTGCGGGCCAACTGCAGTTCATCGCTCACGTCCCCGAAGATCGCCGCGGAGGTAGCGTCCTGGGCCGATAGCTTCTCGGCTGCAAGCGACTCGACGCGTTCCAGACGATGCTGCTGATAAATGATCGCCAGGACGATCCAGATCGGAAGTCCACCGACGCAGTGCCACGTGGCCGCGTAGATGGCGGGACTCTGCGACCAGACGGCGACCATGCCGAAAGCCAGCGAGAGCAGAATCTGGATCACCAACCCAACCACGGCCGCTGTGGTGGCGCGGCCGTAGGTCAGCGTATCTTGGTCTGTGCCGTGCATTTCTTGAGGATCCGGAAGCCGAGTCTTGAGCCGACCGAGGTGTCAGGCCGGACAGCGCAGACAGTCGAACGAACCGAATTCAGACTATCCTCGAAAACTATGAGCGTTGTGTGAAAAATGCTTTCCACGCCCGCGTACGATCGTGCCGAAACCGAATGGTTTAGGATAGTTCGGCGGGACGTCGGTTCAACGCCCCCCCCTGATGTCGATTCCCTCGGGAGCCTTTTTCAGTGTCTGCGATTTTTGCCATTGCCCGCAATGGATTCCTCGAGTCGATCCGTCAGCCGATCTACATCGTGACGATTTTGATCGGCATTCTGGCGATGGTCTTCAATCAGAATCTTGCCGGATTCACGATCGGAGAGGACGACAAGCTGCTCGTCGATCTCGGGCTCAGCACGTTGTTTCTCACTGGCATCGTGCTGTCGGCATTCACTGCCTCGAGTGTCCTGGCCAGGGAAATCGAGAACAAGACGGTGCTGACGGTCGTCAGCAAGCCAATCTCGAGGCCGGCTTTGATCGTCGGCAAGTTTCTTGGCGTCAGTTTCGCGATTGCGGTTGCCTATTACATCCTCGTGGCGGTGTTTCTGCTGATCGTGCGGCACAAGGTCTACATCGGAGTCGGACATGGCGAGTCGTGGGATGGGCCTGTGCTGACCTTCGGTCTCCTCGGCGGTGTCGGCGGGTTGATCGTCGCCGGCGCCGTGAACTATCTCTATCGAAGGCCGTTTCCATCGACGCTGGCTGTCTGCCTCGCCTTGGGCATGACGGTGGCGATCGGCATCGTGGCCTTCGTCGCCCGCGACTGGTTCCTGCAGCATCCGCTCACCGACTACCGGCCGCAGTTGATGCTGGCCATTGTGCTCGTCTTCGAGGCGATTCTCGTGCTCACTGCGGTGGCCGTGGCGGCATCGACGCGGGTGGGGCAGGTGCTGACGTTGCTGATCTGTGTCGCGGTGTTTCTCACCGGCCTTGTGAGCGAGTTCTTTCTGAGCAGGTCGTTTGCTGCCGGTGCCACCACGATCGACCGCTGCCTGTCGCCCCTGTATGTCGCCGTTCCCAATCTGCAGTTTTTCTGGACGGCCGATGCACTGACGCAGGGAAACGACATCTCCGTCGACTATTTTCTCACGGTGACCGTGTATGCTGCGCTGTTGATCGTGGCCGTGATGAGCCTGGCGGTGATTTTGTTTCAACGCCGGGATGTGGGCTGACGAAGGCGGCCTACCGGCCTGGTCCTGCGGCTCCCCGCCTGCGGGCTTCGAGCACCTGCCTCGCTTCAACAGCCCGTCCAGCGGCCTCAAGCGTGGCAGCGAGCGAGGCCAGCGCCTGTTGTGATCGGTGGTGCCCGGATCCGAGTGCGGGACAGAGCGTGTCACAGATGAAGACTCGAACGTCGATCGCGTCGTCCAGCCGGTCCCTCGAGGCAAGGAAATTTCCGAGGTTTTCGGCTGCGGTTGCGATCTGCAGTAGATCCCCATCCCCCGTCTGCTGGATTGCCAGCACATCGCGGAGTTCCCGCTCGGCCTCGGCATCGTTGCCGCTTTCGGCACGAAGGAACGCGTAGGCCGTGCGAGCAGCGAGTGTCGTGGCGTGGTCGGGGCCGAGGACCGTGGCCGCCCGCCGGCTGATCGCCGCCGCCTCCGGCTCGAGCCCCTGCAGGGATCCGCTGCCCATGCGGCAGCGAAGCAGCTCGAGCCGAAGCGTCATCGTGATCGGATGGTCCGGCCCCAGCGATCGCTCGGCCCGGGGAAGTGTTTCACGACACACGGTCTCCGCTTCGTCGTGTCGGCCCTGGGCCATCAGCGACTCAATCAAGCCCGCCTTCATGTCGAGCCAGTTCGATTTTCCGGCACACTGTTTCTCTTCGAGGGTCGCGATGCCCTCGCGGCATGCCCTCTCCCAGGCGGCGGTGTCGCCCATGGCGCTGAACTCCCGCTGCACCTGCTGGTAGCAAAGGCCCCAGGGGGATGAAAGCGTCGAGCGACGCGCATGGCCGAGCGCCGCATCGACGTCGCCCCTCTGGGCCGCGTCCAAGGCCATCATCCAGTTTCCACGGGCGGATGCCGGATATCGCGACAGGACATCCTCCCAGAGTCGCTTCGGATCGTGGAACATCCGGTTTCTCTGCCACGTGCCGGCCGCGAGAATGGCAACGGCGGCCGCGACGAGACCAAGCGTCCCCATCAGCAGCCACGGACGCCATCCTGCCGCGACACGCTGACGGGCTCTGATCACGATCAGACCGAAGGCCGAGACAACCAGCGACACCAGGCAAAACAGAGGCAGGTACATCCGGTGTTCGAACGCCGGATCCGCCACGGGCATGATGCTCGACGTGGGGGCGAGCAGGAGGAAGCATGCCGCCAACGGGAACGACCAGGACGCCTGTCGCAGAACCCCGACGGCGGTCACGCCGAGCGCCGTGAGGACAGCCGCCAGTTCCCATGCCACCTCGAGCGGTGTGGATACCAGTGGCCAGTCGTAATCGAAACAGAGACCTGTCGGCCAGAACGCGAGGCGGAGATAGTGCGTCAGCACCTCGGCCTGCGTCAACGCGTACCGCAGCGGCGGGTGGACGGCCTCGCGGAATTCCGCGTATTCATTCTTTTTGCTCGCCAGCACGAGTGCCATCACGCCCCATGTGGAGGCCACCATCAGCAGGAAGGCCAGCGGCGGGCGGCTATGGCCCTCATCGCGACGCGATTCATAGATCCACCAATAAGCCGTCACGATCAGCGGTAGGACGACTGCCGTCTCCTTGGAGAGCATCGCCCCGGCGGCGAGTGCAACGCTGGCCGCCCGCCAACCCCGTCCGATACCCCGGTTCGATTCCCCAATCCCGACCGGCAGCGCCAGCGCCCGCGACGCGGTCCAGAGACACCAGACGATGAACATCGCCGCCAACGCCTCGATTCGCTGGTAGATGTAGCTGACGGCCGCCGTCGTAAGCGGATGCGCCACCCAGACGGCCCCGCAGATGCCGCCCAGCCAGGTGGCCGCTCGCCGGACCTCGGCAGGAAACTCGGGCCGCTTCAGAGTGTCGATGGTGAGCATCACCAGTCCGGCGGCTGTCAGGAGGTGGATCGCCAGGTTCGTGGCATGGAAGCCGGCGGGATTGAGCCCCCAGATGGCGCGGTCGATGGCGAACGTGAGATACGGTAGCGGCCGGGCGGCGACCTGATGTCCACCGAACATCGCCGTCCACGGTGGCCAGATCTGGCGAAGGGCCGGATTGGCGACGATCTCGATCGTGTCATCGAGCACGAAATTGCCTGCAAACACGTTGGCGTAGGCGACAAGACCGACGACGACGGTCACTGCGATGGCAGCCAGGCGGCCGAGGGCGTCGTTGCCGTCATGGTCCGCCTGCCGCGCCGGTTGCGGATCGAACGAGGAACGGGACGGGGGAGAGAGTCTTTCCGCCACGTGATGGATTCCTAGCGGTGCCGCTCAGCCGACACCGTTGTCACACAGTTCGGCCCCGATTTCCCAGAGAGAGTGGAAATGAAGGCAGCTTCGAATACAGTGAGCGGAGACCAGTATTCCTGCGGCAAGCGTAGCCAGAACCGCGACCGAACCGGGTTTGGGGCGAGGAGTCTTTGGTGGATAGGCGTAGATCATCATCGACGTCCAGTAGGATGCCGCGAAACACCGCGATCCGCAATCCGGACGCGAATCTCCCCGCGGGCGTGCCCGAGGATGACAGTCGCAGCGGATCGACGTCCCGGTTTGCAAGGCCATCGTTCGACCTTCTGGCCGGCTTCGGTGGTCTGCTCTTTGTCGTGGCAGCGATCGCCTTCCTCGAGTGGAGGGATCCCTACTATTTCTGCCAGGACGACGCGCTCGTGGCAGAGCTCCCGGGTTCGCTCTTCGCCTGCCGCGCTGTCTGGCAGGGCATCCTGCCCGAGTACAACCCGCACAATTTTCTCGGGTCACCCCTGCTGTCGGTGGGTGGTGGCTTCCTGTATCCGCCGCTCTATGCCGCGTACGGCTTCGCGAGGCACGTGCTCGGAGATGAATTCGCGACCTTTGATGTGTTCGCGATCGGCCACCTGATCGTCGGGTACTGGCTGGCATTCCAACTGGCCCTGCGAGCTGGTGTGTCACCCACGATCGCGGCGGTCTTCGGCTGCACGTTCGTGCTTTCGGGCGCTGTCGTGATCATGGGGCGATGCTGGCACGCGTTCAACGCGTTGGCGGTGTTCATCCCGCTGCTCGCCCTCCTCGCGGAGCGGTTGCGCCGGGGGCCGGTCGGGTGGGCGTGGACCGCCGGAACGGCGGTCAGCCTCGGGCTCCTGTACCACGCCGGGTTTCCCCAACTCTTCGTCGTTGGCACGGGTTTTTTCGTCCTCTCCGTGGTGCTGGCCGTGGGCTTTGGGCTCGTTCCATGGCGGCGGGCCCTGTGGCTCGCTCCGGCGCTGCTGTTCGGGGCGGCGTTCTGCCTTCCGGTGGTCGTGCAGCAGGGCGAGATTGCCCGCGGCATGATCCAGACCCCCGGCGGCGGTGAGGGCATTGGCCGCAATCTTGCGTCCATGCTCGCCCCCCACCCGATCGTGACTGGCTCCCTGCCCAATGCCTGGGCGAGCGGCAACGATCACCATGGCGGCCACTTCTATTATTTTGGCTCCGTTCTGCTGCTTCTCAGCCTGTTCGCGGTCGGCTGGCTGACCAAGGACCTGGTGCAGGGCGTGCCGATCGATCGGCACCGTCTCCTGTATGCTGTGCTTGCGGTGGTTGCCTTCGCGCTCGCCTTGGGAAGGGACGGCATCCTCTGGCGTGCCATGAGCCTGCTGCCGCGGGGCTTCGACAACAACCCATTTCGCGTTTTGCCATGGTTCGTGTTCTACGCCTCTCTGCTCGGTGCCTTGGAATTCGAGCGGGCTGTCGCCGGTTTCATCCGGCTTCTCGACCCCGGTGAAATCGTCCGTCTCGGCGGTGCCGGGCGTGTTGCACGGCGGGTGACTGTAGGTGTCGTTGCCGCCGCGGCGATCCTTCTGGCGTTGCACGTCCAATCGCTCGACATCGCGTTTTACCTCTACGGTTTCGATCCCTACCCGCGGTTGCCGGCGGGGCTTGCCGCGACGCTCTCCGACGAGGGGAGGCCACGACATCGGCTGCTCTCACTCGCTGCCATGCGATCGAGCGACCCGAGTTATCCGCTGGCGATCCCGCACGACCTCACCTGCCAGTACGAGCTGCCGGCTCTCTACGGCTACGACCCGGTGATGCAAAGCCACCGGGCATATCTGGACTGCCTCAAACGGGTGATGGCCGATCCGCAACGCGGGCTCGAGGCTTACGGCGTCCGCCGGATCGTGGCCCACCGCACCCTCTCGTCAAAGGGATCTGCCCCCAGGTCTGCCAATAGTTTTGAGCGTGTGCTGCCGCTGGCCGAGGTTCTCGACTCCATCGACAAGGGGCAGATGCTGACGCTCGGCGAAAGCGACGCGTTCGTGCGGGTCTTCGATCTTCCCGACGCCGCGCCGCTGGCATTCACCCAGGCCGACACGGCGAGCCCGTTTCCTGTCAGGCTTCGGGCCGATGGCGTCGATGTCGATCTCGCCGGCCGACGTGATGACCGCCCCGTCGTCGTGAACGTGCTCTGGTGGCCACGGCTGACGGCCACGGCTGCGGAGCAGACCTTGAAACTAGCTGCGGATGAGTGGGGCAGGGTGGTCGTGGATGTGCCAGCCGGGGCATCGACGCTCGCGGTCAGATACCGTCCGGATTGGCTTCGTGGTGCGGGTCTGGCCTCGCTTGCGGCGGCCTTTGGTCTGGTCGGCGGTCTCGGTCTGGGCCGCTTCGGCCGCGAGGACAGCATGGCAGCGGTCGGAGTTCTGTGAATCCATGTCTCGCGGCCGACGGTGTGCAGCGGCAGCCTTGACGATCATGCTGCTCGCGGTCGCCTACGCACCGAGTTTCCGCGGTGCTTTCGTTTTCGACGATCAATCGGAAATCGTCGAAAACCGCGGCTTGACGAGACTCTGGCCTCTCTGGGTGCCGATGTTTTCGGGAGGCAGTCTGCCCCATCGCCCTCTTCCCTATCTGACCTTTGCATTGAACCGCGCCGGAGGCGGGCTGCAGGTCGGCGGCTACCACGCCGTCAATCTCGCGATCCACGTGATCAACGGCTGGCTCGTCTGGTGGATCGCGAGCCGCACCATCGCCCGAGTGGGCGGCATCCCGACGGTCGCCGCCTGGCTTGTCGCCACGCTCTGGATCGTCCATCCCCTCTGCACGCAGGCGGTCACCTATGTCTACCAGCGGATGGAATTGCTGGCTGCGTTCGCGATCCTTGCGGGACTGGCGGCGTTCATCCGGTCGCTGTCAGGGAAGGAGTGGTATTGGCGGGCGGCATCGCTGGCTGCCGGTCTGCTGGGCGGGCTCTGCAAGGAGACGATCGTCGTGTTGCCGCCACTGATATGTCTCTACGACCTCTGCTTTGGAGGACGGAAAGCGGAGATCGTGGCCTCGCGCTGGCGGTACTACACCGGCCTGTCCCTGACATGGGTTGTTGTGGCCGCTGTCGTGTTGGGACAACGCTCCCGGTACACGGAGTTTTCCAGCGCAGAGCACTGGACGGCCTGGGAGTATGCCAGCACCCAGCCCTCGGCGATCCTGTACTACCTGAGCCTGGCATTGTGGCCGCAGAATCTCTGCTTTGATGCCGGCTGGGCTCCAGTCCGCGATCCTTCTGCGATCGCACTGGCGGCAGTCCCCTTGCTGCTCGCCGCGGGCGCGGGTCTGGCGGTCTTGCGGTCCCATCCCGCAATCGCTTTTCATGTTCTCGCCTTTCTCCTGCTGCTGGCGCCCTCCTCGAGCCTGATCCCGATCAACGACATCTGCGTCGAACATCGGATGTACCTGCCGCTGGCAGTCATCGTCTCCGGGTTCGTCTGCGCGGCCTGCCAGCTGTTTCCTCGACGGATCGGTGTCGTCGCCGCGGCGTTCATCGCGGTTGCAACCTCTCTGGCAGTGGTGACGAGCCAGCGAAATATGCTCTACGCTTCTCCGATCGACCTTTGGCGGGATACCGTCGCCAAGGCACCCTGGAACAGCCGCGGCCGCGTCAAACTGGCAAGGGAACTGCTCGTCGTTGGGCAGGCTGCCGAGGCCGAGGCGGAGTGCCGTCGGGCGATCGAGCAGCATCCCGACCTGGCGGCAGCCTGGGCGATTCTCGCCGACAGCCTGCACGATCTCGGCGACGGAACCGCTGCGGCCGCCGCGGCGCGGCGGGCGATCGGCCTGCAGGCGACGGCGGCCGGCCCCTACGCCACGCTCCAGGCGATCGCCCTCGCCGCCAACCGACCGTCCGAGGCAGTCGCGGTCGGCGTCGAGGCGATCGGCGTGATTCCTCAGATTTTTGATCCGGTGGCGGCCGACGCCAATCGGATCGCGATCGTCAGCAACCTGGGAGTGGCCTTTGGAATGATCGGGGATGATCGGGCCGTCGAGGTTCTTCGATCCGCGCTCGCCATGAATCCCGCGTCGCCGGGCGGGCACTACAACCTCGCCATGGCCCTGGCGGGCAGCGATCCCGAGGCCGCCGCCGAGCTGTTTCGCCGCGCGCTGAGCATCGATCCTTCGTTCACGAAGGCCCGGCTGGCCCTCGAGAGTCTGGAGGGCAAATGAGAATCGAACAATGTGGTCGCAGCTCGATGCGGCAAGGTACAAATGAGACTCTCGGAGGACGATGCTCTTTCACTCTGGTTGGGAGTGATGGCCCGAGGCTTCGCAAAGCGACTCACTACCGTGTTCTCCGTTGCTTCCGCCGCGGTGCCAGACCGTCCCGCTCGGGAAGGCGCCACCGTGCTGCTCGATCTGCCCACCTGCATCATGGTGGCTGCCGCGGGATCTGCCACGGTGGTCCTCCTCATCGCCATCGCTGTTGGCAGGACCGTCCCCGAGTCCCTCCCGGCAGAGGTGAAGGACCAGTTTCTGCCCTCCTGCAGATCGGCCTTGGTTGGCAACGAAGTGGATCGTGGGCTCTATCTCGCCGGCCTGGCGATCTATCCGCTGATGCTTCTTGCCTGTACGCCATTGGCTGGCCTCGCAGTGAAGGATGCCGCAATCCGCGGGCGATGGGCTGAGTCGCTGCGGAAATCTGGATTGCCGCTGCTGGTCTGCCTCGGCGTCTATGCGTTGTGGCTCGCATCGCTCTCGTGGACAGACCTCGAGGAGCTTCCTGAGACCAGGCGATCCTGGGCCCATGCCGCATCGATCCGTGTCGCCACAGGATTGGCCTGTCTGCCGATCACGGCCTGGCTGCTGGCTGGCGGTGGTACCTGGGCCACGGTCAGTAGGCGGCGCATGAACCTCGGTGCGGGGGTGGTCGCGACGATGATGCTCGGCCTGTTCCTGATGGGCTGGTTTACGGCTGACAGGCTGACGGCGCCCGTACTCCCGCATCACTTCAACGCGGTCCATCACTCGGTCGTTCAGGTCTGCCTCGGTCGGCCGCTCCTCGTGGGCAACAACACCCATCAGTACGGCCTGTATCCGCATTTCCTTGAACCCCTCCTGGCCGTGACTGGGCACGATGTCGGTGGGTTCACGTTCGTCCTGCAGGCATTACGAGTCCTGGTCTGGCTGCTCCTTCTGACTGCGGCGTGCCGGCTCTTTCAAAGACCCGCCTGGGCTCTTTTCACCTGGTTCACGCTTGTGTATCTGGCGGCCTTCATGCTGCTCGGTCGCTTCATCGGGGCGCGGCCCGTCGACAACATCGACATCTATTTTCAATATGATCCGATCCGCACGCTTTTCCCGGCCATCCTGATCTATTTCCTGGTCGACGAGGTGTGGTTGCGCGGCTGGCGCTGGTGGCTGGCGACTGCCGTTCTGGCGGCGGGGCTGCTCTGGAATCTGGACAGCGGGCTCGTGGTCTGGCTGACCTGGATCGCGGTCTGCTGGCACGACGCCATTTGCATGCACGGATGGCATCGTCCGCGTGCCTGGCTTTCCGCCGGCCTTGGCCGGACGGCTGCGGCGGCGGGCATTGCGGTGGCTGCCCTGGCGGTCTTCGCGGCCACGACCTTCCTGCGTTATGGGGAATGGCCCCAACTGACGCTCCTCACACGATATCAGCAGATTTTTTACGCCGCCGGTTTTTTGATGCTGCCGATGCGGCTCTTCCACCTCTGGCAGATCGTCCTGCTTGTCTATGCAGTCGGGCTGGCCGTCGGACTGCGTGCCATCATGCTCTGCGACAGGTCGATCACGCCGCGAGCCATCTTTGGCCTCTCCGTGGTCGGGTGCGGCCTGTTTGCGTACTACAACGGTCGTAGCCACGATGCCGCATTTCCTTCGGTCATCTATCCGGCGATTCTGGTCGGGGGCATGTTGCTCGAACAACTCCACGGAGCTCTCCAGGGCGGCGGTGACGAACCACGACCCTTGTCCGGTTCAGGTCTCCGTTGGGTGCCCGTTGCAATCGTGGCCTGTGTGGCTGCGCAGGCATTGGGAGGGATGCTCTATTTCTGCCCTCGATTCGGCGAACTGATCGCCTCGCTCCACGATCGCAAGGGCTATCCGTATGCCGCGGAAGAAGATGCGTTCCTGCGGGAGTGCGGCCGGGACGAAGGCAGCCTGTTCGTGTTCTCGATCAATCGGAGCGGGCATCTCTGTGCGGTGGCCGGCCGCCCGTGGCCCGTTGACCTGCCGGGCATCCCGGAAGTGATGCTCCTGGAGCAGGTTCTGCCACTCGTTCGCTTTCTGAACGATGGCCGGAGCAAGCGGGTGGTCATCGACGAATTGGATTGCAAATTATGGATGGACATAGCGAAACCGTATCTGGAGATGATTCGCGATGCGGGTGGCGAGGCGATCGCCGCGTCACCCCATGGAACACTCCGGTTGGTTCTGATCCCGGAAAACCGATGAGACGGGATTGGCTTTCAGGCTTGCAGATCGCATTCCCATACCCGGGGTGGCTCCCCACGGCGTTACTGGTGGGGATGATCGTGGCACTGGGCTGTGCCTACGGCAACTCGCTGGATGGGGCGTTTGTATTTGATGACGAGGTTTCGATCGTCGACAACGCCTCGATCCGGAGGCTGTTTCCACTCTGGGGAGTCCTCAACGCCAAGGCCGAGGGAGGACGCCCGCACGACAGTCGACCGCTGCTGAACCTGTCGCTGGCGATCAACTACCACCTGCACGGCCTGTGGCGGCCCGGCTTGCAGATCGCCAACCTGCTGATCCACCTGGGATGCTGTCTGCTGCTCTTCGACATCGTGCGCCGGCTCGTCGGGCCGCTCCCGGCTGCCATAACGGCACTGCTCTGGGCCGTCCATCCGCTCCACACCCATGTGATCACCTACACGATCCAGCGGGCCGAATCCCTGGCCGCCTTCTGGATTCTGGCCGCCTTCGATGCTGCGATCGTGGCGCTCTCCCGGGGCAGTCTGGCGGCTGCGGTTTTGGCTGGAAGCTGTGCCTGCCTCGGCGCTCTGTCAAAGGAGACGGCCGTCTCGATTCTCCCGCTCGTGGCGGCCTTCGACTGGGCCTGGCGGAAGGAACTGTTTCAGGGGGTTGAGATCGGGCAGGTGCGTCGCGTGCGCTGCACGCTCTACGCGGCCCTGGCGGCCAGTATCGCGGTGATCGCAGCGGTCTCGCTCGCACTCGGTGGCCGCGGCGGGGCCGCCGGCCTGGGGACGGCACCGATCGGCCGCTACCTGCTGACACAGTCGCGGGCCATCTGGCTCTATCTGGGAAGGGTGGCATGGCCGGCCACGCTCGTGCTCGACCATGGTGAGCGACTGGCCGGCGGCGTGGTTGAAGTCTGGCCGTATGTCATCGCTACCACGATCCTGCTGATGGTCACGGCTGGAGGCTTCTGGCTCCGTCCGCGGATCTTCTTTCCGCTCGTGGCTGTAGGAATCCTGCTGGCCCCAACATCGAGCTTCGTTCCGCTTGCGATGCAGACCGTGGCGGAGCATCGGATGTATCTCGCATCAGCCTGCCTGATTGGCGGGGCCGTCGTCGGTCTTCTCTGGGGCCTGCCGCGAGGCTTCAGACAGCTTGGCTTCGGTGACAAGGCCGCGGGCTGGGCTGGGATCGCAATCGGTCTGGCGGTGGCCGTCGCGACTCCGGCGGAGGTCGTCCGAACCGCCCGCCGCAACCTCGATTTCACCACGGCAGACCGCCTCTGGGCACAGAATCTGCGGGACTGCCCGGAGAACGACCGTGGGCTGACCAATCTTGCGGCGACACTGATTCGGGATGGTCGCCTGGACGAGGCGATTCCGATCACGGAGGCGGCCATCAAACGTGCGCCGCAGCGGGAACGCAACTGGATCAATCTGGGCAGGATTCTCGCGGAGCAGGGCCGCGACCCGGAGGCGATCGCGGCCTTCGATCGGGCGATCGCGATGGAGCCAAACGGTGTGGATGGTCGCGTGAATCGGGCGATCGTGCTCAGCCGGGGCGATCGCATCGGCGAGGCGGTTGCAGCCCTCGATGAAGCCATCAGAATGCGGCCCGATCTCGCCAAGCCCAGGCTTGCCCGAGGTCTGGCCCGGCTCCGTCAGCAGCGGCCGGATCTCGCCGTCGCCGACCTCACCGAGGCCGCCGTCCTCGATCCGGAAAACTTCGCCGCCTGGACGAACCTCGGAGTGGCGCAGCGACAGTTGGGGAACCCGGCCGGCGCTGTCGCCAGTTTCGACCGGGCGCTCGACCTGCGGCCGGGGCATGCCGGTGTGCTCGTCAATCGCGCTCGGGCACGAACCGACGCCGGCGACCTGCGGGCGGCGGCCGACGACTATCGACGGGTGCTCGCCGATCATCCGGCCCATGAGGCAGCGACCGCCGGCCTTCGTCAGTTGGAACCGTAGCTCTCGGTGGCGTGAGCTTGCACCGAGGCTCTCCCCATGTCTTGATCCATCCGCGGTCTGGTTGAAACCGTCCCCGGGCCGGCCGACCCGGGATCACGGTATTTCAACAGGGTCTTTCAAAACGCCGGAGGCAGGGCGCCAGGGGGCAACGATCTGCCGAGATCGAGTGCGGCAGCGCACGCCGGGTCCTCACGGAGGATCGTCAGGCAGAGTTCACGGGCCTCGTCCGCCCGACCGCCGGCCGCCATGATCCGGGCGAGGTTGAGCCTTGCCATCTGGAGTTCGCGGCCTCTGGAGCAGTCGATCGCGGTTCGGGTCGCCATCTCCGCGGCCGGGAGGTCGCCGCTTTGGAACAATCCCTGGCCGAGGTTCACCCAGCAGAGCCCATCTTTCGGGGCCAACTCAACGGCCCGCCGTGCCTCGGCGATGGCGGCTTCGAGCCGCCCCGCCCGCCCCAACGCCACCGCCCGGAAGGTGTGGGCCCGTGCGCATGCCGGGTTGGATGGGTCGACGGCGATCGTCGCAGCGAAGGCGTCGAAGGCTTCCTCCGTGCGGCACTCGAGGTCGAGCGAAATTCCCTTCCAGAGAAGGGCCCGCTGGTTGTGTGGCGCCTTGCTCGCCGTGTCGCTCCAGAGCGAAGTCATCGAGGCGTAGACGCGAGTCCGCGATACATCGATCACGACGTATGCTGCCAGCACGGCCGTGATCAGGCTGATGTTCAGCCATGGCCCCGACCTCCAGCGTCCGGTCGCCGCCGCCACGCCGACCACGGCCGCCGCCAGAGGCACCGCCACGGGCAGATACATGCGGTGTTCCACGCACAGATCGTTGACCGGCACCAGGCTCGAAGTCGGTGCCAGAAGGAGGAAGAACAGGCCGATCGCGAGGGCTCCGAGTGGCCTCGACCAGACCAGTTTCACGGCCAGCAGCGCCGCCGCAGCCAGGGCGGCAATTCCTGGTGCGAGGACGGCCGGATCACGGGAGGCACGCCAGCCATAATCGAAACATTGCCCCACCGGCAACGCGGCCAGACCGAGATAGTGCAGCATGATCCGCGGCTGATTGAGGGCGTAGTCGCTCACCGACCAGAGCGGCGAGACGAGTTCACGATAGTTTGCCCGCTGCCCCCAGATGACGAGCCCTGCCACTGCCCAGGTGGCCGCCAGAGCCGCGTAGAACCGGGGGCGTCGTGCGACCGCGGTGCCAAGCGACCGCCATGGCCTGTCTGCCCGCCAGCAGAAAAGCAGCCAGTCGGTCGCCAGGATGACGCAGGGCGCGACGACCGCCGTTTCCTTGCAGAGCATGCCGACAGCGGACACCGCGACCGCAGCCGTGAGCCAAGCGTTTGAGCGTGCAGTCGAACCGCTTGCCTGCGATCGCAGAAAACAGAACAGGCATCCCAGGATCGCCGCGGCCCCGAGGAGTTCCATCCGTTGGTAGATGTAGGCAACGGGCTGCGTCGTCAGGGGATGCACGAGCCAGAGTGCCGCCGTTGCGACGCCGGCCAACGGCATCCCGTCCGCCGAAGCAGAGAGCGGATCAGCCCGTCGCTTCGCCGAGCGAAGGATGCCGTCCACGCAGGCCCAGAGGCCGCAGCCGTTGCAGAGATGGATGGCAATGTTGACTGCGTGCCATCCCGAGGGTTCGAAGCCATGAGCGGCGTAGTTGAGCGCGAAACTCAAGTACGCAAGCGGGCGGGCTGGATAGCCGCCCGGCGAGGTCATTGCCCGCCACGGCGGCCAGAGCGCACGGATCTGCGGATTCGACTCGATCTCGAAGATGTCGTCGAAGACGAACGGCCCCCGGATCGCTCCGGCGTGTGCGGCCACCGTGACCACTGCAACCATGCAGAGCAAAACATGAAGCGGAGGAATCTTGGGGCGGGCGGATGTCATGTGCCGGACTGTGTCTTTGAGTGGCGACCAGATTTGTCTTGATACCCGTTGCCGGCGACTCGCCAAAATCGTTCGCCCCATGCCGGCGTTCGCCGTGCCATGGCACGCGGGCACGAATCCAATCTTCTGAGGGGGGAAGCACGTGAGCGTTTCATGAGCCCTGTCCGCAGTCGGCGAAGGCCGGGATTCAGAAGGCCGGGATTCAGCCGCTCTCGGGCCGCGAATAGCCGGGTTCAAAAAAATTTGTCAGTTAAGCCAACTCTCACATGTCGCTCGCGTTTTCCGAACAATCCCCCGATAGCATTCGCCATGTCGTCGGTCATCGGTGACTTCGGAACGTCCGAAGGTCGAGTGCCCGATAAATTCAAAGGAGTTTCGCATGTCCTGCACGACCATCAGTTCGAAGCGTGGATTCACGCTCGTCGAACTTCTGGTGACGATCGCCATCATCGGCATCCTCATCGCCGTCCTGCTGCCGAACCTGTCGACTGTTCAGCAGTCGGCCAAGGCCGGTTATCAGGCTTCCACGACCCAGTCCTTTGGAAAGGGCTTCATGGACTTCATGACGCTCGATTCCCAGGGGCGTCTTTGCACCTCGGCCTATGACCACTTCCGCGACGGCGACTTCACGATCCAGGGCTGGGTGGCGGACCTCGTCAACAACAAGTTTGCCAATTGCGGCAAGGCTCTCGATCCCCTCAACCGGTCGAAACTCAACGAGAAGTTCACCGATGCCTTGGGCTTCAGCAAGTCGGGTACGTTCAACACGTCCCGCTGGATCGATGTGAAGACCTATGCAGACGGATCTGCCGTTGATAGCTCCGGCAGCAATGCCGTTGGCACGACGTTCTTCGGCACCGGTGCGGGCAACAACGTGTACGACCGTGGCTACAACACGAACTTCGCCACGACCTGGCACTTCAGCCGTGGTGACAGCAACACCACGACGGCCGACGCCTACTCGGTCAATGCCAGCAGCGTTGATCCGAGCAAGTGTCCGGCCGACGGCGACGGTCCGCTGACGACTGGCCACCTCGCCGATTCGACGTTCATCACGACGGCCGACAAGGTCTGCCTGCTCGGCGCCTCCCGGATCGGTGACGGTCAGGACGCGACGATCAATGCCAACGGCACCAACAGTGCCGTTGACATCAACAACTACGTCAACAACTACGGCGCCATCCGCAAGATTGTCGCCAAGGTTGGTGATTTCACCTGCGAATCGTTCACCGACGGCATGGCCGCATCGGTGACCGTTGACAACCCCTTGTACGACACGGGCACCAAGGTGCACGAGCACAACGACATCATCCCGAACTGCCGGATGAAGAAACTCGAGCACCCGAGCGGTGCCACCGTTCTCGGCGGCGGCTTCGCAAACTGCCTCTACGCCGACGGTTCGTGCCGACGCGTCAACGACGTTGGCGGCTATGGCGGTAAGGGCGACGGCTGGATCGGTGCCTACAAGACCTCAGGGCTTGGCACCGTCGGCACGTTCATCCTCGACGGCACCGCCGTCGACGAGGTTCGCGACGAGCAGTGGCTGGGCCGTCTCCGCAGCCGTCTCTCGGCTGGTGGCGGTTCGAGCGAGTCGTGATCTGAATCCGATCCCAGGATCGGACTGGTCTCAATGCTGAAAGTGCCGGGGCCGCCTTCGGGCGGCCCCGGTTTTTTCAAAAGGTTGTTGAATCACGGTCGAGCGTGGGCGGTTGTCTGGGTCTGAGCGGCAGATAGACTCCGACTCTTCAGGGACGGATTTCGGCCTAGCCCGGCCCGGCCCGGCAAAAATTAAGCCAACTCTCACACGCCGCTCGCAGTTTCCAAACAATCCCCCGATAGCCTTTGCAGAGTCGTCGGTCATCGGTGACTTCGGAACGTCCGAAGATCGAGGGTCCGATAAATTCCAGGGAGTTCCACATGTCCTGCACGACCATCGGTTCGAAGCGTGGATTCACGCTCGTCGAACTTCTGGTGACGATCGCCATCATCGGCATCCTCATTGCCGTCCTGCTGCCGAACCTGTCGACTGTTCAGCAGTCGGCCAAGGCCGGTTATCAGGCTTCCACGACCCAGTCCTTTGGAAAGGGCTTCATGGACTTCATGACGCTCGATTCCCAGGGGCGTCTTTGCACCTCGGCCTATGACCACTTCCGCGACGGCGACTTCACGATCCAGGGCTGGGTGGCGGACCTCGTCAACAACAAGTTTGCCAATTGCGGCAAGGCTCTCGATCCCCTCAACCGGTCGAAACTCAACGAGAAGTTCACCGATGCCTTGGGCTTCAGCAAGTCGGGTACGTTCAACACGTCCCGCTGGATCGATGTGAAGACCTATGCAGACGGATCTGCCGTTGATAGCTCCGGCAGCAATGCCGTTGGCACGACGTTCTTCGGCACCGGTGCGGGCAACAACGTGTACGACCGTGGCTACAACACGAACTTCGCCACGACCTGGCACTTCAGCCGTGGTGACAGCAACACCACGACGGCCGACGCCTACTCGGTCAATGCCAGCAGCGTTGATCCGAGCAAGTGTCCGGCCGACGGCGACGGTCCGCTGACGACTGGCCACCTCGCCGATTCGACGTTCATCACGACGGCCGACAAGGTCTGCCTGCTCGGCGCCTCCCGGATCGGTGACGGTCAGGACGCGACGATCAATGCCAACGGCACCAACAGTGCCGTTGACATCAACAACTACGTCAACAACTACGGCGCCATCCGCAAGATTGTCGCCAAGGTTGGTGATTTCACCTGCGAATCGTTCACCGACGGCATGGCCGCATCGGTGACCGTTGACAACCCCTTGTACGACACGGGCACCAAGGTGCACGAGCACAACGACATCATCCCGAACTGCCGGATGAAGAAACTCGAGCACCCGAGCGGTGCCACCGTTCTCGGCGGCGGCTTCGCAAACTGCCTCTACGCCGACGGTTCGTGCCGACGCGTCAACGACGTTGGCGGCTATGGCGGTAAGGGCGACGGCTGGATCGGTGCCTACAAGACCTCAGGGCTTGGCACCGTCGGCACGTTCATCCTCGACGGCACCGCCGTCGACGAGGTTCGCGACGAGCAGTGGCTGGGCCGTCTCCGCAGCCGTCTCTCGGCTGGTGGCGGTTCGAGCGAGTCGTGATCTGAATCCGATCCCAGGATCGGACTGGTCTCAATGCTGAAAGTGCCGGGGCCGCCTTCGGGCGGCCCCGGTTTTTTCAAAAGGTTGTTGAATCACGGTCGAGCGTGGGCGGTTGTCTGGGTCTGAGCGGCAGATAGACTCCGACTCTTCAGGGACGGATTTCGGCGATGCACTCTGATAAACGAATTTGGAAGGCAGGGATTGCAGTGACACCCGTTGATCCACCACTACCCGACCGACCAACATCGAACGCAGCCCCCAGGCGGACCAATTGGAAGGCCCTGCTGGCACTGGGTGTTGGTGCTGTGATGCTGATCGGGGTTGTGTGGATGTCGCGTGGGCGGCCGGCGGCGGCGGTCCCTGAGGTTGATCCACGACGGGTCTGGAACGACGCCGATACGGCTGCGGAGCAGCTCTGGCAGCGAGGCGATTATCGACGAGCCGAGCGGGCTGCTCAGGAGGCCGTCAGGCTCGCCGAAGGCGGTTTTCCCGAGCAGGGCTTTGCGATGGCGAAGTCGCTCAATCAGCTCGGTCTGATTCTCACCGCCCTGGCCCGCTACGACGACGCCAATGATGCCTTCGTGAGGTCGCTTGCCATCAATCGGCGGCTGTTTGGGGAGGCAAGCGAACAGGTTGCGATCGGCGGCGGCAATCTCGGCCTCAGTCTGATGAAGCAGGGAAACGTGAAGGATGCCGAAAGGCTCTTCAGGAGCAGCCTCGATCTGCTTGGCAAGCTCGCGGGGCCGGAATCGGCTGAGACGGTGCTTGCGCAGAGCAATCTTGCCGTCTGCCTCGATGCAGCCGAGCGCCACGACGAGGCCCTGCCCCTCCATGAAGACGTCGTCAAGCGGCGGCGGCAAATTTTCGGCGTCGCCCATCCGCAGACGGCCGAATCGATGTCAAATCTTGCTGCGGCAATCATCCGGTCCTCGGATGGCGACTCCGCGAAACGCCGTAGGGCGTCGGAACTCTACCGGCGGGCGGTCGCCGTTCAGCAGAGGCTGCTGCCGCCAGACAGTCTGCCGCTGGCGAATTCTCTGGCGGGCCTCTCGCTGCTCGCCCTCGACGACAATCGGCTCGAAGAGGCGGAGTCGACATGCTTTGCAGCGCTTGCAATCCGAACGTCGAAGCTTGGTCGGCAGCACCCGAGCACGGCCCTGTCGCTCGATACACTGGGGCGGATCCGGGAACGCCAGGGGGACGTCGTCGAGGCGGAGGAAATGCTGCGGGAGGCGCTCGTAATCCGGGAGCAGCGGCTCGGTCCCGGGCACCCCAAAACAGTCGAATCGCTCGAGCACCTGGCATCCTTCTTGCGGGGACAGAAACGGACTGCCGAAGCCGAGGCGTTGACCGAGAAGGCTTTGGCGGCGGAAAAGGAGAGGGCGGAGGAACCAAGATCGGAGGCCGAGGCCAAGCCTGCGCCGCAGGACAGGCCCGCCGGGAAGGAAACATCCGGCCCGAAACCAGGCGGCTGATGCCCAGGCAATCCCCTCCTCATGAGTGGTTCTCGAAGAGCATTTCGGGATGCGTTGTGAGGGTTCGGTGAGTCTCTATGAGCAGCCGGTAGCAGCGTCATCGGCAGGGTAATATGGAACTATCTCTCCGGAGCACGATTCATGGCGTCCGCTTCCCTCGACAGGCCCCCCCTGAGCCCTTCTCCATCTGACGCCCAGTCCCCGGTCGGATCGACGGGTGACGTCTCAACGGCCGAGGCAGACGCCCTGCAGATCGACAAAGTGAAGGGCAGTCGTTTGCTCAAGTGGCAGATCGGCGCGACGCTCGTTGGCGGCACCCTCCTGATCTGCTCCGTGATCGCCCAGTTGCTCTGGTCGAAGGATTTTTATGCCTCGCTGCCGGCGGCGATCTCCATGCTCATGCTTGGTGCGCCGCTCGTCTGGGCCGCATTTGCCGATCTGGCCAAGGGCGAAGCCGGGATGAACGCGCTCGTCGCGTTGTCCGTGATCGGGGCGGCAGCCACGGGAAAGTATCAGGAAAGTGCCGCGATCGCCTTCTTCATGATCGTCTCGGGATTGATCGAGAAGCGAACGGCCATCGGCGCCGAAGCGAGCATCGAATCGCTCGTCAGGCTTTCGCCCACCAAGGCAGCCCGGCTGCGGGAAGGAGGCGGCGAAGAAATGGTCGAGGCCAAACTTCTGCGTCCCGGCGACATCGTCCGCGTGCGTCCAGGCGACAATATTCCAGCGGACGGAAAAATCCTCAGCGGCCTCAGCACGGTCAATCAGGCGAGCATCACCGGTGAGTCGCTGCCCGTCGACAAGGTCCTCGGCGACGAGGTCTTCGGCGGCACGATCAACCTGACGGGTGTGATCGACGTCGAGGTGACGAAGGCAGGCGGCGACACGCTGCTCGGCCGGGTCAAAGACCTGATTCTCCAGGCGGAGAAAACCCGAACGCCGATCATGCGGCTGGTCGATCAATATGCCGCCTGGTACACGCCCACGGTGCTGATGCTCGTGGGAGTCGTCCTGTTTTTTGCCTTGAAAACAGATCCGGATCATGCCTTCGACCGGGCCATCGCGATGCTCGTCATCTCCTGCCCCAGCGCCTTGATCCTTGCGACGCCGACCGCGATGGTGGCCGGGCTCTCGGCCGCGGCCCGGCTGGGTGTGCTCGTCAAGAGCGTGGTCACGCTCGAGGCGGCGAGAAACCTCACTGCAATCGTGTTCGACAAGACGGGCACGCTGACAACCGGGGTGCTCTCCGTCACGCGGCTGGCACCGGCCCAGGGGGTCGAACCCGGGGAACTGCTCCGGCTCGCGGCCTGCGCCGAGCAGGACAGCCGGCACCCCGTCGCCCGGGCGGTCAACGAGATGGCCCGCCGGGCCAGGCTGAAACTCCCGCGCCCAACCGCGTTTGAAGAGGTCGCCGGACGCGGCGTGAAGGCCGAGATCGACGGCACGCGGGTGCTCGTCGGCCGGGCATCGTGGCTGACCGATCCGGCAGCCGGAATCACGGAGTCGGCAGCGGAAGAAATCCGCGAAATCCAGTCGTCGAGCGAGACCGAAGGTCTGAGCCTGCTCTATGTCGTCAGGGGGGATCGACTGGCCGGCTGGATCGGACTGGAGGATCACGCCCGGCCCGAGGCTGCAGAGGCGGTCGACAGGCTGCGATCCCTTGGGCTGAAACGGCTCGTGATTCTCACTGGCGACCGAAAAAGTGTGGCCAAACGGGTGGCCGAGCAGATGCACTTCAGCGAGTTCAAGGCGGAGGTGCTTCCCCATGAGAAACTCGAGATGGTCGAGGAACTCAAGGGGAAGGGGCACCGCGTGGCCGTGATCGGTGACGGCGTCAATGACGCACCGGCACTCGCCGCGGGCGACATCTCGATCGCCATGGGCGCCGCTGGCAGCGACGTGGCGATTCACTCGGCGTCTATCGCACTCATGAATTCAAACCTCAACCGGATCCCGTTTTTGATCGAGTTGTCTCGGCGGACCATCGCGGTTATCCGTCAAAACATGGTGATCGGCGGCCTGTTTATCGTCGTCTTCATGTCGTTGGCCGGAGCGGGCTACGTCTCTCCGGTGACGGCCGCCGTGCTGCACATCGCGAGCGGATTGATCGTGATCTTCAATTCGGCCAGATTGGTCCGCAGCGGCGAGGATATCGAACAGAACGAGGCCGAAAGACTCGCCGAAAATGCCCGGCAGAAGGCCCGGGTGGCCCGCGTCGCAGCGGCATCTGCGTGAGCCGGCGGGAGCGGATCGCCGTCGCGATCGTCATCGCTGCCATTGCAGTGGGGGCCCATCTTCCGGCTTTGCACGGCGAGTTTCTCCTCGACGATGTCGGTGAAATCGCGGAGAACCCGTCGATCCGGCTGCTCTGGCCCCCGGGAATCCCGATGTTCACGGGCGGCAGCCTCCCGCATCGGCCTCTTCCCTACCTTTCATTTGCACTCAATTACGCGATTGGAGGGCTCGATACTGCGGGCTACCACGCGGTCAATCTTTGCGTGCATCTCGCCAATGGCCTGCTCGTATGGTGGATTCTCGAACGGCTCGTCTCGGTTCACGAGGCGGCCCGCAGGGAATACGAAGGCCGCGAGCTGCGATACTGGTTACCGCCGGCTGCAGCCGGGCTCTGGCTGCTGCATCCGATGGTGATGCAGGCAGTCGACTATGTGTACCAGCGGATGGAATCGCTGGCCGCCCTGGCGATGCTCGGGGCGGTGGCCTGTTTTCTTGAGGGCATGAAGCCCGCGGCCTCGCGCCGCTGGCTGACGGCGTCGGTGGCAGCCAGCGGCTTTGGCATGCTCTGCAAGGAGACGGCAGTGGCCACGCCGGCGATCATCGCGGTGATCGACTGGTGGTTAGGGCGACACGTCGTCCGGAAGGGCCCGAAGCAATCGCCGAGCCTGCCCGCCAGACGTGCCTATTACGCCGCCCTGCTGGCCACGCCGCTGCTTGCGGTGGCGGTGGTGCTCGTTCAGCGGCAGCGATTCAGTGAACTTACCGCCCCTTCCACCGGCGCGCTGGAATATCTCGCCAATCAGCCGCTCGTCGTGTTCGATTACCTCCGCAAGGCAGCCTGGCCGCACGACCTCTGTTTGGACCACTATCGATTGCCCTGCCGTGAGCCGGCGCTGCTCGCGGCGGGTCTGGCCCTTGCGTCGGCCATTCTCGCCGGCGCCGCGTTCATGTCGCGACGCAGGCCGACACTCGGGCTCGGGGTGGCGGTGTTCGCCATCTTGCTCGCCCCGACGTCCAGTGTTCTTCCCGTGACCGATCTGGAGGTGGAGCACCGCATGTATCTGCCGCTGGCGGTCGTCGTCGCGGGCTGTCTGGCCGCCGGCATCGAGGCGGTCGAATGTCTGGGGCTGACGGGCCGTCAGCAACGGATCTGCTGGATATCGTCCGTGCTGATCGTCGGCGCGGGGCTTGCCACAGCCACCTGGCTGCGGGCGGATGTGTATGCGACGCGGCGTGCGATGTGGGAGGATGTGGTCTGCAAGGCACCGCAGAATCCAAGGGCTTGGGCGATTCTCGGGGATGAGCGTTGCAAGCAGGGAGAACTTCAGGCAGCTCTGGAAGCGTTTGACAGATCCCTGGCCCTTGAACCGAGGGCCGCCCTTCCACATGCCAGCAAGTCGGACATTCTGTTGGCTCTGGGGCGGGCGAGCGAAGCCTTGGCGGAGTCGGACCTCGCCATCTCGATCAACCCGGCCCGTGGTCGGGGATTCGTCGGCCGCGCCATAGCCCTGATCGAGCTTGATCGTCCCGCGGAGGCCGAGGCCGCCGCAAGGCGTGCGGTCGAGGTCGACCCACTCGACCTCCAGGCGATCGGAGTGCTAGCCCAAACACTCGCGCTGACGGGAAAGAATGGCGAGGCCATACAACTCTGCAGGCAGCTCTTTGCGGCCGACCCCCCGGTTGAAGGCCAGGCTGGAGGGGCGGAGGTCCGCCATGGTCAGCGGCTGGCGACCCTGGCTGCGGCGCTCGCCGCCGGAGCGGACGTTCAGCCGAAACAGATCGAGGCACTGCTCGAACGGGCCTCGGTCTTCGACCCCCGCGGGAGCCGCACCCTAAAGATGACGCTCGAGGCCCGACAGAGGCTGGCGAAGAGGCCTGGCGAAGCCTTGCCGTAGCGGGGCATGTCCGACGACGGGACCGGCAGGCGTCAACGGGCCGCCTCGAGGTTGCGGCCTGCCAGGGGGTGTGTCGGGTCGATCCGCAGACAGGTCTCGTAGCAGGCGATCGCTTCGTCACGACGACCGGCCGCAAGCAGCAGATTGCCGAGGTTGTTGTGGGCATCGGCCATCAGGGGATCCAGTCGCACGGCTTCGAGGAGATGCCGCATCGCCTCAGCGGGCCGAGACTGGGCAAGCAGGCTGCCGAGGCGAAAGTGCAGGTGCGCGTCGGCCGGCGATTCGACGATCAGCGATTCGTAGAGCGCGATGGCACGGGCCTTGTCGTCGCGGGTGAGAGCCTCGGCGAGATACTCACGCGCCGCGGACCAGTCGGGCCGCTCCCGCACCACGTGTTCCAAGAGCTCCCGGCCCGCCGGGTTGCCCGAGCGTTCCAGGGCGACGCCCAAATACATCGCCAGCCGGTCGCAGACAGGATTGGGTGCCCAGGATTGCGAGTCGGCGGCCCCGCAGGCCGTTCGGAGCCCCGAGCGGCAGGCCATCACGGCCTCCTCGTGCCGGCCGGCATTGATCAGTGCCGCGGCCAAGGCCGCATGGGCGACGCTGCTCGTCGAATCCCTCTCGACCGCGGCGACGCACGCCCGAATGGCGTCGGCATGGTGGTCGAGCAGCGAGAGTTCATTTCCCAGGCGGGAGAGCGACCGCGTGCTGCCGCCGGACTTCTCGACCGCATCCCGCCAGGCGACGAGCGGGCTTGAGTAGATGGTATTCCGGGCGGCCGTCACGCTACCGAGCAGCAGACAGGTGGCGAGCACCAATCCGGCGAAAAGAGGAGTTGCCATCGGTGACGCCGCCGTGCCGCGAGCGGCCAGCCGGTCGGCAAGCGAGGCCAAGGCTATCGTGGCCGCCACGATTGGCACTGCCGACGGAAGGTACATTCGATGCTCCACGCAGACGTCATACACGGGGAGCAGACTGGAGGTGGGGGCGAGGAGCAAAAAAAACGCCATCACCGCGAAGGCCCAGGCTGGCTGCCGCCGCCAGGAGATGATCGCCGCCAGCAACGCTGCGGCGACCATGACCACGGGCAACAGCACCCAGAAATCCGCCCCGAAAAGATCGCGTCTGAGGACTGTGCCATGATCGAGACTCTGACCACGCGGCCAGACGATCAGGGAGAGATACCAGCAGATGATGGCAGGCTGGTTGAGTCCGTAGAGGAGCGAACGCACAAGCGGGGATTCCGAGAGCCCGCCCGCGGCCGAAAATTCTGGATACCTTCCCCGCTGTGAGGCAAGGACTGCCGCAAGGACGGCGTAGGATCCGAAGAGAAGCAGGAAGTACCAGCCACGGCGCGGAAGCCGTGGGTTGGGTGATCCACGAAAGAATGTCCGGTCGTAGAGCAGGACCAGCGGCGGCACGACCGCGACCGATTCCTTGCAGGCCATGCCGAGGGCGCAGCATGCCGCGGAGGCGAGAAGCCATCGGGATGGGCGTCGGGATGCATGCGCCGCAATGAATGCGGCGAGGGTTCCAAGTGCCGCCAGCGCGGCGAGCAGTTCGATGCGTTGGTAGATGTAGCTCACCGCCTGGGTCTGGAGCGGATGGACGAGCCAGATGAGCGACGCGCCATATGCAATCATGTCGGCCGGAATGGTGAAACCGGAACCCCCGGATGTCTGTTTGTCGGCAGCTGCAGGCCTGCAAGCGACGAGGGTCTGGCGGACAATGAACCAGAGCAAAAAGCCGTTCAGAAGATGAATCAGCAGGTTGGCGATCCTGTAGGCTGCGGGCGAATGTCCAATTCGAGAACCGCTCCACCACTCCACGAGGCGGCCGAGCGAGTGACTGATCGCGAATGACAGGTAGGGGATGGGGCGGTGCGGCAGTTCACCCCCTTCAAGCATTGGCCGGGTTGGTGGCCAGAGCGAGCGGATCGCAGGATTGTCACGGATCTCGGAAAGGTCGTCGAAGAGGAAGCCGCCGTCGATGGCCGGCAGGTAGCACAACGTCACGGCACAGACAGCACTGATCACCGCCAGCCAGATCGCGCGATGACCAGGGCGCTCCGGTGGCTGCCAGGCCGATGGTGGGTCTGAATGCAACTGTCCCGTCATTGCATCCATCAGCGCAGAAGCCCCGTGGAACGCAGGTATGTGAAGGTCGTGTGAGCGGTTGCTTCGGCCCAAGGCAGTCGGCCCGGGCTTGCATCGGTCAGAACTTGCGGGCTGCGGGTCAGCATGTCATATCTGCTTTTGGGATCAGGGCCGGCCACCCCGCCAGCGGTCCTCACAGGTTCCTGCGTGGCGTCTGAAGACATGAAATTGAGTATAGTGATTCCTGTTTACAACGAATGCCGCTTCATGGCAGCAGTGATCGACCGCGTGCGGAATGTGCCGCTGCCTCCCGGCCTTGAACGTCAGATCATCGTCGTCGATGACTGTTCGACCGACGGCACAAGGGAGTGGTTGCAGGGGGCTGACGTTCGCGACGGCGGGCTGAAGATCCTGTTTCACGAAGTCAATCGCGGCAAGGGTGCCGCGCTCCGGACTGGATTCACCGCAGCAGACGGCGACATCGTGGTCGTGCAGGACGCTGATCTTGAATACGACCCGCGGGAGTTTCCGGCCCTGCTCGAGCCGATCCTCGACGGTCGGGCAGACGTGGTGTTCGGAACCCGATTTCTTGGGTCGACGCACCGGGTACTGTATTTCTGGCATTCGGTCGGGAATTGGGTTTTGACCACCCTGAGCAACATGCTTTCCAACATCAACCTGACCGACATGGAGTGCTGCTACAAGCTGTTTCGTCGTGACGTGTTGGAGCGGATCAGGCTCCGTGAAAACCGATTTGGATTCGAACCCGAAGTGACCGCCAAGGTCGCTCGGATGGGCTGTCGGATCTACGAAGTCCCGGTCAGCTACGCGGGCCGAACCTATTCGGAAGGCAAGAAAATCAACTGGCGGGACGGTGTGTGGGCACTCTGGTGCATCGCTCGATACAACCTCTGGGCGGACGGATGAAGCCCGCCGCTTTGAAACTCCAGCGCAGGGAAGGGGCCGGGGAGGGCTGGCGGTTCGTGGGCATCTGCGGACTCGCTCTGGCCTGCGTTGTCGTGTGTTACATGCCCGTGTTTCGGGCGGGCTGGATCTGGGATGACGATTACTACATCTGGAACAATCCCACGTTGCGGACCTTCTCGGGCCTGTTGAGCATCTGGTGTGAGCCGCTTTCAACTCCGCAGTACTATCCGCTCGTACACACGACATACTGGCTGGAGTACCGGCTCTGGGGCGCCTGGCCGGTGAGCTATCACGCGGTGAATGTGGTGCTTCACGCCGCCAGCAGTCTCGTCCTCTGGCGGGTGCTCGCCCGACTGGGGGTGCCGGCGGCCGGGCTTGGGGCGGCGCTGTTCGCGGTCCACCCGGTCGGGGTCGAGAGTGTGGCCTGGGCCACCGAACGCAAGAACACCCTTTCGATGCTCTTGGCGCTCGGCTCGCTGGCGTTCTGGCTACGGCACCGCCAGGCCGCGCCCGTGTCGCCCGGCCCGGGAGGCTGGTATTGGCTGTCGTTGGCCTGTTTCGGCGCCGCGCTCCTCAGCAAGACGGTGACCGTGACACTGATCGGCGCGATTCTGGTGATCGAATGGTGGCGGCATGGCCGAGTCAGTGCCAAAGATATCCGTGAGATCCTGCCGTTTGTGCTTCTTGGTCTGCCGCTGGCGGCCTTCACGGTATGGCTCGAGAAAAATCACGTCGGCGCGAGCGGCACGGAGTGGCATCTGGCACCAGCCGAGCGGATTCTGGTTGCCGGCCGGGCGATCTGTTTCTATTTCGGAAAGTTGATCTGGCCCGATCCACTCGTGTTTTTCTACCCGCGATGGCGACTCGATGAGAAGAATCCTCTCCAGTGGCTCTTCCCAATTGGCGTCTTGGTGGCGTTGGCAGTGCTCTGGCAGTTCCAACGGCGCGTGGGGGGCCCGATGGGCCGCGGTCCGCTGGCGGTGATGTTGCTTTTTTGCGGACTGCTGTTTCCCGCGCTCGGATTCTTCGACGTCTATCCCTTTCGATACTCGTTCGTGGCCGACCATTTCCAGTATCACGCGTCGGCTGCCATGCTGGCCGGAGTGGCGGCATTCTTTGGGGTGCTCGCCGAGCGGATGCGTTGGGGCCGGGCGTTCGCATTTGCGACCGTCCCGCTGCTGCTTGGGCTCGGAATTCTGACGTCGCTCTACAGCCGGAAATTCCACGACGAGGAAACGCTCTACCGCGATGTGCTTGCGAAGAACCCGGCAGCCTGGGCGGCCCGCAATAATCTGGGTCGGTTTCTTTCCGACCGTGGCCGCCTCGAGGAGTCAGAGGCCGTCTATCGAGAACTTCTGGCCCGCGACGATCTGCCTCCCTGGCCGCACGATCTGGCCACGTTCCACCACAATGTCGGCGTCACGCTGGAACGGCAACGGGCGTTCGAGGAGGCCGAATCCGAGTTCCGGCAGGCCATCCGAATCGATCCGCGGTATGCGAAGCCACGGAACAACCTGGCGAAACTGTTGGCTGACACCGACCGCCACAGTGAGGCGGTGGAGGTTTATCGCGAGCTTCTCGATTTGGATCGCGACTTAAAACTTGACCCACGGAGCCGATCGAAGCACCTGCTCAATCTTGGCACCGTCTACGCCGAGCAGGCCCGCTGGCCGGATGCGGAAAAGGTGTTCCGCGATGCGACCAGACTCGATCCTGGCAACGCATTCGCCTGGGAATGGCTGGGAATCGCGGTCGTCAGGCAGGGGCGCTGGTACGAATCACAGGAGTTTTTCGAGTCGGCCATCCGGTCGACACGCGATCCCGCAGCCGCCCGGAGAATGCTTGAAAATATGGCCGCGGCGCTCGAAGCCGGGGGTCGGCCGCAGGAGGCGACGCGAATTCGTGGCCGGGCCGCCGCTTTGCCGGCGAACCACTGAGCGCTCGTCCGACCAGCGACGATCCTGTTTGCCCTCTGTGCGGGTATAAAAGAAGTTGTCGGGAAGTGCCAAAAGTTTGGGAAAAGGCGGGAAACTATGCTGATCACACGGATCCGAAAGCCACGCATCGTGCAATGTGTTCTGGCATTTCTGCTCGCCAACCCCTGGTGTGGTGAAGACTCACTCACACGTGGCCAGGAGATGACGGGAGCGACCGGGATCGATGACCCGGGGCTCGCTGCGTTGATGGCCGATGCATCGATTGGGCCGGCGCTGGCCAAGGCCATCCACTTCAGGGAAACGGGCAAGTACGACGAAGCCCTTGAATCACTCAGAGGTGTCAATGCCCTGCTCAAGAAACAACGAAGCAATAATCATCCGGATCAGGTGCCGGTCCTCGAGATGGCCGGACAGATCCTCGTCGAAGCCGGCAGAAAAAACGATGCCCTGGTACCGCTCCGCAAAGCGGTTTTGGTCCGCGAATCCCTGATTGCCAGTGGAACGGGAAGTGAGGACGAGGGGCTCGCGCCAACGCTTCTGCTGCTGGCAGCGATCGAGGGACAAGCCGGCAGGGCGGAGGGGGGCATCGACTCGCTGGTCGAGACAGTACGGCTGCCGGACGGCTCCGCTGCGGGGGAGCATGAATCGACAACTACGGCACGCAAGAACCTGAAACGGGCCCTGGCAATCTTTGAGAAGTCCCTCGGCCTCGGGCACCCGGCTTCCATTCGGACGCTGCGGGAGCTCGTCAGTCTGGAAAATGCGGTTGGAAACCATGCCGCCGCAGTCGACCTGCTCACGCGGCTCATGGAGTGCCTCCGGGCGGACCGCGGCGATGAGGATCCCGAACTCGTCGATCTCGTCCTCGAGTCGGCGAACCTCCGGATCTGGCAGGGGCAGACCGGGGAGGCTGTGGAGGCGGCAAAACTCGCAGTTGAAAAAAGCGGTTCGACCGCCGACGGGGCTCCTCAGCGGGCCGACAACCTGAGGCGATTCGGGGAATGTTTGCTGCTGGCCGGCGACGCCTCGGCCGCAGAGGTCGTGTTGGGCGAAGCCCTGGCGCTCGATCGCGAAACGCACGGCGAGGATCATGCCAGCGTGGTGATCGATCGTTTGATGCAGTTGCGGTCTGCGAATGATCAGATCGGGGGGCTCGCCGAAACCGACCAGGTGGGCGACTGCATCAAGCGATTGAGAACGTTGGCGACGGCAGGAGATCCACTGGCTGCCCGTGGGCTGCGATTGGCGGCTTCACTGGCAATCGCTCTCGGTGATACTGAAACGGCGGCCGACTGCGCCCGACGGGCTCTCGCCTTGGACAGCAAAGCCCTGGAAGCCGACCATCCAGATCTCATCGCCGATCATGAATTGCAGGCAAACATTCTGGTCGCCAACGCAGACTGGACTGGAGCTCGTGACGCCTACAAGGAGGCGCACCGTCTTGCCCGAACTGCATACGGCCCCTCGAATACCCCGACACTACGGCTCGCGCGGTGCATCGGCGAGTGCGAACTCCGGTTGAAAAACCTCAAGTCTGCCGCCCGGATCGCATCGACACTGATCGATCGGCGAGTGAGCGTTGGCAGCCCTCGCGACGAGGTGCGTCTCTGCGACTTGGTGGATGGAGTCGCCGTCGGACTCGATAAGGCAAATGAGTCCGCCGAGGCCTCCGCCATGCTGGAGAGGTTCGTCATGCTGCGGCAGGAACAACTCGGGCCGGCGGATCCCGGGCTTGCGGATCTGCTCGTGAATCTGGGGAATGCCCGGCAGGCAGATCGACAGTGGGAGGCCGCCATCGACCGTTATCTGCAGGCGATCAAGATCGCCGAGCAGTCGGCCGGGGCTGATCATCCTGATCTGGCGGCGATGCTGATTCCTCTTGCGCGGGCCTACCGCTCGGCCCAGCGGCACGACGAGGCACGAAACGTGCTCGTTCAAGCCGCGGAGATTTGGTCCAAGTGGGTTGACCCGCAGCACCCAGTCGCCCGGGAAACAAACCGTCTTTTGGCGCTCACGGAACTCTCGCTGGGGCATCCCGAAGCGGCTCTGCCACTCATGGACAAGGTGCTTGCATCCTACGACGCGGATCCGAATGCCAATCCAAGCGAAGTGCGACGGCTGCTGATCAAGATGGCCGAACTGCGGGCGATGACCGGGGAGATCGACCTGGCGCGACAGCACCTCGACAGAGCGATCGCGGTGCAGAACGCTTCTGAGCCTGGATCAGAGGCAGACATCGCTGATCGGGCCAGCATCGCCCGAATTGAAAAGAAAATCTCCGAGGCACAACGCCCGGAAAAGAAGTGAGCACAGATCTAGTGCCGTTGCGGCAAGCCGGATTGCGGCGGTCGCTGCTCGAGGTCGTCCAGTGCGGAGCCCTAGCGATCTCCAAAGAGCCCGGGTTGCTCAGGCTCTGGTTCTGGTTCGGTTACGATGATCGGCTTGGGACGCCGTGGCGCCTCGGATTTTGACATCACGGACAATGCCCTGCGAGCCGCCGTATCGGCGGCATCGGCACTCGTCAGCGTTCGTGCGGTCAGACGTTGGCTCTGTTCCGCTGCCAGTTGCGACTCCTTGAGGCGATTGTGCAGCGGTGAATCGGGCGCAAATTCGGAGTTGGCGGATTCGAGAAGGTTTCGCGCCGCTTTCAGACTATCCATCGCAACCGTCGACTTCTGTTGTGCCGCGACTGCATCCTTGGCGGTCAGGCTCGCCTGCGACTCCCGGATCGCGATTTCAGCGGAAAGCAGCAGTGGTGCCACAAGGTCGGGATGGTCCTTGGAATGAATCGATCGCAACTCCGCGAGGGCTCGATCGATGTGCTGTCGTGCCAAGTCAAGCTTGCCCAAGTGCATTTCGACCGCCGCCAGAGCGTAGGAGGTTTCAGCCCTGATTGTGGCTGCCTCGCGGACCGCCATCTGATGGACAGGATCGACGATGTCCTCGTTATTCGTTGACTGAAATGAGGCAAGTCCGAGCACGATCGCCTGCTCACTGAGTTTGCTCGACTCTGAAAGATAGTTCTCAGAGCGACGCAGCTGACGCAGGGCCTGAGCCTTTCGCTGGGCCGGTGTCTCCTGGCTAGTGCCTTCATCTCGGACTTTGACGCGGGTCGGCTGGTTGCCCTGGGATCTCGAATTTCGAGTTTCTCCGGGTTCAATCCCGGATGCGGTCTCGCCCGTGTCTGAGGCGAGCGTCCAGGGCAATTGGCTGGCTTCGAGATATCGAAGGCCGGCAAGCCTTTGGGGCCTTGCCTGGGTGGTCATCATCTGCAGGTACGGCGACCGCGAGGCCGGATCGTCCGAGTCCTGGGAGATTCTGCCGATGGCGGTTCTTCGCGCATCCATAGACACGTGAATGCGTTCGTCGATCTGTTGGTAGAGTTTTTCGACAGCCTTATGGTCCATGGTGGCGGCCGGGTCGGACGCATCGGAGAGCTGCGAACGGGCGGCCCTATGGGCACGATCGATCAGTGCTTCAGTACTCGCATCGAGGAGCCCCAGATACAAGACTTCATACGGGAGGAAGTACTGTGCACGCACATTGGCGTCGTCAGTTGGTGCCGATGCTGCAACGAGCCGCCTGAAGTCCGGCACGATTTTGAATGCCTCGGCGAAGGCGGCGTCGGCTGTGTCAAGTGAGCCGATGCGATGCTCGGCGATCCCTCGAGAGATCAGCAACTTCGTAAAAGGAACTATCCACGGCCCAGGTTTCAGGCTCTTGTTTGGTCGGACTAGGGACGCCAGACGGCGGGCTTCAGTGGATGCCTCCGTGTATCTTCCCTCCCGAAGCAGTTCATCAAGCAGTTGGCCTTCAACCGCGATGTCGAACTGGGCGTGGATCCGTGTAACGGGAACGAGGATTGCGGAGGCCGCGAAAATGCTCCAGGCAGTTCGACGGAAGATCGTCACAAGACGAATGGCTGTTTCCACAAAACATCTCCCTGAACGGCGGTATCGAACGATCGCCCACACTCCCACATAATTTATCGGCGGTGAACTCTTCCCGCCAGACTCAGCGGATACCGCGAGGCTATTGTGTCTGGAGTATGAGCGAACCCGTGACGGGAGTGATCAAAAATCATCCGTCTGCTTCGGCTCCGCAGGAACTTCGGGTGTTGCAGGTTCGGATGGTGGAGTGTCTTTGCCATCCAGGGGGTCCGGGGGAGCCGGCGGGATGTCCATCGGCGCGGATTCAGTGTCCGGTTTCGCAGCGGCCGGCGGTGGAGATGCCGGGCGGGGCTTCTGGCCGCCCGGGCCAGTGCCGGGCTTGGGCCGGTCCCTGTCGTTGACGATGACCAGGCCATCCCAGCGCCCGACGGTGTATTTCTCAATCTGCCCGACACGTCGGGAGCGGCTGCCATCCACGTCGATGTAATACAGCTCCCTCGTGAACACTCCGTTCCCATCGACGTCGAAGTACGGGTCATACTCATCGGTCTTGTTGTTGGCATCCGTGTCATACCAGGTTTCGGTCGCCAGCCTCGCCGTCCTGTCGCTCTCTCGGCTTGCAGGCTCGCCGTAGAGCGGCAGGAACCTGCCCTCGTGAACATCGCCCCCAAAGCGGCCTGCCGTCCGCAGGGCAGTCTTCCCCACGTCGAGATACATGTACTGGGCCGGAATCCGAAAAAAACCGAGCAAGGGGCACATCGACCAGGTGATCATCATCGTTCCGATAAAGACGGCGCCGGCAAAACCGCCCGCGATGAACCCGCCGGCGGTATCGATTGCTTGAAAAGTCGCAATCTCAGAGGAGGTCAGCCGCGGATGCACGGCGAGCCAGATCACCAGCAGCGGCCCCCACATGACCGTCATGAAGGCGAGGAACACAGCCCATGCCTGCCAGGAGGTCGATTCCGGCAGAAAAAATGAAAGATTCTCTTGAAAAAACCAGGCCAGGATCGAGGCGAGGGGTTCGTATGTCAGCAGTGCGAAGATGAGGCAGGCGAATACCTCGAGCCCTGCCACGCTCGTCGCGTAGATCCCCTTTGCGCTGCCGAGCCAGCAGACGTAGAGCAGACCGATGAGAACCACGAGGTCGAAAAGAATCGCGGGCATGGGTGCTTGGTCTCTTCCGATCAGGTGGTCACGCGGATGATCTCGTTGACGCTGGTGATTCCCTTCAGCACCTTCATCAGGCCGTCGGTTTGGAGCGAGCGGGTGCCGCTCTTGCGGACCGCGACCTTGAGATCGTTGATGTTGGGATTGGCGGTGATCAACTTGCGAACGTCGTCGTTCATCACCAACAGTTCATGAAGCCCGAGGCGGCCCTTGTAGCCGCTGCCACCGCAGGCATCGCAGCCCTTTTCCCGGTAGATCTGCTTGATGGCCCCGGGCTTGACGCCGAGTCGCTTGAGGAGATCGGGCGGCGGCGGATATGCCTCCTTGCATTTTTCGCAGAGTTTGCGGGCGAGCCTTTGTCCGAGCACGGCAGTGACAGCCGTTTGGATGAGCGTCGGATCGAGTCCCAGATCGAGCATGCGGGTGATGGTCGCGACCGTGTCGTTGGCGTGGAGCGTGGAAAAGACGAAATGGCCGGTGAGAGCAGCCTGGCATGCGATCTCAGCCGTCTCCTTGTCGCGAATCTCACCCACCAGAAGCACGTCTGGGTCCTGCCGCAGAACGCTCCGGAGAATGCTTGCGAACGTCACGCCTGCCTGGCTGTTCACGGCAATCTGCGTGATTCCGTCGAGTCGATACTCGACAGGGTCTTCGATCGTGGTGATGTTGTGCTGGTCGGCGTCGATTTCACTGAGGGATGCGTAGACCGTGGTGGTTTTTCCCGATCCAGTGGGGCCGGTGACGAGAAACATCCCGTAGGGCTTGTGGATGACTTCTCGCAGTTGTTCAAGGATCTGCGTCCGCAGGCCGATGTTGCTGAGACCGGCAGTCATCACCCCACTCGATGAATTGAGGAGTCGCAGCACCATCTTTTCGCCGTAGCTCGTTGGGGTCGAGGCGGAGCGGATGTCGTACTTCGAGGTCTCAAAGACCGCTGAGAACGTGCCGTCCTGCGGTCTTCGGCGTTCGGAAATATCCATGTCGGAGACGACCTTGAGGGCAGAGATCACCCCCCGGCCGTCGTGCATCGAGAGCAGCGAAGCGTTTTTCAAGACACCATCGACGCGGTAGCGGATGAAGTACTGCTTTTCGTGGGGTTCAAAATGAATGTCGGTGGCACCTGCCTTCATGGCGGCCACAAGCATATTTTGGAGGTTCGTCACGTTTTCAGAGAGCGACTCGTCGTCGGACGTCGCGGCAAGTGCCGGAGATCCGTCCTTCTTCAAAAGCACGAACTGCGGTGACTCGGTCTTGACGTCCGGTTTCTTTTTCGCGTGCAGTCGTTGCAACGATTCAGCGACGCCTTTCAGACGGTCGGCCCATGTCTTGGGCGGTGTCTTGGCTGTGTCTGCGGCGGCCGAGACTGCGGCAGCCCGCTTTTTGAGCGCCTTCCGTTCACGAAAAGCCTGCATCAGATTGGCAAACCCGTCTTTGGTCAGCAGTCGCTTGGCCGGAGGAACTCGCTTATCGCGTTGTTTCGTGAAGGAGAAAAGCAGTGCCGGAAGACAGAATGCCACGACAGGTATCGCCACCAGTCCGATCTGAACCGTGCCAATGAGGAGGGCGGCAAGCGTCGCGCCGATCCCCAGGAACCACCACTCCATTTGGGGAATGGCCAGTTCCTGATTTTGCCGGTCCATCCACAGGGCCGCGGCGACAGCGGTTGCCATCGTCAGCATGAAGCCCAGCCAAGTGAGCAGACCGAGCAGCGGAAAGCCTGAAAACGACGGCAGGCTGAGTTCAGCGAAAAGAGTGGCCCCAAGAACGGGCGTCGGCATGGATGAAACCACTCAATTTGGGTCGGAAGTCCGCGAAAGAGCCGACGGGGGTCAGAAACAATCCAAACGGCAAAAATCGCCAAACGGCAAAAAATGGTTCTACATAAGGGAAAACACTCTGGCAACAGACCGATTCCGCTTCGTAGGAGCGCTGGCGGGAGCGGCCAAATGCGGCCCTTGCGCGTTTCTAACTGGACTCAGGCCCACCACCGGGCGATCCTACTATCGACCAAGGCGGTGCACGGGTAGGGCCCGGGGATTCGGGACCGCTCGTGCGTCGTTTTTCTGTCACCGCCAGAACGATGCGACTCGGGATCATCCTGATCGGACTCAATGGTTCGATTCCCTTTTTTTCGAACTGTTGTACGGCTGTTGAGGAGGCCCAACGTGAGACCCCCCATCTTGAGGATTCGCTTCGCGTCGAGAGGCTTCACGCTCGTTGAGCTGCTCGTGGTGATCGCCGTCATCGGCATCCTCGTGGGGATGCTCTTGCCGGCCGTGCAGGTGGTGCGCGAGACGGCTCGGCGGTCGAGTTGCCAGAACAACATGAAACAGATCGCCACGGCGATCATCCACTACGATGCCACGCAGACGAAATTGCCCGGCTGGCGAAACATAATCGATGACTACAGTCGTGGCATGGTCGCTGCGGGAACCCCCTCGGCTGGATGCGTGTCGTGGACGGTGCCGATTCTGAGCGAACTGGGCAGCAACGAGATTTTCAACTGGTACCAGACGTATACCGGCACGGCCACCCAACAGAACGCCGAGGAAGTCGGAGCCAAGCGGATTCCGATTTACCTCTGCCCGACGTCGAGCGCCGACATGGCTGTGACGGGGGGGCTGTCGTACGGCGCGAACGCGGGGACCGGCGGCGAGGAGATGGGCGGCAGCGGGACCTTCGAACAATACCGCGGCGACGGCGTGTTTCTGGACGCCGTCGGGAATGTCAATCTGAACGGGTCGGCACCCTACTTTGACAACGCCCGCAAACTCTACAGCCCGGCGCGGTCGTCGCTCTCGCACGTGACCAGTGGCGATGGTGAGGCCGTGACGCTGATGCTCGCCGAGCGGGCCGGGCCGGTGACGGCTTTGGGAAGCGTTTCGTGGGCGGCCAATCCGCTCGCCGTATCGACTACCGGCAGTTCGTTTGCGGTGTCGCGGCATATCTTCGGCCATCCGCCCTTCACGACACAGATTCCGCAGACTTCGAGCGTGTACCGGGTGATCAACGTTCCGAGCGACAAGGTGCCCATCGGTGGCGATGACTTCGGCATGCGCTACCCCTCGTCGCGGCACCGCGGGGGCGGCGTCAACACCGTTTTCTGCGACGGCCACACGCGATTTCTGAGCGAAAAGATCGACTCGTGGGTCTACTGCCAGATGCTGACGTCGAACTCCAAGATCCTCGACAAGAACGTCGCCAGCGACGGGCACACCGAGAGCCGCGCATACCGCTGGCAGCGGTATGGCTCTGCCGGCAACCTCAAGGAATACATCTTCGACGACAAGGATCTGGACAAGTAGCCGATGTGGGGCGACCTTCTCGGTCGCCAACGGGTTTCCACCCTTGGCAAGCGGGGCGCTTGCCCCACATGTTCGCTATGTCGCCGCAAGTCTTTGCGGCACCTGCCGCAGACCGCTGGCAGAAACGGCCCCGCGATCGCCCGATTCGTGATACTCGGCGTCCTGATTCACATCCCAGACGTCATACAACTGCTCGCCAGCGAGAATATTTCGCGCGGTGAGCATGGCCGTCATCATCGCGTGGTCTTGGTTGTTGTATTTGTGCATCCCGTTGCGGCCGACCAGGTGTAGGTTTGGGTAGTCGCGGTCGAGCACCCGGCGGATTGTGGCAACATGGGTCGCATAGTCGTCGTCGTAGACGGGGTAGGCCTTCGGTTGGCGGACGACGTACCCGTCGAGCACGTCCCCCTCCTTCGCGAGGCCGAGTTGCACGAGCTCGCGGCCCGCGAGGGCGACGAGGTCGGCGTCGGACATGCTCCACAGACCGTCCCCCTCGAAGCAGAAATATTCGAGGCCGTAGCAGGCGAGGGCCGGATCGGGCACGAGCTCAGGCGACCAGCTACGGAAGTTTTGCACCCGGCCCACCTTCACGCCCGGCTCGTGGATATAGATCCAGTTGTCGTCGAACGAAAGCGACGGGCGGACGATCAGGGCCACGGTGAGGAAGTCGCGATACTTGAGTGCCGTGGCGGCGGCGAGCACGTCGGCCGGCGGGGCGGGGGAGAGCCCGCGGACCAGTTCACGAAGCGGAGCCGACGAGATCACGTGCTCGGCCTCGATGGCGTCCGGGCGACCGGTGGAATCGGTGAAGTCGACCCGCCAGCCGCGATCAGCGGGAAGTTTTTGAAGGCCCGTCACCCGGCAGCCCATCCGCACGTCGCCCCCCTGCTCGCGGGTCTTCCGCGCGGCGGCGTCCCACATCATGCCGGGGCCGAGTCGCGGGTAGCGAAACGAGCCGATCAGCGTCTTGATCTGCTTCGATCGGTCCTTCTGCTCGCGCGGCGGGAAGAGGGCGTTCCAGATCGCCGTCGACAGCGACAGGCCCTTGATCCGCTGGGCGGCCCAGTCGGCCGAGATCTCCTTGCAGCTCATGCCCCAGACCTTTTCGGTGTAGGTCTTGAAGAAGATGCCGAACAGGCGCCGGCCAAACTGGTTGCTTACCCAGTCTTCGAAGGAGCGGGGATTGACCACAGGAAAGAGCCGGGCATAGCCGTAGCTCGCGACGCAGCGGGCGGCCTCGATGATCCCGAGGTTGTTCAGGGCCTCCGCCGCCTTGAGCGGATAGGAATAAAACTTGCCGCCGTAGAGGATTCGGGAACTGCGGGGCCGGACGAGCATGTCATCGGCGAGGAGTTCGCTCCAGAGATCCTCGACCTCCTTCGATTTCGAGAAGAAGCGGTGGCCGCCGATGTCGAAGCGAAAACCCTTGCCGCCGGCGGCGGGCGACCGATATTCGACCGTGCGGGAGATGCCGCCGACGAGGTTTGGGTCGGCCTCGAGCACCGTGACAGGAACACCCGCCCGTGAAAGGACGTAGGCGGACGTGAGGCCTGCCGGGCCGGCGCCGATGATCGCCACGGAAGGGGCCGAACCGGCGCTGCCAGCGGACGAGGCAGACGCGGCCGCGGATCGCTGCGGGGCGGTTGTGACGCGGGATTGCTCCATCGCACCGAGTATACCAACGGGAGTCCATCCGAGCCCCGCGCGCCGGACCGGCTCACAAAATTCAAACAACCGGCTGCGGGACCGCGGTGGTCGCCTTCAGCGCCGGCAGGCGGATCGTGATCGCCGTGCCCTTGCCGGGGGCGCTCTCGACGCGGATTCGGCCCTTGTGGGCCTCCACGATCTCGCGGCAGGCCGTGAGGCCGAGGCCGCTGCCTCCCTTGCCCGTTTCGTCGGGGCCCGCCTTCGTGGAGAAGTGCGGCTCGAACATCCGCCGCATCACGTCGGGCGTCATGCCGCAGCCCGTGTCGCGCACCATGAGATCGACGGCGCCGAGGAGGGCGTCGTGGGCGAGGCGAATGATGAGGCGGCCGCCTTGGGGCATCGCTTGGCGACCGTTGACGAGCAGGTTCAGGAGCACCTGCTGGAGCTGACCGGGATTCGCCGACACCTTCGGCACCGGGGCGAACTCGCGCTCCACCTGCACGCGATACTTCGTCATCTCGCGTTCGAGGAGCACGAGCACGTCTTCGACGAGGAGTTCGAGGTTCACCGGCTCCATCCGGGCCGAGCCCCCGCGGGCCATGCCGAGCACGCTGGCCGTGATCTTCGCCGCCCGGGTGCCGGCTGACAGAATCCGCTCGAGGGCCTTGTCGCGGGTGGGCTGGTCGCGATGCCGGAGGCCGAGCTTTGCGTAGTTGAGAATCGTCGTCAGGGCGTTGTTGAATTCGTGGGTCGTGGTGCCGAGAAGTTCGCCGAGCGTGGCGGCTTTCTGGGCCTCGAGGAGCTGGCGCCGCAGCGACGCAACTTCAGCGCTGTGTCTGAGCCGCGCGACCTCGAGCTGGTGCCGAAGCACCGACGCCTCGTCACGGCGCGGCAGCGGCTCAGGCACGCTCTCCAGCATCGGCTCACCTCGGAAAACCATGTGGCGCAGACACTTGCACCCATCTCGGAGTATCGGCCGGGCCAGTGGCATGTGTATAAAGAGGGGGGTGACGCACCTTTTCGACGCCTTGACCGTTTCATTTCAGCAGCGGCCGGTGTGGATGGCGAAGCTGGAGCGGACCGTGCCGGTGGCGGAAACTCGGTGGAGGGCCTTCATGAGGCGAATTCTGAAAACCATGCCGACTGGGGCAAGAACGACGGCGGGCATGCGGGCGAGAGCCGCGTTCACCCTCGTGGAACTGCTCGTCGTGATCGCGATCATCGGCACGCTCGTCGGGCTGCTCCTGCCCGCGGTGCAGAATGCCCGTGAGGCGGCCCGGCGCACGAGCTGCAAGTCGAACCTCAAGCAGATCGGGATCGCGTTTCAGATGTTTCTCGACAAGAAGACGCGGGGGCGGTTTCCCGTGGCGGCCGTGCAGCCGAGCTTCGAAGTGCTCAATTACCCGTTGAGTCGGCCCTTGCGGCAGAGCATCGTCTCGGCCCTGGGCGACTTTACGGAGGGAAGTCGGGAGGTTTTTCGCTGCCCTTCCGACACGGTCTACTTTTTGAAGTCGGGCACGTCGGCTGATGCGATCAAGACGGCCCACACGGCGATCATGTCGGGGACGGACTCTGCGGCGAAGCAGGCGGTGTCCGACTACCAGTCCGTGGCGTACGAGGGCACGAGCTACGAATACCCAGCCCGCCGACTTATCAACGAGGACGCCACGCCTCCGGTGGGCAAGACTCGGGAAGAAGCGTTGAGTTCCCGGCGGTTGGGCGGCAACCTGGCCACCTCGAAACTCTGGGTGCTCTACGAGTTTGCCCCCTTTCATATGAGCGGGGTCGCAGCCTTTCTCGCTCCCGACATCTCCGACACGAATGAATACGACAATTGGACCCCTCCCGAGGGCGCCCGCAACTTTCTTTACTTCGACGGCCACGTCGAAAATCTCTGACCCCTGGCAGCGAGGCGACTCATGAGCACGGCATCGATGCGGTCGGCACGGTTCCCACCTGACGCCACCGACGACTCGTCGAAACCCGTCGGCAAGTGGCTGGCCGTGATCGGGCTCATCGCCCTCGTAGCATTCCTGATCGCCTGGCTTGGCGGCTGGATCCGGTTCACGACCGATCCTCGCGTCGTCGAAATCCGGAAACTTCAGGACGAGGCCCGGCAAAAGTTCGCGGTTGCCGGCGGTCCTTCGACGCTTGCCGAGGCCACCGACGCGGTGACGATGATGGCGACGATCCGGCAGAAGGTCGAAGCTCTGCCGCCAAACCTGCGGCCGCAGGCCGAACGCAGCGGCAGCAGCGTATTTCGCTCGGCGATGCGGCAGCGGATCGATGCGTATTTCACACTTCCGCCGGCGCAGCGTCAGGCGGAACTCGACCGCCAGATCAAGCAGGAAGAGATGATGCGGAAGGCGTTCGAGACGGCGGGCAAAGTGGCCGGATTCTTCGGCGGCGGCCCGCCCGGAGGAGGGCAGGCAACCGGGCCGGGCGCGCAGGGCGGCCAGGGAAGTGGCCAGGGCGGTGGCGGCCCGCCGGGCGGCGGCCCTCCGCAGAACGCGTCGCAGGACAGCTCCAATAAGTGGCGGAAGGGAATCATCGACTCCACGACCCCCGAGCAGCGGGCCCGGTATGTCGAATATCGCCGGGCGATGGACCAGCGCCGCAAGGAGCTGGGCATGCCGTCGGGCGGGCCGAGGTAGGTGGCCGGCGATGAGCGACACGCTGGGGCTCTTCGCCGAGGCACGCCAGGTGGCGATCGACCTCGGCTATGTCATCCGCGAAGAGCCGCTTGGCGATCTGCCCGGCGGTGCCTGCCAGGTGGGGCAGGAGCGTCGCATTCTTCTCAACCTCGAGCAGCCCGTGCCGGCCCAGCTCGACGTGCTCGTAGGGGCGCTCGCGGCCGACCCGCGGAGCCCATTGCAGCCGATGAGCCGCCTGCTGGCCGCGCGGCTCGGGTCCGCCACGGAGCGACTTTTCCCGTGAAGTTCCCCCGGGCAGCAACGATCGTGGCGAAAGCCCGATGCCATCGTTTTGCGTTCGTCGCAAGGAGGTCTATACCTTATCCCTATGCGTCTCACGTCAGAAGCTGCCGAGATCAACATGATTCCGGCAGATCTCCTCGCCGATTTCGAGGCTGCAGCGCGGCGGCCGCTGCGGCAGCGGATGCGATACGCGTTCATCCATACCCACAAGCCCGTGATGGATGACGCCCCGTTCCGGGCCTTCGACACGACCGCTGACTATCGGCAGTGGTGTGAGCAGAACCTTCCTGACTGGCTTGGATATGGCAGCGTTCGACTATCGGCAGGCTGAGGAGATTCGCGACGCATTCGCCCGGCATGGCTGCCGATATCTTTTTATCGGCAAGTCAGGCGCCATCCTGCTCGGCTTCCCCGACACCACTCAAGATGCCGACTTGTTCGTGGAAAAGTCTGAGCGGAACGGTGAGTCACTCGTAGTGGCACTGCGCGAGATCGGCTTTGCCATCGACGACGATCAGGCGCTCCAGATTCGAAGCGGTAAGGATTTCGTGCAACTGAAGAACGGCCCATTCGACCTTGACCTCGTCTTTGCGCCCGATGGCATCGAGCACTTCGAAGAGGCGTGGCGTCGCCGAGTGGTTATCGAGGGGTTTCCGGTATGCCACATCGACGACATCATCGCCAGCAAGGTTGCGACCAATCGGCAAAAAGATCGTGAAAGTCTCCCTCGGCTCGAATCGTTCCGCCTCTATCTGCGTCGCAAGCAGCGAGATTGATTCCCACGAGGCACGGGGCGAAGTGCCGGGCGGTGCCTTAGCCGTAGAGGCCGTGCGTGGCGATGAATCGCTCCACAGCCCGCGGAGTGCGATAGCGGATGCTTCGGCCAGCCTTGACGAGCGCCCGGAGGTCGCTCGAGCGGATGGCAAGCGCCGGCACGCGCACGCGGTTGGCTGTGAGCTGCTGCGCACGTTCTCGGCCGAGCAGCGTGGCGAGCCGCGACTCCTGCACTGCGGAGCTGATGTCGTCGAGCCCATCGCGTTCCACGGCGATCACGCCGGCAAGGTCGAGAATCCGCGCGGGTTCGCGCCAGTCGGGCAGGCTGGCCAGGGCGTCGGGGCCGAGCATCAGAAACAGCTCGTCTGTGCCATGCGTCGCCCGCAGCGCCGCGAGCGTGTCAACCGTGTAGCTCACGCCGCCGCGGTCGAGTTCCACGGTCGAGACCTCGAATGCCGGGTTGCCTCCCACGGCAAGCGCGAGCATCTCGGCCCGATGCTGCCCCGCCACCGGCTGCCGGCTTTGCTTGAACGGCTGGATCGCGGTCGGCACGAAGATCACGCGGTCGAGCCGGGCCTGCTCCCGGCAGCACTCGGCCACCACGAGGTGCCCCTGGTGCACGGGGTCGAAACTGCCGCCAAAGATCCCGATCCGCACCGTGCCTCCTCGTGCGTGTGTGCCAGATGCTCTAATCGCTCCGATGCAGCAGTCTACGGGCCAACGCGAGCTTTTCGATAGCCAGCCTGCCTGGGTGGAAGACGACGCGCGCGAGGGCATCGTGGCGACGGTCGTGCTTCCCGACGGCGTCGACAAGCCACTCGACTACCTCGTGCCCGAGGCGCTTGCGGCCGCCGTCGAGCCGGGCCGCCGGGTGCGGGTGCCGCTCGGCCGGGGCAACCGCGAGCGGCTCGCCTACTGTGTGGCCGTGCGGGCCGGGGAACTGCCGCAGCAGCCGCTCAAGAGCGTGGCCGGCGTCGAAGACGAGGCCCCGCTCCTCTCGCCCCGCATGCTCGAACTCACAAAGTGGATGAGCGACAAGTGGCTCGCCCGGTGGGGCGAGGTGCTCGAGGCCGTGCTGCCAGCCGGCGTGCGGGCGATTCGCAAGCGACGGGCCGTGCCGCTCTTCGTGGCAACCGGGGCTGCGCCTGCCCGCACGCCCACGCCCGCGCAGGCCAAGGTGCTCGCCGCCGCCGCCGTGCCCGCCACGGCAGAAGCGCTCGCCGCGCAGTCGGGCGCCAGCCGGGCCGTGATCACGCGGCTCGTGAAGACGGGCCTCTTGGCCGTGGCGGGCGTCGCCGATGATCGTGCGCCCGGCGACGGGGGCCGGCCGCGGATCGTGCACGACCGGCCCGACGCGCTCGCGCCGGCGCAGACGCGGGCGCTCGAGGCGATCCGGGCGCCGATGCGAGCCGGGCGGCACGAGACGATCGTGCTCTTCGGCGTGACGGGCAGCGGCAAGACGGAGGTGTATCTGCAGGCTGTCGAGGAGACGGTCGCCGCCGGCAAGCAGGCCATCGTGCTGGTGCCCGAGATCAGCCTCACGCCGCAGACCTGCGACCGCTTTCGGGCCCGCTTCGGCCGCGTGGCCGTGCTGCACAGCCACCTCACACCCGCCGAGCGACATGCCCAGTGGCGCGAGATCGCCAAAGGCCGGGTGGGCGTGGTCGTGGGGGCGCGGAGCGCGATCTTCGCGCCCACGCCCCGGCTCGGGCTCGTGGTCATCGACGAAGAGCACGAAAGCTCGTTTAAGCAGGCCACGGCGCCGCGGTATCACGCCCGCGACGTGGCCGAGTGGATCGCGCGGGCAGAGGGCGTGCCGCTCGTGCTCGGCTCGGCCACGCCGTCGCTCGAGACGTTCGCCCGCTGCCTCGCCGGCGAATGGACGATGTGCCGGCTGCCTGACCGCGTGGGCGGGTCGCAGCTGCCGTCTGTGATCACGGTGGACCTTCGCGACCCGTCGAGCCGCTCCAGGGGCAGCGTGACCCCACGGCTCACCGCCGGCATGAAGTGGGCGCTCGATGCCGGCGGGCAGGTGATGCTGCTTTTGAACCGACGCGGCTTCGCCACGCACGTGCAGTGTCGCTCGTGCGGCCACACGGTGCGCTGCCCGCAGTGCGACCTCGCCCTTACGGTGCACCGCCCCGGCAATCGCGGCATCTGCCACGGCTGCGGCCTCGTGACCCGGCTCGCCCACGATTGCGAAGCCTGCAACGCCCCGCACCCCGCCCAGCGCGGCACGGGCACGCAGCGGCTCGAAGAGGAGATCCGCGGGCTCTTTCCCGGGGCCCGCGTGGCTCGCATGGACACCGACACGATGCGCACCCGCGGCAGCCACGAGCGCACCCTCGATGCCTTCCGCGCCCACGAGATCGACATCCTCGTGGGCACGCAGATGATCGCCAAGGGTCTCGACTTTCCCAGCGTGATGCTCGTGGGCGTGGTGAACGCCGACGCCGCGCTTCATCTGGCTGACTTCCGTGCCGCCGAGCGCACCTGCCAGCTCGTCACGCAGGTGGCCGGCCGCAGCGGCCGCGGCCAGCTCGGCGGCCGCGTCGTCGTGCAGACGAGCACCCCCGACCATCCGGCGATCATCGCCGCGGGCCGGCACGACTACGAGGCCTTCGTGCGCAGCGAGCTACCCTTGCGCGAGGCCTTGCTCTATCCCCCCTTCGGCCACATCGTGCGCATCGTCGTGCGCAGCATCGACGAACAGGCCGCCGCGAACTGGGCCGAGCATATCGCCGCGCGGCTGCGAAACGAGGCGGCGTCTTCAGCCGACGCGACGGATCCGCCAGCGCTCCGCGTCCTCGGCCCGGCCCCCGCGCCGATCGCCCGGCTCCGCGACCGCTTTCGCTACCACGTGCAGGCAATGGGGCGCGACGAGGCGGAGCTCCGCGATCTCGTCCGCCGCGCCACCGCCACGCTCCAGACGCCCGACAAGGTGGCCTGGATCGTGGACGTGGATCCCGTCGAGATGCTGTAACACGGGCTTCGGTTTGGCACGTCAACTCGCCCAAGCCGGCTCGGGATTACCCCGTACCGTCTCGCCGGACGTTCGCTGCGCCCATCCTGGGCTTCACTCACTCGGATGTGCCTGCGCTCCGGCTTCCTGCCTGCGCTGGTCACATACGCCGTCTCAACGGTAGGGGTAACCCCTCGCCTCCCCGTTTCAGTTGAGGAGGCTTCGGGCTCCCCGTGTCCCGCTCGCCGGCGTATTTGACCAGCGGAGCCATGGATGGCGCAGCGCAGGCAAATCCGAGTGAGCCGTAGCCTGGAGGGCGAAGGCGAACGTCCGGCGACGGGATATGGGGAGCGCGAAGCCGGCGGGCATGCGTTGGGCGGGTATGGGAGGGGCGGGTACGATACGGGAATGATGGCTTATCGGTCGTTCACGGACATCGTCGGCGAGTCGAGCCTGGAGCGGAAATGCCGCTTCCTGTTCGGGCTCTGCCTGTTGCTGCTGATCACCGGCAGCTTCTGGTGGTATGGCTTTCGCACCGAGGAGCTCGTCTACACGACGACGCGAAACACGGGGCGGAACTTCGTCGATGCCACCATGCTCCAGTCGCACTGGGAGAAGCTCGAGCCAGATCGGAAGTTCACCGGTCTGATCGAGCAGCTCGGGGCCGTGCTGCGGCCGCAGCAGTATCGCTCGTGGGTGCTCGATCCGGCGGTATCGCCCGAGGAGCGGGCGCGGCGGAATTACAGCCGGCTCGACATCGCCGTGCTCGACTATTTCGCCAATCGGCCCGTCGATGCCGCGCCACCGCTGGCAGGGACCGCGAGCACCGCGGCCGATTCAGGCGAATACCGCGAGTTTCGTACGGCCGACAACAAGGAATACCACTACTATCAGCCGATTCGCTGGAAGAGCAGCTGCAAGGTCTGCCACGAATACCGCGGCATCATCGGCGACGCACCGGCCCAGGCTCAGGCTCAGCCTCAAGCCCCGGCCGACGGGGGCGGCCATGTCCGCCACGCCGAGAACGACCTGATGGCGGTCGTGAAGGTCGTGATGCCCGACTCCATCACCCGGCGGGCCATCAACTGGAACCGGGCGATCCTGCTCGCGACGGCGATCATGACGGTGTTCCTGGCCATGCTCGTGGCCTATGCGATCGTGCGCTACGTGATCGTAAAGCCGCTCGGGCATCTGCGCGACGTGGCCGACGAGGTGCGGAAGGGCAATGTGCAGGCCCGGGCCGAGCTGCACACGGCGGACGAATTCGAGGAGCTGGGCGTGGCGTTCAACCGCATGCTTCGCGGGCTCGTCGATTCGCAGGAGGAGCTGCGCAAGGTCAACGAGAGCCTCGACGACAAGGTCGACGAACTCGCCCAGGCGAACCTCCATCTCTACGAGATGAACCGCCTCAAGAGCGACTTTCTCGCCACGATGAGCCACGAGCTGCGGACGCCGCTCAACAGCATCATCGGTTTTTCCGACGTGCTCGGTTCGATCCAGTCGCTCGACGACAAGCAGCGCCGCTACGTAGCCAACATCCGCTCGTCGGGCAGGATGCTGCTCGAGATGATCAACGACATCCTCGATCTGGCGAAGATCGAGGCGGGCAAGATGGAGGTGCGGGCGAGCGCCTTTCGGATGGAATCGATCGTGTCGGCCCAGTGCGACATGGCACGGCCGCTGGCCGAAAAGAAAAACATCGATCTCGAGTTCGACGTGGAGCCGGGGCTCGAGGCGGTCGACCAGGATCCGGCGAAGGTGCAGCAGATCCTCGCCAACTTGCTCTCCAACGCCGTGAAATTCACCCCGGAGGGAGGCCGGGTGGACGTGCGGGCCCGGCTCGAGGCCGCCGCCGACGGGCCGCCTTCGGCGTTGCTGCTCGAAGTGGCCGACACGGGCGTGGGCATCGCGCCCGAGGAGCAGCAGACGATCTTCGAGAAATTCCGGCAGAGCCGCGTGTTTCAGTCGGGCGACGATGCGATGACGCGGGAGTTTTCGGGCACGGGGCTCGGGCTCTCGATCGTGCGGGAGCTCTGCCGGCTGCTCGGCGGCGACATCGTGGTGGAGAGCCAGCTCGGCCGCGGCAGCCAGTTCACGGTGCGGCTGCCGCTCGTCTATCCTGGCCTCGAGCGTGAGCCGGAGGTGGCGGCGCTCGTCGACGCCACGCAGCCGGCGGCCTGACATCCCGACAGGGCACGAGGAGAGAGCATGGCGAAGGACCGGAAGCCGATCGAGGTCGTGCTCTTCACCGACGGCGCGTGCAGCGGGAACCCCGGCCCCGGCGGCTGGGCCTACATTCTCAGGCATCCGGAGACGGGCCGCGAGGCGGAGGCCTCCGGCTCCGAAGCCGACACCACGAACAACCGCATGGAGCTCACGGCGGCCGTGCAGGGCCTCTCGCAGCTCAAGCGGCGCACCTGCGTGGAGCTCGTGACCGACAGCGTCTACGTGGGCACGGGCCTCTCCGAGTGGCTGCCCAAGTGGAAGGCCCAGGGCTGGAAGCGCAAGGAAAAGGGAAAGTTCGTGCCGGTGAAAAACGAAGACCTGTGGCGGGAACTCGACCGCCTCGCCGCGCTGCACGACGTCGTGTTCACGCACGTCGCCGGCCACGCGGGCCATCCCGAGAACGAACGCTGCGACGAACTCGCCGTCGCGGCCTACCAGCCGTATCTCCAGCGCAACAAGACTCGCCCGACGTAATAAAGCACAGGCTTCAGCCTGCCATGCCTCGTTCACGTCAACGCGCCCAATCCGGCGTCGGAGCCGGCGGTACGCTGCTCCATCGCCGAGGGCGATCGCTAGTCCCTTCTCAACTTTGATGGTGCGCCCTGAGTAAGCCGCGTATCTGCCCATCGGCTCTTCCGCATCGCACCGACCGTCTCCGCCGCCTCCCCCTTTCCGGTTGAGGAGGCTTTGGGCTCCCCATGTGCCGCTCGCCGGCGTATTTGACCAGCGGAGCCATGGATGGCGCAGCGCAGGCAAATCCGAGTGAGCCGGAGCCTGGAGGGCGGAGGCGAACGTCCGGCGAGCGGGATATGGGGAGCCCGAAGCCGGATTGGGCGATTTGGTGCGAGACAGCGGCTTGCGCGCACCCGCTACACTGCCGGCATGGACCTGCAGCCACCCAGCCTGACCACGCTGCTCGAGCGGCTGCCGGGGGTGGGGACGGCGCGGGCGCAGCGGCTGCGGGCGCTCGAGCTCGTGACCGTGCGCGACGCGCTCGTGCACTTTCCGCGCGATTACAAGGATTTCAGCGGCGCGCACGCGTTCGCCGAGCTCGTTGAGGGTGAGCATGCGTCGGTGGCAGGGACCGTCGCCGATGTGCGGCAGCGGACAACGGCGCACGGCCGCTCAATGCTCACCGTGCTCGTCGACGGGCAGGGGGGCAGCGTGCGCGGCGTGTGGTTCAACATGCCCTTCATGGCCAAGAAGTTCGCCGTCGGAGCGACGGTCGTCTTCGCCGGTGTGCCGAAGCGGGCCGGGGCGACGTGGGAGATGTCGCATCCGGAGGTGCGGCTCTGTGCGGCCGGCGAAGACCCGGTGCGCGGCGAATATCTGGCGGTGTATCGGGGCGCGGAAGGGGTGCGGCAGTCGGACGTGCGGCTGGCCGTGCAGGCGGCGCTCGCCCACGCCGGCGAGATGCTCGAGGAGGCGTTTCCCGAGGAGTGGCTGGCCGCGAAAGGTCTGATGCCAATCCGCGAGGCGATGCACGAGATTCATGTGCCGGCCAGCCTGGAGAAGAAGGACGCGGCCACGCGGCGGCTCGTCTACCAGGAGCTGTTCATGCTGCAGCTCGCCCTGCGGCTGCATCGGGCCCAGCAGGAAGACCGCAAGGCGGCGGCTGCGATGGTGGTCGATGCCCGGCTCGACGGGCGGATCCGGGCCCGGCTGCCCTTCACGCTCACGCCCGATCAGGATGCCGTGATCGCCGAGATCTCGGCCGACCTCGCGAAAGCGGAGCCGATGAACCGACTGCTTCAGGGCGACGTGGGGAGTGGCAAGACGGTGGTCGCGCTCTACGCGATGCTCGCGGCCGTCGGCTGCGGCCACCAGGCCGCGCTGATGGCGCCGACGGAGCTCTTGGCCCGGCAGCATTTTGCGACTCTGGAAAAGTTGCTGGAAGGCAAACGCGTGCAACTCGAGCTCCTCGTCGGCGGCCAGACGCAGGCCCAGCGGCGGAAGGCGCTCGAACGGATCGCGGCGGGGGAGTCACAGATCGTGATCGGCACGCAGGCGCTCGTGAGCGGCGCCGTGCCGTTCAAAAGCCTCGGCCTCGTGGTGATCGACGAGCAGCAGCGGTTCGGCGTGATCCAGCGGGCCACGCTCCAGGAGGGGCAGGCCGAGCCGCACGTGCTCGTGATGACAGCCACGCCGATTCCGCGCACGGTGGCCCACGCCCTCCATGGCGACCTCGACTACTCCGTGATCGAGCATGGGCCGGCCGGGCGTCAGCCCGTGCGCACGTATCGCGTGGTGCCCGATCAGGAAGCGTCGTGGTGGGAGCATGTGCGCAAGAAGCTCCGCGAGGGGCGGCAAGGGTATGTGGTGGTGCCTGCCATCGAGGATTCCAAGCGGGGGCTCGCCACGATCGCCTCGGCCTTCGAGGAGCTCGCAAACGGGCCGCTGGAGGCCTTTCGGCTGTCGCTCGTGCACGGCCGGCTGAAGACGGCCGAGAAGCAGGCGATCATGGACGATTTTCGGGACGGCAAGCTCGACGTGCTCGTGTGCACGAGCGTGATCGAGGTGGGGATCGACGTGCCAAACGCCACCGTGATGGCGATCCTCGATGCCGAGAGCTTCGGGCTGTCGCAGTTGCACCAACTGCGGGGCCGCGTGGCCCGCGGAGCCGTCGCGGGCATCTGCGGCGCGGTCACGCCGTCGGGTGCCGAGCCGCTGCCGCGGGTCGATGCGTTCGTGGCCTCGACAGACGGGTTCGAACTCGCCAGGAAGGACTTCGAGCTCCGCGGCGCGGGCAATCTCGTTGGCACACGGCAGAGCGGCGCCGACGGCCTCCTCGTGGCCGATCTCATCGAGGATGAGAGCGTGATGACGGAGGCCCGGGCCGACGCCCACGAGCTCTTCGCCCGCGATCCGGCGCTCGCCGATCCCGCCCATGCCCGCCTCAAAAAGGTGATCCTCGGCCGCTGGGGCAAGACGCTCGGGCTGGGAGGCGTCGGCTGACACGCCCCCTGCCCTCACACATGAATGGCTGGCACGGTGGCATATTTGCGGCTAAAATGCCAACTATGTTTACGCGGCGCTGCCCTCTTCCGAAACGGTCGTGCTTCCTCTTCGGCCCGCGGGGCACAGGGAAATCGACGTGGATTCGCGGCAGTATCGAGGCCAGCGCCAGCTACGACCTGCTCGATTCAGCCGAGGCGATTCGCCTCGCGGCCGACCCCGGCATCGTGGCCCGCGAGACGGCGAGGGTCCGGCCCGGCGGATGGGTCGTGATCGACGAGATTCAGAAGGTGCCCGCCCTTCTCGACGAAGTGCACCGCCTCATCGAGTCTCGACGCCTGCGGTTTCTGATGTCCGGATCGAGCGCCCGAAAACTCCGTCGCGGAGGCAGCAATCTGCTCGCCGGCCGCGCCGATGTGAGGCACATGTATCCGCTCGTGTCGGCCGAAATGGGCGAGGCTTTGGACATCGACCGCCTGATCGACTGTGGCTCGCTGCCGCTGGCGGTGACCAGCCCGGATCCGAAAGCGTTTCTCAAAAGCTACGCACTCACGTACCTCCAGGAAGAAATCCGCGCCGAGGCCCTGACCCGTAATCTCGGCGGGTTCGCCCGATTCCTGGAGATCGCCGCTCGCCAGAATGGCCAGGTCACGAATGTCGCCAGTATCGCCCGCGATGCCGGCGTGACGAGGCAATCCGTGCAGAATTGGTTCGAGATTCTGGTCGACACGCTGCTCGGCTCGTGGCTCCCGGCCTGGAAGCTCAAGCGTGCCACGAAGCAGGTGTCCCACCCCAAGTTCTATCTGTTTGACGGTGGCGTGGCCCGCGCCCTATCGGGACGGTTGCCCTATCCGCCCTTGCCGGAGGAACGCGGCTTCCTCATGGAGACGTTCATTCGCAACGAACTCGCGGCGTATCTTGACTACAGCGGCTTGGACTATCCGCTCACTTTTTGGCGGACCCCGGATGGGGTGGAAGTGGATTTTCTCTGCGAAACAGCCAGGGGCTTCACGGCCATCGAGGTCAAGGCAGCCACTTCCTGGAAGCCGCAGTATGGGCGGGGAATCGCGCGTCTCGTCGATGAACTGCGGCCGCGGAAAGTACGCTCTTTCGGCGTGTATCTCGGTGCCCGCGAGGCGGAGTATCCGCCCTGTCGGGTCCTGCCGGCCGCCGAGTTTCTACGACTGCTCTGGGCGGGCAAAGTGTTCGGCTAACTCCTTGGGGCCGTGCGCTCTATTCTTGTGAAGAGCCAATCCGATTTCGCACTGGAACAGACCATGAGACGCATTCGAAGCAGCCTTATGCCACTCTTGCTTGCGATCGTCTGGCCAGTGGCGTCAGGCGGGCAGGAGGCGACCGTCTCGGAGCAGGAATCGGTGGCTCGCGACCGCGCGCTCTACGCCGGCACGTGGAAGATCGTGGCCATCGAATCGGATGGTGAGGTCAAGCCAGGCGACGCCCGTCGCGTGATCGTGGTCAATCATGCCGACGGCACGTGGGCGATGACTGTCGATGGGCTCGAGACGAACCGCGGCGAGAGCCGGATCGACCCGCTCGCCAGCCCGCGGGAGATCGACATTGAAATCACCGCCGGCGACGGCAAGGGGAAGGTGCTCCAGGGGATCTACGAGGTCACGGAGACCCGCCGGCGGCTCTGCTTCCGAGGCGAACAGGGCTGGCGTCCGCACGAGTTCCGCACCCAGCCGGGCGACGGTGCGGTGCTCGTGACGTTCGAGAAGGTGCCAGCCGACGCTACCGCGCCGTGAGGGCCTCGGCCGATCGCCACGCGGTGCCGTCGCGTTCCACGCGGTGGTAGAGCGTGTCGCGCTCGACGGGTTCGCGGCCCGCCTCGCGGATCAGCCGCTGGATGTACTCCACGGAGAGTACCTCGGGAGTGGTCGCCCCGGCATCGTGGTAGATCAGCTCGTGCCGCACCGTGCCGTCGATGTCGTCGGCACCGTAGGCGAGCGCCGTCTGGGCCGTGCCGATGCCGAGCATGATCCAGTAGGCCTTCATGTGGTCGAAGTTGTCGAGCACGAGCCGTGCGACCGCCATCGTCCGCAGATCCATGGCGGGCGTGGGCTTGGCGATGTGGGAGAGCCGGGTGTTTTCCGGGTGGAAGGCGAGCGGGATGAACGTCTGAAAGCCGCCTGTCTCGTCCTGCAGTTCACGCAGCCGCAGGAGATGGTCGGTGCGGTGGAAGGCGTTCTCGATGTGGCCGTAGAGCATCGTAGCGTTGCTTCGCAGGCCGAGTTCGTGGGCGGTGCGATGGACCGCGAACCACTCCTTCGTGTCGGCCTTGTGCTCGCAGATTTTGTCACGGACCTCCGGATGGAAGATCTCGGCGCCGCCGCCGGGCAGGCTGCCCAAGCCGGCGTCTTTCATCTCCACGAGGATGTCGCGGATGCTCCGCTTCGTGAGGTGGCAAAACCAGTTGATCTCGACCGGCGTCCAAGCCTTCAAGTGAAGCGCCGGGTAGGCGTCGTGCAGCAGGCGGACGACGCTCAGATACCAGTCGTAGTCCTTCTGGTGGTGAAGCCCGCCCACGATGTGCATCTCGGTCGAGCCCGACTCCACGGCCTCGCGGCCGCGGGCCAGGATCTGCTCGTCGCTCATCACGTAGCCGCGCTTGTCGCGCAGGTCGGCCCGGAAGGCACAGAACGTGC
>Ga0214921_10000543_pt1 | contig 70153 bp, 81 predicted proteins | sample LL1505_MetaG_FD_177992 | JGI IMG/M metagenome (GOLD analysis project Ga0214921, IMG submission 177992) | Freshwater microbial communities from Lake Lanier, Atlanta, Georgia, United States - LL-1505 | ecosystem: Environmental > Aquatic > Freshwater > Lake | place: USA: Georgia | collected... | reverse complement strand
GAATAGATTATAATAGTATTAACCAAATAACGCTGACAATGGCTCAACCATTTTCAGGGACAGCGTACCTGTCTTAAGGAGATAAAAAGATGGCAAGAAAGTATATGGTAGGAATAGATCTCAATAAAAATGAGCTATTAAATGCAAGAATTCAAAATTTATCAACGGCACCAGCTTCACCAGTCGTTGGACAGATTTACTTTGACACAGTTTTAGGATATTTACGATCATGGAATGGTAGCGCATGGATTAACACCAGCACAGGTGCACAAGGTGCTACTGGTACAACAGGATCTCAAGGAACAACAGGTACAACTGGTTCACAAGGAACAACAGGCGCACAAGGAACTACTGGAACACAAGGCGCTATTGGTTCACAGGGCACAACAGGTACACAAGGAGCTATTGGTTCACAGGGTACAACTGGTACGCAGGGTACAACTGGTGCACAAGGTAATACTGGTGCACAGGGTACTGCAGGTTATATTGGTGCAGACGGTGCTCAAGGAGCTACTGGTGCACAGGGACAAACTGGTTCACAGGGAACAACAGGTACTCAGGGCACAACTGGTGCACAGGGTACAACAGGTTCACAAGGAACCACTGGTACACAGGGACAAGTTGGATCACAGGGAATTACTGGTTCACAAGGTACAACTGGTACTCAAGGAAACACTGGAGCTCAAGGATCTACTGGTGCTCAAGGTGAAGTCGGAGCACAAGGTGTTCAAGGACATTCTGACAGATACAAGACAACTTCTACAACTTCACGTACAATTGAAGTAGCAAATAACGTAAGTTTTGTATTAAATGATCCAGATCTTTCATATTCAGTAGGTCAAGACGTAGTAGTTGCTTACGATGTAAATAATAACATGTCTGCAACTGTAGTAAGCTATAATTCAGGATCAAATACTCTGACTGTAAATGTTAATGATGTTAGAGGCTCAGGAGTATTTGCTGTTTGGTCAATTAACCTAGATGGAGCAACTGGTGTACAGGGTACGACTGGTGCTCAGGGAACTACTGGAACCACTGGTAATACTGGTTCACAAGGCACAACTGGTGCACAAGGTACGACTGGCGCACAAGGATCAACTGGTGCTCAAGGAGAAGTTGGTTCACAAGGCGCTATTGGTTCTACTGGTAGCCAGGGAACAACTGGTACACAAGGTGCACAAGGAAACACTGGTACAACTGGAACACAAGGAACTACTGGAACACAAGGAACTACTGGAACACAAGGTATACAGGGTATTCAAGGAAATACTGGCAATACAGGCTCACAGGGAACTACTGGTGCCCAGGGAGAAGTTGGTTCACAGGGTAATACTGGTTCACAGGGTACTACTGGTACACAGGGCACAACTGGAACACAAGGTGCGACTGGTGCACAAGGTACGACTGGTACACAAGGAATTACTGGTTCTCAAGGTGCTACAGGTGCATTTGGTGGAGAAACATTTAATTATGACTTCTTAATTAGCACTTCAAACACAGATCCAGGTGCAGGTAATTTTAAATTTAACAATGGAACAATTGCTTCGGCAACTGCACTTTACATTGATAATATCGATGGAAATGCAACTAACATTACTTCATTCTTACAAACTATTGATGACTCAACATCAGGCATTAAGGGAACTATTAAGATATCAGGCGCAGACGAGCCTAATGCTAACTATGCGTTCTTCCAGATTATTGGTAATCATAATGAAAATTCTGGTGCATATTTCACAGTTCCAATTGCATACGTTTCTGGTTCTTTATCACTTGGGAACACCGATCCAGCATATTTAACATTTGCAAGAGTTGGTGATAAAGGTGATACTGGAACTCAAGGTACACAAGGAACAACTGGTAGCCAAGGCACAACTGGTGCTCAAGGAACTACAGGAGCCCAAGGCACAACTGGTACACAGGGAACAACAGGAACAACTGGTGCACAAGGAACAACTGGTGCTCAGGGAGAAATTGGTTCACAGGGTACTACTGGTACACAGGGAACAACAGGAACAACTGGTGCACAAGGAACAACTGGTGCTCAAGGTTCTACAGGTGCACAAGGTACAACTGGAAGCCAAGGAGAAATTGGTTCTACAGGATCACAGGGTACAACAGGAACTACTGGAGCACAGGGTGCAACAGGAACTACTGGCACACAAGGTACAACAGGATCTCAGGGAACAACTGGTAATACAGGTTCACAGGGAACAACTGGTGCTCAAGGAACTACAGGTTCTCAGGGTATTCAAGGTACTAATGCAGGAATCCTAAGTGTTGGTTCAGGTCTGTCATTAAATGGCGGAACAGGTGAGCTAACAGTTGATACTACAACAATTGCTACTAAGGCTTATGTAGATGCAACTGCAAGCGGATTAGATGTTAAAGCATCAGTTCGTGTAGCAACTACAGCACCATTAACATTAGCTTCAGAACTTGAAAATGGAGACATTCTTGATGGAGTAACTCTTGCTACTGGTGACCGTGTTCTTGTTAAGAATCAATCAACTGGTTCTGAAAACGGTATTTATGTTGTCAAGGCTTCTGGAGCACCAGATCGTGCAGAAGATGCAAATCTAAGTGCAGAAGTTACAGCAGGAATGTTTACATTTGTATCAGAAGGTACAGTAAATGGAAACACAGGCTGGGTTCTTACAACAGATGATGCAATAACACTAGGGACAACAGCATTAACGTTTACACAGTTCTCAGGAGCTGGAGCATTTACAGCAGGTTCTGGTCTTACACAATCTGGAACAACATTTAATGTTGGCGCTGGAACAGGCATTACTGTAAATGCTGATGATGTAGCAATTAATACAGCAGTTGTTGTACGAAAGTATGCAGCTACTATTACACCAACAAACCCATTTAGCGCAACGGAATTTGCAATTACACACGGTCTTGATACATTAGATATTCAAGTTGCTGTTTATGAAGTTGCAACAGGTGCTAAGGTTGAGACAGATATTACAAGAATAACTACATCTGCTGTAACAATCGGATTTGCTGTAGCTCCTGTTTCAGGAGAAACATACAGAGTAGTAGTACAGGCATAAAACATGGCCAAAAAGTTCTTAACTCCGATAGTATTGGTTAATATGGCTACACCGCCAGCTAATCCAATAACTGGGCAAATGTATTATAATACAGAAGAAAGAACTATTAAAGCATATAACGGAGAAGTTTGGTATGATGTGGCTGGCCCAAAAGCAATTTTGGGCCATACACACTACACAGACGGTGACATTAGAACCGTTGATTATGGAAATTACGCAGCAAATACTGACTATGTAGTTTCAATAAATGGTGGTGGAGCAACAACAGAATTTAATGATTCAATAGATGGGGGAACAGCATAAAATGGCAATTAGAATTCAATTAAGAAGAGACACATCAGGTAACTGGAGCTCAAATAATCCACTACTATATCCAGGTGAAATGGGAATAGAAACAGACACAGGCAAATTTAAAATTGGTCCTGCAGTAACAGCCCCAACAGTTGGAACAGCATGGAATAGCATTTCATCATATTCTAATATTACCCCAGCAGGATTGGCAAACTCCCTTGGAGATTATGTTCCAACAACAGATGTAGGAGTAAAAGGCGGGCTAGTAGAAATGGATGCAAGCGGAAATGCATTAATTCTAGGTCCAGGATTTATTGTAGAAGGAACAACAGATAATACAAATGAAACAACTGTAGTATTTACAGATCCTACAGCAGATAGAACAATTACATTCCCAGACGCTACTGGTACAGTAGTATTGGCAGATTCAACAAATACACTAACAAATAAGACTTTAACAAATCCAACAGTTTCTGGATTATATTTATCTGATTCAAGCATTGTTTTTGAAGGTGCAGTAGCAGATTCATATGAGACAACATTAACTGTAGGAGAGCCTACAGCAGACCGTACAATTACAATTCCAGATATTACTGGAACACTTATTACAAATGCAGATACAGGCTCAGTTTCTGCAACAATGTTGGCAGCAAATTCTGTAACAAATGCTAAATTAGCAGATGATGCAGTAGACACAGCTGAAATTAAAGATTCTGCAGTTACAAATTCAAAACTTGCAGGATCAATTGCAAATAATAAACTTTCAAATTCAGCAATTACAATTAATGGAACATCAGTATCTTTAGGTGGATCCCGCACATTAGGATCAGATGATATTTCAGAAGGTTCAACAAATAAATATTTTACAGATGAAAGAGCACAGGATGCAGTAGGAAATATCCTTGGAACAGGTTTAGTTTATAATGATGCATCAAATACAATTACTGTAGACTCAACAAATATTCAGTTAAGAGTTGCAAATGTTTCAGATACAGAGATTGGATATTTGGATGGAGTTACATCTGGAATTCAGACTCAATTAAATGATAAATTACCATTATCAGGCGGAACTTTAACAGGATTTTTAACACTATCAGGATCACCAGAGAACTCAAATCATGCAGCAACTAAGGCATATGTAGATAATATTACAGCAGGATTAAACTTCCATGCCGCAGTACATGTTGCTACAACTGGAAATTTATCTGCAAACTATTCAAATGGAACAAGTGGATTTGGAGCAACTCTTACTGCTGATACAAACCGTGCTTGGACAACTTTAGATGGTCATAATTCATTTACAGTTGGAGATAGAATTCTTGTTAAGAATCAAACAGATGCAAAGCAAAATGGTATTTATACATTAACAACTGTAGGTTCAGTATCTGCTCCATGGGTATTAACTCGTGCAACAGATGCAGATAATACTCCATCTGGAGAAATTGCATACGGAGACTTTACATTTGTTCAAAATGGAGCAACCAATGGCGGGTACGGCTATATAATGAATACTATAGGTACAATAACAATAGGTACCTCAAATATTACTTATACTCAGTTTAACACAGGACAATCAATTATTGCTGGAACTGGTTTAACAGAGTCAACACCAGGAACATTAACAATTGACACAGCTACAACAGTAGATAAAACAACTGCTCAGACATTAACAAATAAGACAATTTCAGGCGCAGATAATACACTAACGGTACGTCTTGCAAATGATGTAAGTGGAACTTTGCCAGTAGCAAATGGTGGAACAGGAATTACATCTCTTGGAACAGGAGTTGCAACATTCCTTGGAACACCATCTTCTGCAAATCTTATAAGTGCAGTAACAGATGAAACTGGAACAGGCTCACTAGTATTTGCTACATCTCCTACTCTTGTAACCCCAGCTCTTGGAACTCCAACATCTGGTGTGCTTACAAATGCAACAGGTCTTCCTCTTACAACTGGTGTAACTGGAACTTTACCAATTGCAAATGGTGGAACAAATGCTACAACAGCATCAGATGCTAGAACATCACTTGGACTAGCAATTGGTACAGATGTTCAAGCATATAACTCAACTTTAACAGCGGTAGCTGCAGGAACATATACTGGTGATAATGATATTACTACATTAGGAACAGTTACTACAGGTACATGGTCTGCATCAGCAATTGCTCTTAATAAGGGAGGAACTGGAGCTACAACTCAAGCAGGTGCAGCAAATGCAGTTCTTCCATCACAAGCTTCAGCAAGTGGAAAGTATTTAACATCTAATGGAACTGATGTTTCATGGGCAACAGTAGATGCTCTTCCTTCACAGACTGGAAATTCAGGTAAGTACCTTACTACAAATGGAACATCAGCATCATGGGCAACCTTGGTAGTTCCAATTGTAACTGGAACAGCAACAATTACTGGAAATACTGCAACAACTATTGATACAACAGCTTTAGCAGACTTTACATCAATTGAATATATGGTTTCATTAAGACAGGGTTCAAAGATTAGAACATCTAAGGTTATTGTTCAAGATGATGGAACTTCTGTAGATATGACAGAGTTTGCAATTACAGAAACTGGCGGAACAATGACAGGTGTAGTTGTAGCCGCTTCAGTATCTTCAACAAATGCAATATTACAGGTAACTGTAACAGATGCTTCAACTACAAATGTAACGGTTAAATTCAGCAAAGTAGCACTTTAAGGGGTAACTAATGTCTAATAAAGACTTTAAGGTAAAGAATGGATTAGTTATTCCCGCCCTATCTACAGCGGGAATTGTAAAAACTGATTCATCTGGCGCTATAAGCTCTTCTGCGACCCTAGCAATTTCAGAGGGTGGAACAGGACAGACAACAGCTGGAAACGCCTTAAATGCCCTGCTACCGCTCCAAACAAGCAATACAAATAAGTACTTACAGACAAATGGTACAACCACACAATGGAATACAGTACTTGCTCCAGCATATCAGCCAGATGAACCATCTTCTCCAGTTACTGGACAAATCTGGGTAGATTCCGATTCTACAGATGTATCATTTGATACAAATATTATTCGCAGACAGGCATTTACTGCTACTGCAGCACAAACAGTATTTACTACTACCGTCTCATTTATAGATGGATATGAGCAGGTATTCTTTAATGGAATGTTATTACTTCGCACCACCGACTATACAACTTCTAATTCAAATACAATTACCCTAGCATCTGGGGCGGCGGTTAATGATATAATAGAAGTAGTAACAGTAACTAATTTAAACTCAGTAAATACATATACACAGGCAGAAATAACAAATTTAAATGCTAATCAAGATATAGCATTAATTATGGGGGCATACTAATGGCAAATACAGCAAAAGCGCTGGCTCGTACAGCAGCAGCAACATCATCTACAACACTGTATACAGTACCATCAAGCACAACTACTGTTATAACAGATATTGCAGTATGTAATTCTGCAGCATCAGCAGCAACATTTACAATTACACTTGATGGTGTAGATTTATTTAAAACAGTGTCAATTGCTGCTAATTCAACAGCAACTTTTAACTTGAAACAAGTTTTAACAACAACTAAGATTATTGCTGGATTTGCAAGTGCAGTCACTGTTTCATTTCATATTAGTGGATTGGAGATTTCATAATGAATTCAAGTATTTATCCAGTACCTTTTTCAGGTATTCAAGAAACAAAATTAACAACAACAGGTGATACGCTTTATGCTTCTGCTGCTAATACACCTGCTCGTTTAGGTATTGGTACTACTGGTCAGGTACTTACAGTATCTGGTGGTCTACCTGCTTGGGCAACACCAACAACGGTAACAACTCCAGTTTTAACTGTATCAAAATATGCAAACAATTTTACAACTACATCAACTACTTTTACAGATATGACAGGTTATTCAATAACTCGCACGCCAGTATCAGGAACAAATAAAATTGAAATAAAAGTGACTATCACGGTGACAGTCGGCACGGGTTGTCCTGTTTCTATTAAAGCCTTTGCTGGTGCTACAAGTCTTTTGGAAAATGCAACATATGTTCCTTACAATGGAGCACAACCATCAACAATCACAATGGTTTGGTACGTGGAAAATAATGCTGCATCATCAACAGCGTTTAAATTACAAATGAAAACTGATGGTACAAGTATTACTGTTTACGGTACAAATTCAGGTTATAACAGCGTATTTAGCACATTGGAGACTTACTAATGATTACACATAAAGATATTGTAAAAGCACTTAATGATTTAGGTGCTAAAGAATGGTCTTTGGCTGGAGATAATATTGAAGATATTGTTTGGTTGACAGATGATATTAAAACAGAAGCCGAAATTAAAGCAGTACTAGGGAGCAACTAATGGCAACCATCCAGTGGTATAATTAACCTATGGATACTTGTCAAGATTGTGGTTCTAAGTGCGGAGTTGTAAAATGGAATATACATATACACAAATCTTTGACCGTGATGGCAACTTGGCTTGCCTTCAACGTTCGGATGGTTGGTCAATTCCTATTGACCCAGCCAATTCAGACTACCAAAGATACCTTAAGCATTTAGAGGAGAATAATGGCTAAATTAATTAAAGTATGGGATGGAAATGCTTGGCAGACTGTTGGCACCGCCTCAACTGTTGGCGCACAAGGAACCACTGGAACTCAAGGGGCAACTGGTACACAAGGCTCTACGGGCCCACAGGGGACCACAGGGGCCCAAGGAACAACTGGTGCACAAGGAACTACTGGCACTCAAGGCACAACTGGCGCACAAGGTACAACTGGAACAACTGGTACACAAGGCGCAACTGGCACTCAAGGCACAACTGGCGCACAAGGAACAACTGGCGCACAAGGTACAACTGGTGCCACAGGCCCAGAAGCTATTACAAATTCTTCAATTAATTCAAATATTACATTAGTTTCTGGAACAAGATATTTAGTAGATACAACAGCAGCAAGATCATTAACTCTACCTGCTTCACCTGCAGATGGAGCAGAAATTCAAATATTTGATGCAAAAAATACGGCGGCAACAAATAATATTACAATTTTAAGAAATGCAAATTTAATTAATGGAATAGCAGATAATGCTATAATAGATGTTAATGGCGGAGTAGTTTATTTTGTATATACAGGTTCAACATATGGATGGAGAATGTTTTAATGCCAATTAATTTATCAAGTTTTCAACCACCTTCAGCTGCAACAATTGCAGCAGCGGTAGCAGCACCAACTGCAGCAGGAATTGCAGCAATAACACCTTCTTATACTCTTCGACATACAATTACTTCATCAACTAACAACTTTGCAACTAATGCTGGTCAAGTATTTGTTTATGCTGTTGTTATGGGTGGCGGCGGTGGTAGTAGCAACTCTAATGGTTTGGCTGGCACTAGCGGACTTGTTCAGTTTGGTATGACTCCTGTAAGGGCTGTTGTTCAAATTGGCGGTTCTGCTACCCCTAGTATTTTTGGAAATATTCAATCAGGTGGTGGTGTTTTTGGACAAGGAAACTCAATAACTAGTAATACAGGTAATACTTTTCAGCCTACAGCAGGTAATTTTTCAAAGAGTTCAGATGGCAATAATCCCGCCCAAAGTGGTATAGCGGCTGGCGGTGGGCAAGGAAATGGCGCTCCTGGAAACTCTGTATATGGTTTTAATGGAGGTTCAGCAGGAAACAATGCCTCAGGAGCCTCTGGCGGCCGTGGTGGCGGTGCTGGTATGTTAGGCAATGGCGGCAATGGTGGACCAGGAAATCAAAATAACCCTGGCACAGCAACAGGTGGTGCAGGTGGTGCAGGTGGTGGTGGCGGTGGTGCAGGCGGTTCCAATAATAATGGTTGCGGATCTGCTTTTGGCGTAACAGGTGCAGGTGGTGCTGGTTGCGTTTTAGTATATTACTAAAATGTATGCTGTTATTAAAAATTCAATTGTTGTTTGGTATTTTGTAGGTACACTAGAAGATGCTAAAAAAGAATATCCTGATTGTGAGTTTATTCCAATGACAAAAGAAATTGGAATTATTACAGTTGGCGATAAATGGAACGGAAAACAATTTATAAAAGGAGATACAAATGGCTAATTGGTTTACGATTAATGATGAATCAGTTATTGGTAATGTAATTATTGCAGATGATTTTGAAACTGCTCAATCATTTCTAGGTGGTAATCCAATATCATCTGATGTAGCGGTTTCACCTGGTCAAATTTGGAATGCAGAAACACAGACTGCAAAATCTGCACGCCCTGAAAAACCTTATAAGTCTTGGGTATGGGATGAAGAAGTAGAATTGTGGCGTGCACCTGTTGGAAAACGCAAACCACAAGATGGCAAAAATTATGAGTGGCAAGAAGAAACACAAATCTGGTTAGAAATTTAAATAAAGAAAATACAATTTAAGGGGTATTAAAAATCGCAATTATTAAATTTACAGATATTGATAATCCAGAAGGTGTGCTAAATAAGCCTAGTCCAGCATCAAACTTTATTCCAAAGTGGTATAAAGATGCACAAGCATATCTTAATCCTAGCGGTAAACAAAAACTAAACGATAATGGTCTTCCAAATACATCAGTAAAAAAATGTCTACCAGTATTTGATATGATGACTGCGGGATATATTATGGAAACTCCATATGATATTTATGTAACTCAAACCCCAACAGGACCATATTTTAGATGGGGATCAATGGAAGCCATAGCTTTTCAGTCAATGGAGCAAACTCAAAATCATCCATATTTTAGAGATATAAACTATGCAGTAAGAATTCTTCATCCATGGAGCATTAAAACTCCAAAAGGCTGGTCAATTATGGTTATGGAGCCCCAGCACCATGAGCCTGGACCAATTATTTGTTCTAGTGGTATTGTAGATACTGATAAATATCCATTACCGTTTAATTTATTCTTAAAATTAAGAGACCCAAATTTTGAGGGAGTAATAGAAGCAGGAACCCCTTTAGTACAGATCATTCCATTCAAAAGACAAGACTGGAAGTCAGAACTAGGAACAGAAAAAGATAAACAAGATATGCTAGTATATGCTCGCAAATTTACTACAAGATTTTTTGATAGATACAAAAAAATGTCTTGGACCAAAAAAACGTATAGATAGGAATAAAAATGGCAGAATATAAATATAATTGTAACCAGTGTGGTAAACAGTATTCTGAATACCGCACAGCCACTGACCCACAATGGTTTACAAATTGTGATATATGTGGAACAGAATATACAGAAATAACTGAATAATAGCATTATATAGTATATTTTGATATAATGATACTTTAGGAGGTATTAAAATGGCTGAAACAAATTATGCGTTTATTAAGGACGGCAATGTAACAAATGTTGCAGTATTTGATGAACCAACAGAAGAGCTATTAAATCAATTTAAGACGGAATTTGATTTAGATCACATTATACTTGCAACACAAAAAACAGCAATTGGTGGAACTTGGGACGGAACAAGATTTATTCTTCCTAAGCCGTTTGCTTCTTGGATTTTAAATGAAGCGGGAGATTGGGAAGCACCTATTGCTATGCCAGTCACAGAAGGCAAATTCTATCTATGGAATGAAGAAACAGTTTCATGGGACGAGTTTGATATTCCAGCACCAACAGAATAAAATAAATTAGAAAAGGTGAATTTAATTGGCAGATAAAGATTTTAAAGTAAAAGCAGGTCTTGATCTTGGAACCCCCCTTCCTTTAACAGAGGGCGGAACAGGACAAACGTCTGCTAGTAATGCTTTAAATGCAATATTACCAGTTCAAACATCTCAAGCAAATAAATTTTTACAAACAGACGGAACATCAACATCTTGGGCGGCAGCAGCAGTTGCAAATAATCCTACATTTACAGGATCTTCAATTGTTATACCATCTGGAACAACCGCCGAAAGACCAGCATCTCCAGTAACTGGAGCAATTAGATTAAATACAACATCTGGAACATTAGAGTTTTATACAGGCACAGCATGGGGATCAATTGCTACATTTCCTCAACCACCAACATCGCTTGTTGCAACAAATGTTGGAACATCTCGTGCATATAATAATGGATCAGCATCTGTAGCATTTACTACAGCAGCAGCAGATGGTGGATCAACAATTACAGGCTATACAATTACATCAAATCCAGGTTCATTTACTGCAACAGGTGCAACATCTCCAATAGTTGTAACAGGATTACAGTCAGCTACTTCATATACATTTACTGGTACAGCAACAAATTCAATTGGAGTAAGTACAGTATCTTCAGCTTCATCTAGTATTACCGCTACTACTGTCCCACAAACACCAACACCTGGAACAGCAACTGCAACGAATACAACTACCGCAAGTTTGACATTTACGGCTGGTGCCACTGGTGGCTCAACAATAACAAACTATAAGTATTCAACTGACGGAACAAACTATACAGCACTTTCACCAGCTCAAACTACTAGCCCACTTTCAATTGCTGAACTTACACCTGGAGCCTCTTATACTTTTTACATAAAAGCTGTAAATGCTAATGGAGATTCTGCAGCATCTGTTGCATATAGCTCACTAACAATGCCTTTCCCAGTAACACCAAGCATAGAATATATAGTTCTAGCAGGCGGAGGCGGCGGAGCACCAGTTTATAACGGCGGTGGAGGTGGCGGTGGAGGAGGTGCTGGCGGAATGCTAGTTGGTGCTTCTCAGGCAGTTTCTCCTGGACGTTATGATATTGTTGTTGGAACTGGAGGAACAGCTGGAACCAAGGATGGATATACAGGCACGGGTGCTGCTGCAAATTCTGGAGGATCAGGAAACTCATCTTCATTCGGTAATCTTTTGTCAGCTACTGGCGGAGGCGGTGGCGGTGGAGATAGATATGCAGGCGCAGATAACTACGGAAGTATTTATTGGGCAGGTGGACACGGTGCAAACGGTGGATCTGGCGGTGGTAGTGCATCTCCTCAGTTTTATGGAGGAGGAGATTTTGGAACAGGAATTGCAGGCCAAGGAACAAGTGGTTCTTATGGAACAAATAATTACGGCGGTGGCGCAGGTGGCGGCGCCACAAACGCTGCTTCACAAGGTGATGGAGGAAATGGTAAAGCAGGATTTGATGGAGTAGTTCGTGCAGGAGGCGGCGGCGGCGGTAAAAGTAATAATCCAGGAGGCAACGGAGGCTCTGGTGGTGGTGGTGCAGGAGCAGGATCACAATCTAGTAATGCAACATCAGGATCTGCACAATTAGGCGGTGGAGGCGGTGGCCTTGGTAGTGGCAATAGCAGATCAGGTGGTGCTGGAGGTTCAGGTATAGTTAAAATAAGGTATGCGTCTAATTATGCTGCACCTAATGCAGTAACAGGTTCTCCATCAGTAACTAATACTGGAGGATATAGAACCTATACATGGACTGGAAGCGGGAGCGTAACATTCTAATGGCACACTTTGCACAATTAAACGAAAACAATATTGTAACTAATGTTATTGTTGTACATAATGACGAACTACTAGTTGATGGTATTGAATCAGAGGCTAAAGGTATTGAATTTTGCCAATCATTATTGGGCGGTAACTGGATTCAAACATCTTACAACGGAACAATTAGAAGAAGATATGCAGGAGTGGGTTTTGCATATTTGCCTAACAAAGATATTTTTATTGAATCATGTCCAAATCGTGGATGGATTGTTGATGAAGAATTAGAGACTTGGGTTCCACCATTTGCAAAACCAGATAGCGGATCTTGGGTATGGAATAATGAAACGCTAAACTGGCAAGAGCTAGATGAGCAATTACCATAAAGAAAAATTCATAACAGTAGGTTTTCCAAGAAGTGGCAATACATATTTAAATTATTCTTTTAGGTCTTTATATTATCCAGAAAGCACCCCCTACAAAGTTTTTCATAGTGCTTCAACAATAGATAAATTTAATCATCTATTTATACCATTTAGAAACCCATTAGATAGTATAGCTTCCTGGAATAATTATCCATCAAATTGTGAAATAGAATTAGATATTAAATATTATATTAGATTTTACAATAAAGTGCTATTAAATTTAAATAAAGTGACTCTTATGGATTTTGACAGGTTTACACAAGATTTAGATTATATAAAAAATAAAGTTAAAGAGTCCATACATATTGAAAGCGTCTATAATGTTAGCAATGAAGAAATAAAAAGATATATGATAGAAGACAAAAAAAATAAAAATCTTCCTTTACCAGTTATTAATGATGTTTCTATGATTAAAGAGACATTGGTAAATACAGAAAGCTTTAAAGAGTGCCTAGCTATATATAATAATTTATTAAAGGCTAGCTCTTAAATAAACTAGACATTATTACATATAAAATGCTATGATAGTACTATTGTATGACCCTAGTTTAAGGATATAAAATGGCAGATATAATTTTTACAAATATGATGGGGATTGAAGAAATATTTCCTCCAGAGCCAGCTTTTAAAAACATACCAGATTGGTATAAAGATTTAGAGTCGTATATTGGCGGCGAAAAGAAGCCATCTGGAGATGGAAACACAACAGGAACAATTAAACGTTGTATGCCAGTATTTGATGTAATGAATGCAGGATATATCATTAAAACTCCAGCAGATGTATTTATATCACAAAGAGAAACATTTGACGACAATGGTGATTCGATGGGTAAGAGACCATGGTATGAGTGGGCAAATTTTGGATTGATTGCCTTTCATCCAGTAGATCAAGCACCAAATCATCCAAATAGAAATGGTCATCAAGAGTCATATCCTAAATGGATTAATCCATGGGCAATTAAAACACCACCAGGATACTCAGTTTTATTTGTACAGCCATTTCATAGACCTTCAGATTTTACTATTTTGCCAGGTGTCGTAGATACAGATACCTATTCTGCTCCCGTTAATTTTCCTTTTGTTTTAAATGATGTTAATTTTGAGGGCATAATTCCAGCAGGAACAGCTGTAGCTCAGGTTATTCCTTTTCAAAGAGAAGACTGGCAGATGTCTATTGGCAAAAATGAAGATGTGGCGGAATCAAATAAGGTCACAACAAAGCTTAGAACACGCTTCTTTGACTCATATAAGACCCAATATAGACAGACAAAGGAATATCGTTAATGATTATACAGATTATGGGACTTCCAGGAAGTGGTAAGACGACCCTTGCTACCGCCCTTAAAGAACGTATTAATGCTATTCATTTAAATGCAGACTATGTTCGTTCAACAATTAATTCAGATCTTGGATTTACAATTGAAGATAGAATTGAGCATGCACGTAGATTGGGTGAAATTGCACGTATGCTAGATGGGCAAGGGCATACAGTAATTGTAGATTTTATTTGCCCAACAAGCCTAACTCGTGCAGCATTTGGCAAACCAAACATTTTGATATTTATGGATACATTAGCAGAGGGACGCTTTGAAGATACAAATAAAATGTTTGAGCGTCCTACAGAATTTGATGCATCTTTTATTAGTCATAACTTAGATGCCGAAGGTAAAGCTTCATATATAATTAAAAAGTTTAATCTTCATGATTGGTCCGCTCCAACAACACTAATGCTTGGAAGATATCAGCCATGGCATGAAGGCCATCACGCATTATATAAAGAGGCGGGAAACAGAACAGAACAAGTTCTTCTTGGAGTACGTAATACATATAACACAAGTCCTAAAGACCCGTTAACATTTGATCAGGTAAAAGAGTATATTGCTAAGGATGACTTTATGGATGGTGCATTAGTACTAAGACTGCCTAATATTACAAATATTGTATATGGAAGAGACGTAGGATATAAGATTGAACAAGTAGATTTGGGGGCAGACATTCATGCTATTTCTGCCACGCAAAAACGCAAGGAAATTGGTATATGAGTAAATTAAGTTATGTTTTAAAAATTGCAAAAGACAGGTGGCTTCGTCCATATGATGATATCATTGTACGTTTTAATACTAAGGCAGAAAAAGACAGTCCTCTGGTCTGGAGAGTTTATATAAATGGTGTGGAGCTACTTGCAAGCGGATTTGAAATTCATGGATATATTCATGATCAAATTTCCTATGAAGGAGAAGTTAAAAAGTTTAATGTTGGATGCAAGGGGCGTGTACGTTGGGACGGAACAAAGGCTGTTATAATAACATCTAAAAAAGAGCCAGATACAGCATTTTAAAGCCTAATAATCCCATTATGCTATAATTATCCTATATCAATAAGGGGATAGTGAACCAAATTGGCAAACAAAGATTTTAAGGTTAAAAATAAGCTGCAGGTAGCAGGTATTACTTCTGCTGGCCCCCTTGTTTCCGACGCTTCTGGAAATGTAGATTCAACTTCTTCAATTGCTACACAATATGGCGGAACAGGAACAACAACCTCTCCTACATCAGGACAAATATTATATTCATCTGCTGGTACTACTTATGCCCCCGCAACATTAGCAGGGCTACCTGGAACATATTCGGTAGGTAATACTGCATCTCGTCCAGGTTCTCCTGCATTAGGTGATATATATTCAAACACCCAAACTGGCTATATTGAAGTTTATACTGCAGCTGGCTGGTCACAGCTAGGAGTTATTCCTCTCACAGCAACAATAGGAACTGCAACAGATGTTGGAACGTCTAGAGCATATAATAATGGATCAGCAATTGTTACATTTACACCGAATGCTGGTGGAGGATTAGCATCTACATATACAGTAGCTTCAACATCTGGAGGATATTCTGCATCAGGCTCATCTTCTCCAGTTACTGTAACGGGACTTCAGTCTGGAACATCTTATACATTTACAGTAACAGCAACAAACGGCTACGGTAACGCACTTGCATCAACAGCATCTAATTCAATAACCGCAACAACAGTCCCACAAACTCCTACAATTGGAACTCCAACAAATGTAACTGGTAGACCCTTTGGTGGTACAACTTCTGCTTCGGTTCCATTAACAGCAAATGGAACTGGTGGAAAATCAATTACTAGCTATACAGTAACCTCATCTCCTGGATCTTTAACAGGCACTGGTTCTAGCCCTGTAACAGTTACTGGATTAACATCTGGTACATTATATACTTTTACTGCAATTGCAACTAATGATAATGGAAATTCAACTGCAACTTCTGCTTCATCTTCATTAACGCCTTCAACAGTTCCACAAGCCCCAACAATTGGAACAGCAACAGATGGAGGAACAGGTACAACAATCATTGTGCCATTTACTGCCAATGCAACAGGAGGTCAAACAATAACTTCATTTACCGTAACCTCTTCTCCTGGAAATATTACTGCAACAGGTGCATCATCTCCACTTACAGTTTCAGGACTAACGGCGGGAACATTTTATACATTTACAGCAACAGCAACAAATGTTAACGGAACATCCGCTGCTTCATCTGCTTCTAACAGCGTAACTCCTGTAGTTCCAAAAACAACAACAGTTGATTACATAGTTCTTGCTGGTGGTGGATCTGGTGCAAATGCAAATGCTGGTGGTGGTGGAGGTGCTGGTGGATTAAAAACAGCAAATGCTTTTTCTATTACTGCTGGAACAACTTACAACATAGTAGTAGGTGCTGGTGCTAGCGCACAGACTTCTCCTGGTTCTGGTTCTTCTTTTAGTAATATAAATACAACTGGCGGTGGAGCGGGAAGTACTGCAGCTGGTTCAAATGGAGGCTCTGGAGGAGGTGCTGGAGGTAGCAATAATCCAGGTTTTGTAGCAGGAGGTTCTGGAGTAGCTGGAGAAGGTTCAAATGGCGGTGGAAGTGCAGATGCCAGTCGCGGTGCTGGCGGTGGAGGTGGAAAAAGTAATGCTGGAGGTACTGCAAATACAGGGACTGGCGGTAACGGTGGAGGAAGTTTTACTGGTTTTGACGGAGTAGCATATGCAGGTGGCGGCGGTGGCGGCGGCTGGCAGGGCTCAAGCGGTGGCTCAAGCGGAGGCGCAAACGCTGGTAATGGCGGAACGGGTAATTCACAGAGTGGTGATACGGGCATAACACAAGGTAGTGGAAACTCTGCCTCTGCAAACTCAGGATCAGGCGGAGGCGGAGCAGGTAGATCTTTCGCTGGAGGAAGCAGTGGTGAAGGAGGCAGCGGAGGTAGTGGTCGTGTAGTTTTACGCTATCCATCTAGTTTTGCAGTAGCAACATCAACTAATGGTTCTCCAACAGTAAATACTGGCGGCGGATATAGAACATATACATTTAATGGAAACGGGAGCATAACATTCTAATGGCACATTTCGCAGAACTTAATGATAATAATGTTGTTTTAAGAGTAACATCAGTTGCTAATGAGGTACTTTTTGATGAAAATAATATTGAACAAGAATCTCTTGGATTAAAACACCTTGAACATCTTGGAGGAATATGGGTACAAACCTCCTATAATAATAATTTTAGAAAAAACTATGCAAACATTGGGTATACTTATGACTCAGCAAGAGATGCTTTTATACCACCTATGCCTCCCACTACAATTCCAGATCCAGAAAATGAGGGCAGTACAAAAGAAGTTTCCTGGACCCTTAATGAAGATACATGTAATTGGGAAATAGCAGATTAATAAGCATTTACAATAATTGCTTTAAATAGTAGAATAGGTACTATGAATCTAGTACAAAAATCAATATCTAATGGGGGAAAATTAGTTCCTCTTATTATTCCCGCCGAAGAAACGGGCGGGACAGGATTAATGAATCCCTCTATCTTTATAGATGATGATGGAGATATCCTATGTATATTGAGACACATAAACTATACTTTATATCACTCTGAAAATGATCAAAGATTTCCTAGCGTATGGGGACCATTAGCATATTTACATCCAGAAGAAGATCAAAGACTAGTAACTGCCAACTACCTTTGCCTACTTGATAAAGATTTAAATATAATTAACTGGACATTGATTGATACTACTAAATTAGATGTTACCCCCATATGGACATTTGTCGGATTAGAAGATGCAAGACTTGTTAAATGGGATGGCAAATACTATGCAACAGGAGTTCGCAGAGATACAACAACTAACGGAGTTGGTCGTATGGAATTATCAGAATTAAAGATTGATAAAGAAAATTGGACGGCAGAAGAAATATCTCGTATTAGAATTCCAGCACCAATAGATGAAACATCTTATTGTGAAAAAAACTGGATGCCAATTTTAGATAAAGAATTTCAATATATTAAATGGACATCACCTACAGAGGTAGTTAAAGCTGATCCTAAAGAAGCCAAATGTGAGCAAGTGTCTCACGAAGAAGGCAATGCCATTAATTCTGATCAGCGTGGTGGATCCCAGGTTATTAGATGGAAAGATAAGTACATCGCTATTACACATGAAGTTGTTTTATATAAAAATTATATGAAGCAGAAAAATGCTACCTATCGACATAGATTGTGTGTATGGGATGACAAGTTTATTCTTCAGGGAATGTCCACAGAATGCTGGTCCTTTCTAGATGGGCAAATAGAATTTTGTGCTGGAGCCGCACAATTAGAGGACGACCTTCTCGTAACATTTGGCTATGTAGATAATGCAGCTTTTGTTCTAAGGGTACCAGGAGATGTAATAGATAATATGATTGCAGAGGCTATAAATGTTTGAGGTTATAAATGAATTAGTTGAAAAACTAAGCAAGGACCCTTTTGACCCAAAACTTTGTTTTAGCATTGCTACAGAGTATGAACTTGTAGGACAAACAGCTGCCGCTATTTCATTTTATTTAAGGGCGGCAGAATATGGTTACTATTCACATCCAGAGTATGTATATGCATCATTATTAAAGTCAGCAAATTGTTTTGAAAATCAAAAGAATAGACAGGCTACAGTAGAAAATCTTTTCTTAAAAGCCGCTGCATATCAACCAGGAAGACCAGAAGCATGGTTTTTACTTTCTCGTTATAGTGAACGAAATAAGAATTGGCAACAAGCATATACCTATGCAGAAGTAGGTCTTTATAAATTATCAGGAAATCATGCACCACTTCCAATAGGTGTTGATTATCCAGGAGATTTTTGTTTAACATTTCAAAAAGCTGTATGTGCTTGGTGGGTAGGAAGACAAGATGAAAGCCAAGAATTGTTTACTAAACTTTCTAAGATAGCAATGCCTAAAATGTATTCTTCATCAGTTAAAACAAATTTAGATTTTATGGGGATTGGTGAAGATATCATTGAGTCAGATTACGATAAATATCTCAATGATGGTTTTGCTAAAGTTCCTGGATGGGTTGTAAGAACACTTCCAGAATTTATGAAAACACTCAATGTTGATTGGAATAAAGAAGGAGGGGTAGCAGAAATTGGAGTTTATATGGGTCGTTTCTTCCTTCTTCTTAGAAATATGATTGATACCGAAGAAAACTCATACGCTATAGATATATTTGAAGATCAACATCTTAATAGTGACTCTAATGGTGGTCAGGGATCTACTGATATGTTTAAAGAAAATTTAAAAAAATATGACAATTTTAAAGGTAAGAAAGTTAATATAATTAAGGGTGATTCAACTTCAGGCAAAACTCAGTCAGAAATTTCCTCTTTAATAAAGCCAGGATCTATTAGATACTTTTCTATAGATGGTGGACACACAAAGACACATACTCTTAATGACCTAAAGTTGGCAGAAAAATATGTTAGCGATACAGGCATAGTAATTTTAGATGATATTACTCATCCCCACTGGCTTGGAGTAATGGATGGTCTAGTAGAATATCTACGAACATTCCCTACCCTGGTCCCATTTGCAATTGGCCACAATAAGCTGTTCCTATGCAAATATCCTTATCATGAAAAATATTTAAAAGTAGTTGAAGAAAGTGAGTTTGGAATTGAGCTTATTAATTTTATGGGGTACCAATTATGGGTCTCAGAAAAGGTTTATATTCAATAGGTTTACGCATAAATATGACTGTCATAACATTTAAGGTGGTATAATTTTAAAATGGGCTCAACATCAAAGGGTTTTAGTTTTCCCGCTTATTCAGATCCGCCAGATATTCCTGCGGACATTCAACTACTTGCACAAAATGTAGACACATATTTAACAGCAAACCCTGGACCTCAAGGAACTACTGGAACACAAGGTGTACAAGGCGTTCAGGGAACACGGGGTTTACAAGGTACAACTGGAACACAAGGTGCAGTAGGTTCTCAGGGAACTACTGGTTCTCAAGGAACAACTGGAGCACAAGGTACACAAGGTACGACTGGAACACAAGGTACACAAGGCGTTCAGGGTACAACTGGTTCACAAGGTACAACAGGTACACAAGGTACAACTGGTTCACAAGGTACAACAGGTACACAAGGCACAACGGGCGTACAAGGAATTGCTGGAACTGGAGTAAGTATTCTTGGAACGTATGCAAATTTAGGTGCATTACAAGCAGCGCATCCAACAGGAACACTTGGAGATGCTTATACAATTTCTGGGAACTTGTATGTTTGGACTGGAGCAGAATGGACAAATGTTGGCCCAATTCAAGGTTCACAAGGTACAGCTGGTTCACAAGGAACTACTGGTGCACAAGGAACTACTGGTACAACTGGTGCACAAGGTGCGACTGGAACACAGGGTACAACAGGCACACAGGGTACAAACGGAACAACTGGAGCACAAGGAACTACTGGTGCACAAGGAACTACTGGTACAACTGGTGCACAAGGTGCGACTGGAACACAGGGTACAACTGGCACAACTGGAACACAAGGTACGACTGGTGCACAAGGTACGACTGGCTCACAAGGCTCAACTGGAACACAGGGTACTACTGGAACTCAAGGCACAACGGGAACCCAAGGTACAATACAAACAAACTCAGCAGTAATTGGATTAATTGAAACAGCAAATGTAGTTGCAGCAGCAACATCAGCTACAATAAATATGGATGTTACCACCTCCAGTGTTTGGTATTATACAACAGGCTCAACAAGTGCATTTACTTTAAATGTTAGAGGAAGTTCAGGAACAACTCTTAATTCATTATTATCTACTGGACAATCAATTACAGTTGCATTTTTAAATACAACTGGAGCCTCAACAGCATCTTATCCATCAACATTTCAAATTGATGGGTCTACTCAAGGTAGTATAAAGTGGTTAAATGGAACTGCACCAACAGTTGGCAATGCCTCATCAATAGACTCTTATATTTATACAATACTTAAAACAGCATCTGCAACATATACTGTATTCGGATCACAAACTAAATACGCATAGGGGGCGGAAGATAAATGCCATTATTCCAATCGCTAGCTAGTTTATCTGCAAGAGGCTTAGTAAAGGTGGGAGCAAATAAACCATCTGCTCCATCAATTACTTCTGTTTCTAGAATAAATAACACATCAATAACTTTAAATTACACATTAGGTAATGCTAATGGGTCACCAATAACAACAATCTCTATAACATCATCACCATCACTATCTCTTACATATACTAATACAGATTTAGATGGATCTATTACAGTTGGTGGAACATTTGTAGCCAATCAGGCATATACATTTACAATGACTGCCACAAATGCATTTGGAACAAGCAATGAAAGCTCTTCATCAAGCTCAGTCACACCACTTGCTACAGCAACAGTAACTGGCGGAACACTATCTTCAGATTCCACATATTACTATAGGACATTTACAAGTAGCGGAAATTTTGCAGTTTCATCTGTTGCCCTAGATATTGAATATTTAGTTATAGCAGCTGGAGGTAGTGGTGGTTCAGGATTTGGTGGCGGAGGAGGCGCTGGAGGTGTAGCAACAGGATCACAGTCTTCAGTTCTTGGAACATTAGTGGTTACTGTTGGAACTGGAGCGCTTTCTTCTAATGATCAAGGTCAAAATGGCGGTTCATCTTCTCTAGGAAATAATGTTAGTACAACTGGCGGTGGTGGAGGAGGAAGTCCAACAACAACACCATCCGAAGCAGGAAAGTCTGGTGGATCAGGAGGTGGTGGAGGAGCTAGCGGCAATTCTGGTTACAGTAATGGTGGTTCTGGTACTTCACCTCAAGGTAAAAATGGAGGAAGAGGATATAGAGATTCATCAGCTCCAATTAATGGTGGTATTGGATCAGGAGGAGGCGGAGGATACTCCAACGCAGGTCAGGACGGCCCAGCGGGAGGATTACTTGGTTGGGGAGGAAATGGTATATCTTCATATTCTGCCTGGGCAACAGCAACCTCTACTGGCGTAGATGGATGGTATGCTGGTGGAGGATCAGGTTCTGGAGGATATGCTTCAGGAATAGCTTATAATGCCTCAGGAGGTTATGGGGGCGGAGGAAATACTACCTACAACGCTGGATTTTCTAATGGTGGAGCAAATGGAACAGGCTCTGGAGGAGCTGGTGTAGCATTTTATGGAAATCCTTCTGGTGCAGGCGGTAATGGTATAGTAATTGTTAGATATCTTAAATCTGCGGTAGGTGGATAATGTCATATAAGTCTATAGTTCTTTCTGATTACCCTATTGGATATTATCCCTTAGATGACATAACAACAGTTGATGTTGCAAACTATACAGCTCTTGAAAACTCATATGCAACATATCAAGCTATTTTAGATGACACCCTTATAACTTCTTACGCAAGTATTTATGGAGATACTGCATATGATAGCTCTGGATGTGAAAATGATGCATTATATGCGGGGGATCCAATAACAGAAATTACTCCAATAACAATTGGTAATTCAAGAGCAACAAAAATAGGTAATACAAACTCTATACAGTATTCTTTTTTAAATGATTATACAGCTTCTGCAACTATCAGCCAATTTGCAACAATATATTCTTCAGATAATGACTTTACATTGGAAGCTTGGATACATCCAGTATTTACTACAAATGGATTAACAAGCATTTTGGCAGATGCAAATGAGGCTATTGGCATATTCTATGATAATGAAAATATTGTTTTTAAAGTACAATCTGAATATGTAGAATATACTCTACCCCATACAGAAAAAGTTATTCATATTGTAGGCATATATAGCCCCACATTACTTTCTCTTTATATAGATGGAGTTCTAGTAAATACATCAAGTATTTCTAATTTTAAATTTAGCAACACCGCCCTAGGATTATCAAGCGGACCAACAACAGATGTAGGAGATTACTTCCTAATAAACAGCGTTGCTGTATATAGATATAGCCTATCTCAATCTCAAATTCAAAATCATTATAATAAAAATGTAGGGCTTGCCCCAATTCAAATTGTAGATCCAGACAATGGAGAATTATTTGAGTTGTATGACGAAAATATTTCAACACAGTTTATTTATTCATACCCTGGAAACAAATCATGGGATTATTTTATTACTGATGATTTATATTATAATGATGCAGAGCAATCCCTATCTATTAAAAAATCAACTGGTTCTAAAACAGTTGTGTTAACAGATTATATTTCTTTGCCGTATGCTGCCGTTTTAGATTCTTCAAAGATTGAGTGGGACGGAACAAGTGGAATAACAGTAGAAGTTTCAGTAGATGGTACAACATATCGAACATGTCAAAATGGACAAACAATTCCACAGTTTACTATTGCAAGTTTTAATGGCAATAAGCAAATCTATTTAAAGATAACTTTATCAACACCAGATAGCAACAAATATTTACCTAAGATATCTACTCTTCAAATTAAATTTTATAATAATCAAATTGCATACGCCTCAAATAGCTCCAGCTATATCTCTACATTGGAGGGGGTAGCAGGAGTCTCAGTATATGATATTACAATTGGAAACAATAAATATCCTATTCTTTCAAGAAATGCTAGAAATGGAATAAGGACTATCCAAGATTCTGGATTCTATATTAATACTACATCTTCAGTTAAAACATTAGAGTTTTTCTATACTCCATATGCATTGACAGATAGTGGGCTGGTATCAACAATATCTAGCGGATCATATTCTGCCTCAAATTATTCATGGAGAAATACTGGAACTATAAGCAAGACCAATATATCTGCTATTTACGTAAATGATATAAATAAGACAGCAGAGACAAATATTTCAAATGTTTTTAAATTAGGGCAGTTACACCATGTTGTAATTGTTTTTGCTAGCGCAGTTAGCGGACAATTAAAATTTGATTATTCTTTATATGGTTCAGTTCCTGGCTTATTTCAAAATTTAGCTATATACCCAGACCAATTTACAGCATCAAAAGCATCTGAGCATTATCATCTATACATATATGGATCAACTTCTACAGTGCTAGATGACAATTCTCCGTCCATCACCCTGACAGAAAACTCTGTAGACTACTATGATAATGACTGGCTGGTAATACAAAACTCATAATTTTGTCACATAGCATGACAAAAAGCTGGACTTTGATACCAAAGAATGGTAAAATAAAATACTATGGAGATTAAAAAGGTCAGTCAGACAGTAATTGAGGAAACCACCCTTGGAATCTATGTGTGGGAAATGCCAGACGGAAGATGGATTGGCGATGATGAGGGTAATTACTTATCAATAGCATCACATAAAGGTAATAAGGCAAACATGGCGGCTTTAGCAGCAGAGGTTTCTTCTTTTGGAATTGATGTTGGGCAGCCTAAATTTTTATCCAATAGGCGCAAGATTGATGACGAACAGTTTGAATATCAGAAGGCAAGACTTGAGCAAGGATTAGTTCCTGACCCATTTGATATTGGAAATTACAAAGATGAGCTAGCGGCTTACAATAAAAAGAATCCAGCAATAGGTGGACCAGGGAGATAATTATGGAGTTTATTCAAGATAACGATTCGGAGTCAACAGATAGAATTCAAATTTCTTCTGCATCTGATCTATTTCAATTAAAGAAAGAAAAAGATTACTCAGATCCTTTTTCGATTCAAGAAGATGAATTAAGAAAGGTATCTGGATTAAGTTCTACATTCCGTCGTAAGATGGGCAGAGAGTTATCTAAGGCATTTTCAGGTACAGAAGGAACTGGAACACAACAGAATTTATTGCAGCAGGCGGTTACTGGATATGCAATGTTCGACCTTGTCGAACCACCATATAATCAAGAATACCTTTCAAGAATTTATGAAATCTCAACTTACAATTATGCAGCAATTAATGCTAAGGTAGCAAATATTGTTGGACTTGGATATGATTTTACTGAAACAAGAAAAACAAATGATGCATTTGATTCTATTACAGATGACAAGCAGCTAGAAAGAGCCCGTAGAAAACTTAATAAATTAAAGCAGGATCTTCAGCTATGGCTTGATTCAACAAATGATGAAGATACTTTTACACAAACACTAATTAAAGTATATACAGACTTAGAGGCAACTGGTAATGGCTACCTTGAGATCAGCAGAACAACTTCAGGTAACATAGGATACATTGGGCATATACCTTCAAAGACAATGCGTGTCCGTCGCTTGCGTGACGGATTTATTCAGTTGCTTTATGGAAAGGCTGTCTATTTCCGCAACTTTGGAGATACTGAAACAGAGAACCCAATTGCAGGCGGAGAAGATAGACCGAACGAAGTTATTCACCTAAAGAAATACACTCCTCAAAATAATTATTATGGAATCCCAGATATTATTGCAGCACAAAATGCGTTGGCTGGAAATGAATTTGCTGGTAAATATAACCTAGACTACTTTGAAAATAAGGCTGTCCCAAGATATATTATTACAGTAAAGGGAGCAAAGCTATCCCCAGAATCAGAAAGAAAATTGCTTGAATTTTTCCAGGTAGGCTTAAGAGGAAAAAATCACAGATCCCTATATATCCCGCTTCCAGCAGATAGCCCAGACCAAAAGGTTGAATTTAAGATGGAGCCAATTGAAGCTGGTACACAAGAATCTTCATTTAATCTTTATCGCAAGGCAAATAGAGATGAAATTCTTTTGGCTCACCGTGTCCCAATTAATAAAATTGGAACACCAGAAGGTGTAAATTTAGCTGTAGCAAGAGATGCTGATAAGACATTTAAAGAGCAGGTTTGTCGTCCAGCACAAATGACATTAGAAAAGAAGATTAATAAAATTATTGAAGAAAAGACAGATGCTCTTTCACTTAAATTCAATGAATTGACTCTTACAGATGAGGATACTCAATCTAAGATTGATGAAAGATATTTAAGAATGCAGGTAATTACTCCAAATGAAGTCCGAATTAGAAAGGGTATGATTCCTTTGGACGGAGGAGATGATATGGTTCAATTAAAGCCACAACAGCAGGCTGAAATTAGAGCACAGGCAAATAATACCCGTGTCAGAGATCAACAGAGACAGGGTAATTCACCAGATATTTCAGGTGAAGGAAGAAATGCTCAAGGCGACGGCAGACAGGTTGAATAACTTTACTCAACCACTATTTGCCTTTTTATCTACAAATAGATAAAATTAAGCATATGAACATTGAAAAATCTAACTGGTCTTCAAATGGAAATAACCTCCATCTATCAGTACCATTCACAAAAGTAAATCGTGAAAAGAGAACTGTTTCAGGTTTTGCAACATTAGATAATGTTGATCAAACAGGAGATGTAGTTACAGCAGAAGCCAGCATGAAGGCATTTGAAAGATTCCGTGGGAATCTAAGAGAAATGCATCAACCACTTGCAGTTGGCAAGGTTGTATCATTTAAGCCAGAAACTTTTTATGACCCAATTTCAAAAGCTTTTTATAACGGTGTCTATGTTACATCTTATATTTCAAAAGGCGCACAGGATACATGGGAAAAAGTTCTAGATGGCACCCTAGCAGGATTTTCAATCGGCGGAAAAATTCTAGAGTCAGATAATGAAGTTAACAAATCAAATGGTGAGACAGTTCGTTTCATTAAAGACTATGAGCTAGTTGAACTTTCAATTGTAGATTCACCAGCAAATGAACTGTGCAATATCTTATCAATTGAAAAGATGAATGGACAGATGATATTTAAAGGTATGGCGGCTGATGTAATTACAGAAAATATTTTCTATTGCGAAGAAAGTAACTCTGTTTTTGTATCAACAGACAAGACATTAGATTCACCAATTTCTGGTAAGCCAGCAACTTTAATCGGTTGGGTAGAATCATCAGATGTAAACAAGTCAAAAGAGATAGATAGAATTCTTGATTTATACAAGTCAAGATCCACGTTGCCTGAAACACAAACAATTGCAAAACAGGCAAACGCAGAAGGAGGTAATGAAGTGTCAGAAAATACAGAAAATACTACAGTTGAAGAGACTGTTGTTGAAGAAGCACCTGTTGTTGAAGAAACACCAGCTGCTGAAGAAGCTCCTGCAGAAGATGCAGTAGCAGACGCTTCTGCTGAAACTCTGGAAAAAGCAGCCGACGTATCAGAAGTTGAGGTTGATGAACCTGATTTTGCAAAGATGTTGGGCGATCTTAAAGGCTTTTTCTCAGAAACTCTAAGCAAGGCTACAGATGCAAATGCAGCGCAGGTTAAGACTGTTACAGAAACAGTTGAAACTTTCAGCAAGAGCATTGATGGCCGAATCACAGAGTTAGCAGAACAACACGCAGTCCTTTCAAAGGCTGTTGAAGATATCAGAAACACGATTGATGGCGTACAAAAGCGTGTCGATGCAGTAGAAGGTGAGACTGCAATTAAGAAGTCCTCAGACCTTGGCGGGTCTCAGGAAGTAAGTACAATAAAGAAATCAAAATGGAACGGTTCTTTCCTCGGTTCCGTAAACGAATTAATTAGATAAACAAAGGTAGGTGAAAATATATGAGCAATGAATTATTAGAAAAGTCAGTAGCATCTAACACACACGTTACAGCTAACATGACAGGTTCCGCAGTAGCTACTAGCGGAGTACACATCGGCTCTGAGGGTGAAGGTGGACTCCTTAACCCAGAGCAGTCGGCTCGCTTCCTTGACTATATGTTCGACGCAACCGTAATTGGTAAAGTCGCCCGTACAGTAAGAATGAAAGCAGATACAACAGAAATTGATCGCATGTCAGTAGGAGAAAAGCTTATGGTTCTAGCAACCGAAGCTGATACAACTGGTGGCAACTCAGCAGTCTCTTTCTCAAAGATTTCTTTGACAACAAAGAAGCTTCGTTTGGATTGGGAACTTTCAACAGAGTCTCTAGAAGACAACATTGAAGGTCCAGATCTAGAAGATCATATTGCCAGAATGATGGCAACACAAGCAGGAAATGACATTGAAGATGTTCTTCTAAATGGTGATACATCTCTTACAGGAGATGCACTATATAAGGCATTTAACGGTGTAGTTAAGAAGGCTAAGACATATGGACGTGTTGTAGATAACGGTGGAGCAGCGGTTACTCGTGCATCATTTAACTCTGCACTAAAGGCTTTGCCACGTAAGTACAAGCAGCGTCGTGCTGATCTTCGTTTCTTAGTTGGATCAAACTTGATCCAAGATTTCCTATATGCAAACAGCATTGGTACTAACCAGACAATTCCACAGGATATTGCTTCAAGCATCATCCGTGGTGATGTACAGCCAGTCTCAGGACCAGCAGGTTACGTAGCACCTTACGCATTTGGTATTCCAATTGTTGAAGTTCCACTTCTTCCAGAAACACAGACTGGTGACTATTCAGGAACATCAGGCTCACACGGTGATATCCACTTGACATTCCCTAACAACGTTGTTGTTGGAATTAAGCGTGATGTAACTGTTTACCGTTTCTTCTGGCCACGCAAGGACTCAATTGAGTACACAATGTATACTCGTGTTGGCGTCCAGATCGAACAAGCTGATGCTTGGGTGGTAGTAAAAAATGTAAAAGTCGCTAGCTAATACATAGCAATCGGCTTTATGATATAATGGGTCTAGGAAACTAGGCCCATTATTCATTTTAGGAGAAACTGTGAAAAAGCATGAATTAAGATCACGTTGGGTTAAAATGTTATCTAGGTGCGAAGATCCAGAAAATCTAAGTTACGTAGATTATGGTGTAAGGGGAATCAAGGTTTGCAAGGACTGGCATGACTTTAATAAATTTTATAGTTGGTGTATAGATAATGGTATTCAGTCAGATTTGTTTCTTGATAGAATAGATAATGACGGAGACTATAGTCCTTCGAATTGTAGGTTTGTAACAAGAAAACAGAATAATAACAATAAATCAAATAACACATACCTAACTGCCTTTGGTGAAACTAAAACTTTAAGCGAGTGGATTGATGATAAAAGATGCAAGGTTGAGTACTCTACACTACAAAGAAGACTTAGATTAGGCTGGCATTCTGAAGATGCTATTTCTATTAAATCTGGAGAAGGCGGTAGGCAGTATAAGCCTAAAAAAGACTCTAAGTTTTATAAAGCCTTTGGAGAGTCTAAAACCCTATTTCAATGGTCTAAAGATGAACGCTGCAAGCCTTCGTATAAGATGTTATGGCAGCGTGTTGAGCAACTTGGCTGGCATATAGAAGATGCTATAAAAATTCCAATTAAAACTCTTTCCAAATAATGGCTCTAATGCTATAATTAATTGACCTAGAAAAAGGAGAATATAAGATGTCATTTGACACCCTAAAGGTAGCAGAACTAAAGAAAATTGCAGAGGACTTTGCAGTTGAAACAACTAGCCTAAAAAATAAAAACGATATTATTGCAGCCCTATCAGAAGAAGGCGTAACCTGGGCAGTATATGAACAAACAATTAAGAAGATTGAGGAAGAGGCGGAAGAAACAGAAGTCGCCCCTAGATTTGACAAAAATCAAAAACTGACAGAAGACATGGTTCTTGTTAGAATGACTAGACCTAATTTCCGTTATGATATTATGGGACACACATTCACCAAAGAGCACCCATTTGTAGCAATGTCATCAGACAAAGCACAAGCGATCTTTGATAAAGAGGAGGGTTTTAGACCAGCTACACCAAAGGAAGCACAAGACTTCTATAGCTAATCTAAAACGTAAATAATGGCAGAGATATATATTGATCAAACTTCACCAATTAAGACAAAAATCTTTTGGGGCGGAGAAATTGTCGATGCCGATGGAAGCGTAGTTGCAACTTTATATGATATTACAGAAGATGCAACAATTAATCCAACCGTCCCACCAGGAACAGTACAAACAACAATAACTGCAACAAAATTAGAATCAGATGCGGGAACATATCAAATTGTTTTGCCAATATCATTCTGTCGCAGGAATAGAAAGTTTAAGATTGTTTGGTCTTATACAGTTTCTGGTTCTGCTGGGTCACATACTACATATACAGATGTTGTAACTCCATATGCAAACTTAGCTGAAGTTATTGAAGATTTAAATATAGGTACAGATGTTAGTGATCCAAACTATAAAACATATCATGAATTACAAATGGCAGAAAAGTATGCACGTAAATTGATTGAATCATTTACTGCACAGTTCTTCTATTTATATGATGATACTCAAATTCTTTATGGTCATGGATCCGATATCTTGCCTCTTCCATTTAGAATATATGAAATACATGAAGTGTATGAGAATGATGTTCTTTTAGTAGATAATATTAATAATGTTAGCAACTGGGTGTATGATCCAATTATATCTGAATCTAATTTTGGCATTAGAGTAAATAGACAAGACCTGATGGACAATGTAACTTACACAGCTAATGGTTTAATCCCACCGTCAATTAATGATAGAGGATTTGCAGGAGCATTTAAAAAAGATTTTAGATATTCTGTTTCAGGACGCTTTGGTTGGTCATCGGTACCAGACAACGTAGAAGAAGCATGTATTATTTTAATTCAGCAGTTCTTTGAAAAAGATACTGCTTGGAGAAACAAGTATGTAAAGAGTATAAGTACATTTGACTGGAAATTTGACTACATGGAAGATGCACACAGAGGAACTGGAAATCTTTACGCAGATCAGCTATTAACACCATATGTAATTAATGGAATGGTAGCATTCTAAAATGGATATTGCAACATCAGTATTGCCAATGCTGCTGGATGTTTACGTACAAGCAGACACACAAGATCCAGATACTGGTGCCATGATAAAAGAATTTCAATATAGAACTACATTAAATTGTAGTGCTAAGGGAATAATCAGCAACTCTGCAACATCAAGAGGCGGGGACAGACAAGTTATGACTAATAAGTATACTAATGAACAAATGATACAAATTAGAACTGTAGAAAAGTTAAATATCAGACATAAGATTACAGCAATTAGAGACAAGAATAATAACTATATCTGGAAAGAATTAAATTATCCTTCAGAGTCTCCAACCGTATTTGAGGTTATTGGTGTCACACCAATACTTGATCCATTTGGAACAGTTATTGCACATAGCACCACAGCTAAAAGATCGGAGAATCAGGTAATTGGAATCTAGTACAGCATTAGTATCTGTAGCCAGTGGATTAGAATCATTAATGACTGGATTAAATACATCTATACTAAAAGATTCAACTGTTGCCCAAATTTCTGCTACCGTATATTATCAGGCTCATGTTATGGCAAAGCTTACTTCTAATAAAAACTTTCAAAGTAAATTTAATACAATGATATTTAATCAAATTAATGAAGATTTTGGTGCCTATATAGATGCCAAGGCAAGAACTGCACCGATAGCATTTCATCATGTCTATGAATGGAAAAAAACTGGAAACTCAGAGGCAAGATTATTTGAAATAAATAAGTTATCACAAGATGGATTGTCATTTAGACTAGGATATAATTTTAAATTATCTAAATCATTGGTTCCAACAGGCAAGGGAAAGCACAGACATGTATTTGCAAATAAAGCAGCAGTCATGGAATCTGGTATACCCGTAGTAATCCGCCCAAGGTCCGCAGAGCGACTTGTTTTTGAGGTTGATGGTTCTACCGTATTTATGCCCAAAGGGGCTGCAGTGACCGTTACAAAGCCTGGGGGGATAAGAGTAAAAGACACCTTTAAGATAGCATACAAACATTTCTTTACAGGCAATTTAGTTAACCTATCAATTAAAAAATCGGGATTCCAAAAGATGTTTAATAGTTCAATTAGTAAAGCACTAAGTATTCCCATCGACATTAAAAGAGTTAAATATTCATTCTCTGCTAATACTGTGAGATCACAGGCAAACTTTGCTTTAACTTCAGCATTTGGAGGTGCATAATGGTTAATTATAAATTAGACGCAATGCTGGAATTACGTAAGTATATTTGGAAGCGGTTAAAAGATACAGATATATTTAATGAAGATGATTACTATAGTGAGAATATAGGCGATATTACAGTTCCTATTATTCCCGTCCAACAAGTAGCGGAATTAAATCAATTTTTAAGTGGCAAGAAGCATATTGTATATGACAAGATAGGAATGTCATATGAGGACTTATGGGCTATATGCTGTGAGCAAATCCTATTTACCATCTATTCAACAGATGTCTCTGAGATAAATGAGATTAGAAACTTTATGACAGATGAATTTAGAAGAGTAGATGAGTCAGCCAGAGATGTAAACAATTGGGTAGATTTATCGGATAAATTTCAATTCTATAGTATCTTCATAGCCGACATATCCCCAACAGAGCCATCCCAAGAAATGGAAGGTTTTCTATCAGCAGACATTGTTTTAGAAATTAAATATTCAAGATTGTCTGGGGCAAACGGCAGATTCATTTAGTTTGCCTTTTTACTAAAAAAGGCCTATTATTGTACTAAGAGGAAAGACAGCCTAGCCAGCTTTTGATAGATTTATTTATGATTTTGAAATAACAGGAGGTAAAACATATGGCAATTTCAGCGCCAAATAACGCAAAGAATATTATCGTTGGTGCATCACCATTATTCCTTAGCGTTGCTACAACAGGAGATTCTTCATTAGACCCAACAGCGGGTTCAAATAAGGAAGCATTTTCTTCATCAGCATCTTATACTACAACATTAGATGCAGCAACAGCTAAGTGGAAGAATGTTGGATACACAAACAATGGTCTTCAGATTACATACAACCCAACTTATGGAAATGTAACAGTAGATCAGCTTCTTGATAGCGCAAAGCTATTCAAGGAGTCTATGGAAGTTATGATTGCAACAGAAATGGCAGAAGGCGTTCTTGAGAACGTACTTGCAGTTTTTGGGCAGCCAGGAACAATTTCAGGTGGATCAGTAACAACAGTTACAGCAGATCAGACATTAACATCTGCAGATCCAACATCTTCAACACCTAAGCAATTGGGTCTTGCAGCAGGAGCACTTCTTTCAGCACCAGTAGAGCGTCAGCTCTGTGCAGTTGGACCAGCTCCAGATTATTCAGTGGCATCTTACACAAAGAATGAGCGTGTATATTATGCACGTCGTGTTCTTTCTGTACAGCAGTCACAATTCTCGTTGGCACGTAACACTCCAACAACATTCCCAGTAACATTCCGTCTACTACCAGAGTCAGCATACGCTGGTTCAGAGTACGGAAAAATTATTGATCGAGTTTACTCATAATATCTAAATTTATTTAGATTGTCGGAAACCCCCATTAATTTGGGGGTTTTCTGCTTGTATTAGTAAGCGTGTTTTGTTATAATAATTAAGACAATCCTAGGAGGATAAATTGGCTACTAAAATCTACGACGTAGAAGAAATTGAATTACAAAATGGGGCTAAGGTAAAATTAAAGCCTCTTACAATTAAAGAGTTAAGAAAATTTATGACTGCGATTAGCAAGACCGCAGATACAAAGTCAGAAGATGAAACATTAGATATCCTTATTGACGCATGTGCAGTTGCACTAGAAAAGCAGTTACCAGAATTGGTAGCAGATAGAGATGCATTAGAAGATGCACTAGACGTACCCACAATCAATCGCATCCTTGAAGTATGCGGTGGGATTAAGATGGACGACCCAAACCTTCTAGCGGCAGCGGTTCTGGCTGGTCAGAACTAGATTTAGCCGCATTAGAGGGTGAAGTTTTTCTTTTAGGACACTGGAAGAATTACGAAGAACTAGAAGACAGTCTTTCAATGCCAGAACTGATTCAAACTTTGAAATCAATGCAAAAGACTGAGTCAGAGAAAAGAAGATTCTTAGCGTCAATCCAAGGTATAGACTTAGGAAAAGATAGCCAAGAAGAAGAAGGTCCTTCCTTTGAAGATGTACAAAGACGGGCACTTGGTATAAATGCTAGTGGTGATGACATAGTTTCATTACAAGGACAACTAGCAGCAAGTGCAGGATTTGGAATTGGAGCGGGATTAGGATACGAAAAGGGGTAGCATATATAAATGGCTGATGAAAACATAGTCACGAATATAGTCGCTAATGCTGACTTTTCAGATCTAATTGCAAATGTCAATAAGGTCACTACTAATCTTGCCCAATTAAAACAAACTCTTACAACAACTGACAAGGCACTTGCATTACAAGCAGCCAAAATTCAACAGAATTTTGCTGCAACATTAAGAAGCACAGGACAATTTTCTACACATTTTGTAAGCCTATCTTCAGATGTTGACAAGTTTGGAAAAAATTTAGATTCTGGAAAACTTAAATTAAGAGACTATTATGCCACATGGCAAAATCATTCAAAAACTGCAGGCGGCTTAATTAGAGATTTAGCAAAACAACAAGTTCAATTACAAAATTCTATTCTTCAACCATTAGGCAGAAATGCTGAAGGGTTAATGCAATTTAACGTACAGGTTCCAAGAGGACTGGACGTAACAAAGAATAAGGCTGCATTGCTTAAGCAAGAAATGCAAATAATGAACAAAGTAATTCAAGATGGTGGAGTGCAATTAATTAACTGGGGTAAGAATACTCAGTGGGCAGGACGTCAGTTAACTGTTGGACTTACTATTCCAATCGCAGCATTCGGCAAAGCAGCAGCAGATGCATTTAGAGTTGCAGACGAACAACTAGTTAGACTTACTAAAGTTTATGGTGGTGTCGCACAAACTTCTGCTGTAGAGCTAGGAAAAATTAGAAAAGAAGTTGCAGCAACAGCAAAAGATTTAGCACAACAATACGGTGCATCTTATACAGAAACTATAGCTTTAGCTGCTGATATTGCGGCAACTGGAAAGCAAGGAGAAGACCTTCTTAACTCAACTAGAGAAACAACAAGATTAGCGGTACTTGGAGAAGTTGATCGTCAAGAAGCAATGAAGGCGACGCTTGCAATTCAAACAGCATTTAATCAAAATACACAAGAGCTTTCTGAGTCGATTAACTTCCTGAACGCAGTTGAAAACCAAACCTCAACAAGCCTTGCAGATTTAGTTGAAGCAATTCCAAAAGCTGGACCAGTTGTAAAGTCTTTGGGCGGAAGCATACAAGACCTAGCTCTTTATTTAACGGCTATGAAGGAAGGCGGAATCAATGCATCAGAAGGTGCAAATGCAATTAAGTCATCTTTAGCATCTCTCATTAACCCAACTAAAGTTGCAAAGGAAATGTTCGCAGGATTTGGAATAGATTTAGGTGGAATTGTAACAAGCAATGCTGGAAATTTAACAGGAACAATTTTAGAATTACAAAAAGCGCTAGACACACTTGATCCATTAACTAAATCAAAAGCAATTGAACAGCTATTTGGAAAGTTCCAGTTTGCTAGATTGTCAGCTTTATTTGATAACTTAGGAAAACAGGGAAGCCAGACGCTACAAGTTTTAGATTTAATGAATTCTAGTGCATCAGATTTAGCAAATGTAGCTGGACGAGAATTATCACAAATCACAGAATCGGCTTCTGGTAAATATCGTAGAGCATTAGAAGGATTAAAAGCAGATCTTGCAGGAGTTGGAGATGCGTTTCTTAATATTCAAACATTCTTTATTAACTTAATTGACAAAGTAATTGAATTTAACAATAAGCTTCCAGACCCAATTAAAAAGATTTTGACATTAGTTGGAGGCTTAACAGCATTAGCAGGTCCTGCAATTATGTTAACTGGTGTACTTGCAAACTTCTTTGGATACATTGTTAAGGGAATTGCACATTTTAAGGCATTATTTAAAGGCGGAGAAGGATGGAAATTATTAACTCCTGAAATTTTAGCAGCTCAAAAAGCTGGAAATCTTATGGAAACAACATTCTATAGTGATGCTAAAGCAGCAAATATTTTAGGACAAGCGCTAGCTAATTTAAATTTAGAATTAGATGAATTAAGTAGAAAAGCAAGTTCTGGAACAATATCAGCAAGACCAGTAATTTCCACAGTTGCTGGAAATACTGTAGTTGGAGGCGGAAGAGAAGTTGTTCCAAATCATCCTTTAATAAGCGAAAGAGACACTAGATCTTTCTCTCATTTAAATCCATTAAGCAGAATGACAGCAGAAGAAAAATCTGCACAAACAATATTTGGTGTTGTTCCAGGAGCACCGTTAGTTAATCAAAAGATTAGCAATAATCCGCAGATGTATATGTCTGGAGATTTACCAAAGGTTGCAGGAGCAAGTGCAATACGTGGAGTTTCAACAGGAATTGTTGCAGAAGAAGCTGCTAAATTCCATTCAATGACTGGTGCATTAGCAATGCAATCACAACAAGAAATAGCATTGCTTAAAAAAGAAATTGCAGCAACTGGTTTAATTACAACTTCATTATCTGATTCATATCAAGCACTACTTCCAGAAATGTCAAGAATAACTTCATTGGCGGCAGCAGAGTCAGCACAAATAGTTGCAGAACTTCAAGCATCTAAAATAAATGTTGATCAAGCAAGAGCAAGGATTATTTCATTAAATCAACAGATTGAAGCAATGATGGGCCAAGCCGCAACAGGTATTGCTACCGCACAAGGAAGAACAATTAATTTAACTCAACTTCCAATTGTAGATCAACCAGCATTTGATCCAGTAACTGGAAAAGCTAACATGAAAGAGCTTACAAGACCAAGAAATAGAGGTCTTATTAATAAAATTGCGGGAGCCCTAGGAGTTAAAACTTTTGGTGCACCATACTCAATAGAAACAACTAGACCAAAAAGATTTAAAATGGGTGGAAATGTATTTTTCAATAATGGAGATCAAGTTCCAGGATTTGGAAACACAGATACAGTTCCAGCAATGCTTACTCCAGGAGAGTTTGTAATTAAAAAGGGTATTGCACAACAAGATCCTGATGGAATGAGAGCTCTCAATGACGGTCAGGCAATGATTGTCCCAGTACAAAATAAAAACCTTGGCGGAGTTATTGCAAGCCTAAGAAATAAAATGATTGCAGTAGGTGCCTCTAGAGGCGTCACAATGAGCAGCAGGGGTCATCAAAGAACAAGCGGGTTCAATGCATTTTCAACACCTGGAGCAAGACCAGGTGGATATGGGTATTCTGATTTTTCTTCATCTAGGTTTTTTAAATCTAAGGCTGGCAGAGAAGTTTCTAGATTATATGGGGCAAGGCCATTAAAGAGAGTTCGTGGCGCAGACGGCAAAATTGATAAAAGACAGTCAGAAGTAAATATTCATGCAGTGAGCCAAGAATTTTTAAACACACATGGAATGCCAACTGGAACAGCATCTACACCAGACTTACTTGGGTCTGATTTAATTGCTTTAGGGGCAACAGGCAAAATAGATCCAAATAAAAAATATAGAGCGCTTCCAGCAATGTCCGTTAGAGGATCACAACATTTTAATGAAAAATTAAACGATCAAACTGCAACATCTGCAGACTGGGTAAAAGTTGGACCAGGAAACCTAACCGACCTTGCAATGCATTTACAACATGAATTAGGGTTGCCCACATCAGTAGTAAAAAATATATTATCGGCAACTGCAAACAAAATAAACTATAAGATACTATCTAAGCGTGGAACAATAAACGAACAAGATTTTGCAAAAATAGTATTTGATTCATCAGAAGAATCAATTACATCTAATTTTAAAGCTTCAACAAACAACTGGGTTGGAATGAATGCTGGTGGAATGGTACCAATGATGGGCGGAGCGGTTACATCTCAAGGCGGAAGAAGTATTCCAGTTCCAGCACAAAATGGAAAGTACAATATGGGCGGAATGGTTCAAGGATATATTCGTGGAGGCGGAATTCCATCATTATCTTCATCAGTAATTAGTAGACTAACTTCTAAATGGAAACCAAAGAAGCAATTCTATCCACAAGGAATGCAATATACATTAGGAAACCAAGACCCACTACATGGTCCATTACAAATTGGTAGAGCAATGCATGTTGGATCAAAGGCACAGTATGATCCATTTGAAAAAGATCCATTTGCAAGAACTAGAGAAATTAGTTATAACGATCCACAGTTTGCACGTATGGCACAGGTTCCAGGATTCCCAGTTGGAACATTAGAAGATCGTGGTAAATATATACTTCGCCAATACATGGAAGGCAACTATGGAATATTAAATACTCCAGGTGCTACAGAAGCTGTGAAGTCTTTGTCAAAGAAATTTAGCGGAAATCTTTATAGAGGAGTTCGTTTAAGTAATAATAGATCAAACCCACTGCCACAAAATATTTTAGATGCTCTTACACAAGCAAGAGCAACTGGAGATTATTCAGGTTTAATTGGAAAAGAATTTATTATGCGTCGCTCTTCATGGAGTTCAGACAGAGGCGTTGCCTCAATGTTTGCTCCAGGATTTAGAGCAGACACTGAAGGTAAATCAATTTTATTAGAAGCTTTAGTAAAAAATAGAAATGTTGTGCCAGCTTCAGAAATTTTCCCACAAGCAAAATTTGCGGCACCATTTGGACAAAAGCTAACAAACAATTCAAGATCAGAAAAAGAATCTATATTTGGCGGAAAGTTTAGAATTGTTAATGCAGAAAATGGAAGACTGCAATTAGAAACAGTTGTAGATGGTGCTCGTGCAATGGGTGGTCCAGTAAATGCTGGAAGACCTTACCTTGTTGGAGAAAATGGTCCAGAGCTATTTGTTCCTAGAAATGCAGGAGGAATAATTCCAGGATACCAAGATGGCGGAGCAGTTGGAGCATTTACCGCAGGATTAAAAAATCCTTATGGCAAAGGAATTGTTTCTAACATGTCTGGAAGACCAATGGGAATTGGTGCACAAATGGGAATTGGTTTAGCTGGTGGAATTGCAGGACAGATGGTTGGTGGACCTACTGGTATGGCAATATCAGTTGCATCAAACATTATTCCAATGATGACAGCCATGAAAGGATTTGGTAGCCTAATACCTTCTGTAGCTAAAGTAGCAAGCATTCTAGGTAGATTAACAATTCCTGGTGCAGTAATTGGTGGACTTACAGCAGCAGTAATGCTTATTAATAAATTTAGAAAAGATGCTGAAAATGCTGGTAAAGTTAACCGTGCAATGTTTGGCGGGACAAAAGAGCAGCTTGCAGAAGTAGGAATTCAATATACATCTATATCCGACAGAATTAAGGATATGAATACCCAGCTTGAGTTAAATAAAGCTAAAATTGAGTCTTCATATAATTCATTTACAAAAAGCGGTATACCTGGACTTACACTTACAATTCAACAATTAAAAGATGGAATTGAAAAAGCTAAGACTAGTGCAAAAGAAACTGTAGACCTATTTAATAATGCAGATACATCACAAGTTAATGAATTAGCCACATCAATGAAGGCACAATATGTAGCTATGGGCATGAGCGTAGAAGAAGCTACAAATACAATCTATACACTTGTTGCCGCTTCAAATAAAGCAAAGCAATCGCTTGGAGCAATAACATCATCTGGCTTTAAAGAAATCACAGATAGGGCAAGTGCCGCAACAAGCCAAGTTGAAAAACTTGGAAAAGTTATTGAAGGGGCTAAAACATTTAATGCAGAAGAGTTTAATGTTGGAATGGATGTTGTACTTAATGGACTAAATTCATATAAAGATTCTCTTACTACTATTAAAGACAAAAATGGAAAAGTTAAAACAGAAACAGAAGCTTTAGCAGAAACAATTGAAAAAATTAAGGGATCTACAGGAGCTACAGCAAAGATTAATGATCAAAACTTAGAAGCTTATAAAATGCAAAATCTTGAAATGGCTTCTATTTTAGGCAAGTCAGAATCTATATTAAGCATATTTTCTAAGTATCAATTAGTTGCAGCTGGTTTAAGTGATGTTATGGATATTGGCGCAATGACTGGTGCTGAAGCTATATCAGTTGCTGCTGGATATCAAAAGGTAAAAGATGCGGCCACTTCAGTTGTATCAGAAACTGCAATAGGTAAATTAGTTGCCACAAGAGTTAAAAATCAAGGTAGACTACAGGATATTGTAAAAGCCTCAGCAAAACAAGATAGCTCTTATTATGATAATGCTATAAAGAAAAATCAAAAACTTATTGATGCTTTAGAAGAAGAAAGAAAAAAAAGATTAGAGATACTTGATCTTCAAGAACGCTCACAAAGTTTTGAAACATCTATAAAACAGGCACAGATTAAATATCAGGAAGCACTTGCTTCTGGAGATATGGCACAGGCTGCTCAAGAACAACTTAATATTCAAAAGATTAGATCAGACAGGGAAAGAGAGCTAGCAAGAAAATCAATTAATGATAAATTTGATGCTGAAAGAAAAAAACTAGAAGATGAAATAGAAAGACTTCAAAATCAAAAAGATGCTAAGTCAAAGGCTGCATCAGGCGCAGCGGCTGGAGCAGCAAGAGCTGTAGAAGACACACAGTCAGCAAAAGATTTTGAAGCAGAAATTATTAGAATTGTTGCTAAATATGGTGGCAAGTTTACTCCAGATGCACAAAAGGCATTAGCGGCATCATTTAATGCTGCTAAATCTAGCAAAGATACTGGCCTTGCACAGGCTGCAACACAAATGGAAAAACAGTATATTACTGGAACAAAGACATACGAGGGATCTCCAGGAACTGGAAGCGTAACAGTAACTAAAGATAAGTATCAGTCTATGTTTGAAAACTTAAGCGCATCAACTTTAGGTAGAGCTGAATCAAATGACAAGTTCTCAAAGGCGGTTGAAACTTTTGTTGATGCAGTAAATGTGTTTACTGGAAATACTAATTCAAAGGTTACAACAACTGGAAAAACAACTGGTCAGTCTAGATATCAAGGATCAGTTGATGTTATGGGCAAGCCAGGCGGAACAGTAGAAAAGATTGGCGGAATAACCTATATTTATGATAATATGGGAAAGAAGTATGATATCACCACACCAGCTGGAATTAAATTAAGAGCAGTATTTAAAAAGGCTATGGGCGGATACATAAGTGGAGCAGGAAATGGAACATCTGATTCAATTCCTGCAATGCTTTCAAATGGTGAATATGTAATAAATGCTAAATCTGTAAAGTCAGTAGGAATGCCTATGCTTGATAGAATTAATAAAATGGCTATGGGTGGCCCAGTTTATAATGTTCCAGCATATTCAATGGGAGGAAGAGTTAAATATAATAATGGGGGTATGGCAACTTCTTCAAACTCCCTGTATAATATTAACGTTACACTTAATGGAACAGATTTGTCTGCAGATGATGTAGCAAATGCAATTGAAAGAAAGATGAAATTGCGTGAAGCAACAATTGGAAGGGGGAGAAACTACTAATGGCAGCAATGACATTACCTAAAGGTGCACTCCTTCAAATATACGGAGTAGATGCAACCGCAAATGGCGGGGATGGAACTACAAAATGGAATACAGTAACAGATCATAATCGTGGTCAATTTACAATAAATCATAATAGAATTGAACAATCAAGAAGAATGGCAAATGGAACTTTACGCAAGTTTTTTGTTGCAGATAAAGAAGCGTTTAATGTTTCATGGGATCTAGTACCATCATATAGAACAGCAACAGTTGATGGATATTGGGGAGCTGAGGATCTAAGAACATTTTATAACAGCACTCTTGGACAAGGCACGTTTGACATACGCATCAATTATGCAAAAAATGGATCAAGCCAGGTATCTTCTGGATATGAAACCTTTACAGTTTCATTTACAGATTGCTCATTTGATCTAGTCAAGCGTGGAGTTCAAGCACACTGGAATATATCTCTTTCAATGGAAGAGGTCTAATCTTGCCTACAAATCTTGAAAATGTATTTTACAATAATACAACAGTAAGAACTGATGTAGGATGTACCATTGAATATAATATGAATTCTATGATTGATGGTATTACTGCAAGTACAACTGCAACAAAGGAAGATTATATTGGTGGTATAAATTATTTATCAACAACACCAATTAAAGTAAATCCATTTAAAAAGCTTTTCCCAGTTGATTCTGTAATAAAGCCATTTAGACCTTCAGGACCAGGCATTAAATATTTTATTGCCCTTCCAAGCGACACAACAACATTTTCTGCTTTTAGAACATTGCAGTATCCAAACACACAGCCTAGAGTTTATTATCCTGGAATTAGCACAACTTATAAATATTGGGTAGCTCCCAAGAATGCCGCCGCAGATTTAACAGTAACATATAAGCAGGCCTCCAACCCAGTAACTGGAAACAAAAATGCTGTAGCAAATAAAATTATAGTCAAATTTGATAAATACAATCAACTTCCAACAACGTATACAATTACTATTACAAAGTCTGATAACTCAACACAGGTGCTTGGCCCTACAAGCACACCAGCAAGCGGTCTGGTAACCCTTTACTACGGCGGCTCATCTTGGTCAGCGACGGCACCAACAGAGCCAATTACATATGCAACACCACAAGCTATTAAATCAATTCGTGTTCAAGCAACAAATCCAGGAAACGGAAAAGTAATAGCTATTATTGAAGTATCAGCTAGATGGATAAAGGACATATCTTCAGACATAGTTTCATTAGACATTACTAAAGAATCTTCATCTAATCCATCAGACATATTGCCAGTTGGAACAGTTACAGCAAACAACATAGATTTAAATCTATCTAAATATAACCAAACAACCCTACAGACACTTCCATATAATAGACTGTCTGCATCATTTGATACAGACAAGATATATATGTTTAAATATGCAGAACTAAAGCCATACATTAAAGTATTTCATTCAAATGGAGCAATAACTTCTGGATCTGATAAATACGATAAAGTTGAGCAAGGCATTTATTATGTTGACAACTGGTCTATTTCAGAATATGGAGACGTTAGGGTAGTTGCTTTAGATGGAGCAAAGTATTTAATGGAAACGCTTTGCCCAGATATATTATGTGAAGACTTCCCAGTAACAGCAATTATAAGAAGGCTGCTAGATTCAATTGGTTTTGTTGATTACAATTTTAACTTAAAGTCACCAGATACGTCCGTACCAATTGTAAACTATTGGTGGACAGAAGACAATCAAACAGTTTGGGAAGCAATACAAATATTGTGCAGAGACATTCAAATGAATGCATTCTTTGATGATGAAGGTATCTTGCAATTTTATAGCAGAGATTACATTTATGACTCAACAAGATCTTCTACATGGTCATTCTATAGCGAAGCAGAAGGATCAGCATTGCCAAATATAATTTCTTTTAGTCAAGATGAAATTGCCTCTGGAAACCAAGTAAAGATTATTTGGAAAACCCCTCTCAAATCTAATTATGTTCAAAGCTCTGGACCACTTTGGGAATCACCAACAACATTTCTTTCGGCGGGTGGACTTAAGTATCCAATTCAAGCTGCAACCAGTGTTGCAGATTTAAATAATCTAACTAATGCAACCACATATCCAGGACTTCAAATTGAAACAAAAACAATTGACAACTATAGCCAATATCAATCTATATTTAATTTTAATGGCTACCTATTAATTGATTCAGAAATATTTGAATTTGACGCATTGCAATATCAGTATGTTGATAAAAATGATTCAAGCTCAACCCCCACATGGATTCCTGTATGGATAGAATCACAATCAGATGTAAGTAAATATAGATATTTATCAAAACCAGGATTTCAAGATCCTACAAGACCAGAAAGCGCATACTTTAAGCCAACTAATAGAGTTCGTGTAAAATCAAGAGCAGCGCTTGGAACAACTGCAGCATTTCATAGCGCAACTGCAACAGACGCTTTAAGTCAATGGACAGGAAGAACTATAACATGGACAACTGGAGGTAAGAAATAATGCCAGGCGCATATGATGTAGATTATCAATATAAAGAAACCTCAAGTTTACCTGTTGGCTCATCAACGTCTTTACTAATATCAAGTCTAGTTGTAAATCAAACGGGCTCTACAGAAGTAGAAATATCATTTTCAAAACTTGAAACAAGCGTTCAGCCAACAAGCGTTGAAATAACTGCACAAAAATTGCTAGATAATGGATCAAATGACGGTGCACCAATAATATCCACACAAGCAATTGCAAACAGTTCAGACGAATTGTTATTTACATTGGGTGGACTAACTGCTGAAAGAAGGTATTTGTTTACAGTTCAAGCAAAAAGAAATACAACTTATGGCAATCTTTTATCTACACAAATTGAATTGGCATCTAGCACATTTAATGGTAAGGTTATAGGAACAACACTGGACCCTAAAAATATTGGTCAGGGCAAGTCATACTTAACAATAACAAATAATACAAAAGTAAAAGATCAGTTTGCCGTATCAAGTAGAGAATTTGAAGCAATTACTCTTCCAACACAAACAAAAACATTTTTGACTGGAACTTATTCTGTAGATCAAGCCATGAAAAATAATGCAGAGTCTTATTTTTCTTTTGGAACAACTGTATTTATGGAATCAATTAAAGACTCAACTCCAGGTGCAGGTCTAGGATTTTTTGTTAATCAGGAAGCAACCTCTGGCTATTTTGTTGTAGTAGAATCAACCAGCTTATCTGCTTCACAGGATAGAAAATCAATTAGAATAATTAAAACTAATGGCACAAAAATAAAAGTTTTAGCAGATTCTCAAAAAAGCACAACTAGCACATTTGGCGGAGTATATGGAGCAACCTCATATTCAATTGATGTTAAGGTTAAAGTAAAGAATTTAAATGTAGAAATAATTGCATATGTTAATGGTTTTAAAATAATGGCAACAGATAGCACTACTGGTACGGGATTAGATGAAATTATTCATCCAACAAAACGTGTTGCTCTAATGGCTACAAGAGGAACAGCAGCATTTGATTATGTTTATGGAACAGATATAGATACAGCAAGATATAATGATGCTGCTTATAAAATTAATTTTTACGAAGGACAATTTTCTAATGATGTCGTAGATGTAGCATTTGGAGAAACTCTATACAACGCCTCACTTGAAGGCGATGAGTATGATAAAAAGAAAACTATGGTTGATGAATTTGGAACGGTTGTTAGAGAAATTACAACGGCTAAAGTTAAGTTTGACAGTAGACCAACATTCCCAGTAAAGTGGACAACTGGCGGAAACCCATACGCTAAAATATTGGCATCAAAAATATCTAATTTTTCAGCAGAAGCATACCTATTAAATAATACCTCTACAACAATCCCCTTATCAGATAATGAAAGTTCATACTTTTATATTTTTGGAAATACGCTAGGAATGTCTGGAGATCTAGAATATACAACAGAAGAAGTATCTGATTATACATCTAAAGAACCAATTCAATTTCAATCAATGTGGCTTCAAAATTTAACTGATGTTGAGTCATTAGCGGACTGGATTAAAAATACTGTTGTAAATAGAGGCAAGGTGGTATCTATGGATGTGTTTGGAAATCCTTTTATATCAGTAGGAGATTTAATCACTATAAAATATTTGTATCAGGGTTTTGCTGGAACAGAAAAATTAATTGTAACTAGAGTTACGCATAGATATAATGCAGGATTGGAGACCTCTATCACTTGCCGAACTTTATAGTCGACCAAATGGTATAATAAAAAAATGAGCAAAAAAGATAATTTGTCTAGAGTTTCCAAAGCGGCCATTGTTCGTGGAGCACCAATTGTTGTAACTACAAATGATGAATTTATATCTTTTTATGACCCATCACAATTTTTAGTTAAAGATGGCGGTAAGATACAGTATACTAAATTTAGTCCAGGATCTCCATTTGCAAGCGCTTTTGCATCAACACCAACTGGAACAATAAATGATGCGACAGGCAATAAAACACAAATTGTACCTATTGAATTACCAGATGTTCCTAATTTAACAGATATTGAATTAGTTAGTTCAACAAAATATTATGATCCAGTAACTAAAGTAGAAAAAGCAAAACTTGTTATTAAGGTAACAAATACAAGTAAAGACAAAGCAAACATTGAGGGGGTAGACGCAAGGATTTATAATCCTTCCGAAAAGCTATGATTAAAGGAACCTATATATTCTATCAGGATGGCAAAGAAATATGCCGTTCATCCAATGTTGTGACCAAGTTTGGCAAAAGATTTTTAACTAATTTTATTGCAGGCAACATTGCTAATGCTAATAAAGATTTAGCTTTTGGCGTAGACCGCAAGGAAGCACTTGTAACTGCAGCCTCTGCAGCAGCAGGCACAGTTACATATACAGCAAATAATTATTTTACTGCTGGAAATACTGTAAGCATTTATGGTCTTTCAACGTCTGCATTTAATTTAACAAATGTAACAGTTGCTTCTGCTACTACAACTCAATTTACGGTAACAAATGCAGCAACTGGAACTGCAGTTTCTGGATCAACATCGGGACGGGCATTTAAAAAAGCTACAGATGGAGATACAAGATTAGGATTTGAATTTTATAGACTTCCTATTCAATTGGCAAGTACAGATATTCAAACATCTGGTGCAACAACAACATATTCAGTTGTATATAAAACAACAATTCCACAGGATGTTTCTGGTATTATTTCAGAAATTGGTTTATATCCATCGGCAAGAAGTTCAGTAAACAACTTTGATAGCAAGTACCTTGCAGATTTTAATGATGCATTTGATTGGACTGATGCAAATGGGGATCATCCACCAGTTTCAACAACTGGACAAAAAATTGGAGACAATGTAATTGTTTTAGAATCTAATGGTACTTCTGCTATGGAGTATACACAAAATATTAACCCAATTGATTTTTCAGGATATAGTGTTAATGATTCAATTACATTTGCATATGATAAACCAGAAGCAGATGTTCAGAGCATTAAGATTAGATTTTATAGCGAAGCTACAAAATATTATGAAATTACAATTACTCCACAAACAGGACTTGGATATAAAATTGTTCCAGATATTTTAATGAGTACGGTATTTGCAGGAGCAGTTAATTCACCAGATAAAACAAATATTAATAAAATTGGTATTATAATTACACCAACATCTGGAAATGTAACATCAATTGGAGCGGACGGATTAAGAATAAATGATGAAGATACGTTTGACCCAACATTTGGAATTATTAGCAGATCAACATTGGCTACTCCATTAACAAAAATAAAGGGAAGACCAATAGACGTAGAATACATTTTAGATTTGGATTTCTAATATGGCATATGAAGACCTATTAAAAGATACATCAGAGTCTAAAGATGATGGTAATTATTTTTTAGTTACTATTACAGATTTAGATTTAGGCACTGCATATCCACTTCAATTTAGATGGAAAAATAAAAATGGTACATTGGGTGCATGGAGCTCAGTAAAAACATTTGTCAGTGAATATGCAACAATTCCATCAGAACCTAATTTAGCAGTTGGAGATGTTGTTGGTGGAGCAGGATTTATCAAAGTAACATGGGATGGAAAAAATGCTTTATCTGCCAATGCATCTAATTTTGATAGAGTAAATGTTCATATATCTGGAACAACATTTGGAGATGGCACAAAGCCTGCTGGATTTTTTAAACAGGCTGGCACACAAACATTTGCAGCAGTTGCTGGAACATACATAGTTCAATTAAAAATATTAACAGTAAATGGATCAGAGTCTTTATATAGTACAGCAAGAACTGTTACTGTAACTTCTGCAGCACCAGCTGCCGAATCCTCAGTAACTCCATCTACTCCAACAGTCTCCTCTGTTCTTGGAGCAATTCAGTTGTCATGGAACGGTAAAACTTCAACTGGAGCAGATCAGCCATTTGGCTTTAATGCTGCAAAAGTTTATGTTGGCACTTCTGCTGGATTTACTCCATCATCATCTAATCAAGTAGATGTATTAAATTTTGCTAACGGACAAAATACTTTAAATATTGGTGTTGGGACGGTTGTAAATGGAACTGCTTTAACATATGGAGTAGATTATTATGTAAAAATTGCAACCACAAATGGTACTGATACATCAACAGCAGTTTCGGCAAGCGGAAATCCAGTAAGAATTGGTCAGGTAACCAGCGGAGATATAGTTACAATAAATGCAGATAAAATTGCTACAGGAACTTTGTCTTCTGGCTCAACAATAACAGTTGGAAGCACATCTGGAAAACATATTAAGTTATCTGGAACTGGCGATCCATTTATTATTTATGGTACTGGCGGAGTTGCAAATCCAGTTCTTAGTTATAATGGAGACAAGCTTACAGTTGTTGGAGATGGTACATTTAGCGGAGCCTTATCTGCAGCAACAGGAACTTTTGCAGGAGCCCTATCTGCCGCAACAGGATCATTTAGTGGAACAATAACTGCATCTGGCGGAAGTATTGGTGGCATTACAATTGCAGCAGATGGTATACAAAATTCTGGCGGCACATTTAAATTAGATAGCAGTGGAATAATTAGAGCTGGATCGTCTACTACTAACGCAGTTATTATTAGTCCCACACTTGGCGTATATCATAGCTCAAACGGAGGATCAACCGCATCTGGTAAATTTACTCTTGGATTAGCGTCAAGCACAATTTCTGGGTGGACAATAAATACAGACTCAATATCTTCACCTAGCGGAAATGTTTTTTTATATTCTGCTGGAAAAACTGGAGATGCAACTTTAAGAATACAAGCTGGATCTTCAGGACAATTTAAAGTTTATGACGACGGAAGTCTATATGCAACAAATGCAAATATAACTGGAGCAATTACAGCAACATCTGGTTCTTTTACTGGAACAGTTACGTCTACAGCTGGCAGAATTGGTGGATGGTATTTAGGCTCAACTTATTTAAGCAATATTGATAATATCTCTGGAGACTACTATTTAAATTCATCTAATGGAAACATGGCAATGAATAGCGTTATTTTTAAACAATCTGCTGGATCAAATGCAATTGATTTAACTTATGGATCTGATTTAAGAATGCGTGGAGGAACTGTGTATCTTGGATCTGGCGGTTCTATAGAAATGTCATCTGCATCAATTAAAACTGGTGCAGGAGATATCATTGATGCTAGTGGAAATATTGCATCTCAGGGAGTTTTAACTGTAAGCACAGTTGGCACAAAGGGTTCTTATAGCACCTCAAATGATAACATTGCATTAATAGGAGTCGGTGGAACTTCAGTTGTTGGAAGACTTTATAAGGTAACATCTGTTTCATCAAGACAGTTTAAAGAAAATATAGAAGATATTGAAAATGTTGATTATTTAAATATTATTAATTCTTTAAGGCCAGTTAAATTTAATTATAAGCCAGATATTGTAGAGGATCCAGAAGTTAAGGTATATGGTTTGATTGCAGAAGAAGTTGATGAAATTCCTGGAGCAGATGTTTTAATAACATATAAAGACGAGGAAGTATACTCAGTTAAATATGACAGACTTCCGCTTGCCATGATTAAAGCCATTCAACAATTATCAGCAAGACTTGACGCCCTAGAAGGATAATGTTATCCTTAGTACTAATAGATTGGAATAATAATGTCAACAAAGGCAGAATTAATTATCACCGCCCTTCAGCAACGCATTGGAGAGATTGTAGCAAATTATGAAACTCAGATTGCAATACTACGGGCAGAGCTTACTCAGCTTATGGAAAAAGATGTTCAAGAAGAAGCCACAGAAGATAGTAACTAGCCCCACCATTTTTCCGTCAGGTATTGCAGTAAAAACCGATAAAGGAATTTACTGGATTAAAGACGGCAAGAGGTTTAAGCTTATATCAGACAGGGCTGCAAAGTCTTGGCTGTTTACTACCGTAGAAGCAACAGAGTCTGCTTTGGCTGGAATGAAGCTAGCAGGTAAGTTGGGATTCAGAGACGGCACCTTGATAAAAAACATAGCAGATGGTAAACTATATTTAATATCACAAAATAAGAAAAGACATATTGTTGATCCAGATACATTTAATAAATATGGTTTGGATAGATCACAGGTAGTAGAAGTAAGTGCCTTTGAAACAAGTATGCATGAATTAGGAGAAGATCTATAATGCCAACGTTTGAGACAATTACATTTAATGAGGGTGAACCTCTAGATCCAAATAAATTAAATAAGCTGCAGGAAAACATTGTAAATACTTATGCTACTGCTAATAATTTATTTAACTCAACGCTAGATGGACAAACATCTTCATTTAAGGCAATTACAAATGCTGGAACTATAGAATGTACTGGTGTTTCAAAAGGAACCACAAAGTCTTTTGATTTAGATCTAGGTACTGGCTTTAGCAATGTTTCTTCTAATCCACCACGCATTGTTGTTTCTTTGTCTGGCGGACTTGGAACTGGAGACTCAGTAACTCTTTCAGTTGCTGGTGCTGCTACAGCTTCACCAAAGCTATGGGTATCAAATGTTAACTCTTCTAAAAGCACATTCAATGTAACATTTATTGCAGTACAAATGGTTCAGTCTTAAGGATTGACAATCAGTAATCATATGTTACAATTACTGTAACATCTAAGTCACGTATTCGTGGCTTTTTTAATTATTAAGGTAATTTAATGTCAAACGATTTAAAGTGGATGCTATCATCCGATCAGCAATTCCCGTACCAAGACGATAAGATGATTGCTCTTTGGTTTAAAGTAATGAAGTGGTTTAAACCAGATGTAGTAGACTACCTTGGAGATACAGACGATCAAGCTTGTTACAGTAAGTATACAGAGGGACGTTCTGCTGAGTTTATGCAATTGCATAAAGATGATAGCCGCGACTTGATTGTTCCAATGATGAGGCATGAGGCAAAAGGCGCTAGAGATTTTTATGCCAAGACAAGAGAGATGCTGCCAGACGCACAATTATTTTCAGCACTTGGAAATCACGATGTTAGAATTTTTAATTATGTCGATGCAAAGCTTCCAGACTATTTAAATGATGTTACACCAGAATCATTATGGTCTTTAGATTCATTAGGCTACGATTATATCTACTATAACGAATTGCCAGAGAAACGATTTGGAGATATCCACGTTCACCACGGACTTTCAATTTCAGCAACAGGGTCTGTAAGAAAAGATATGGAAGACATGCAGGTTTCACTAATTAGAGGGCACTCACACAGAATTGCTTCACATATGGTAACATATGAACTTAGAAATAATGGAGAAGGTGAGACTTTACGTGGATATGAGATTGGTCACATGTGTGATGAAAAGGGACCAGGAATGAAATATACTCAACATCATGACTGGCAAAAAGGTTTTGCTATTGCACACATTGAAAACGGAGAGTATCCACACGTTCAAATGATTCATGTATCTCCAAATTATACATGCATAGTTGATGGAAAGTTGTTTAGTCTATAATGAGATGTAAGAAGTGTGACGGCAGAGTATTCATTGATAGAGTATTCTCACAGAAACTACATATGGAGCTATTCTGCGTTATGTGTGGAAAAAGATGGATGATTAATAAGGAAACGAATGCGCTTGCAAAATGGCTAGACAACAGAGAACTCCAACACCGAAAAAGTTTCTCTATTTCTTCTTAAATGACAAGATACATAAAGTATTAAAGTCATCAAGATCTAGGGATGAACTTGTTGCATGGTGCTATCCAGATAAAAAACGTGTTATGTATTCTTATTCTCAAGTAATTAAATACATGGAGAATGCTTTTACAACGGCTCAGGTCGGGGAAATACTAGGAAAGCACAAAGTAACTATTGAAGACTACATACTTGAAGGAAAGATCAGGGTGCCTCATAGAGTTTATCCGATTGGAAATCCAGATAGCAAATGGTCTAAATATATGTTTAATCAAAAAGACATATTAGAATTACATCAATTTATTTTAGATGATGGGCACTCTTCAAAATTGCCTTCAAAAACTGAATTGTTGGCTATTCTCAAACACAATACTATATTGTATACTAAGACAGAAGATGGAAAGTTTGTACCTGTATGGAAGGCGGAGTAATGACAACAAAAGTAAAAGTAGACCTATCCTTTACAAGGAACCTAGGTAACTATGAAAGTATTAAGATAGGCATAGGAGTAGAGGATGATTTGCGCCTTGGCGAAAATGTTGAGTCTGCCACTGAAAGAGTATATAAGTTTGTAGAAGATAAGCTTATTGAAAAAACTCGTGAGGTGGAGGAAGAATTAAAGCGTGGAAAATAAAAAAGAACCCTACGTTTTGATCAGCCTATATCAATCTTTATATAAAGAAAAATATGGTCGCACACCACAAATAAATAAATTTCGTGAGAAGTGGGCTATGCAAGATGTAATAGATAGTGTAGGATTTGATCGTGCAAAGGAACTTTTAGTATATTATTTTTCATTGCCAAAGGGCGGGCACCCAATGCAATTTTTTTTCTATAACTTTGATAGAATGGATATTGTAGAGATTGAAGCTCAAAAAGATAAAGAAAGACGTCGTTTGTTATTAGAAGAAACGAAGAAGATGGTTGAGAATGGCGGAATAGAATGAATACAGAAGCAACACTAATTTCTGCCGTATGTAAGAATAAAGACATAAGCACATTATTAGCAGACAACGTAGATGAACTATTTACTTCCCATAGAGATATCTGGGAAGGGCTTAAGTCATATTATTATAAGTTTAAAGCAGTACCAGAAGCTGGCGTACTAATTGAAAAGTTTAAAGACTTTGAGCCAGTAGAAGTAAAAGCAGAAACTGGATACTACCTTGATAAATTAAAGAATGAATTTTTATCAAATAGACTAAAGAGCATTTTAATTAAAAGCGGATCAATGCTTAAAGAAGATGCTGCTTCAAGAGTGCTTGCAGAAATGCAAAGCCAGTTGGCAAACTTAAGTAGGTTTACAAACAATGTTCGTGATTTAGATATTACTGATGCAGAGTCAGCAATTAGACATATGGATGCACTCAAAGCACGCTCTGATGAAATGGGTGGCTCTCCAGGAATTAAAACTGGATTCGAAGCAATTGATTTAGCATATCCAACAGGAATGGCTCCAGGACATTTAATTGTAGCGATTGGTTGGCCAGGCCGTGGTAAGACATGGTTCACATCATATTTAGCATGTAAAGCTTGGGAGCAAGGCTTCAAGCCAATGATTGTGTCTCTTGAAATGTCTCCAGAAAATATGCGTGATCGTATTTACACAATGCTTGGTTCTGGTTTATTTAAAGCTAGCGATTTTTCTAAGGGCGATATTAATATTGATGATTTTCGTTCATGGAGTACAAAGAAGTTTGAAAATAAAAATAGTTTCATCCTTGTTTCAAATGAAGGTAATACAGAAGTAACACCAGCAACAATTCAAGGTAAGATCGATCAGCATAAGCCAGACCTAGTCATTCTTGATTATCATCAGTTGTTTAATGACAACAAGAGAAGCAATTCAGAAGTAGAACGCAACCGTAATATTTCTCGTGAGTTTAAATTACTTGCAGTATCAAATAATATTCCTATCATTGATATTACTGCAGCAACTGCTGATGACATATCTGATCAAGACAATCCTCCTATGATGAGTCAGGTTGCCTGGTCAAAGGCTATTGAGTATGATGCTGATATGGCTATGGCTGTTCACAGATATCCAGGAACAAATATGATTGAGGTGGTGTCAAGAAAAAATCGCCACGGTCATGAGTTCGGTTTATATCTAGATTGGGATATCAATAGAGGTATCGTCAAAGAGATTTATGAGAATCCATTCCAAAATGACTCACAGAAGAATTAAAAGATTTCAAATAAATGTTGATTTTTATGACAATGCACAGCTAATTAGTTTAAGACCACAGTACGAAAATTTATTAACTCATGACATGAGATCAAAAGGTTATGTCAAGGTACTTGACATAGACCCAGCATTTTCGATAGAATTCACAGGTGAGACATGGAAGTTCTTAATGACCCTTCATGGCGTTTATGTAGGAAAGAAGAAGGCATGGCAATCAGAGGGTATAACACAAGGGAAATTGATTCCACGCAATATTCTCCAGCCCACATCAAATCAATCTTAAAAGAACTTGGTTTAGATATAGTTGGAGAAACTTCAAACGATTACTTGTGCTATTGCCCATTCCATTCTAATAGACACACATCAAGTTTTAGCGTAAGTCGTGAGAAGGGTGCATTTATTTGTTTTAATCCTTCATGTGGTGAGGCTGGCACCCTACTAGAACTAATTAAAAGAGTAACACACAAGAATGACTTTGAGGCAATGAGATTTATATCTGCAAAAGAAACAGAGTCCTTAGAAAATTTTGATGAATTGCTAGCAGATGCAATGGAAGATAAGCCTATGTTTGAAGAATTTTCACAAGAGACATTAGATAGGCTGCATGCGGAATTGATTGAAGTATCAGAAGGAAAGAATTACTTTAAATCTAGAAGTATATTTAACCAGTCTATTATTGATTTTAATTTAGGATATTCTAAAAACACTGGCATGGTCACTGTTCCAGTACATAGTCCAGACGGAATGCCAATAGGAATTGTTGGAAGATCAATTGAGGGTAAGTCATTTAAGAATAGCACCAACCTTCCAAAGAGCAAGACAATGTTTAATGTGCATAGGGCTAAAAAAATTGGAGACCATGTCATAGTAGTTGAGTCCAGCTTTGACGCAATTAGAATTCATCAGGCTGGTTTTCCAAATGTTGTTGCAACATTGGGTGGGTTTTTGTCTAAAGAGCAGCAACAAATACTAAATAGATATTTTAATAGAATAACAATTATGACAGATGCAGATCTTGCTGGAAGAGAATTAGGTTTAAGTATAGCCAATAAACTTAGAACAAAAGACATCTTGTGGGCTTCTTATGGATATGGTAAGATATATCCACATGATGCAAAAGATGCTGGCGATATGACTGATGAAGAGATTAAAGCCTGTATTAAAAATGCTGTATCCGATATAGAATACAGATCTTGGGATAAATGATATAATAGTAATACAGATGGATTTATACCATCAACTACATAAGGAGATAAAATGGGTATCGTTAAAGGACTAAAAGATTTAAATAAGGCACTAGATAAGCCTTCGTACAACGAGTCAGATTCTACAAAGGGTCGTTGGGTAAAGCTAGAAGACGGCGAAAGCGTTAAGATTAGATTTCTACAGGAGCTTGATCCTGATTCGCCAAGTTATAATGAAAAGAACGGCTTAGGTTTTATTGCCGTTGAACATACAAATCCAAAAGATTACCGACGTAAGGCACTCTGTACTATGGAAGATCAGGGCAAGTGCTGGGGTTGTGAACAACATCGCAAGGACTTTAAGGCAGGATGGAAGGGTCGTTCACGACTTTACATTAATGTTCTAGTAGATGATGGCAAAGAAGATCCGTACGTTGCAATTTTATCACAGGGTAGCAGCGGAAAGACTGTTACTCCAACATTAATTGAGTATGCTGGCGAAATGGGAAGCATTACAAATTTGATGTGGCGCATTAAGCGAAGTGGTACAAAAACAGATACAAGTTATACAATTATCCCACTTGCTAAAGATGAGTCAGAATTTGATTACTCATCATTAGAATTGTATGCACTTGAAACATCTGCTGTAAGAGACCTACCTTACACAGAACAAGAGGGATTCTTTTCAGGAGAACCTTCAGGCGGAGAGAATCAGGCATCAACTGCTACAAGTAGCAGCTTAGACTGGTAATTAAGCTATGGCAGGGGCAAAGCCCCTGCCATAAGTTTGACATACACCATTACTATGCTATAATTGACTTATGGATAAAATAAATAAATCAGATTTATATTGGGCTGCTGGATTTTTTCAAGGAGAAGGATATGCTGGAATTGCAAAAACTAAAAGAAAAGTAAAAGCAGACTATCAGTATATAAGTTTAAAAATTACTCAGTACTACGATAGAACTCCCCTTGATACTTTTTATAAAATATTTGGAGTTGGTTCAGTATTAGGTCCGCATACAAAAACCCGTGGAGATAAAGAAGTTTATCAGTATGTTGCATCTAATGACGATGCAGAAACAATATTATTAAAAATCTTACCGATCTTAACAGGTAAAAAATATGATCAAGTTTTAAAAGTTATTGAAGACATCCAAGAATACAAAAGTATAGAAAGAAAGATGCCAAGGAATACCAAAATTTATTGCCCGAAAGGGCATGATTATGGTAAAGTAGGATATATAAATCCATATGGATATACTGTGTGCAAAACATGTCACGCAGAACAAAAGAGAAAGCTAAGGCGGAATGCAAAATAATTTTACTCACCTTCATTGCCATAGTTATTATAGCCTTATGGATGGACTTAACTCTCCTCTCGAACTTGTTCGTGCTGCAAAAGATGCTGGGCAAACTGCAATTGCAATCACAGATCACGGCACATTATCTTCACATCGTGAAATGCAAATAGCAGCAAAAGAATTGGGCATCAAGCCAATTCTTGGAGTTGAGGCTTACATCTCCCCAACTGATAGATTTGATCGTTCATCTAAAACAGATAAGTCAATTCAGGCTTACAACCACATCATCCTTCTTGCAAAGAATAAGAAGGGTCTTGAGAATATAAATATTTTACAGGAACTTGCTTGGAACGAAGGCTTTTATCATAAGCCACGTATTGATAGAGAGGTGTTAAAAGAATATGCAGAAGGTATTATTGTCCTTTCTGGTTGCCTTAATGGACTTATTTCTAAGTCTATTGAGAAAGGCGAATTCTCAGAAGCCAAGCTTATACTCAAGGATTTTAGTAAGACTTTTTGTGACGATTTTTACATTGAGGTGCAATCTCATAATCCGCATGAAATAAATTCAAAGCTACTTGAGTTAGCAGATGAACTTAAAATTAAGGCGGTGGCAACAGGCGATGCCCACTTTGCTAAAGAAGAAGATAGAATCCTAGAAGAAGCCTTACTCATATTATCTACATCTCCAAAGGCCGATAAGGAAATGGATTTTGACATGTCTAGGAACATGAAAAATATGTTAGATAGATTTAATTATCTTTATCCAGATCGTAGAATTTCATTCCAGAATTATAATCTATTTATTCAAAGCCGTGAAGAAATTGAGGCTGATTTTAAAAAGGCTTTAATTAATCGAACAGACATATTTGATAATACTATGGAAATTGCTAATAAGGTAGAAGATTATGATTTCTATCAGGGCTTAGACCTTTTGCCCGTCCCAAAGACTGATGCTGATGAAAGACTAAGGGAACTGGCTGTAAAGGGCTTAGAGAGCCTTGGGAAGGCCTCAGATGATATTTATATGGCACGTATGGAGGAAGAGCTTTCCGTAATTGCCTCAAAGAATTTTGCATCATATTTCTTGGTTGTTGGAGATATGATTAATTGGGCAAAGGGTACTGGTATCCGTGTGGGCCCTGGACGTGGTTCTGCAGCAGGCTCACTTGTCTGCTACGCCCTTGGCATTACAGATGTTGATCCAATTAAATATGACTTGCTTTTTTTTCGATTTATTAATCCAGAAAGAAATGACTTTCCAGATATTGATACAGACTTTGAAGACCGCAGACGCAAGGAAGTTAAAGAGTATTTAAAAAAGAAATTTAAGCATGTTGCTTCTATTTCCACCTACACTTATTTCAAAGATAAGGGTGTGGTTCGTGATGCTTCTCGTGTATTTATGGTACCGCTGCAGGAAGTAAATCGTGCATTAAAGCCAGTAGATACATTTGAAGACTTTATGGAATCCCCAAATACAAAAGAATTTAGATTAAGGTATCCAGAAGTTGTCTGGCTTGCAGAAAGGTTACGTGGACGCATTAGATCAGTTGGTGTACATGCTGCTGGTGTTGTTGTAGCCAAGGACGATTTAAGAAAGTATGCTCCAGTTGAATCAAGGGAAGACGCACAGGATAAGGTATCTGGCCGAATCCCAGTTGTCGCATACGATATGGATACCGTAGCAGATATTGGTCTAATCAAGCTTGATGCTTTGGGGTTAAAAACTCTTTCAGTTATTTCAGACACATTAGAGTCAATTAAAAAGAGGCATAAAAAAGAAATTAATCTTTCCTCTCTTACAATGGATGACCCAAAAGTTTATCAGATGTTAAGCGAGGGATATACGAAGGGTGTATTCCAAGCTGAAGCTACACCATATACAAATTTATTGATGAAAATGGGTGTGGATAAATTTGAAGACTTAGTTGCTTCTAATGCATTGGTACGTCCAGGAGCCATGAACACAGTAGGTGCTGCTTATATTAATCGCAAGCATGGCAGAGAAGCTGTTGATTATAGCCATAAAATAATGAAGCAGTTTACTGAGAACACATATGGTGTTATTATATATCAAGAGCAGGTTATGCAGGCATGCGTACACCTAGGAGGTATGTCTTGGTCAGAGGCTGATAAGGTCCGCAAGATTATTGGAAAGAAAAAAGATGCAAAAGAATTTGACCAATTCAAAGATCAGTTTATTGCTGGGGCTTCAAAACAAATTAGTCAGAAAAAAGCAGAGCAACTTTGGCATGACTTTGAGGCTCATGCTGGTTATTCTTTCAACCGCTCCCATGCTGTTGCTTACTCTATGCTTAGTTATTATACTGCTTGGCTTAAGTCCTATTATCCTCTTGAGTTCATGTTTTCAATTCTTAAAAATGAAAATGACAAGGACGCAAGAACAGAATATTTAATTGAAGCTAAACGTTTAGGTTTACGTATTATGCTTCCACACATTAACGAATCAGACATATACTTTTCATTACAAGATGATGGAATTAGATTTGGTTTGGCTGAAGTCAAGTTTATATCAGATAGCATTGCTAATAAGATTATGGATAAGAGGCCTTTTATTGACTATGCCGATTTTATTGACAAGGCTTCTAAAAAGGGAAGTGGGATTAATAGCAGAGCAATAGCAGCTTTAAACTCTATCGGTGGTGCAGCTTTTGAAGATAATCCACGAACTGGTGATGAAAAAGATAACTATTATGAGTATTTAGGTATACCAACATTTAATTTGGCTGGCATACCTCCTAGAATTAAAGCTCAGGCTAGACCTATCGATGATTTTGACGATCTAGGTTCGTTTGTTATGTTTGGTATGGTTAAAAGTATTAAGCGTGGAAACGGGTGGGCAAGAGTAGAGTTAGTTGATGAGACAGGCACCATTGGTTTATTTCATCATGAAGATACTCAAATCGAACCCAATCAAATGTATTTTATATTAGTTGGAGATAACCGTATTGCTAGATACGTTAATGTAAAAGAAATTGATCCTAATGCTGCCGATTTATTTGTAGACTATCTTTATAGAAAAGAATATGATTTAGAAGAAGATGAATATATTGTAGTTAACTTTACTAACTATAAAACTAAAGCTGGCAAAATGATGAGCCATATTGTGTTGTCAAATGCTCAAAAAGAACTAACAAGAGCAATTGTTTTTCCAACACTTTATAAAATGTCTCTAGCTAAAATGAGAGAAGGAATGAAATGTAAGGTTGTGCTTGCTAAACTTGATGACGGCACATTAAATGTAAAGGAAATAAAATGATTGAGGTCGTCTTAACAACCGAAGAAGCAAAGAGACTTGAAACATTCATAAGTGATCATAGATCAATGTGCATGAGCTATTTATATGATGATGTGGTCCCAGAGGATTGGGAGCCATATGATTTATATGACGGTTGCGAAACTTGTGAAACAAGAGAACACCTAATGGCAACATTTGATTGGCTTAAATCAAATGGCAAGATAGATATATTCGTGGAGGATAAATGACAGAAGAATTACCAGTAGACCTAAATTTAGGACAACTGCTTATAGCAATATTAGATACAATCAAAAGTGTGGATGTTAAGACGACAACGTTTTTAAATGCTGCATCAGACAGTAGAGAAATTGCAGTATTTTATAATGAAGAAAAGTCTTCATTTACATTTAGCTTAAAGGAAATAGAAGATGGAAGCGTTTGATATGGTAACAGATTACGGTCTGGATGCATTGGCAGCTGTGTTGCATGAGACAGCAAAGGAAAAAGGATTCTGGGACGAAGAAATAAATTACAATGTAATTGGAAATAAACTTGCCCTAGTACACTCAGAAGTAACAGAAGTGTTGGAAGCAATTCGAAAAAATAAGGGTAGTGAAAATACTGTAGAAGAAATGGCTGATGTAATTATTAGGCTTTTAGATTTATATGCTGCAATGATGAGTTTTAATCTACTAGAACATTCAATTGATGAAGTCTTAAATAATAAAATGAACATTAATAAGGAACGTCCAAGACTTCACGGCAATTTATTTTAATGCTATACTATGAGAAAGAAAGAGTTTAAATGACAATTATAATTGATAATATATTAGCAAAGCTAGATCCAAAAACAAGAGCAAGAGTTCAGTCTGCACAGAACGTTGTTGTTGAAAAACAATTAACTCCCAGCATTGGACTTAATATGGCATTAAAGGGTGGCTTGGGATATGGGAGACAAGTCCTAGTTTGGGGCAACAAGTCTGCTGGAAAATCTTCTTTCTGTTTACAGATGATAGCGTTAGCTCAAAAAGAGGGAAAGACATGCGCTTGGATTGATGCTGAAGCGTCATATGATCAAAAATGGGCAGAGCAGTTGGGGGTAGATTCATCTTCTCTTATTTACTCTCAGGCTAAAACTGTAAATGACATGGTAGATGTTGGCGTTAAGTTAATGGAAGCTGGTGTTGATGTAATTGTTGTTGACTCCATATCCGCCTTGCTTCCAGGAATATATTTTGAAAAAGACGGAAATGAAATGAAAGATTTGCAAGACACTAAGCAAATCGGCGCAGAAGCAAAGGATATGACCCACGCAGTCAAGATGTTAAATTATGCAAACAAAAACACACTACTTGTTCTCATCTCACAACAACGAAATCAGTTTGGATCTATGCATGCTAGTCACATCCCCACAGGTGGCATGGCAGTCAAGTTCTTTTCTTCCACTGTCATTAAACTCTGGTCGTCTGAAGCTGAGGCGAATGCTATTAAAGCTGGGATTAAAGTTGGCGACAAAATCATTGAACAAAGAGTTGGACGACCAGTTAATTGGATTATTGATTACAACAAACTCGGCCCCCCAAATTTATCGGGACAGTATGATTTTTACTACCAAGGGGAAACTCTTGGTGTAGATAGAGTCGGAGAAACACTTGACGTTGCAGAAATGTGCGGGATAGTAGAAAAGGGTGGAGCATGGTATACAGTAAATGGAGAACGTTTTCAAGGACGTGCAAAAGCTGTAGCATATTTGAAGGAAAATCCAGATGTTGTAGACAACTTACAAGGAGAAATAAATGCCAGATCTTAATGAATTTTTTGATAAACCAATTAAAGAAAAACAATATAATTTAGAAAAAATTCAAGGCATTAGGCCATGTTCTAAATGTGATGAAGATGTAACTGGAGCTTTTTGGGATCCAATAGATTTTGTAATGTCATGGCGATGTTCAAAAGGTCATGAAACAATATTTAAGGTTAATTAATGTCAGAAAGATCTGAAGTAAAACGTGACGGTGCCAAAGCACAAAAAAATAGTGGTCGTGGAGATTATCAAAAAGGTGATGCACAATGGAATCAATTTCTAGTTGATTACAAAGAGGCAGGGACATCATTTAATTTAAATAAAGATAACTGGGCAAAAATTTGTACAGATACATTTAAAGTAAATAGAGATATGCACCCAGCATTAAAAATTATTATTGGCAAAGAATCCAAGGTTCGTCTTGGAATTATTGAATGGGCAGTTCTAGAAGATCTGATCCAATTTTGGGAGGACAATCATGATTAAAGAAGTTTTTTTAACAACGTTAACAGGCATGGGAGTAGGAGCGGTATTTAGTATATTTAAGCTTCCAGTACCAGCACCACCAGTATTTGCTGGTCTAATGGGAATATTTGGTTTATGGATGGGATACGGTTTAGTTCAAAGGATTCTTTCATGACACAGGATAAAAATACATTAGAGTTAATAAGTGATATTACAGAGTTTAATGATCTGCATGAATTTATGAAGGATGAGCATTTAGATAAAGCTCTGGCTATTGTGGTAAAATTATTAATGAATCCAGATGTCCCATCTGCAAAAGCACCTATGCTTATTATGGAGCTTCAAGCAATGTCCACTAAATTTGCAGTTATGTCATCAGTATATTCAACAATTGCTAAAGATAAAGCGGGAACAGTGAACAACAATAAGAAGAACGTATATTACTCAGTAAAGGAGTCCATAGACAAACTTGTAGATGCACTTAAGTATGTCGTTAGATACAATTCATAATGGGTAGAGATATAGTAAAAAATCTTAAATTTAAAAAGCACACAGGCAAGTTTTTTGATCCAGAACGCTTTGCTGCCTTGCTTGATGAGTCATATAGAAATACAAAACGTGCAGATGGTGAGATGACAAAGAAGTCATTTAGCCCAAGTTCTTTAGGCTATGGACATGGAACATGCCCAAGATATTGGTATATGGCATTTAGTGGTGCTATGTTTATTGACGATAATGATGCAGTTGCTGTTGCTAATATGGCTCAAGGCACACAGGCTCATGAAAGACTTCAGAATTTAATCAAGACTATGCCTGAGTGGAGAGCGGAAGAAGAAGAGATTGTTAATGAGTATCCTCCTATTAGAGGTTTTATTGATTTGATTATGGAATATGATGGCGAGACGGTAATTGGAGAAATTAAAACTGCAAAGCAAGAAGTTTGGGATACAAGACAAGCGGAAATGAAGTCATCTGCTAATCACATGCTTCAGCTTCTTACATATATGAAATTAAAAAATGCAAAAGAAGGTTTCTTTCTATATGAAAATAAAAATACTCAAGAGATATTAATTATTCCAGTATCTATGAACGAAAAGAATACTCAGATAATTGAAGATACTTTTCTGTGGATGCAAGAAGTTTGGGATAATTTTCAAGATGGGGATCTTCCTATGCGTCCAATTGGTGCAACTAAGTCAAAGATGCCTTGCACATATTGCCCAATTAAAAAAGAATGTTATGCAAAAGAAACACCAGTTGGTACAGTTCAAATAGAAAAGTTTGAGGTACCAAAGATATGATTTGTGGTAACAAGGAGTGTGCCAAAGACTTCGATGCCAAGACTCATAATCAAAAATATTGTTCTGATGAATGTTGCAGAGTTGCAACAAACAGAAGAATTATGGAGAAGTATTATGAAAAGAAAGCAATTAGGAATGGCGCATTCAGAGCCTGTTCTAAATGTAAAATTAAGTTGAGCAGGTACAATCAGTCTACTATATGTTCAGCCTGTGAAAAAAAGATTAATGTTTCTAATAAAAATAAATTGATTGGCATGATTGATGACGTTAGCTAGTTTAAAAAAAACACAGGCCAATAGAGTTCTAGGGATAGACGCCTCTACCAACTCTATTGCTTTCTGTTTGATGGAAAACGATCTCCCTTTGAAGTGGGGTAAGATTAATCTGGAAGGCAATGATATATACGAAAAAATATATGATGCCAAGATAAAAATGTCTGTAATGTTAAATGAATTAAAGTCAGACTATATAGTTGTAGAGGGGGCAATCCTTGTCAGATCACCAGATGCTGTGATAAAATTGTCTTATGTATATGGTGTTGTTATTGCTGAGCTTATGTCTACTGGAGCTAAGGTTATCACTATTTCTCCTACCGCTTGGCAGGCTTATATTGGAAACAAAAATCCAACAAAAGATGAGAAGTCGGCAGTCAGAGTAAAGAACCCAGGATACGCAGACTCATGGTATAAAACACAATTAAGAAATATGCGTAAACAAAGAACTGTAGATTACTTTAATAGTAAGTATAGGCTATCTTTAGAAGATTTTGATGTAGCAGATTCATTTGGAATTGCTCATTATGCAAATAAGGTGTTGACAAAACGATGAAGTTGTATCAAAGCAAGGATTGGCTACATAGAAGATATGTTGTACAAAAGAAAACAGTTACAGAGATAGCAAAAGAATGCAATGTTTCTGCTATGACCATACAGAGATACCTAGATCAGTTTGGATTAATTAAAAAAAGATGAAGTTTGCACATAAAATTTTTCACATTGAAGGAAATGATGAGCGGTCAGCATTAGTAAAATCAATGAATGATTATTTATACCCATATTCAAAAGTATTACACACGCCAACAATTAAGATATCAGGCTACGAGGATTTTAAGAATTTTGTAAAAGACAACCCTGATTTTGTACCAGATAAAGATGGCTATAATCTTCACGGAGAACAGGGCTGGAGGTATGGCGAGATTGGAATATGGGCAAGCAACTGGACTGCATGGAATAATTTCTTAAAATCAGACGCAGATTACCTGATATTAATGGAAGACGATATCGTTCATTCAGATGGATTTATTGATATTTTAATTAATTATATAAATCAACTCCCAGAAAACTGGGATGCGTTTCATGCGTTTTCTCCAGCAGATCAATTTGAAAAACATACAAGCAGCCATGACTTTGGGTCTGACGATGTATGTTTAGCGTATCAAGATTGGTCATGCTTATGCTATGTAATCACAAGAGCTGCGGCTCAGAAAATGATAGACAACTCGTACGGATTTAAACTACCCTTAGATTGGTATATGTTTAGACAACAAAATCTGTTTAATGTATATACAGTTAAGCCTTCGTCAGAATTTCCATGCACATTGTTTCCTACGGAATCAACATTTCAAACAACACAGAAAAGAGAAATACTAAATGGGATACTCTAATCCAGAAAATAAACCATGGGCTCAGCAAAAAATAATTGAGTTGTCTCCAAAAACTGTGTTAGACGTAGGAGCTGGTCAAGGCACCTATCTTAATTTAATTAGGGAGGGGCTAGGTGCGGGAGTCTTAGTAAGTGCTGTAGAGGTCTGGCAACCATACATAGATCAATTTGATCTGCTCAATAGATACGATAAGTTATTTGCAATAGATGTAAGAGAGATGACAAATTTTAAATATGACCTAGTAATCCTAGGAGACATCCTTGAGCATATGTCAGAGCATGATGCAGTTGCTTTGTGGGAGAATATATCAAAACAGGCTAAGTGTGCGATGATTTCAATACCAATAATTCATTATCATCAAGATGCAATTAATGGAAACCCATATGAGGTTCATGTAGAAGAAGACTGGACAATGGAAAGAGTTTTGGAAAAGTTTAAAGGTATTACACAGTATAAGAAGTTTGAGGTAACTGGAACATTTATTGCGGAGTTTAATAATGACAATTCCTAAAATTATTTGGCAAACTTATAAGGACCCACAGGAGACACTTGCTCTTTATATGCACGAGGCAATGGATACTTGGAAAAATTTAAATCCAGAATATGAGCATAGGTACATGGATGACACACAGGCTGCAGAATTTATTAAAAATGAATATGGTCAGGAGTGGTACGATATTTTTATTAGTCTTCCAGTTGGTGTAATGCGTGGAGATTTATGGCGTTATATGGTTATCTATAAGTATGGTGGAGTGTATGCAGATTTAGACACAGAGTGTTTAAAACCAATTTCTTCATGGATGATTGAAGATAAAGAGTTTATAGTTTGCCCAGAAACATCAGATCATTTTTGCCAATGGACATTTGCATCTACATCAGGCAACCCAATTTTAAAATCAGTATTAGATTTAATTAAAGATAGATTGTTAAACCCAGAATACGGATCACCTCATTTTGTACATACTCATACTGGCCCAGCAATTTGGACAGATGGTATTATGAAAATTCTTGATATAAAAGTAACAAGTCTTATAGATGATTACCTATTGTTAAATTCTTGTAATAATGCTAAACTATATAAGTTCCACTGTTACGGCGGAGAGCAATGGAGGATATTCCATTTTGAATCAGTAAAGCATATTTATGGAAGCCAAAAATGGAATGATGGAAATTATGTTCAATGGATTGAAGATCCAATAGTGAAAGGTACTAGATAATGGCGGGAACAGATTATCCAAACAAAGATAGCTATCAATCATGGGTAACAGATTTACAATTAATAGCAACAGATGCACCGTCTGGACATAAAATAATTAGAGAATGTCTTGATATTGCAGAGATGTTAATTAATAAAAATATATCGTACGGAGACTCAGCCTTGTCACCAATTAGAATATTTTCTCAGGCGGACAATCAAGAACAAATTAAAATCCGTATTGATGATAAGATTAATAGAATTAAAAATGGAGCAGGATTTGCAGGAGATAATGATATTGACGACATGATTGGTTATTTAATCTTACTTAAAATTGCTAAAAAACTTGCTATTTCAGTCGACTAGAAGTATAATAATGTAATGACTACAGAAAATAGACCGTGGGGGCATTACACAATTCTTAATGAATCTAGTAATCATAAAACAAAATATATTTATGTTGAGGCTGGCAAAAGATTGTCATACCAGAGACATGAAAAAAGACATGAACATTGGTTTATAGTTTCTGGTAATCCATATGTAACAATAAACGGTGTAAGCAAAATTATGTCACCAGGTCACTCCATAGATATAAAAGCTGGGGACCTTCATAGAATAGAGTCTCAATTAAGTCCAGTTGAATTTATTGAAGTTCAAACAGGAACCTATTTCGGAGAAGATGATATTCAAAGAATAGAGGATGATTACAATCGAAATTGAATTAGCAGATCATTATGATCGCATGAATAAAGTAGTTGAAGAACTACTTAAGGGTAACAATCCCACAACAATAGCAAGCCTTACTGGATTTAAACGTGCAGAGGTTGTTGAGCTTATTGACGAGTGGAAATCTGTTGTACACAACGACACATCCTCAAGAGAACGTGCAAAAGAAGCAATCTCTGGGGCAGACCAGCACTACGCAATGCTCATTAAAGAGGCCTGGAAGACCGTAGAGGATGCAGATCAATCTGGTCAACTAAATGTTAAGGCTAATGCGCTAAAGCTTATATCAGACATTGAAACAAAAAGAATTGGAATGCTACAGCAAGTAGGTTTGTTAGATAACGCTGAATTGGCTGGACAAATTGCAGAAACAGAGCGCAAGCAAGACATACTTGTAAAAATATTAAAAGAGGTTACATCTGGATGTTCAAAATGCAAAATGGATGTTGCTAAAAGGCTCTCACAAATTACTGGAATAGTTGAATCAGTTGTAATTGAGGATGCCGATGTCGTTTGATTTTTCAGATTTAATTGACATACTTGACGGAGAAGAATTTGACGAAAAGCCTGTCGATTTAAGAACATTTGTGAACAGCCCAGAGTACCTAGGTTTGCCACTATTATCTGAATTTCAATACACATTAATTGAAAAAAGTTCTCAAATTTATAAAGAGGCAACTCTTATTAAACTTTTTGGCGAAGAAGAGGGAAGAATAAGATCTAAGCAAACAGCAAACGAAGTTGTTGCTCAGCTAGGTAAAGGTTCTGGAAAAGACTACTGTTCAACAATTGCTGTAGCCTATATAGTTTATCTATTGCTATGCCTAAAAGATCCAGCAACATATTATGGAAAACCTCCTGGAGACAGTATTGATATTATTAATATTGCTATTAACTCTCAACAGGCAAATAATGTTTTCTTTAAAGGATTTAAAACAAGAATTGATAAGTCGCCTTGGTTTGCTGGGAAATACAATGCAAAGGCATCTGAAGTTCAATTTGATAAAGCTATAACAGTTCATTCTGGACACTCAGAACGTGAGGCATGGGAAGGATACAATGTTATTGTTGTAATCCTAGACGAAATTTCAGGATTTAGTATTGAAAATACTACGGGCCATGAGCAGGCCAAAACTGGTAGTGCAATTTATGACATGTACAGAGCTTCAGTTGACTCACGTTTTCCAGACTTTGGTAAGGTAATTCTTCTTTCATTCCCAAGATATAAGAATGATTACATTCAGCAAAGATACGATGCGGTAGTGGCTGAAAAAGAAACTATTATTCGTGAACATAAGTTTAAGATGTATGAAGATTTGCCAGATGGAACAGAGGGTAATGAATTTGAAATTCAATGGGAGGAAGATCATATAATTTCATATAAGATTCCTAAAGTATATGCATTAAAAAGACCAACATGGGAAATTAACCCAGTAAGAACAATTGATGATTTTAAAACATCATTCTATACAAACCCAACTGATGCTTTATCTAGATTTGCATGCATGCCACCAGAAGCAATTGATGCATTTTTTAAATCAAGAGAAAAAGTTGAGAAGGCATTCAATGTTGGAGCACATGCAGTTGATAGGTTTGGAAGACTTGAAGAATGGTTTGTACCAGATCCAGACAAAGTTTATTTTCTTCATGTCGACCTTGCACAAAAGCATGACCATTGTGCCGTAGCCATGTCTCATGTGCAAAAATGGGTTAATGTAAAGGTAACAGATACATACTCTCAAGCAGCACCTATTATTGAAGTTGATGCTGTAAGATATTGGACGCCAACAAAAGATAAATCTGTTGATTTTACTGAAGTAAAGGATTACATTCTTTCACTTAGATCCAGAGGATTTAATATAAAGGTGTGCACTTTTGACAGATGGAACTCCCACGATATGATGCAGCAGCTAAAACAATATGGAGTAAATACAGAAATTTTATCTGTTGCCAAGAAACATTACGATGACATGGCAATGGTTGTGGCGGAAGAAAGACTAAGAGGGCCAGCAATACCCCTACTTGTTGATGAATTATTACAGCTAAAGATAATGAGAGATAGAGTAGATCACCCAAGAAAAGGTTCTAAAGATTTAGCGGATGCTGTATGTGGTTCCATATTTAATGCAATAAGCAGAACAAAGTTTTCAAATAATGAAGAAGTAAATATTCATACATATGAGTCTATGTCATTTGAGCAGGACTTTGGTAAAAAAGAAAAAGATGAGATTGTTACAAATATGATTAGGCCCCCTAGAATGCCAGATAGTTTGGCAAGCGATATAGAGAGAATGACGTTACTATGAGCATATACCAAGAAAAAGCTAAAGAATGTAAGTGCTGTGGAAAACATGTACCACTACCAACAGTTTTAAAAGAGTATAACGAAGTTTTGTTATGCCCCACAACATTTGCAAATGTGATAGAATATAAAAGATTATGGAAAGTCCTTGGTTCTAGACCTTCTGGAAATATAAGGAAACATTTCTCTGATTATGTACAGCAGATAGTAGAAACAACCATTGACAAAAATGAAGACGGTACGTTACAATAAACACTTGGCACCAGTAGCCAAGTTGGTTAAGGCCCCGAACTCATAATTCGGCTATCGTAGGTTCAAGTCCTACCTGGTGTACAAGAAAGGTAACTATGAAAGATTTAAATCCTGATGACGGAGAAATGTTAGACTACTATATACAAATTGGTGCTATAGAAGTGGCTGGCATATCAGAAGATGGCGAGTTCATTTTTGGAATTACCGATCTTGCTAAAGAGGTTGCACCAGATTTATGGGAGGCTCATGCAGAGCACCTAGATCAATCTATGATGAAGCTATATGAAATGGGTTTAGTTAATATAACATACGACGAAGACTTAAACGTTGTATTTGAATTAACTGAAGAAGGAAAAAAAGCATCAAAAGACTTTGGAATTATTGAAATGAATAATCCAGATATACCAAACAATTAGGAGAATAAAATGCCTTGGCAAATTAAACAGAATGCAGCAGGATGCAGCGGATACGCTGTTGTTAAGCAAGACACTGGTGAACTAGTAGGTTGCCACTCTGGAAGAACGGCAGCAGAAGCACAACTAAGAGCGCTATATGCATCAGAATCAGATGCAA
>Ga0214921_10000542_pt1 | contig 70183 bp, 70 predicted proteins | sample LL1505_MetaG_FD_177992 | JGI IMG/M metagenome (GOLD analysis project Ga0214921, IMG submission 177992) | Freshwater microbial communities from Lake Lanier, Atlanta, Georgia, United States - LL-1505 | ecosystem: Environmental > Aquatic > Freshwater > Lake | place: USA: Georgia | collected... | reverse complement strand
CGAGGAGAAACGCCGCATGTCCGAACCCAACCTGATCATGGCGCGCGAGGGCGCGGCCGGAACGCTGCTGATGAACCGCGTCAAGGCGCTCAATGCGCTGACGCTGGAGATGATCCGCGATTTCCAGCGCGCGCTGGACAGTTGGAAGGCCGACCCGGCCGTGAGCCTCGTGGTGCTGGAAGGGGCCGGCGGCCGCGCCTTTTGCGCCGGCGGTGATGTGCGGGCGGTGCGCGAGGCCGCATTGGCCGGGGACCGTGCCCCGGTCGCCGCCTTCTTCACCGAGGAATATGCCGTGAATGAGGGCATCGCCAATTTCGGCAAGCCCTGGGTGTCGCTGATCGATGGCGTCTGCATGGGCGGTGGGATTGGCCTGGCCGTCCATAATGGCCCGCAGGTGGTGACCGAGAATGCCCTGCTGGCGATGCCGGAGACAGCCATCGCCCTCTTCCCCGATGTCGGCACCAGCCATGTGCTGCCCCGGCTGCCGGGCGCCATTGGCAATTGGCTGGCACTGACAGGCGCGCGGCTGCGCGGCGCGGATGCCGTGCATGCCGGGCTTGCCACCCATTACGTGCCGGCGGCGAAGCTGGCCGCCCTGCGCGCGGCCCTGGTGGAGAGCGGCGATGTCGCGGTGCTGGCGCAATTCGCCGAGCCGCCCCCGGCCGCCAGTTTTGGCGGCCATCGCGCCCTGATCGACCATGCCTTTGGCCAGCCAAGCGTGCTGGCCATCATTGCGGTGCTGGAAGCCGATGGCGGCGATTGGGCCATGCAGCAGGTGGCCACGCTGCGCAAAATGTCCCCCACCAGCCTCTGCGTATCGCTGGAATTGCTGCGCCGCGGCGCCGGCATGAGCCTGCGTCAATGCCTCGATGAGGAGCTGGTGCTGACCGGCAGCGTGGTGCATGGCCACCCTGATTTCTGCGAGGGCGTGCGCAGCGTTCTGGTGGACAAGGGCAGCGTGGCGCATTGGCAGCCGGCCACGCTGGAGCAGGTTGACCCGGCCGCGATCACGGCCATGTTCAGCCGCGCGGGATAGGCACGCCCTTTTCATCCTTGGCGGTGCGGATGGTTTGCAAGGTCATCACCCGTGCCACCATGGATGCGCCGGTCAGGCGGCCGGTCAGCTCATTTTCATGCGCGGTGTCGCGCGCCACCAGGCGAAGCAGGAAATCACCGCCGCCGCGAATCATGTGGCATTCGCGCACCTCGGGCCAGGCATTGACCAGCGACTCGAAGCCATCGAGCACCGCTTGCTTCTGGGTCTCCAGCCCGACCAGGGCGAAGAAGGTGATCTCAAAGCCCAGGGGCTCGGGCGCCACATCGGCGTGATAGCCGCGAATGATGCCCAACTCCTCCAGCCGGCGCATCCGGCGCAGGCAGGGCGGCGCCGAAAGGCCAACCCGGCGCGCCAATTCGACATTGGTGATGCGGCCATCATGCTGCAGCTCGGCCAGGATGTGGCGGTCTACATCATCGAGCTCGTCTTCGGTCGCGTCTGGCATCGTGTTCCATATTTCGTTGCGCCCGGGCGCATGGACGCGCAATATCCTGTCTTATGTAAGGCGCATCAAGCCAATGCGGCGGAAAGACCGTTTCGTATCTTGCAGCGGGGGGTGGGCGAACCGAATATCATGCATGACCGCCCTGTTATATCGGATTCGCCTGTGCCCATGATGCATTCCACGCCGCTTCTCGTGATCGGTGCCGGCCCTGCCGGCTACACTGCTGCCATCTACGCGGCGCGCGCGGGGATGAAACCTGTGCTGGTGGCCGGCATGCAGCCTGGCGGGCAGCTCACCATCACGACCGATGTGGAAAACTACCCAGGCTTTGCCGAGGCCATTCAGGGCCCCTGGCTGATGGAGCAAATGCGCGCCCAGGCCGAGCATGTCGGCACCAGCATGATCCATGACGTGATCACCTCGGTCGATTTCTCCAGCCGGCCTTTCCGCTGCGAGGCTGATAGCGGCGATGTGTTCATGGCCGAGACCGTGGTCATCGCCACTGGCGCGCAGGCGCGCTGGCTGGGCATTCCGGGCGAGCAGGCGCTGTCGGGCTTTGGGGTCTCGGCCTGCGCGACCTGTGACGGGTTCTTCTTTCGCGGCAAAAACGTGGCGGTGATCGGCGGCGGCAATTCCGCGACCGAGGAGGCGCTCTACCTCGCCAACCTTGCCGCCCATGTCACCCTTATCCATCGGCGTGACAGCCTCAAAAGCGAAAAAATCCTCCAGCAGCGACTTTTCGCCAGGGAGAATATCACCTGCCTGTGGGACACCGCCGTGGAGGAAGCCCTGCCCGATGACGGCAAGCGCCCGGCACTGCGCGCATTGAAACTGCGCAATACCCGCAACGGTGTCCTCAGCGAAATGGCCATCGACGGCATGTTCGTCGCCATCGGGCATGACCCTGCCACCGGCATCTTCAAGGGCCAGGTGGCGATGGATGAGGGCGGCTACATCATCACCGAGCCCGGCAGCACCCGCACATCGGTGCCAGGCGTCTTCGCCGCGGGCGATGTGCAGGATCATACCTACCGCCAGGCGGTGACCGCGGCGGGCACTGGTTGTATGGCAGCGCTCGACGCCGAGCGCTTCCTGGCCGCCAGCCATAGCGCCGAAAGACAGGCCGCATAATGCCGCTCGATTGGGACAAGCTGCGGGTGTTTCACGCCGTGGCCGAAGCGGGCTCCTTCACCCATGCCGGGGAGAGCCTGAACCTCAGCCAATCCGCCGTCTCGCGGCAGATTCAGGCGCTGGAGGAATCGCTCTCCGTGCCGCTGTTCCACCGCCATGCGCGGGGGCTGATCCTTACCGAGAGCGGCGAGACGCTGAACCGCACGGTGCGTGATGTCTTTGCCAAGCTTGCCATGACTGAGGCGCTGCTGACCGAGGGGCGGGAGCGCGCGGCGGGGCGGCTGAAGATCACCACCACCACGGGCTTTGGCAGCGCCTGGCTGGCGCCGCGGTTGCACCGCTTCCTGGAGTTGCACCCCGAGGTCAGCGTCTCCGTCCTGCTCGACGATGCCGATCTGGATCTGGCGATGCGCGAGGCCGATGTCGCCATTCGCATGCACCCGCCCAAACAGCCGGACTTGGTCCAGCGCCATATCGCCAGCTTCGGCTGGAAGGTTTACGGCTCGGTGGATTATCTCAAGCAGCACGGCATGCCAGCGCGGGCGGAGGATCTTGACGCGCATCGTCTGGTGGTCTGGGGCGACTATCGGCCGCCGGTCGAAGAGATCAATTGGCTCGCCGAGGTCGGCCGCCGCAATGGCAGCCAGCGGCGTGCGGCGGTGGAGGTCAACAGCCTGACCGGCATGCTGCGGGCGGTGCAATCGGGCCTCGGCCTCGCCGCCTTGCCGGATTATATCGGCACAGACCTCGCGGGGCTGGTGCAGGTGCTGCCGGACCTTAAGCCGCCACGGGTGAATGCGTATTTCGTCTATCCTGAGGAGATGCGGAATTCGAAGCGGGTTGCGGTGTTTCGCGATTTTCTGGTGGCAGAATTGGCAAATAGCGCGCTGTGATCAGCAAAGGGGCTTGCCTGCCCTTCCGGTGGCCGGTGGTTTGAAACTGATCGGTTCCCAGGAGCCCTTGCGCCCAGTGGTGAAGTCGAAACCCAATCTGCAGAAGATGATGCCTTCCGTCATTTTTATCGGATCACCATCTTCGCTTTCGGTGAAATGGCTCCAGGAAGCGTTACGATTCCCGATTTGTTCGCCGCAAAAAGACTTGCCAAAGGCAAAGGCCGGTACCGGCAAGCCCGAGCATCACGACGGCCAGGGCATGCGCCTCCGGTGTCGCGCCCATCCGCAACTGGCTGAACAGCAGCAGCGGCAAGGTGGTGGCGCCCGGTCCGCTGGTGAAGCTGGCCAAGACCACGTCATCGAAGGACAGCAGAAAAGCCAAGCCCCAGCCCGCCGCCAGCGAAGGGGTGATCAATGGCAATGTGATGGTGAGGAACACCGTTGCACGATTGGCGCCCAGATCAGCCGCCGCCTCCTCCAAAAGCGGGCCCATCCCAGCAAGCCGCCCCTGCACCACCACCGCCACATAGGCGGCACCCAGGCTGGCATGGGCCAGCAAAAGGGTCAGCACCCCCCGGCCCTCCGGCCAGCCGGTCAGCCGTTCCAGCGCAACGAAAAGCAGCAGCAGCGCCAGGCCGCTCACCACCTCGGGCAGCACCAGCGGCGCGGCAGCCAGGGCGCCGAACAGGGCGCGGCCGCGGAATGCCCCCTGCCGCGCCAGCACCCAACCCATCGCACCGCCAGCCAGCATCGCCAGCGTCGCAGCGCCAGCCGCCACCAGCACCGAAAGTGCCGCCGCCTCAACTAGCCGCTCATTGCCCGCGAGGGCCACAAACCAACGCCAGGAAAAACCGCCCCAGACAAAAGGCTGCCGCGCATCGGAGAAGGCAAAACCGGCCATCAGCAGCACCGGGGCCCAGAGGAAGCCCAGCCCCAGCCAGAGCACCACCCGGCTCATCAGCGCCGCCCCAGACGCTGCCAGAGCAGCAAGGGCGGCAACAAGGCCGCGAGCAGCGCCATCGACGCCGCCGCAGCCAGCGGCCAATCCCGCGCGGTGAAGAACTCCTGCCAGATCGCCCCCCCGGCCAGCAGCGCATCCGGCGCGCCGAGCAGGGCGGGAATGACGAACTCCCCAGCGGCCGGAATAAAGACCAGCAGAAAGGCCGCAGCGGCAGCCGCCATGCTGCCCGGCAGGGTGATGCTGCGAAACACGGTGAAGGGGCCCGCACCCAAATCCGCCGCCGCTTCCTCCAGCCGCATATCCCGCGCCGCCAGCGCGGCATAAAGCGGCAGCAGGGCGAAGGGCAGGTAGCTATGCACCATGCCGAGCAGCAGCCCGGTGGTGCTGTACAGCAATTGAACCGGCGCGCTGATCACGCCCATGGCGAGCAACGCCTGATTGAGCAGGCCACTGTCGCGCAGCAGCCCCACCCAAGCCGCCATGCGCAGCACAAAGCCGATGCAGAGCGGCAATACGACAAGCGCCAGCGCCAATGGCCGACGGGCCGGCACCAGGCGCAGCATGCCCAGCGCCATGGGATAAGCCAGTGCCAAGCACAACCCGGCGGTGACGCCAGCAACGACCAGCGAGCGCAGCAGAGCTGTCAGATAGAAATCATCCGCAGCCAGCACGCCCCAGGATTCATTGCCACCCACCCATCGGCCCTCGATGATGGGCAGGCGAAATGGCGGCAGGCCCTGATCCGGCACGGCGAAGGCGATCACCCCCACCACCACCAGCGGCGCCACCACCAGAAGGCCGAGCCAGGCCGAGGCTGCCGCGCGGATCATGCGCCCAGCCGCACCAGCGCTGCGTCATCCCAGCCCAGCATCACCTGAGCGTCGGGCGCGGGCGGCGTGGCGCGGGCAGGCAGGCTGACCCGCAGAAGCTGGCCATCCTCGCAGAGGCATTCCAGCATCCACCCCTCACCGCGAAAGACAATGCCGGTGACGCGCGCGGCCAAGCCCTCGGCCTCGACCAGGCGCACCTGCTCGGGCCGCAGCGCGAAGCTGGCGCCGGGGCGCTGCAGGATATTCGCCGCCCCCAGGAACTCGGCCACGAAGCGCGTGGCGGGGCGGCGATAGACCTCTTCGGGCGTGCCGATCTGCGCCACGCGCCCGCCGGCCAGCACGGCGATGCGGTCGGCCAGGGCCAGCGCCTCGCCCTGGTCATGGGTGACCATGACGAAGCTCGTGCCCGTCTCGCGCTGCAGCCGGCGCAACTCCGCCCCGGTTTGCGCCCGCAGCCCGGCATCGAGCGCCGCCAGTGGCTCATCGAGCAGCAGCAGCGGCGGCTTTCGCGCCAGCGCCCGGGCCAATGCCACGCGCTGCTGCTGGCCGCCGGAAAGCTGGGCCGGGCGGCGGGCGCCGAAGCCCGCAAGCCCCACCAGCGCCAGCAATTCCTCCACCCGCGCCAGGCTGAACACCCCGGCACGGCGCAGGCCATAGCCGACATTCTCAGCCACGCTGAGATGCGGAAACAGCGCATAGGATTGGAACATCATGGCGCAGGGCCGTGCCGCGGGCGGCAGCCCGGCCATGTCCCGCCCGGCGATGCGGATGCTGCCCGCATCGGGCGCCTCAAAACCCGCCACCAGCCGCAACAGCGTCGATTTGCCGGAGCCTGAACCGCCCAGCAGCGCCAGAAACTCACCCTCGCGCACCGCAAGCTCCAGCCCGTCCAGCGCGCGGGTTGCGCCGAACCGCTTGGTCAGCGCTGCAACCTGCAGGCTCACCGGCCAGCCTTGAAGCGTGCCCAGAGCCGCGCCCGGACGCGCTCGGCGGCCGGGGCCGGCGTTCCAGCCAGGAAGGCGCGTGACAATGCCTCGGCGGAGGGATGGATGGATGGGTCCTCAGCCACCTCCGGCCGCAGCAAGGGGCGTGAGGCGGGCACGGCGTTGGGGTAACGCACATGATTGGTGATGCCCGCCATCACATCCGGCCGCAGCAGGAAATCGATAAAGGCATGGGCGGCGTCAGGATTGGGCGCATCGGCGGGAATGGCCAGCATGTCGAACCAAAGCTGGGCGCCCTCGCGCGGAGCGGCATAGGTGATTTGGAAGGGGCGGCCCGCATCGCGCGCCCGCCCCGCCGCCTGAATCACATCGCCCGAATAGGTCAGGGCAAGGCATATTTCCCCAGACGCCAGGGCATCGATAATCGCTGCCGAGCCTGGAATCGACCGCAGATGCGGGCGGATGGCCAGCAGCGCCGCCTCGGCCGCCCGCAAATCGGCCGGATCGGCGCTGTCCGGGCTGCGGCCGAGGAAGCGTAGGATGGAGGGCAGAACATCGGTCGCGCTGTCCATCACCGCGATGCCGCAGCCTGACAGGCGCCGGGCATTCTCCGGGTTCAGCAAAAGCGCCATGGAATCCAAAGGCGCATCGGGCGCCAATGCGCGAATCCGGTCCTGCCGCATTCCCAGCCCCACCGTACCCCAGAGGTAAATCACCCCATGCCGATTGCCCGGATCAACCTGCGCCACCCGCGCCATAAGGGCCGGGTCGAGTTGGGCGAGATTGGGCAGGCGGGTGGCCTCCAGCGGCCGCAAGGCGCCAGCGCGCACCAGCCGGGCAAAACTCGGCTCCGAGGTGGGCACCACAATATCAAAGCCCGACCGCCCGGCGGAGAGGCGGCCCTCCAGCGTCTCCAGGCTATCATAGACATCGTAGCGCACACGGATGCCGGTCTCGCGCTGGAAACGCCCCAGGGCAGCCGGGTCGATATAATCGGCCCAGTTAAAAACATTGAGCACGGGCTGCGCCTGCAGCGGCAGCGCGGCCGCGAGACCCCAGAGGAGCGCGATTGGCAGCGCATGAATTAACCGTCTGAGGTCACGGCGGGCAGCGGGCATGCAGGGTCCTTCGCAATGGCGTTCGTCGGCCGGCGCAAGCTGTCCGGGCAGGCCGGCTTGGCGTCAAGCCTTCGCGACAATCCAGGATTTTATGCTTGACATTCTCTGGATTTTATTGCTATTCAACCCTCGCCAACGGGTGAATTGCGCCCGTGCCAAAACACCCTCCGGCGCGCTCGCCCCGGAAGGCCGCCGCATCCCCGTTCAAACCCATTGCCTCAAGGCCCCGGTCCGGCGCTTCGCCGCGCCGTGTCCTCGCGCGTCCAGCCCCCGCACAGGAGAACAGCCCATGCCATTCGCAGCCTCCGGCCTTACGCCGCTCATCCAAACCAGCGGCTTCTCGATGTGGCGCTATGTCACATCCGACCTGCGGGCCGATGTCGCCGCCACCGGCTACTTCGCCGCCGTCGCCTCGCAGTTCAAACCGGGCGACATCATGTTCCTCCAAGCCGCCGATGCGCTGGCCATGCTGCCGCTGCGCGCCGGCCCCGCCTTTGGCCCAGGCGTGACGCTCGACGGCGCTGTCACCCCGCTCGCTGCCGTGCGCAGCGCGGCGCAGCGCTTCTCGATCACCCAGGCGGTGGGCGCGGTGGTGCGCAGCATCGTGCTGGCACCGCTGGTGGCGGGCTTCATCGCCGGCACCTCCATCCCGGTCTCGGCCCAGGTCAATGGCCCGATCAGCCAGGTCGTGGTCAGCGTGCGCAATGCGGCGGGCCAGACGGTTGTGCCCAGCCAGATCGTGACCGTGACCGGCGGCTTCGCCACCACTGCGGTTGCAGCACCGCCCATCGGCAGCGGCTACCGCATCCGCATCGAGGATGCGCTCGATCCAGGGCTAGGCACGGTCTCGCGCAGCTTCTCCGTGGCGCCGGGCGCAGAGGCGCTGCAGCAGGAGAGCGGCTTCATGATCCTGATGGAAAGCGGCTTCGCGCTGCTGCGCTGAGCATCCCCACCCAGCCCCGCAGCCTCCAGAAGATGGACACCCTTCATGAGCGATCTTCGTATCAGCCAATTGCCGGCAGCATCCTCGCTGTCGGAGAGTGACCTCGCACCCGTTACCCAACTCGGTGCCAATCCCACGACAAGGCGGGCGACCCTCGCCCAATTGCGCACCACGGTGCATGACCAGCGCAGCGTTCACGTCCGCGATTTCGGCGCGGTGGGCAATGGCACCACCAATGATGCGCCCGCCATCCAGGCCGCCATCAATTCGCTCAAGGGCGCCGGTGGCGGGGTGGTGCAGTTCGGCCCAAAAACCTATCGCCTGGCCAGCGGCATTGTCATCGATGGCGTGACGGTGCGCCTCGAGGGTGCTGGCTTCACCGAGGGACCGGGCCCGGGCGACGGCACATGGTTGTATGTGGACCAGACAGGCTTCACCCCCATCACCTTCACCGGCTTGTCTGCTCGCGGCTCCTTGATGCGCGACATCGCGGTGGTGCAGGCGCAAAACGCAAACTTCGCACAGGGCTGGACCCCGGTGAATTACGACTGGTTCTTCCGCATCCAGGACTGCCAGGGCGGGGTGGATTTCGACAATATCTTCCTCTGCGCCGTCACCCGCGGCTTCTACTGCTACAATTCCGGCCGCACGGATTTCCGGCGCATTCGCGGCCAGGTGTTCACCAGCGGCATAGAGGTGGATGCGGCGCTTGATGTGCCGCGGATGAGCAATATCCACTTCTGGCCGTTTTGGAGTGCCGATACCAATGTGATGAATTACCAGCAGACGCAGGGCGATGCGCTGGTGTTCAAGCGCGCCGATGGCCCCTTCATCGATCAGGCCTTCGCGCTGGGCTATCGGAGCATGTTCCGCTTCAGCCAAGGCGTGAGCGGCTACACCACCAAATTCTACATCAACTCCGCCTATGCTGATTTCTGCAAATACGGCGTGCTGATCGACAGCTATGGGGTGGATGGGCTGATTGCCAATCTTACCACCCAGGGCGAGGCATGGCTTGGCAGCGGGGCGTCGCTCAGCGGCGCGAACGGCATCCTTATCAGTTCCGATAATTGCCGCCTGCAGATCGGCAATCTGCGCATTGATGCGGTTCAGGATAACGCCATCTGCGTGACCGGCATCAACAACCGGATCGACCTCTTTGCCCTCCGCGCGGTGCGCTACAACACCCGCAACAATGGCGCGGCGGCGATCCAGCTTGCCAATTCCGGCTCGGGCACGCCCAATACCGTGATCCTGGGCAGCCCGCCGGTGCTGGAAGGCACCTATGCCGGGCTGCTGAACAACACCGATGGCAATGGCGTGGTGCAGATGCGCGCGCCCGCCGGCACCCTGACCGTGCCTGGCCTGGCCATCGGGCAGTCCAATAGCGGGCTTTGGGCGCCATCGGCCACGGCGCTGGCCATGTCTGCCAATGGTGGCGAGGTGATGCGCATCACCCAGGGCGGCGTGGTGACGTTGGGCGGTGCCTCGGGCGCGCATGGGCTGGAGTTGAATACGCCGACCAGCAGCGTGAACCGCTTTTTGCTCACCAGCGCGATCGCCAGCGGGACGCCTGCGCTGGCGACCAGTGGCAGCGACACCAATATCGGCCTCAAATTGCAGACTAAGGGCACCGGCGGCCTGGCGGTTGCGACCGGTGGCGGCACGCAAATGCAGGTGTCGGACCAGAGCAGTGCGGTGAACTACCTGCAGGTTCAGGGTGCTGCCACAAGCGGCGTCGTCGGCTGGCTGGCACTGGGGGCGGATGCGAACATTGCGGCCGTCATTGGCCAGCCCAAGGGCACCGGGGCATTGCTGGCGCAAATCCCTGATGCCAGTGCGGTGGGCGGCAATGCGCGCGGTGCCAATGCGGTGGATCTTCAGACCAGCCGCACCGTTGCCACCCAGGTGGCCAGTGGTAACCAGAGTGCGGTGCATGGCGGCAACGCCAACACCGCCTCAGGCATCGGCGCAACCGTTGCCGGGGGCAATACCAACACCGCCAACGGGAACTATTCCTGGGTGCCGGGCGGACAGAATGCCACCGCGCGTGCTGCCTATGGCAAGGGCGTTTTCGCAGCCGGGCGCTTTGCCGCCGACGGCGATGCGCAGCAGGGCTTCTCGGTGCTGCGAAGGCAAACGACCGACGCAACCATATCGCGCGTCACCGCCGACGGCCTCGTTCAGAGCAACAACAATACGCTGAACCTGCCGGCCTTTGGTGCCTTTTTTGGCCGCTTGCGCGTCGTCTCAAAACTCCAGGGCGGCACCGATGCCGCCGTGTGGGATGTGGCGGTGGCGGCCGTGCGCGGTGCCACTGGTGGCAGCATGGTTATCTTCCTGGGTGCCGGCTCCCTCCTGCCCCCCACTGCCAGCAATGGCACCAGCGCCGCCAATTGGCGGCTGAGCATCGCCGCCGACACCATCAATGGCGGCATTGCGGTCAGCATCACCGGCGCCGCCGCCAGCACCATCAACACTGTCGCCACTTTTGACAGCACCGAAACCTTCACCGCGAGCTGAGGAGACCATCATGGCCTTTCTGCAACCCATCGAAATCCAGGAAACCGGCGTCTGCGCGCAGTATTGGCGCCTGACGCATATCCAGGTGGACATCGCCGCCGGCATCGTCGAGGCGAAGATCCACGGTTTTCTTGACGAAGCCGCCCGCCGATCCGGCAAGAGCCCGCTTTCGGTAATGAGCTTCCGGCTGCCCACACAAGGGCTGGTGAAGGACAGCGCCCTGTCGCTGAGCGACATTTATAGCGCCGTCCGGGCCAGCGCTGCTGGCGAGGATCCCTCCGGCGGAATGCTGCCACCGGTCTTCAGCGCGGCCAAGGATATCTGACGCCCAGGCCGCTGCCCCTTACCCTTCTTCCCTTACAAAAAGGATAAGCCCATGAGTTCCCTGACCGATCACGCGAAGAATCTCCTGGCCCGCACCCTTTGCGGCCGAACGCCTGTGGCCCCCACGGCGGTATATTGCGGCCTGGGCACTGGCGGCAGTGACCCCACGGGCCTGACCGGTGAACCGGTTGGCAATGGCTACGCCCGCCAGCGGGTGACCTTCACCGGCACCGGCGTGCAGACCAATGCAGAGGCGATCCGTTTCAGCTTCACCGGCGCGGTGGGCACGCTCTCGCATCTGGGCCTGTTCGATGCCGCTGCCGGCGGCAATCCGCTGAGCTGGGGCACCCTTTCCGCTGCCACCGCCGTGACCGGCTCGGGCACCGTCACCGTCAACCCCGGCAGCCTTACCATGACGGGCGAATAAGCCCGGCCCCGATGAACCCGCCATGCGGATCATCGACCGGCAGGGGGCGGTGGCCATAGACGGCCATCGCCCTCGCGGCGCAGACAGGCCCGCAGACTGGCTGGGCTGGACACGCCATGAGCCAGCAATCCATTTTTTGCCCCCGCCAAAATTCAGCGCGATCGGCCTGAGGCCGTGATAACGAAAAAGCCATGATCAGGGTCCAAAAGCGCCGCAATCCATGCCAATAAGGCAAAAGACAAAGGGGCATAGAATGAGCATTCTGATCACCGGCGGATTGGGCTTCATTGGTTCGGCCGTGCTGCGGCGGCTGCTGGCGACGACCGATCAGGTCGTGGTCAATATCGATTCTGCGACCTATGCCGCCAGCCCGGAATCACTGGGCGATTGGCTGAACCACCCGCGGCATGTGCATATCAAGGCGGATATTTGCGATGTGGCGGCGATGCAGGCGGCCTTCGCGCAGCACGCGCCGGCGCGGGTGATGCATCTTGCCGCCGAAAGCCATGTCGACCGTTCGATCGATGGGCCGGCACAGTTCATCCAGACCAATGTGGTGGGCACCCAGGTCCTGCTCGAAGCCGCGCGCGCGCATTGGAGCAAGCTGGAAGGCACCGCAAAGCAGGATTTCCGCTTCCATCACGTCAGCACCGATGAGGTGTTCGGCAGCCTGGGCCCGCAGGATCCGCCCTTTGACGAGCATACCCCTTATGACCCTCGCAGCCCCTACAGCGCCTCCAAGGCAGCGTCCGACCATCTGGTCCGCGCCTGGGAGCACACTTATGGCCTGCCCGCCTTCGTCTCCAACACGACGAATAATTATGGCCCCTGGCAATTCCCCGAAAAGCTGATCCCGCTGGTCACGCTCAATGCGCTGCATGGCCAGCCCCTGCCGGTCTATGGCGATGGCCAGCAGGTGCGTGACTGGATCCATGTCGAGGACCATGCGGAGGCGCTGTGCATCGCGCTGTTCCATGGCCAGCCAGGCCAGACCTATTGCCTGGGGCCCCGTCAGGAACGCACCAATCTCGAGGTGGTGCGCGCCATTTGCCGCATCCTCGACGAAAAGCGCCCTGACCCGAATGGCCCGCGTGAGCGGCTCATCACCTATGTGAAGGACCGGCCGGGCCACGACCAGCGCTATGCCATGGACCCCTCGGGCGCCGAGCGCGCACTGGGCTGGACAGCGCGCCATGGCTTCGAGGCGGGGCTGGCCGCCACCATCCAATGGTATCTCGACAATGAGGCTTGGTGGGGCCCGATCCGTGCCCGCAAATATGCCGGCCAGCGCCTGGGCGGCGCGGCATGAACGCCGCTTGGTGGAAAAACAAGCGGGTCTTCGTCACCGGCGGCGCCGGCTTCCTCGGCTCCAACCTCTGCCATGCGCTGGCCCGCGCCGGCGCGCGGGTGACGGCGCTGGACGCGATGAGCGAGGAAGGCGGCGCCAATCCCCGCAACCTCGATGGCGCCGGGGTTTTGCTGGTGCGCGGTGACTTGCGCGACACTGAATTGCTGTCTCTCGCCCAAGGCGCTGAGGTGCTGTTCAACATGGCGGCGCAAACCAGCCATATGGGCGGGCAGAAGGACCCGGTGGCCGATATCGGCATCAATGCCGTGGCCCAGGTGCGCCTGATCCAGGCCATGCGGGAGGCAGCGCCGCAGGCGCGGGTGGTACATGCCTCCACCCGGCAATTTTATGGCCGGCCGATCGCGCTGCCGGTCAATGAATTGCATCCGGTGAACCCGCCCGACGCCAATGGCGTCTCCAAATGGGCGGGTGAGCAATATTGGCTGCTGGAATCCCGCGTTCTGGGCCGCCCCGTCGTCTCGCTGCGGCTGACCAATTGCTATGGGCCGCGGCTGCGCATTCGGGACGCCAAGCAAACGTTTCTCGGCATATGGATCCGCCGGGTGCTGGAGGGCGAGCCCTTCGAGGTCTGGGGCGGCGAACAACTGCGCGACCTTTCCTATGTCGATGACGTGACCGAGGCCTTCATCACCGCCGCCGAGCAGGCCGACCAGCCCAGCGTGAACGGCCAGGTGTTCAACCTCGGCGGCTCGCCGCCGATCTCCCTGCTGGATCTGGCCGATCGGCTGATCGCCGCCAATGGCGGCGAGGGCCGTTTCACCACCCGCGAATTCCCCGCCGACCGCGCGCCGATCGACATCGGCAGCTACCATGCCGATGATACCGCCTTCCGGAACGCCACCGGCTGGGCGCCGGCCACCTCGCTCAATGAGGGGCTGCGCCTGTCGCTGGCTTGGTACCGCGAACGCCTGACCGATTATCTCTAGGACACGAGCTTATGAACGCACCGCTCACCATGATCGCCCAGGCCGACCCAGGTGCGGGCTACCGCGCGCTGAAGCCCGAAATCGACGCCGCCGTGGCGCGGGCGCTGAATTCCGGCTGGTATATATTGGGCCAGGAAGGCGCGGCCTTCGAGCGCGAATACGGCGCCTGGCTGGGCGAAGGCATGCATGCCGTGGGCTGCGCCAATGGCACCGATGCCATCGCGCTGATCCTGCGCGGCATGGGCATTGGCGAGGGGGCGACGGTTGTCACCGTCTCGCACACCGCCGTCGCCACCGTCGCCGCCATTGAGATGGTGGGTGCAACGCCCCTGCTGCTCGACATCGACCCCGACACCTACACCATGGATGCCGACGAATTGGCTGCCGTGCTGGAAGATCCGCCGCCGGGCATCCCGCCGATTCGCGCCGTGGTCGCGGTGCATATCTACGGCCAGGCCTGTGACCTAGGCCCCATGCTGGCGGCCTGCGAAAAGGCCGGCGTGCCGCTGATCGAGGATTGCGCGCAATGCCATGGCGCCGCCTTGGGCGGGCAGATGCTCGGCACCATCGGCCATGCCTCGGCCTTCTCGCTTTACCCCACGAAAAACCTCGGCGCGCTGGGCGATGGCGGCGTGCTGGCCACGCGCGATATAGAATTGGCAATGCGCATTGCCGCCATCCGGCAATATGGCTGGAAGGAACGCTATGTCTCCTCGCTGATCGGCATCAATAGCCGGCTCGATGAGGTGCAGGCCGCGATCCTGCGCACCAAGCTGCCGCATCTCGATGCCGGCAACGCCCGCCGCCGCACCATCGCCGATGCTTATGACGCAGCCCTGGCCGGTGGCCGCTTCACCCCGCCAGTGCGCCGGGCCAATGCCACCCATGTTTTCCACCAATATGTGCTGCGCAGCGATGACCGCGCCGGGGTGATGGCACGGCTGAAGGCCGAGGGCGTGGGCACGGGCATCCATTACCCCGTGCCGGTGCATGAGCAATCGGCCTATGCCGGTCGAACCGCGCTCGGCCCGGCTGGCTGTGCGGAGACCAGCACGGCGGCCAAGGTGGTGTTCTCGCTGCCCATGTATCCGGAGTTGAGCGACGCCCAGGTGGAGCAGATTTGCGGCGCGCTCAGCCGGCTGGGTTAGGCTTTTTCTCGCCCGGCAGGGCAATGCCGGTCAGCGCCTGATAGGCGCGAATGACGAAGGCATCATCCTTGCCGCCATGGCCCTGCGCCGCGGCGGCAACGAATAATTGCAAGGCCTGCGCTGCCAGCGGGATGGGGAAATTCGCCTCCCGCGCCAGCGCATCGACCAGGCCAAGATCCTTCACAAAGATATTCACCGCCGAGAGTGGCGTGTCATCGCCGGCCAACACATGGGCCATGCGGTTGGCAAACATCCAGGAATTTCCGGCAGCCCCGGTCACCACACCATAAATCTGCGCGGGGTCCAGCCCGGCCTTGATGCCCAGCGCCATCGCTTCGGCCGCGGTAGCAATATGCACCCCGGCCAGCAATTGGTGCACCACCTTCATGGTGGCACCCAAACCCGGCGCCTCGCCCAATTCCCACACCTTGGCGGCCACCCGCTCCAGCACCGGCCGCGCCTTGTCGAAGGCGGCCGCGCTGCCGCTGGCCATCACCGTGAGCGCGCCATTGGCCGCACCGGCAGCACCACCCGAGACCGGGGCGTCCAGATACAGCAACTGCCGCGACGCTGCCTCCTCCGCCAGCGCCCGCACATCCGCCGGCGCCATGGTGGCGGAGACGATCAGCACCGCACCGGGGGCCAGCCTCTCGGCGCAGCCCTCAGGGCCGAACAGCGCGGCGCGTGCCTGGGCGGCATTCACCGTGAGCACCAGCACAGCCTCCATCCCCGGCGGCAGATCGCAGGCGCGGGCGACCGAGGGGCCAGCGAAGGCCAGTCGCGCCCGCTCACTCGGGTCGCAGCCGGTCACATCCAGCCCCTTGGACCGCATGCTGGCGGCAGCACCCTGGCCCATGCTGCCCAGGCCTATGGCGGCGATTTTCATGCGGCGTAGCTTTCCCTCTGATTGAGCAGCGCCGGGTCGAAGCCGGCCAATTGCTTGTAGGTTTGCGCGGTCTCGCGCAGTTCGGCGTCCGAGATCACATCGTGCAGCCGCGCAAAGCCATGCGGCGCCCGGCGATGCACCTCCTCCAGCACCAGATCAGGCCCCAGACCGCGATTGGCGATGGTGAGGGCCGCCGTGGCGGGCCGGCGCGCGGCGTCATAGGCGGCGAGCCCCGCCTCCACGCTCGGCGCGCGCTTGAGATGCATGGCCAGCACCCGCGCATCCAGAATAGCCTGGGAAGAACCATTGGAGCCGATGGGGTACATGGGATGTGCGGCATCGCCCAGCAGGGTGATCCGGCCAATGCTCCAGGCCTCCAGCGGGTCGCGATCCACCATCGGGTATTCATAAACCGCCTCGGCCCGGCGCATCAGCGCCGGCACATCGAGAAAATCCCAGCGCCAGGATTCGTAGAGCGGAACAAAGGCCTCCAGCACGCCAGTGCGGTTCCAATCCTCCCGGTTCCAGGCCGTGTCCTGCGGAAAGACCTTCTCGGCGATCCAATTGATCAACTGCGTGCCATCAGGGTTGTTGGCGATGGGGTAGCAGACGAATTTCAGATCGTGATGGCCGCATTGGATCATCGTGGCCCCGCCGAGAAAACCCGGCGCCACCGAGGTTGCGCGCCACAGCACGGCCCCCTTCCAGCGCGGTGGGCCCTCATCGGGGTGGCGTTGCGCGCGGGCGGCGGAATGAATGCCATCCGCCGCGACCAGCGCATCGCCGGTGGCGCTGCTGCCATCGGCGAAATGCGCCGTCGCGCCATGGCCATCCTGGCTGGTGGCCATCATCCGCTTGCCAAGATGCACCCGCGCCGCCCCCAGCCTGGCGCGCACCTCAGCCAGCAGCAGCATGTGCAGCCGGCCACGATGGATGCTGTATTGCGGCCAGTGATAGCCCGCCGCGAGGCCCCTGGGCTCGCGCCAAATCTCCTGGCCATGGGCGGAGATGTAGCGCAATTCGCGCGTCGCAATGCCGGTGGCGGCCAGGGCATCGGCCAGCCCCAACTCAGTCAGTTCCCGCACCGCATGGGGCAGAATATTGATACCCACGCCGAGCGGCCGGACCTCGGCCACGCTCTCAAACACCTCAGCCTCGATGCCCGCCGCATGCAGGGACAGGGCCGTGGTCAGCCCGCCGATACCGCCACCCGCAATGATCACCCGCATTCCAGCAACCTCCCCTGGCCCAGCCTTGTCCCGCGCGCGGCGCCTGGCGGCAAGCCGTTCAGTCGGTGATGCGGCGCAGCAGGGCCAGTAGCATCGCCTGTTCGGCGGCATTCAGATCCTGCATCAGTCTCTGATTGGCGCGCTGGCCCGCCTGGCGCGCCTGCTGGACGAGAAGCTCGCCCTCCAGGGTAATCGCCAGCACCACGGTCCGGCGGTCCATCGGGTCCTTCTCGGTGCGCAGCAGGCCGCGCAGCGCCAAGCGCTTCATCACCCCCTGCGCCGTGGCGGGGTCCATGGCGACGAGGCGTCCAAGGCGGTTCTGCGTCACCCGGCGCAATTCGGCGAGTTTGGTCAGGGCGGCAAATTGCGGCGGCGTCAGCCCAGTGCCGACGGCAGATTCCTGAAACAGCGCCTGGTGGCGCTGCAACGCGCGGCGAAGCAGGTGGCCGGTGGAGGAATCCAGGCGGTAAAGGCCGGGCACGGTAGTACTGCTGAAGTCGCCCATGATGGACGCCTCATTCTCTTCCAGAACGGCAGACGAGACTTCGTTGGCAGCGGCCATGGAGCGTGTTCGATCACCTTTCTGTTTCAATGACGCATGCGGAATGCCGGCGTCAAGCATTGGAATTTGTTGTTAATTCGCAACGTGGTGCCGAAGAGCCTCAGACAGGATTGCGGCGCCCCGACAATTTCAGTCTGCGCTTCGCAGGCGGAATGCCCTATATCGCTGTCATGGTGGTCGATACCGTTCGGGATGGCGACACCGGATGGTGAGAATGGAGGCCCCTGTGCTGGCTGGCTATGTCGAACAGGCAATCACCGCATTGCCGCAGCCCCAATGATGATGGGTTCCATCGCCTCAGCGCTGGCGGAAGCCTGGGAAACCGGCCAGCCGGTGTCGCCGCTGTGCGCCGAAGCGGCCCTCACCAGCCTAGATGCCGCCGAGAATGTGGCGGGCGCGGTGCTGGAAAAACTGGCCCTGGCGCCATGCGGCATCCGCGTGACCGAAGCCGGATTGGTGGGTGCCATGCTGCCCGGGCGGATCATGGCCCAGGGCCATCCGCTGCCGCTCGCCGTTCTGCCCCATGGCCGGGCCGCGCCCGCCCTGCTGGTGGTGCTGGCCGAGGCCATTGCCGAGAGCGATACCGGCCTGCCGGTACTGGCCCAACTGCACCCAGCACTGGACCTCAGCGCCTCGCGCTGGCGGGATGGGCCAGCGAATATGTTTGAGGCGGCGGCCGATCTGGCCGGGCTGGGCCAGGTGGTGATCGGCAAGGGTAAGGCGCCATCCTGGCCCAAATCCTTCGCGCTGGGGGCGGAGCGGGCGCACCGGGTGAATATCGCCGCCTTGTTTGCAACCGCGGTGCGCGTCGCGCGCGAGGCCGGCGGCCTGCCGCTGGGCGCGGTTCTGGTGCTGGTCTTCGACAGCGCGGCCCAGGCGCTGGCCGCGCCCGGGCCGGTCACCGCCCGCTGGACTGGCCTGGGCGTGGTGAGCGCCGAATTGCGTTGACTACAGCGCCACCACCAGGTCGATTTCCACCAGCGCGCCCAGCGCCAGGCCGGTGACGCCCACCGTGGTGCGGGCCGGCAATTTGCCGGGCGGAAAGGCAGCCTCCCACACCGCGTTCATCGCCGCATAATCGCGCTCGAATTGGGTGAGATAGATCCGCGCCATCGCAATGCGCCCCCATAGCGCGCCGCTGCCCGCCAGCACGCTTTGCAGGTTGCTGATCACCTGCTTGGTCTGCGCCGCCACATCGCCCTCCACGCAGCGCGTATTATCCTCGGGCAGGGTGGGCATCTGGCCGGTGACAAAGAGGAAATCCCCGGCGCGCACCGCATGGCTGAAGGGGGCCACGCGCATGGGCCCGCCAGGCAGTAGGATATGGGCGAGTTCCAGCATCAAAGCCCGCGATCGGCCCGGGTGGCGGCCAAATCATCCTCACGGAAGGCGGCAATAATGGCCGGCAAATGCGACTGCTCGGCAAAGCCCAGCGCCCGGGCGCGGCGGGAGAGAAAGCGCGCCGGCCAGCCGCCCACAATCCCGGCCACATTGGCATCGGGCACCGCCTTCACCCGCGCGCGCTCCACCGGCGAGAGGGCCTCCAGCATTTCGCCCACCGTCACCGTCAGCCCCGGCGGGTTCACGCCGCGGTCCATGCCCAGGGGCGCCGTGTCCATGAAGCCAGCATGCAGCAGCCATTCCACCACGATGCGCGGTGAACTGACCCACAGGGCAAAATCCTCGCCCACCGGCAGCGTGGTCTCCAAGCCCAGCATCGGCTCACGCAAAATCGCCGATACAAAGGAGGAGGCTGCCGCATTGGGCCGGCCGGGGCGGATGATCACCGTCGGCAGACGGATGCTGACGGCATCGAGCAGCCCGCGGCGCGAGGCATCCTGCAGCAGCAATTCGCCCGCCGCCTTTTGCGCGCCATAGCTATTGGCCGGCATCTGCCGGGCATCGTCATCCAGAATGGCATCCTGCCCGCCGCCAAAGCTGGCGACCGAGCTGGTGAAGACAACGCGCGGCGGCTTCGCACAGCTCCGCGCAGCCTGGATAACGGCCAGCGTGCCCTGCAAATTCACCCGCAGCCCCAGGTCGAAATCCGCCTCCGCCGCCGCACTCACCACGGCGGCGAGGTGATAGATGATGTCGGTCTCGGGCGGGATGGCGGCGGCCAGGGCGGCCGGGTCGGCCACATCGCCGGCCAGGCAGCGCACCGGGAAAGGTGCTGCCAGCGGCGCGGGCGCCACCATGTCGAAAAGGGTCAGCGATGTGGCCCGGCCTTCAGCCGCCAGCCGGGCCGCCAGCTTGCGCCCCAGAAACCCCGCCCCGCCCAGAATGGTGATGTGCATCTCGCCCCCATTGGTTTTATCGCGCAGCATGGCGCAATGATCCTCAACCATCCCTACCGCCTCTTCCTCAATCCGCGCCAGGGTGTGCCGGGTGTGGTCGTGCTGACCGAGGGGGGTTTTCGCCGTGCCAGCGCCGAAATCACCGCCTGGCCCGGCTATGCGCCCACGCCGCTGCGCGAATTGCCGGCCCAGGGTTTTGCGTCGTTGCACTATAAGGACGAGGCTGAACGCTTCGGCCTGGGTTCCTTCAAGGCGCTCGGCGGCGCCTATGCGGTGCAAAGACTCGTGGTGGGCGAATTGGCCCGCGCCGGCATCCGCGCCACCGGGGCCGAGGTGTTTTCCGGCCAGCACCAACCCAACGTTACCGTCACCTGCGCCACTGATGGCAATCACGGCCGCTCCGTGGCCTGGGGTGCGCGGCAATGCCATGCCGCCTGCGTCATCTTCGTCCATGAACATGTCAGCCAAGGCCGGCGCGACGCCATAGCCGCCTATGGCGCCGAGGTGCGCGAGGTGGCGGGCAATTACGATGACAGCGTGCGCGCCGCCGCCGCCGCCGCCGAGGCGCATGGCTGGCACGTGATCAGCGACACATCCTGGCCCGGCTATACCGAGCCGCCGCGCGACGTGATGCAGGGCTATCGGCTGATGGCCGAGGAGGCATTGGCCGCCATGCCCGAGCCGCCCACCCATGTCTTCGTGCAGGGTGGCGTGGGCGGCGTGGCGGCCGCGGTCTCGGTACAACTGCGCGCCCGGCGCATCCCGGCAAAACTGATCGTGGTGGAACCCGACGAAGCCGCCTGCCTGCTGCTCAGCGCCGAGGCCGGCGAAATCCGCGTGGTGGAGGGTGACCTGCCCACGCTGATGGCTGGCCTCGCCTGTGGCGAGCCCAGCCTTCTGGCCTGGCAGGAGTTGGAACGCGCGGCCCATGCCTTCATGGCCGTGCCTGATGCCGCCGCGGTGGAGGCGATGCGCGCCCTGGCGCCCTTGGGCATCGTGGCCGGCGAATCCGCCGTGGCCGGGCTGGTGGGCGCCATCCTCGCCAGGCGGGACGGCGCGATGGGGCTGGGGCCGGAGAGCCGCGTGCTGGTCTTCGGCACCGAGGGCGCTACCGACCCCGAGCTCTATGCCAAGCTGGTGGCCAGCGCATAACCTTGCCGAAGCGCAATCCGCTTCACGTGTCCGTCATAAATTTGCCATTGAACTGCAATACTAGAAGTCTACCTGCCGCCAGCCAACAAAACCCCACATGGGAGAACACCGCATGAAGCGCCGCACCCTCGGCCTGGCCTCCGCCGGCCTCGCCCTGCCCATCGCCGCCCCTGCCCTGGCGCAGGGTGGCCCGATTGAGATTTCCTTCTGGCATGGCCTGCCGCAGCCGCTGGGCGGCCTGCTGGAGGGCATCGCCAACCAGTTCAATGAGAGCCAGCGCCGCTTCCGTATTGTCTCCAGCTTCCGCGGCAGCTACCCCGAAACCATGGTCGCCGCCATCGCCGGCTTCCGCGCCTCCAGCGCCCCGCACATTGTGCAGATGTTCGAAGTGGGCACCGGCACCATGATGTCGGCCGGCCGCGCGGTGAAGCCGCTGCATGAACTGCTGGCCGAGACCGGCGTCACCATCAACTTCGATGACTACCTGCCGGCGGTGAAGGGCTACTACAGCCTGAGCGACGGCCGGATGATGTCCATGCCGTTCAACTCCTCCACTGCCATCATGTTCTACAACAAGGACGCCTTCCGCCGCGCCGGACTGAACCCCGACCAGGCACCCGCGACCTGGGCCGATATCCGCGCCGCCGCCACCCGGCTCAAGGCCACCGGCCACGAGATGCCCTTCACCACCGCATGGCCGACCTGGTGCCAGGTGGAACAGGTGAGCGCCATCCACAACACGCCACTGGCCACGCTGGATAACGGCTTTGGCGGCCTGAGCGCCGAGTTGGCTATCAACAACCCCCTCATGCTGCGCCACCTCAACACGCTGGTTGAGATGGCTGGGGAGAACACTTTTCGGTGGGGTGGGCGCGATGGCGCCGGTGATGCTCTGTTCGCCAATGGCTCAGCAGCCATGATCCATGCCAGCTCCGGCGCGCGCGCCCGCTTCGTGCGCGAACTGCCTGGCGGCGTCGCCAATATGGGCGTGGCCATGCTGCCCTATTACAACGACGTGGCCGGCGCGCCCCTCAACTCCATCATTGGTGGCGCCAGCTTCTGGGCGATGAACCGCGGCCCGAACGCCACGCGCTCGGCCGATGAGAACCGCGGCATCGCCGAATTCTTCGCCTTCCTGGCACAGGCCCGGGTGGCCGCCGCCTGGCACACCGAGACGGGCTTCCTGCCCGTCACCAAGACCGCCTTCGAGCAGGTTCGGACCAGCGGTTTCTACACCCAAAACCCGGGCGCCGATATTCCTATCCAGCAATTGCTGCGCGGCGGCGGGCAGATGACGGGCAATACCCGCGGCATCCGCCTCGGTGGCTTTGTCGAGATCCGCGTGATCATGCAGGAGGAAATGGAACGCGCCCTGCAGGGTGGCCAGACGCCGCAGCAGGCGCTGACCAACACCGTCACGCGCGGCAATGTGGTGCTGCGCAACTTCGAGCGGTCCAACCGCACGTGAGCCGCCCAGCGCCGGCCTCCCATCTGTTTCGGGGGACGGCGCTGCCCTGGCTCTTGTTGCTGCCGCAATTGGTTATCACCGGCCTGTTCTTCTTCTGGCCGGCGGGTCAGGCGGTTTGGCAATCGCTGCTGCGCGAGGATGCCTTTGGCCTGCGCAGCGAATTCGTCGGCCTCGAAAATTTCGCCGATGTGCTGGCAGACCCGACATGGCTGGCCTCCTTCGGGCGCACGCTGCTCTTCTCGGGCTCGGTCGCCGGCCTGGCCCTCGTGGCTGCGCTGTTCCTTGCGGTGCAGGCGGACCGCAATATCCGCGGCGCCTCGGCCTTCAAGACGCTGCTGATCTGGCCCTATGCGGTGGCGCCGGCGGTGGCGGCGGTGCTGTGGCTGTTCATGTTCCACCCCCATATCGGCATCTTCGGCCGCATGCTGAACGCCGCCGGCATTGCCTGGGATTATAAGCTGAATGGCAATCAGGCGATGCTCCTGGTCATTGTCGCCAGCGCCTGGAAGCAGGTCTCCTATAATTTCATCTTCTTCCTGGCCGGGCTGCAAAGCATTCCCAAATCGGTGATGGAGGCCGCCGCCATCGACGGCGCCAGCCCGCGCTATCGCTTCTGGACGGTGGTGTTTCCCCTGCTCTCGCCCACTGCGTTTTTCCTGCTGGTGGTGAATCTGGTCTATGCCTTCTTTGATACCTTCGGCGTCATCCACGCCCTCACCCAGGGCGGCCCAGGCAAGGCCACAGAAACCCTCATCTACCGCGTCTATACCGACGGCGTGGTCAATCTGAACCTGGGCTCCTCGGCGGCGCAGAGCGTGATCCTGATGGTGCTGGTGGTGGGGCTCACCTTCGTGCAGTTCCGCTATGTCGAGCGTCGGGTGCATTACTGATGCGCCGCGATCCCATGGCCTATCTCTGGCTGACCCTGGGCGTGCTTATCTTCGCCTTCCCGATTTACATGACGCTGATCGGCAGCACGCATGATGCCAGCACCATCGGCCGCGGCGATGTGCCGCTGCTGCCAGGCCCCCTGGGTGCCGAGAATTACGCCAATGCCTGGAACGGCACCGGCGGCGGGCGCATTCAGGGCCAGCCCGCCGGCCTTATGCTGGCCAATTCGCTCATCATGGCGCTGTGCATCGCCGCCGGGAAAATCGCCATCTCACTGCTCTCGGCCTTCGCCGTGGTGTATTTCCGCTTCCCCGGGCGGATGCTCACCTTTTGGCTGATCTTCGTCACGCTCATGCTGCCCGTCGAAGTGCGCATCATCCCCACCTTCCAGGTGATGGTCGATCTCTCCCTGACCAATTCAATGGCCGGCCTCATCGTGCCGCTGATGGCCTCGGCCACCGCCACGCTGCTGTTCCGGCAATTCTTCCTCACCATCCCACGCGAATATGTCGAGGCCGCGAAGGTGGATGGCGCGGGGCCGCTGCGCTTTTTCCGCGACGTGGTGCTGCCGCTCTCGATCACCAATATCGCCGCACTCTTCGTCATCCTCTTCATCTATGGCTGGAACCAATATCTCTGGCCGCTGCTGATCATCAATGACCGCTCGCTGGAGACCATCTTGGTGGGGCTGACAAAAATGATCGGCAATGGCGATGCGCAAAACGAATGGAACATCATCATGGCAACCGCAGTGATGGCGATGCTGCCGCCTGTCGCCGTGGTGGTGCTCATGCAGCGCTGGTTCATCAAGGGCCTGACGGAGACCGAAAAATAAATGGCCACCCTCAAGCTCACCGACATCAAAAAGCAATTCGGCACCACCCAGGTGCTGCATGGCGTCGATCTCGACGTGGCCGAGGGCGAGATGATCGTCATCGTCGGCGCCTCGGGCTGCGGCAAATCCACCCTGCTGCGGATCGTGGCGGGGCTGGAATTTGCAACCTCCGGCCGGGTGGATATCGGCGGGCGCGATGTCACCGGGCTGGACCCGGCCGAGCGCGATGTGGCGATGGTGTTCCAGAACTACGCGCTCTACCCGCATATGAGCGTGTTCCAGAATATGGCCTATGGCCTCAAAATCCGCCGCATGGCGCCTGAGGATATCCGCAAGCGCGTGGCCCAGGCCGCCAGCCTGCTGGGCATTGAGGCGCTGCTGGAACGCCGCCCGCGCGAACTCTCCGGCGGCCAGCGCCAGCGTGTGGCCATGGGCCGCGCCATTGTGCGTGAGCCAAAACTCTTCCTCTTCGACGAACCGCTCTCGAACCTGGATGCCAAGCTGCGGGTGCAGATGCGCGCCGAGATCAAGCGCCTGCAACGCCGCCTGGGCGTCACCTCCCTCTTCGTCACGCATGATCAGGTGGAGGCGATGACGCTGGGCGACCGGCTGGTGGTGATGCACCAGGGCCATGTCGCGCAGCTCGCCACCCCGATGGAAATCTGGTCCCGCCCCGCCGATACCTATGTGGCCAGCTTCATCGGCAGCCCGGCGATGAATTTCCTGCCCGGCATCATGGAGGGCGGCGCGGTGCGCCTCGATCTGGGCCTGAAGCTGCATGTGCCCGGCACGCCGGCCTTGGCCGATGGCCATAAGGTGACGCTGGGCATCCGGCCGGAACACCTCTCCCCGGGCTCGGGCGGCCTCACCATCAATCTGGAGCTTCTGGAACCGCTGGGCAGCGAAACCGTGGCCCATGGCAAGCTGCCCGATGGCACGGAACTGACGGCCCGCCTGCCGGGCGAGGTGACCACGGAAGGCCCCCTCAACCTGATCCTGCCGCTGGAACACCTGCATCTATTCGACGCCGCAACGGGCAAGCGGATCGCCGCCTGACGGCAAGGCCCAGGCCAGCCCGCTTGCGGCCCGCGGCCCGCGCCCCCATTCTCCCAACAAAGATGAGGAGATTGTCATGTACCGTCGCACCCTAATGGCCGCCGCTGCCGCCGCGCCCTTCGCCGCCCAGGCGCAGGCCGAATGGCCCAGCCAGCCCGTGCGCATGGTCGTGCCCTTTGCGGCCGGCGGCCCCACCGATGTCCCCGCCCGCCTGCTGGCCGAGGAAATGTCGCGCAACCTGCCCAACCGCATCGTGGTGGAAAACCGCACCGGCTCGGGCGTCGTCATCGGCACCGATATGGTGGCCAAGGCGCCGAAGGATGGGCTGACCATTCTCTACACCACCGTGGGCCACGCGGTGACGCGGGCGATGTTCGACCGGCTGCCCTTTGACCCGGTTGCGGATTTCCAGCCCATCGCGCTTGTCGGCCAGGTGCCGATGATCATGCTGGTGAACAATGATTTCCCGGCACGGACGCTGCCGGAATTCATCGCCCTCATCCGGGCCAATCCCGGCCGCTATGATTATGCCTCCAGCGGCAATGGGGGTGCCGTGCATCTGGCATCGGAATTGTTCCTGCATCTGGGCGGGGGCCTGCGGATGAACCACATCGCCTTCCGCGGCAGCGCCCCCGCCTACCCGGACATTCTGGCCGGCCGCATCCCGATGATCATAGAGGTGGCCGCCGGGGCGCTGGGGCAAATCCAGCGCGGGGCGCTGCGGCCGCTGGCCATTTCCGCCGCGCAACGCAGCAGCCTCGCACCCAATATCCCCACCTTCATCGAGGGCGGCGTGCCGGGCTATGAAGCCTATACATGGCACATGGTGATGGCGCCTGCCGGCACGCCGGCCCCGGTGGTCAGCGCCATCCACGCCGCCGTCACCCGCGCCGTCACCCAGGTAGCACCCAGGCTGACCGAGATGGCGATGGAGGTGGTGCAGGGCAGCACCCCCGCCTCGGCCGCCGCCTTCCTGGCCAGTGAGATGGCAAAATGGGAGCCCGTCATCCGCGCCGCCGGCATTCGCGCCGACTGAGGCGCTAAATCGGCCCCAGCACCCCATGATCCCAGCGCGACAGCACCGGGATGGCCCGAAAATTCTGCTGCCGCGCATCCATCCGCAGGCCCCAGCCATTGGGCAGCGTGCCCTCCGGCAGGTCAACGGCCATCATACCCTGGCGCAAATCCGGCCCGCGCAGCGCGTCCATCACCGGCCGCGCCAGTGAAAACGCCGCCAGCGAATGGCCGGAACGCGGCACCGCGCCATAGCGCCGGCGATAGGCATCGCTGAAGGGATGGCCGGGCGGCACGGGCGGCAGGTCAATCACCAGCGTGCCGTCATGGCCCTCACCAGCCGCGCGCGCCGTATCCGCCACCGCATGTCCACCGGCAATGCCCACCACCAGGCGCGGGCGCCAGTTCTCCTCGCGGAAGGCGCGGAACAAGGCGGCAATCTCGCCCTCTATGCCAGTGTGCAGCAGCACATCGGCGCTCAAGCTGCGCAGGCGCTGCACGGCATGGCCCATCTCGCCGGCAGGCGCGTTGAAGCGGCCGGCCGGGACAACGCCGATGGCTGCAAGAGAGGCCTCTGCGGCATTGCAGACCGCGTCCGATGAAGCCCCTCCGCCGCCAAAAATCACCACCCGCATGGCCTCCAAGGGCTCGCCCAGCAGGCCCGGCAAGTGTGTGCCCATGGCACCCGCCAGCGCGGCGCCCAATTGCGCCGCGCCAGGGCCCAGCCGCCAGACCTGACGCAGGCCCCGGTCGATAATGCTGTCCGCCACCGCATTCAGCTCAAAGAAGGGCAGGCCCGCAGCCTCGGCCGCCTGGGTCGTTGCCAGCGCGATGGCCGAGGAGACACTGCCGAAAACCGCGGCCGGCCGATCAGCCAGCATGCGGCGCAGCTCAGCCACCCCCTGGGCGGCATCGGGCGCATCGGCCCGCACCACCCGCAAACGCGGAGCGGTGCCCCGCTCATCGGCGGCCAGTTCCAGGCCACGACAGGTCTCATCGCCCAGCACACCCAGCGCCCCGGTCAAAGGCAGCAGCGCCAGAATGCGCAATTCGGCCGGCTGGGCGCGGGCAAGCGCCGGCATGGCCAGAATGGCGGCAAGGCTGCGGCGGGTGGGGGACGTGTCCAACAAGATGGGACATTCTCGCAACCCACCCCCCCGTCCGCAAGACACGGCTTGACGACAATACTGCGGCAAGGCCACCTGCACGCCATCAAAGGAAGCACGCCATGGCCTTACCCGCAGACATGATGTTCATCGCCCATGGTGCCGGCGGCGCGGCCGAGGTGATGGTGCCCGCCCGCGGCCCGCTGCCCTCACCCCGCCCCGATGAGGTGCTGATCCGGGTCGAGGCGGTGGGGGTGAACCGCCCCGATGTGCTGCAACGCGAAGGCAAATATCCCAACCCGCCCGGCGCCAACCCGGTGCTCGGCCTGGAATGCGCCGGGGTGGTGGTGGAGGTGGGCCCCAATGCCGGTGGCTGGAAGCCGGGTGATCGCGTCTGCGCGCTGACCAATGGCGGTGCCTATGCCGAATATTGCGCCGCCCCGGGCACGCAATGCCTGCCCTGGCCCCAGGGCTATTCCGCCATTCAGGCCGCCGCCCTGCCTGAGACCTTCTTCACCGTCTGGGCCAATCTCTTCGGCCACGGCAAATTGGTGGCGGGCGAGACGGCGCTGGTGCATGGCGGCACCTCCGGCATCGGCACCACCGCCATCATGCTGGGCACGGCGATGGGGGCCAAGATCATCGCCACCGCCGGCTCGGATGAGAAATGCGCCGAATGCCTCAAGCTGGGCGCCGTCGCCGCTATCAACTACCGCAGCCAGGATTTTGTCGAAGAGGTGAAGCGCGCCACCGATGGCGCGCTGGTGAATGTGGTGCTCGACATGGTGGGCGGGCCTTACATGCAGAAGAATTTGCGCTGCCTGGCCATGGATGGGCGGCTGGTCTTCATCGCCTTCCTGGGTGGCGAGGTGGCCGAAAACCTCGATCTGCGCCCGATCATGCTCAAGCGCCTGGTGGTGACGGGCAGCACCATGCGGCCACGCAGCACCGCTCAGAAGGGCGCCATCGCCACCGCACTGCTCGAAAAAGTCTGGCCGCTGCTCGATGCCGGCGCCTTCGCTCCGGTGATCCATGCGGTGATGCCGCTGGAGGAGGCGGCAGCCGCGCATACCCTCATGGAAAGCTCCGCCCATATCGGGAAGATCATGCTGACCGTGGCGTGACCCAAACCCGCGCATTGCAGCTTCTGCTGCTGGCGGTGGTGCTGTTCGGCGGCGTCTGGCCTGTCACCAAACACGCCCTGATGCATGCCACACCGCTGTGGTTCGCCACCTCGCGCGCGGGGCTGGCGGTGATCTCGGCCACGCTGCTGGCCTTGGTCCTGCGGCGGCTGCACTGGCCGGCGCGGCGCGACATCCCCTCGGTGCTGGCGGTGGGCAGCCTGCAACTGGCCGGCTTCTTCCTCTTCGCCCATCTCGCTTTGGCGCTGGTGCCGGCGGGGCGCACCGCGGTGCTGAGCAATGTCACGCTGATGTGGCTGGTGCCGCTCTCCATGCTGGTGCTGCAGGAGCGGATATCACCCATGCGCTGGGGCGCCGTCGCGCTGGCCATGTTCGGCGTCGCGATCATGCTCGGCCCCTGGGCGATCGATTGGCGGGCACCCGGAGCGGTGAGCGGGCATGTGCTGCTGCTGGGCGCATCGCTCTCCTGGTCGGTGGCCATCGTGCTGGTGCGGCGCTTCCCGCCAGTGTCACCGATGATCGACCTGCTGCCCTGGAGCTTCTCCATGGCGACCTTGATCCTGGGCACGGCGGCGCTGCTGCGCGAACCGGGCGGCGGCATTGGCGTGGAGACTTGGCCACATGCTGCCTTTATCGGGCTGGTGGCAGCACCCATCGGCACCTGGGCGGTGATCGAGAGCGGGCGCCACCTCAATGCCGTGCTCGCCTCGGTCGGTTTCCTGCTGGTGCCGGTGCTGGGGCTGGGGTTGGCCACAAACTGGCTGGGCGAGCCGCTGGGTTGGGATCTCATCCTGGGCGGCCTATTGATCATGGGGAGTGTGGTGATGGCGGCGCGCGGATGATTCTGAACACGGTGGAGACAGGCGAGGGCCCGGCCCTGGTCATGCTGCATGGCCTGATGGGTGCGGCACAGAATTTCGGCGGCCTCGCCCGACGGCTGGGCCAGACCCACCGCGTGCTGGCGATGGATGCCCGCAACCATGGCGCCAGCCCCCATGCCCCGGGGATGGATTACACCGCCCTGGCCGAAGATGTGGCCGAGACGATGGCGGCGCGCGGCATCGACCGTGCCGCGGTGCTGGGCCATTCCATGGGCGGCAAGATCGCCATGATGCTGGCGCTGACCCGGCCGGCGCTGGTCGAAAGGCTGGTGGTGGCCGATATCTCGCCGGTGCGTTACGCAGCCCCCTCGCGCGCTTATGTGCTGGCGATGCAGGGCCTGGCACTCACCCCCGGCATGACCCGGCGCGACGCCATGGCCGCCTTGCTGCCGGCGGTGCCGGAGGAGGGCATCCGCGGTTTCCTGCTGCAAAACTTGGTCTTTGACGGCGAGGCCCCGCGCTGGCGGGTGGCGCTGGACTGGATCGCCGCTGGCATGGACGCGATTGAGGATTTCGCCCCGCCGGCAGGCGCGCGTTATGACGGCCCGGCCCTCTTCATCCGCGGCACCCGCAGCGATTACGTGCTGCCAGCCTATATGCCCGCCATCGCCGGCTTCTTCCCGCATACGCAGCACGCTGCCGTGGAGGCGGCGCATTGGGTGCATTCCGAAAACCCCCACGCCTTCCTCGCCGCCCTGGAGCCGTTTCTGGCCGCCTGATCACGCCCGCAGGAAGACGTGCCCGGGGCGACTGACGCGGCGCCGCGTAAGTGCTATTCTGGGCCGATGAGCACGCAACTCCCTCTCGATCCGAAACTGCTTGAAATCCTGGTCTGCCCCGTCACCCGGGGCCCGCTTCGCTATGACCGCGAAAAGGCGGAGTTGATCAGTGACGAGGCCGGCCTCGCCTATCCCATCCGCGACGGCATCCCCATCATGCTGCCGGGCGAGGCGCGCAAACTGGAGCCGTGAGCGCGCCGACATCGCTGGCCTATCAGCGCGAGGCCCGCGAATTGCAGGTGAGCTTCGCCGATGGCACGCGGTTCTGCCTGCCGGCAGAGTATCTGCGGGTGGAAAGCCCCTCGGCAGAAATCCAGGGCCATGGGCCTGGCCAGAAAGTCATTCTGGGCGGCCGGCGCCAGGTCGGCATCATGCGCATCGAGCCTGTGGGCCATTACGCGGTGCGCATCATCTTCGATGATCTGCATGATAGCGGTATTTTTACCTGGGGCTATCTGCGCGCGCTGGGCGAGGAACAGCCGGCCCGCTGGGCCGCCTATGAGCAGGCGCTGGCAGCCGGTGGCCTCTCGCGCGACCCACCCGCACGCAAGACATAAAGATATGCTTATGGGTGTGTTGCCCTGCATCGCCCCCCATGCTACGGCCCCACCATCACACACGGAGCCTGCCGCATATGCCTGACTACATTGTTAAGGACATCTCCCTCGCCGCCTGGGGCCGCAAGGAGCTCAACATGGCGCAGGATGAGATGCCGGGGCTGATGGCCACGCGCGCCGAATTCGCCGCCAGCCAGCCGCTCAAGGGTGCCCGCATCGCCGGCTGCCTGCACATGACCATTCAGACCGGCGTGCTGATCGAGACGCTGACGGCGCTCGGCGCCGAGGTCCGCTGGTCCTCCTGCAACATCTTCTCCACCCAGGACCACGCCGCGGCCGCCATTGCCGAAACCGGCGTGCCGGTCTTCGCCATCAAGGGCGAGACGCTGGAGGAATATTGGGACTACGTTCGCAAGACCCTCGAATGGGCCGATGGCGGCGAGCCCAATATGCTGCTCGATGATGGCGGCGACATGACCCTGCTGGTGCATTACGGCTTGAAGGCAGAGCAGGGCGACGTGGCCTTCCTCGAAAAGGCCTCCAATGAGGAAGAGACCGTTTTCTTCGCCCTCATCAAAAAATGCCTGACCGAGAAGCCGGGCTGGTTCGCCAAGCTGGCCGCCTCGATCAAGGGCGTGTCTGAAGAGACCACCACGGGCGTGCACCGCCTCTATGTGATGGCCAAGGAGGGTAAGCTGCTCTTCCCCGCCATTAATGTGAATGACAGCGTCACCAAGTCGAAATTCGACAACCTCTACGGCTGCCGCGAATCGCTGGTGGACGCCATCCGCCGCGGCACCGACGTGATGATGGCCGGCAAGGTCGCCGTGGTCTGCGGCTATGGCGATGTGGGCAAGGGCTCGGCCGCATCGCTGCGCAATGCCGGCTGCCGCGTGCAGGTGACGGAGATCGACCCGATCTGCGCCCTGCAGGCCGCGATGGAAGGCTATCAGGTCGTCACCATGGAAGAGGCGGCGCCGACGGCCGACATCTTCGTCACCGCCACCGGCAATGTGGATGTCATCACCGCCGACCATATGCGGGCGATGAAGCACCGCGCCATTGTCTGCAACATTGGCCATTTCGACAGTGAAATTCAGGTCGCCGCCCTGAAGAACTACAAGTGGGACAATGTGAAGCCGCAGGTCGATGAGATCGAATTCCCCGACGGCAAGCGCATCATCCTGCTCTCCGAAGGCCGCCTGGTGAATCTGGGCAATGCCACCGGCCACCCCTCCTTCGTGATGTCGGCCTCCTTCACCAACCAGTCGATCGCGCAGATCGAGCTGTGGACCAACCCGGGCAAGTACGAAAACAAGGTCTACGTGCTGCCCAAGCACCTCGACGAGAAGGTGGCCTTGCTGCATCTCGACAAGGTTGGCGCCAAGCTGACCAAGCTGCGGGCCGACCAGGCCAGCTATATCGGCGTGCCGAGCGAAGGCCCGTTCAAGGGCGAAGCCTACCGCTACTGATCATGGCGCGGCGAAGACGGTTTTGCGCCGTCTTCGCCGGTGTCGCGTCATAATGCTCTCGGCCATCCGCCCCTTTTCCTTTCTTACCATTGCCGTATATCCCGGCGGGTCACGACCTCCGGGAACACCGCATCATGGATCGCCGCAATCTGCTGGGCCCCGCCGCCCTGTCCGTCGCAGGCCTCGCCGCCCCAGCCCTGGCGCAAACTGCCATGCCGGAGGTGCGCTGGCGGGCCGCAAGCTCCTTCCCACGCGTCTTCGACGTGCTCTATGGCACCATGGAGCGTATCGCCGCCCGGGTGGCACAACTCACCGACAACAAATTCCGCATCACCACCTTCCCGGCCGGTGAGATTGTCGGCGGTTTGCAGGTGCTCGACGCCGTGCAGGCCGGCACAATTGAGGCGGGGCACACCGCCTCCTATTATTATATCGGCAAGGACATCGCCTTCGCCCCCTTCACCGCCATGAGCTTCGGCCTGAACACCCGGCAGATGACGGCCTGGGCCCGGTTCGGCGGCGGCAACCAGTTGGCGGCGGATTTGTTCCGTGAATACAACATCATCGGCCATACCGCGGGCGACACTGGCGCACAAATGGGCGGCTGGTTCCGCAATGAGATGCGCAGCGTATCGGACCTCCAGGGCCTGAAATTCCGCATCACCGGCCTTGCCGGCCAGCTCTTTACCCGGCTGGGCGCCGCCCCGGTGCTGACCGCGCCGGCCGATATCTATCCCAGCCTGGAGCGCGGCGTGATCGATGCCGCCGAATTCGTCGGCCCGCATGATGATGAGCGCGCGAATTACGTTCGCGTGGCGCGTTTCTACTACGCCCCCGGCTTCTGGGAACCCGGCGCGCGGCTGCATTTCATGAGCAATATCCGCGCCTATAATGCCCTGCCGGATCTCTATAAGAGCGCCATCGAGGTCGCCTGCGCCGAGGCTGATAGCGACATGGTGGCGCGTTATGACCATCTGAACCCGCAAGCGCTGCGCCGCCTCATCGCTGCCGGCGCGCAGCTGCGCTTCTGGCCGCGCGAAATCCTCCAGGCCGCTTGGCGCGCCAATGAGGAGATGGTGGGCGAACTCGGCAGCCGCAATGCGCGCTTTAAGACCATCATGGACAGCTACCGGGCCTATCGCGGCGAGATGTTCCAGTGGCACCGCGTCAGCGAGAACAGCTTTGACAATTTCGCCTTCACCGCAGCGGCGCAGCAGTAAGGCACCACTATCGAAGCCAAGGGCGCGGGCCTAGAAGACGGGCATGGAATCGCATCCCCTCTTCGCCGCGCTCCTCATGGGCATTATCGAGGGGCTGACCGAGTTCCTCCCAATCTCCTCCACCGGGCACCTGGTCCTGCTCGGCCATGCCATTGGCTTTCGGGGCCCGCCCGGCAAAGTCTTCGAGATCGCCATCCAACTCGGCGCCATCCTGGCCGTGGTGGTGATCTATTGGCGCAGGCTGCTGGCAGTGGCTTTGGGCATGTGGCGGCCGCGCACGGCGGAACGCTTCTATGCCACCAATATCCTGCTCGCCTTCCTGCCGGCCATGGTGCTGGGGGCGACGCTGCATTCCACCATCACCGGCCTGCTGTTCAACCCCTGGGTGGTGAGTGTGGCGCTCATCCTGGGCGGCATTGCCATCATTATCATCGAGCGGCGGGTCCTAACCCCCAGCATTCATTCCGTGGCCGAGATCGGGCCGCTGACAGCGCTTCTGGTGGGCTTCGGCCAGGCCTTGGCGATGATCCCGGGCACCTCGCGCTCGGGGGCGACCATCATCACCGCCCTGCTTTGCGGGGTGGATCGTAAATCGGCTGCCGAATTCTCCTTCGTGCTCGCCATTCCCACCATGCTCGCAGCTTCGGCCTATTCGCTGCTGAAGGCCCGAAACGAACTCTCGCTCGATGGGCTGGGGCAGATCGTGATCGGCTTCCTCACAGCCTTCGTGGTGGCCTTGCTGGTGGTGCGCGCGGTCATCGCCATTATCGGCCGCATCGGCTTCACGCCATTTGGCTGGTACCGCATCGGGCTGGGCATTGTGATGCTACTCGCCTTAGCAATTGCCGGCTGAACGCTCGCCAGCAGCCCATGCCCGCCCAACCCACCGACCCGAAACGCGAGGCCCGCCTGGCCCAGGCCCTGCGGGAGAACCTCAAGCGCCGCAAGCAGCAGGCCCGCTCCCGCGAGGAAGACCCCACCCCGCCCAGCCCCGAACCCGCCCCGCCCGACAACCCCCACGACAAAGCCTAAAGCCTTGCATGGCCGCCAGAATGGGCGCGCCGTTGCCCCTCCCCCCCGGCTGGTCTAGACCCTGCCTCCCAACCCTAGCCCAAGGCCGGATTTCACCCCATGCCCATCATGCCCGACCACTGGATCCGTCGCATGGCGACCGATCACGGCATGATCGAGCCCTTCGTGGAGAGCCAAAAGCGCGAGGGCGTGATCAGCTACGGCCTCTCCTCCTTCGGCTACGACGCCCGGGCAGCGGATGAATTCAAGGTTTTCACCAATGTCGACAATGCTGTGGTGGACCCCAAAGCCTTCTCGGAGACGGGTTTCGTCACCCGCACCGGCCCGGTTTGCATCATTCCGCCCAATTCCTTCGTGCTGACCTCAACCATCGAGTATTTCCGCATCCCGCGCGATGTGCTGGTGATCTGCCTTGGCAAATCCACCTATGCCCGCTGCGGCCTGATCGTGAATGTCACGCCGCTGGAGCCGGAATGGGAGGGCCAGGTGACGATCGAGATCAGCAACACCACGCCGCTTCCCGCCCGGGTCTATGCCAATGAAGGCATTTGCCAATTCCTCTTCCTCAAGGGCGAGAGCGCGCCCGAGGTGAGCTATGCCGACCGCGCTGGAAAATACATGGGCCAGCGCGGCGTCGCCTTGCCGAGGCTCTGAGCCATGGCCTATCAAACAATCAAGCGGTGCGCCCCCCCACATCGCGCCATCACGGGGCTCGGCTGAGACATGGACCGCATTCGCATCCGCGGCGGCAAGCCGCTATCGGGCAGTATTTCCGTCTCCGGGGCGAAGAATGCCGTGCTGGCGCTGATGCCCGCGGCGCTGCTGGCCGGCTCACCTCTGCATTTGCAGAATGTGCCCAACCTGGCCGATGTGGCGACGATGACGGCGCTGCTGCAGCATCTCGGCATGGATGTGGCGCATGACAAGGCGGCCCGCACCCTGGCCCTCACGGGGCCGGCCACGGGCAATGAGGCACCCTACGATATTGTCCGAAAAATGCGAGCATCGGTGCTGGTGCTGGGCCCGCTATTGGCCCGCCACGGCGTGGCCCGCGTCTCGCTGCCCGGCGGCTGCGCCATCGGCACCAGGCCGGTGGACCTTCACCTGAAGGGGCTGGAGGCGATGGGCGCGACCATCACCGTCGAGGGCGGCTATATCGAGGCCCGTGCGCCGAGCGGCGGCCTGAGGGGCGCGCGCATCATCTTCCCCGTCATCAGCGTGGGCGCCACTGAGAATCTGCTGATGGCCGCCACCCTCGCCGATGGCGAGACCGAGTTGGTCAATGCCGCGCGCGAGCCGGAGATCGAGGACCTCGCCCTGTGCCTAATGCGGATGGGCGCGCGGATCGAGGGCATCGGCACCGACCGGCTGCGGGTGACCGGCGTGGCATCATTGACCGGCGCCACCCATCCGGTGGTGATGGACCGCATTGAGGCCGGCACCTATGCCTGCGCCGCCGCCATCACCGGCGGCGAGGTGTTTTTGCAAGGCGCCCGGCTGGACCATCTGGGCGCCGTCGCACGGGTGCTGCGTGAGGCCGGCGTGGGCGTGAATGAGGAACCCGCCGGCCTGCGCATCGCCCGCATGAACGGGCTGCATGGCGTCGATGTCGTCACCGAGCCCTTCCCCGGCTTTGCCACCGATATGCAGGCGCAATTCATGGCGCTGATGTGCGTGGCACAGGGTGCTTCCATGGTCACCGAGACCATCTTCGAAAATCGCTTCATGCATGTGCCCGAACTGGCGCGCATGGGTGCGCGCATCAATGTGCATGGCGCCTCGGCCATTGTGCGCGGCGTGCAAAAACTCTCAGGCGCGCCGGTGATGGCCACCGATTTGCGCGCCTCGGTCTCCCTCGTGCTGGCCGGCCTCGCCGCGCAGGGTGAGACGGTGGTCAACCGCGTCTATCACCTCGACCGCGGCTATGAGCGGCTGGAGGAAAAACTGGCCGCCGTGGGCGCCGATATCGAGCGGCTGGCATGAGCACCACCCTATCATCCCAGGCCCCCAGGTAGCACCGGCATGGACCAACCCCTCGCCTCCCCCAGCATCATGGCCACCACCCAGCCGCTGGTGCTGGCCCTGCCCAAGGGCCGCATCCTGAAGGAGCTGATGCCGGTGCTCAAACGCGCCGGCCTCACCCCAGCCGCCGATTGCGCCGATGAAGACAGCCGCCGCCTGCGCTTCGAGACCGAGGATGCGGCGGTGGATGTCATCCGCGTCCGCCCCTTCGATGTCGCGACCTTTGTGGCGCATGGCGCGGCGCAAATCGGCGTTTGCGGCGGCGATGTGCTGATGGAATTCGACTATCAGGAAATCTACGCGCCGCTGGATCTGGGCATTGGCTATTGCCGGGTTTCGGTGGCCGGGCCGGTGGATGCGCCCACCGATGATCCCTCCCGCTGGTCGCGGATTTCGGTCGCCACGAAATACCCCAATATCGCCCGCAAACACTACGCCGCGCGCGGTGTGCAGGCTGAGGTGGTGCATCTCAACGGCGCCATGGAATTGGCGCCCGCACTGGGCCTCTCCAAGGTGATCGTCGACCTCGTCGCCACCGGCGCCACGCTCAAGGCCAATGGCCTGCACGAGACCGAGGTGATCGCCGAAATCACCTCGCGCGTCATCGTCAACCGCTCGGCGCTCAAGACCATGCCGGAGCGCATCGGCGCCCTGCTGGCCCGCTTCAGGGACGCCATAGCGTGAAGCATCTCAACACCCGCGACCCCGGCTTCGAGGCCGATTTCGCCGCCCTGCTCGATGAAGCGCGCGAGACCACGGCCGCCGTGGGCGGCGCGGTGGCCGAGATCATCGCTGCCATCCGCGCCCGTGGCGATGCAGCGCTGATCGACTACACCGCCCGCTTCGATGGCTGGCAGCCCGGCCTGCTGCGCGTCACCGCCGAAGAATTGGCCGAAGCCGAGGCATCCATTGCGCCCGAGCTGCTGGCCGCGCTGGATTTGGCGGCAGCGCGGATCGAGGCGTTTCATCGCGCCCAACTGCCAGCCGATATCACCCTCAATGACCCGGCTGGGCTGACCCTGGGCCTGCGCTGGAGCGCGCTGGATGCGGTGGGGCTCTATGTGCCCGGCGGCAAGGCCGCCTATCCCTCTTCGGTGCTGATGAACGCCATTCCCGCCCGCGTGGCCGGGGTTGGGCGAGTGTGCATGTGCGTGCCCACCCCCGGCGGGCTGCTCAACCCGCTGGTGCTGGCCGCCGCCAAGCGCGCGGGCGTGACCGAGGTGTTCCGCGTCGGCGGCGCCCAGGCGGTGGCCGCCATGGCCTGGGGCACCGAGAGCATTGCCGCGGTGGACCGCATCGTCGGCCCCGGCAATGCCTATGTCGCCGAGGCCAAGCGCCAGGTCTTTGGCCGCGTGGGCATCGACAGCATCGCCGGCCCCTCCGAGGTGGTGGTGCTGGCCGATGCCGATAACGACCCCGCCCATGTCGCGATGGATTTGCTGGCCCAGGCCGAGCATGACGAGGCGGCACAGAGCATCCTCATCACCAATGATGCAGGCTTCGCCGCCGCCGTCGCCACGGCTGTCGAGGCCGCTCTTCTCACCCTGCCGCGCCGGGCCATCGCCGCTGCCAGCTGGGCCGCACATGGCGCGGTGGTGCTGGTGCGCGACTGGGATGAGGCAGTGGCGCTGACCAACCGCCTCGCTCCTGAACATTTGCAGATCATGACCGCCGAACCCGCCGCACTGTTCGGCCAGATCCGCCATGCCGGCGCCGCCTTCCTGGGCCGCTGGTGCCCCGAGGCGCTGGGCGATTATGTCGCCGGCCCGAACCATGTGCTGCCCACCGGGCGTTCGGCGCGTTTCGCCTCGGGGCTTTCGGTCTTCGATTTCCTCAAGCGCACCACTTGGGTGGCGGCCGAGCAGGCCGGTTTGCGGGCCATAGGCCCCGCCGCCGTCGCCCTAGCCGAGGCCGAAGGCCTCACCGCCCATGGCCAAAGCGTGGCGCTCCGCCTCGCCTGACTTGACCTGGAGCACCGACAGAACCATGTTGCCGGCGGCGTCGCCCCGATGGGCGCGACGCATTCGCTTATTCGCGGGCGTTTGCCGCCCAAATCCAGCAAGGTTGTTCGACAATGAGCGCGTATGTCTAAAGAGGACATGATCGAATTCAGCGGTCAGGTCATGGAGTTGCTGCCCAACGCCATGTTCCGGGTCAAGCTGGACAATGAGCACCTCGTGCTCGCCCACACCTCCGGCAAGATGCGCAAGAACCGCATCCGCGTGCTGGCGGGGGACCGGGTGAATGTTGAGATGACACCCTACGACCTGACCAAGGGTCGCATCACATTTCGCTTCAAGTAACCGGCCTACCGCTCGTCCTCGCCTCCGCCAGCCCGCGGCGGTTGGAGCTTTTGGCCCGGATCGGCGTGGTGCCCCAGGCGATCCGCCCGGCCGATCTGGACGAGACCCCCCTGCCCGCCGAATTGCCGCATAAGCTGGCTGAGCGCCTTTGCGCGCTGAAGGCCGAGGCCATGGCCTCACCCGAGGCGCTGGTGCTGGCCGCCGATACCGTGGTGGGCGTGGGGCGCCGCATCCTGGGCAAACCCGCCGATGCGGCCGAGGCCCGCGCCTTCCTCACCATGCTCTCAGGCCGGCGGCACCGGGTGCATACCGGCGTGGCCCTGGCGGTTCCCGGGCAAAAGCTGCGCACCCGCCTCGTCACCTCCGTCGTCGCCTTCCAGCGCCTGACCACGGCGCAGATCGATGCCTATCTCGATGGCACGGAATGGCAGGGCAAGGCCGGCGGCTACGCCATCCAGGGCAGTGCCGAGGCCTGGGTGCGCTTCATGTCCGGCTCCTGGTCCAATATCGTGGGCCTGCCGCTGTTCGAAACCGCGCAATTGCTGCGCGGGGTGGGGTGGCTGCGGCCATGATCCCCGCTGCCGATGCGCGGCCCGAAGGCCCGGTTCAGGCAGTGATACGCGCCAGCCGTTCGCCGGGCGAGCGCCGCGTGGCCCTCATTCTTGACGATGTCGTGACCGAGGCCTGGGTGGAACGCCCGGCCCGGCCCGATGGGGTGGGCGATGTCCTGGCAGCCCATGTCTCAGCCGTCGCCCCCGCCATGGCCGGGGCCTTTCTCACCATGCCCGATGGCCAGACCGGCTTTCTGCCGGAATCCGAGGCCAGCCTCTCCCGCCGCCCGCTGCGCGAGGTGGTGCAGGAGGGCCGCTTGCTGGTGGTGCGCATCACCCGCGCCGCGCAAGGCGCCAAGGGTCCACGCGTCTCGGTCAAGCGCGCGCCACCGCTGGCCGCCACGCAACCCGGGCTGATCGAGCGGGGCCCGGATGCGGCCCTGCGGCTGCGCGCCGCTTACCCCCAGGCGCAAATCCTCGCCGATGACCCGACCGAGGCCGCCCGGCTCGGCGCCCGCCTCGTCACCCGCGCCTTCGATGACGAGATCGAGGCCGAATTCGAAGCCCTGGCCTCGCCCAGCATTCCCCTGGAGGGCGGCGGCCGGCTGATCATCCAAACCACCCATGCGCTCACCGCCATCGACGTCGATGCCGGCAGCCATGCCGGCGCCGACCGCGCGGCCGCCCAGGCGCTGAACACCGCCGCCCTGCGTGAGGCAGCGCGGCAGATCCGGCTGCGCAATTACGCCGGCGGCATTCTGATCGACGCCGCCGGCATGGCAGCGCGAGACCGCGTGGCGCTGGAACCCGCTTTGCGCCAGGCCCTGGCGCCCGACCGTCTGGCGGAATGTCTCGGCACCGGCCCGCTGGGCCTTTACGAACTGCGCCGCGCCCGCATCCATCCCCCGCTATCGGAGACCCTGGCCGGGCCACTCACCCCCGGCCTCGCCCTGCTGCGAGCGGCCGGGCGGGAGGCCGCCCACGCGCCGCATCGCCGTCTGGCACTGCACGCCCCGCCCGCCGTGCTGGTGGCCCTGCGCGCATTGCCTGAGGCCCTGGCAGAATATGAACGTGCCGCCGGCCACGCCCTGACCCTGACACCTGGCGAAAGCGGAATCACCGATGCCGAGTGAACCAAAACCCTGCCCGATCTGCCGCAAGCCGGCAGCCCCCGCACCGCTGCGGCCATTTTGTTCGGAACGCTGCCGTCAGGTCGATCTCGGCCGCTGGTTCACCGAGAGCTATGCCGTGCCGGGCAAGCCCTTGGGCGAGGAAGACGAGGTCGAGTAGCGCGCGCCAGGTCCAAACAGCTTTTCGCGATAAGTCCCGGCGGCATAATCCCGCTTATAGGCGCCACGTTCCTGCAGTGCCGGAATGAGCAGCTCCACCACATCCTCCAGGCATTCCGGAAAGACGGTGCGGGAGAGGTTGAAACCATCCGCGCCGGATTCGGCGGCATAGGCGATCAGCGTCTCAGCCACGCGCTCGGCACTGCCCACAATCGGCTTCTGCCGGCTGCCCAAGATGAACTGGTCAATCAGCCCGCGCCGGGTGAGCGTGCCGCCCATGGCCCGCGCCATGGCGGTGACATTGGACTGGATGGCATTGCTTTCGGCGGAGATCGGCTCATCAAGGCCAAAGCGGTTGAAATCCAGCCCAAGCGAGGCCGCGGCATGGGCCAGCGCGCCCTCCACCGAGGAATGCGCCCGGTATTCCGCCAGCTTCTCCGCGGCTTCAGCGTCGGTCCGCCCCAGCACCAGGGTGGCGCCGACAAACACCTTTTTCGGCCGCCCGCCCAAAGCCCGCAGCCGGGCAATGCCCTGCCCCACCACCGCCGGCGGCCCGCCATTCATAAACACGCATTCGGCATGCCGCGCTGCAAAAGCCAGCCCACGTGGCGAGGCACCGGCCTGATACAGCACCGGCGTGCGCTGCGGCGAGGGTTCGCAGAGATGCGGCGCATCAATGCGGTATTGCCGCCCGTGATGATGAATGGCGCGCACCCGGGAGGGGTCGGTGAAGGCGCCACCCCGCTCACCCAGCACCGCATCATCATCCCAGGATTCCTCCCAGAGCTTTCCCACGACCGACATGTATTCATCGGCCATGTCGTAGCGGTCATCATGCTGAAGCTGGGCTGCGAGCCCCATGGCCCGCGCCGCGCTGTCGAGATAGCCGGTGACGATATTCCAGCCAATACGGCCATTCGTCAGATGATCCAACGTGCTCATCCGCCGGGCGAAGAGATAGGGCGCCTCATAGGAGAGATTGGCGGTGATACCGAAACCCAGATGCGTGGTGACGGCGGCCATGGCCGGCACGATCATCGCCGGGTCAAGCAACGGCACCTGCACGGCGTGGCGCAGCGCGGCATCGGCGCTGCCATCCAGCACGTCATAAATGCCCAGCACATCGGCCAGAAACAGGCCATCGAACAGCCCGCGCTCCAGCAGGCGGGCCAGGCTCAGCCAATGCGAAAGCTGGTTATAATTCGCGCTGGTGTCGCGCGGGTGGGTCCACATCCCATGCTGGATGTGGCCGACACAGGCCATGTCAAAGGCGTTGAGGGCAATCACCCGGCGAAGGGGTCCCGCAGCGCAATCGTATCATCGCGATCCGGCGAGGTGCTGAGCATCATCACCGGCGCCTCCACCAATTCCTCGATACGGCGGACATATTTCACCGCCTCGGCCGGCAATTCGGCATAGCTGCGGGCACCGAAGGTGGAACCGGCCCAGCCCTGCATCACCTCAAAAATCGGCTCTGCCGCCGCCTGGGCGCGCATACCGGCAGGCAGGCGCTTCATCTCCACGCCATTGACCCGGTAGCCCACGCAGATTTTCAGTTCCGGCAGGCCATCGAGCACATCCAGCTTGGTCAGCACCAGGCCGTTCACCCCACCGATCTTCACCGCCTGACGCACCATGGCGGCATCGAACCAGCCGCAGCGCCGGGGGCGCCCGGTCACCGTGCCGAATTCGCGGCCACGCTCGCCCAGCAGCTTGCCGGTGTCGTCGAACAACTCGGAGGGGAAAGGCCCGCTGCCCACGCGGGTGGCATAGGCCTTGGCAATGCCCAGCACCGTGCCGATTGCGTTCGGCCCCACGCCAGCGCCGGCCGCGGCATTGCCCGCCACCGTGTTGCTGCTGGTGACATAGGGGTAGGTGCCGTGGTCGACATCGAGCATCACCGCCTGCGCGCCCTCGAACAGCACGCGCTTGCCGGCGATCCGCGCGGCGTCCAGCGTCTCCCACACCGCCTCGGCATAGGGCAGCAGGCGCGGGGCCAGGGCCAGCAACGCATCGAGCAGCGGCTGCTTTTCGAATTCCGGCGAACCCAGCCCGCGCAGCAGCGAATTATGATGCAGCAGCAATTCATCCAGCTTGGCGCTCAGCGTCTCCGGCTCAGCCAGGTCACAGACGCGGATGGAGCGCCGGCCCACCTTATCCTCATAGGCGGGCCCGATGCCGCGGCCGGTGGTGCCTATCTTGTCCTCGCCACGCGCCGCTTCCCGCGCGCGATCAAGTGCCGGGTGCAGCGGCAGGATCAGCGGCGTGTTCTCCGCCACGCGCAGATTATGCGGGCCAACATCAAGCCCCTGGGCGCGCACCTTGTCGATCTCGGAAAACAGCGCCTCCGGGTCCAGCACCACGCCATTGCCGATAATGCCCAGCTTGCCGCGCACCACGCCCGAGGGCAGCAGCGAGAGCTTATAGGTCGTATCGCCCACCACCAGCGTATGGCCGGCATTGTGGCCGCCCTGGAAGCGCACGACGATATCGGCCCGGCTGGCCAGCCAGTCCACCACCTTGCCCTTGCCCTCGTCGCCCCATTGCGCGCCGATGATTGCGACATTGGCCATTATGCTTGTTCCTCCAGCGCCGCGGCCTCGCTGCCGCGCAATTCATGGGTGCAGCGCAAGGCGGTGGCGCTGTCGGCCGCCGAAAGCGCGGCCACGGTGGCGTAACCCTGCGCCCGAAATGCACGCGCCGCCACCACATCATGGCCCAGCGGCAGAAACAGCCGCAGCCGATGGGCGCTGGGCTGCGCGGCGCGGCGCACCGCATCGGGGTAGAGCGTCATGCCCGTCGCCGGCTCATCATGATGCGAGAGGTAACGCCCGCCACGCGCCAATTCCCCGGTGCGGCCGGGACCATAAATCGTAAACGCCACGCCCACATGATAGCGGAAACCGCGATATTCCGCCGGGTCGAGGGTGATGGCGAGGTCTGGCGCGGCGGCACGAATGGCGGCCACCACGGTCGCCGCATTATCGGCAATCGCCCGCGCACCGGGCGGCAGGGCCAGATCACGCAGCACGGCAAGCGCCACCATGGCAGGGCCTGCAGCATTAAGCAGCGCCGGCAGCATCCCAGCGATCGGCCCCGCCCCTTCTGCCAGGGCCGCGACGGCGGCAGCGTCCTTGCGGTCAAGCGCGCGGGCCAGGCGGGTGGCGGCGGCGCCAGTCAGCCCGGCCTCCTCCAGCAGGCGGGGGGTCATGGTGGGCAGGGTGATGTCGAGCGAGAGGCCGTTGACGCCCACCGCCATCAGCGCCTCCACCGCCACCAACGCCACTTCGGCATCGGCCTGCGGTGCGGCGCCGCCAATAATCTCGATACCCGCCTGGGCCACCTGGCGCTCGGGCGAAAGCTCGGTGCCGCGCACCCGCAGCACCTGGCCGGCATAGGACAGCCGCAGCGGCCGGGCCTGGCCACCCAGGCGCGTCGCGGCAATGCGGGCGATCTGCGGCGTGGTATCGGCCCGCAGCCCCATCATGCGCTGGCTGACCGGGTCCATCAGCCGGAATGTCTGCTCGGCCACGGCAGCACCGGAGCCAGCCAGCAGCGAATCCTCGAATTCCAGCAGCGGCGGCTTCACCCGCTCATAGCCATGGCCGGCAAAGACCGCCATCAGGGCTTCGACCAGCGCCGCCTCCCGCTCGGCGGCGGGGGGCAGCGCGTCGATCAGGCCGGCGGGCAGCAGGGCGGGGTTGGGTGTGTCATCTGTCATGGCGCGGGCGCGGTGTGGCACAGCGTGTTGCATATGGAAACAGACAGAAGCGCCATTGGATGCTAAGCTTAACCCATGCTGAACACACGCCGCCTCTTCCTCATCCTTCCGCTCGCCGCCTGCGCGGTGAACCCGGTCACCGATAACGAGTTCATGCTCGCCGATGGTGACGTTGTGCGCGGCGCCGCCGATGGCGTGCGGACCGCGGCTTTTGGCGCCCAGCGCGCCTTTGGTGACACCTCGCAGTGGCATGACAACCCCATCGCCGCCTGCTTCGGCACGGCGCAGTTGGAGTATCTGCACCGCAACTTCACCATCAACCCGCGCTTCGCCACCACCGCAACCTTCGAAACCATCCATGGTATGCGCGAGGGTCAGCGCGCTTTGCGCCAGGCGGCCAATATCCCGGCCTCTGTCGATTCCAGGCGGCTGGAGAACGACCTGCGGATTGCGGTGCGCGAGTTGAGCAGCGGCAACCGTGCCGGCGCCGATGCCGCCCTCGCCGCCTATGGCCCAGACCTGATCGGCCGGCTCACCAGCCTGCCGCGGATCAGGGAGGTGCAAGCCGCGGCCGGCGCGGCAGCAGTTGAATTCGGCACGTCCCGCGGCGGCAACCAGGGCCGCCTCTGAGGCAAAAACCCCGGCGGCTCAGCCGCCGAAACGGCGATTATCCCCCGGCCGCAGCCGCAAACCGGGGCGCAGATTGGTAAAGGGCAGCGTCGCCGGGTCGGCCACCACCGGCCCGGGCGCTGCGGCCACCAGCACCGTCTCGGCCATGGGCTGAAAATGTGCCCGGAAATGCACGCTGGACTTCACCGCCACGATCTTCTGCGCCGCCGGCTCCACGCCCAGGAAGCGGAACACCTCCTGGTCATGCGCCTGCATTTTGCGCGAAACCACCACCACCCGCACCCCCGGCGCCACCCGCAACAGCGCTGAGGGGCCAAGCCCCGCCGGATTGCCGGCGCCCATCGGGCCGGAGAGGGTGAAATTCCCTTCACTCAGCACCTCGACCACGCCGGTCACGGCCAGGGCCGCGCCGTCGCTCTTGCCGCCCAACATCAGGGAGAGCATGCCACCCAACCCAGCGGCATGGCAGGCAGCGGCGCTCTCAGCGTCGTTCATCACCGCCAGCACCGCGCCCTGGGCATTCTGGGCAATGAGTTCGGCCAGCAGGCCGGTGGTGTCGCCATGGCCGCCGCCGCCCGGATTGTCCTGGGTATCGGCAATCACCACGGGGCGGGTGGCGGTGGCGGCGATTCGCATGGCCTCGCGCACCGCATCGGCCGCTGGCATGACGCCGCCCATGAATTGCGCTTCTCGCGCATTGATCTCGGCCAAAAGGGCGTCGGCCGCTGCCTCGGCATTCTCGCCATAAGCGGCGATGGCCTGGGAACAGCCCGGGAAATCGGCATAGGGAAAGCCGAAGCAATAGGCCAGTTCGGCCGTGGCCTCGCCCAGCCGCGCCCGGGCTTCCATCACCCCGGCCATCGGCTCCACCAGCGTGCATTGGCTGGTAAGCGGCACCAGGAAATCCACCTCCCGAAACGCCTTGGCCCAGCGTGGCTCGCCGCCCACCAGGCGCAGCAGCAGCCGCATCGCCTGGGCGCCGGCATCGCGCATATCCACATGCGGATAGGTGCGAAACGGCACCAGCGCATCGCTCAGCGCCACCATCTGCGCCGTCATATTGGCATGCGGGTCGAGGCTCGCGGTGATGGGCATATCGGGGCCGACCACGGCGCGCACCCGGCGCAGCAATTCGCCCTCGGCATCAGGGAAATCATCACTGACCATGGCGCCATGCAGGTCGAGATAGACGCCATCCAGCGGGCCAGCCTCCAACGCATGCGAGAGTTCGGCCAGCATAATGCCGGCGATCCGCTCAAACGCCTCCCGCGTCACCGGCCCGGCCGGATTGGCGAAGCACCACACCAGGGGCACGATCCCAGCACCCGCCGCCTCGGCCACCGCAATCGCGCCGCCCGCGGGCACCGAGAGCGGGCGCAGCGTGTCGAGCATCGCCGCGGCGTATTGCAGGTTGGGAAAGCCGCCAGCCTCGAAAAATTGCCGCCAACCGGTGGGCCGGGGGGCGAAGGAATGGCTTTCATGCAGAAAGCCGCCAATGGCTATGCGCATCTTAGATATCCTCATTCGCCGTGGCGATCACCGCATCGGCCAAAACCCGCAATCCCGCCTCGGCCCATTCGGGCGAAATGCTCTCAGCCTCATGATGGCTCAACCCGCCATGGCAGGGGGTGAAGAGCATCACCGTGGGCACGCGGCGGGCGACATAGACCGCATCATGGCCAATACCGGTGGGGATATCGCGCCAGTTCAACCCCCGCGCGGTGGCGGCATCGCGGCAGCGCTGGACCAGGCGCGCATCGAAAGGCGTCAGCGGGCTGTCCCAAAAATCCTCCACCGTGATGCTGAGATGCCGCGCCGCGGCAATCTCCGCCGCCCGCGCCCGCAGCGCCGCACCCATGGCATCGAGGCAATCCGGGTCGCCATGGCGGGTATCGATGGAGAACCACACCCGGCTGGGGGTGATATTGCGCGAGGCGGGATAGATGGTGACCTGCCCCACTGTGCCCCGCCCCGGCTCGCCGCTTGGGGCGATGGTGGCCAGTGCCACCTCCTCCACCGCCGCAATCAGCCCCGCCGCCCCCATCAGCGCATCGCGCCGATTGGCCATGGGGCTGCCGCCATGGGCTTCCTCACCGGTCACCGTCACCTCATACCAGCGCTGGGCCATCGCATGGGTGACCACGCCAATGTCGTGGCCGCCATCCTCCAGCAGCTTGCCCTGCTCGATATGCAATTCGAGATAGGCGGCGCAATCAGCCAGGGCCGAGGGCTCCGCCTTGCCGGCCCAGCCAATGGCCGAGAGCGCCTGGCCGAACACCACGCCATCGGTATCGGTCTTGGCCAGCACCTCCGCTTCCGGGAAAATCCCCATGGCACCGCCGCTGCCCATCATCGGCGGCGAGAAGCGCGCCCCCTCCTCATTGGTCCAATTGATCAGCAGCAGGGGGGCGCGGGTGGTCGCACCCGCCTCATGCAGGGCGCGCATGATCTCAAGCCCGGCCAGCACGCCCAGAATGCCATCGAATTTGCCGCCGGTGGGCTGGGTGTCGAGATGGCTGCCAAAGGCCACCGGCTTGCGGCCGGGCTCGCTGCCCTCACGCCGCAGCGCCATATTGCCCAGGCGGTCCACGGTCAGGCTGCAGCCCACCTCGGCAGCCCAGCGCGCCAGCACATGGCGGCCCTGGCCATCCAATTCGGTCAGCGTTTGCCGGTTGCAGCCGCCCTTGGGGGTGCCGCCGATCTGCGCCATCTGCATCAGGCTGTCCCAGAGGCGGGCGCCGCTGAGCGGAATATTGGTCATCATGATGGGCTCCCCGCCAATGTCTCCACCCCACACCACTCGGCCATGGCCAGGGCGATGGCCCGGGTGCAGCCATGGATGCTCTCCACCCCCACGCTCTCATCAATGCCGTGAATATCCTGCGCATCAGGGCCAAACACCGCCGCTGGCGTGCCCTGATGGAGCACGAAATGCCGGCCATCAGTCAGGCCGGTGGCGGGATAGTCGCGCAATTGCCCGCCCGTGGCCTCGGCATAGGTCCGCCGCGCCAGCTTCACGATATCGGCCTCGGTGTCGAAGGCGCAGGCCTCGGCCATGAAACCTTTGAATTCCAGCTTGATGCTGGCCCCGCGCAGCCGCTCATGCTGCGCCGCCCGGGCGACCAGCGCCTCGATATCCGCCCGGGTCTGGCCCGCCGAATAGCCCAGCATCACCCCCACCCGCAGGCCAATCCGGCAGCGCGTGGCGACGGAGGAATTCCACTCGCCGCCCTCAATGGTGCCCAGATTCACATTCACCGGATGGTTCACGCCATGGAAGACCGGGTGGATATTCTCCGCCCGGTTGCGCTCATTCTCATAATCCTTGAAGGCGCCGGCGATGATATTGGCCGCCTCAATGGCATTCAGCCCGGCCTGCATGTCGCGCACATGGGCCGGCCGGCCACTCACCGTCACCCAGGCCCAGACCACGCCAACCTCGCAGGTATACAGCGCCTCCACCCCCGGCCCGGGCTCAGGGATGATCACCGCGTCGCATTTCGGCAAAGCGAGCATGCAGGCGGCGGCGCCATTGCCGGTGCATTCCTCCTCGATCACCGCATGCATCTGCACCTCGGCCGCGGGTTGCAGCCCAGCCTGGCGCAGGGCGGCGAACGCCATGAGATAGGCGGCGATACCGCCCTTCATATCCCCGGCACCGCGGCCATAAATCCGCCCGCCGCGAATCTCCGGCGCATAGGGCGGGCTGGCCCACATATCAGCCGCCCCCTCAGGCACCACATCGACATGGCCCTGCAACACCAGGGACCGGCCACGCGCAGCGCGCGGCTGATGCACCGCCACCACATTGTCGCGCCCCTCATAGGGGATCAGCGGCGGCGAGAAGATCGCATCCCCGTTCGGCACCGTGGGAATGCGGCGCGGGGTGAGGCCCAGCGCCTCATATTGCCGGGCCATTTCATTGAGGGCGGATGCCTCATTGCCCAAGGTGCTGGGACAGCGCACCAGGCGGAACAGACTGTCCAAAGTGGCATCACGCAGCCCATCACAGGCCTGGAGGATGGCGCGCCGGGCGCCGGGGTCGAGCGGAATCATGGCGCGGAGTATGGCGCAAGGCCGCGCCGGTGCTAGCCTCCCGCCATGCGCGCCTTTGCCCACCCCGACGAAGCCCTTCACGACCCGCAATTCTTCCTCACCAAAGGGGTGGTAAGGTCGAATTTCGAGATCCCCGCCCGCGCCGCCAGCCTGCGCGCAGGCCTGGCCGCGCTGGGCATCACCCCCGATATCCCGGCCCATGCCAGCCTGGCCGATGCCGCCCGGCTGCACAGCCGAGATTACCTGGAATTCCTGAGCACCGCCTCGGCGCAATGGTCCGCCCTGGCCGATTCCGGCCCCGAGGTGGTGGCGAATATGCACCCCACGCCGGAGATGCTGGCGCAATCCACCACCCAAGTGAGCCATATCATCGCCCAGGCCGGGCGCTATTCCGCCGATGCCGCCTGCCCGATAGGGCCGCAGACATGGGCCGCCTCGCTCTCCGCCCTGGGCTGCGCGTTGGCCGCCGCATCCGAGGCGGCCGCCGGGCGCTCAGCCTATGCGCTCTGCCGCCCGCCCGGCCATCACGCCTATGCCGCGCGCGCCGGCGGGCATTGCTACATCAACAATTCGGCCCTGGCGGCCCAGGCGCTGCGCGATGCTGGGGCAGCGCGCGTCGCCGTGCTCGATATCGACAGCCATCACGGCAATGGCACCCAGGGCATCTTCTGGGACCGGTCGGATGTGCTGACCATCTCCATCCATGGCGACCCGCATTTCTACTACCCCTGGCATGTCGGCTTTGCCGGTGAGGTGGGCTGTGGCGAAAACCTGAACCTGCCGCTCGCCATGGGCAGCGGCGATGCGGTCTGGCTCGAAGCCCTCGACGCCGCGCTGGCCCGGCTGCGGGCCTTCCGCCCCGATGCGCTGGTGGTCGCGCTGGGCTTTGACGCCTCCGAGCATGAGCCCCTGGCCTCGCTGCGCGTCACCGCCGAGGGTTTTGCCCGCGCCGGCGCCGCCATCGCCGGGCTCGGCCTGCCCGCCGCCATCTGTCAGGAGGGGGGCTATGCGGTGGATCATCTGGGTGCGCTGTTGGAGCGTTTCATAAAAGGCTGGGGCGGATGAACGCGATTCACGCAAAGACACTGGTGCTCGACACCCATATCGACATCCGCTGGCCGGAAACCCCGGATTGGACGCAGGAGACCCGCCAATTGGTGGATCTGCCCAAAATGCGCCAGGGCCAGATGAGCGCCGCCATCTTCATCGCCTATGTGCCGCAGGGCCGGCGCGACGCCTCGGGCCATGCCCAGGCCGCCGCCCGGGCCGAGGCCATGCTGCAGCATATCCGCAACCGCGCCACCGCCCCGGGCACCCGCTTCTGCGCCACCCCCGATGCGCTGGAGGCCTGCTTCGCCGCTGGCGAGACGGCGGTGCTGAGTGCGGTGGAGAATGGCTATGCCATGGGCCATGACCTCAGCCGCATCGCCGCCTGGCGGGCGCTGGGCGCGGTCTATCTGACCCTCACCCATGACGGCCATAACGAGATTGCCGACAGCGCCCGGCCCAAGGCCAATCTGGGCGATGCGCCCAGCGAGCATGGCGGGCTTTCCGCCTTTGGCGAGACGGCGGTGGCGGAGATGAACCGCCAGGGCCTGATGATCGATGTCAGCCATGTCGCCAAATCAGGCATGCTGCAGGCGGCGCAGATCTCCCGCACGCCGGTGGTGGCCACCCACACCGCCTGCGTCGCGCTCTGCCCGCATCCGCGCGGCCTGGATGACGAGCAACTCGACGCGCTGCGCGCCTGTGGCGGCCTGGCGCAGATCACCGCCGTGCCAGCCTTCCTGAAATCCCCGCCACCCAATGCGCCGGCCCAGGCCGATGTGGCCGATCTGGTTGACCATATTGATCATGCCGTGGCCCGCATCGGGCTCGACCATGTCGGCATCAGCAGCGATTTCGATGGCGGCGGCGCCGTCGCCGGCTGGGCCAATGCAGCGCAATGCGAAGCGATCACCCTGGAATTGCTCAAGCGCGGCTATGGCGCGCGAGAGATCGGCCTGCTGTGGAGCGGCAATTTCCTCCGCGTCTGGCGGCAAGTGCTGCGATTCACGGCTTGATCCGCCAGATATACAGCCCGCAGCCCACCAGGATGGCGATGCCCAGCGCGTCATAGCCATCCGGCGCCTCGGCCCAGACCAACATGCCCAAGAGCGTGGTCCACACAATGCCGGAATATTCGAAGGGCGCCACCAGCGTGGTATCGCCCCGCCGATAGGCCTCGGTCATCAGCAATTGCGCCACCGCCGAGATCAGCCCCACCCCGGCCAGCAGCGCCCATTGCCCCGCCCCCGGCCAGACCCAGACCGGTAAGGCAAACACCGCCGAGACCACCGAGCAGCCAATGGCGAACCAGGCCACGATCGCCACGCCCGATTCGCCCGCCTCGCCCATCCGGCGGATGGAGATCATCGCCAGCGCCCAGGCCAGCGCCGCGACCAGCACCGCCGCATAATCCGGCCATTGCCCAGGGCCACCACCGCTGGGCCGCAACATCACCAGCACACCCAAAAACCCCACCAGCACCGCACCCACCCGCCGGCGGTCAATGCTCTCACCCAAAAGCGGCACCGCCAGCAGGGTGAGAAACAGCGGCATGGTGAAGCCCAAGGCGGTGACCGAGGCCAGCGGCAGCGTGGCATAGCCATGAAAAGCCCCGGCCATGCCGATCAGCCCCCAAAGAATCCGCCCAGCATGGCCCATCGGGTTGTTGGTCCGCAGCGCCTGCCAGCCCCCCGCCCGCCAGACCAGCGGCAGCATCACCGGCAGCGCAAAGACGCTGCGCGCCAGCACCACCTGGGCCAGCGGAATACCGCCCTGCAGCGCCTTCACACAGGCCGCAGCACAGGCAAACAGCATCGCAGCCCCCATGACGAGCAGTATGGCGCGGCGGGCTTGGCTCTGGGGGCTCATGGACGGGCGATGCGGCGGAGGTTACGGTCAGCGCCGCATGAATGCCAGACCTCCCAAGGCGCCGCCGGTGCCGCCCCATCCCGGGCTTGAAGTGCGCGAGGACAGCATCGCCTGGACCGGCCGCTTCACCCTGCAGCAGGTGCGCTTCACCCATGAACGCTTCGACGGCACCCGCTCACCCGAACTGACATGGGAGCTGTGGCGCCGCGGCCAGGCGGTGGTGGTGCTGCCCTATGACCCATGGACGGACCGGCTGGCGCTGATCGAGCAATTCCGCCTCCCAGCACTGGCCGCGGGCATGACGCCCGTGATGCTGGAATGCGCCGCCGGCCTGCTCGAACCCGGCGAGGAACCGCTCCCCGCCGCCGCGCGCGAGCTGCGCGAGGAAACCGGCCTCATCCCCGACCGGATGGAAAAAATCGGGCGCTTCATGCTGATGCAGGGCGGCTGCGATGAGAATGTGCACATGTGGTGCGGCCGGGTGAAGCTGGATGCCAGCCCGGAAGGACATTTTGGCCTGATCGCGGAGGGCGAGGATATTCGCCTCAGGGTCATGTCGGCCGAGGAGGGTTTTGCGCTCGTGGATGAGAATCGCATGGAAAATGCCACTGGTGCGCTGGCGCTGCTCTGGCTGCGCCACCACAGGGACCGGCTGCGCCGGGAATGGGCATGACCCGCACCCTGTTCCGCGAGGATGCGGCGCTGCGCGAGGCTCCCGCCCGCGTGCTGGCCAGCGGCCCAGAAGGCGTGGTGCTCGACGCCACCATCTTCTACGCCCAGGCCGGCGGCCAGCCCGGCGATACCGGCTGGCTGGCCTGGGATGGCGGCGAAATGGCAGTGGCCAACACCATCAAGGGTGAGGGCGAGACCATCCTGCATTTGCCCGCCGAAGGCGCGGCCCTGCCGCCCATGGGCGCCACCATCACCGGCCGGCTCGATTGGCCACGCCGCCACCGCCACATGCGCATGCACACCGCCATGCATTTGCTGTGCAGCCTGATCACCGGCGCCGGCGTCACCGGCGGGCAGATCGGTGGTGAGCGCTCGCGGCTGGATTTCGACCTGGCCGAGCCGCCCACCAAAGAATTCCTCACCGAGGGGCTGAACGCGCTCATCGCGGCCGACCATCCCATCACCACCAGTTGGATCACCACCGAGGAGCTGGACGCCAATCCCAGCCTCGTGCGCACCCTCTCCGTGCAGCCGCCCCGCACGGGCGGCAAAATCCGCCTGGTGCGGATCGGCGCCGGGGAAACCCCGGTGGATTTGCAGCCCTGCGGCGGCACCCATGTGGCCAGCACCGCCGAGATCGGCCGGGTCGTGGTCACCAAGCTCGAAAACAAGGGCAAACAGAACCGCCGCGTCTATCTGGTACTGGAGGACTGAGATGCACAACGTCGTTTCCACGGAATGGCTGGCTGGCGAGATGGGCCAGCCAGACCTCATCATCTTCGATTGCTCGACCTATCTGCCCAATGAGCCGGGCAACAAAAAGGACGGCTTTCGCGCCGGCCATATCCCGGGTGCGCGCCTCTTCGATATCGACGTCATCGCCGATACCGAGACCGACTTGCCGCATATGGTCCCCACCGCCGGCCGCTTTGCGAAGCTGGTGGGGGCGCTGGGCATCTCCAACGCCTCGCGCATCGTGTTCTACGATCAGCATGGCCTGCGCGCGAGCCCGCGCGGCTGGTGGATGATGCGGCTTTTCGGCCATGACCAGGTGGCGGTGCTCGATGGCGGCCTGCCGGCCTGGAAGCGCGCGGGGCAGCCGGTGGAAACCGGCGAGGCCCTGGCCCCCACCCCCGCCAGCTTCGTGGCCGATTTCCGCGCTGAAAAACTGCGCGGCATTGGCGATATCAAGCGCATCGTGGCTGAGGGCGGCCCGCTCATCATCGATGCCCGGGCGAAAGGCCGCTTCGATGGCACAGCGCCGGAGCCCCGCGCCGGCCTGCCCTCGGGCCATATGCCCGGCGCGGCCAATGTGCCGGTCAGCGAGATCGCCGGCCCCGATGGTCTGATCAAATCGCCGGAAGCATTGCGGGCGCTCTTCGCCGCCGTGGGCGTGGATGGGGTGCGCCCTGTCGTCACCTCCTGCGGCTCGGGCGTCACCGCCTGCGTGCTGGCACTCGGCCTGGTCGAGGCCGGCTTCACCGAACCCGCCATCTATGATGGCTCCTGGACTGAATGGGCGCTCCGCCCGGAAACCGAGAAAGTGACGCGCTGACATGTCGAAGAAACACGCCTTTGAAACCCGCATGAGCCATGCCGGCCGCGCCGGCACCCATGCCCATGGCTTCGTGAACCCTGCGGTGCATCGCGGCTCCACCGTGCTGTTCGAGAATTGCGAGGCCCGGCGCGACGGCGCGGCCAAGCGCTACGAGCAGTTCATGACCTATGGCACGCAGGGTGGCCCCACCCATTACGCGCTGGAGGATGTGATCGCCGAAATCGAGGGCGGCACCCGCGCCACCATCGTCGGCACCGGCCTCGCCGCCGTGATGGTGCCGCTGCTGGCCTATCTGAAATCAGGCGAGCATTGCCTGATGCCCGACAGCGTCTATGGCCCGGCGCGCAACCTGGCCAATACGCTGATGAAGGGCTGGGGGATCGAGACCGAATTCTACGACCCGGCAATCGACGAGGCCGGCATGGCCGCGCTGATCAAGCCGAACACCAAGGTCGTCTACACCGAAAGCCCCGGCAGCCATACTTTCGAATTGCAGGACATCCCCGCCATCGCCCGCGCCGCCCATGCCCGCGGCGCCAAGGTGCTGATGGACAATACCTGGGGCATTCACACCTTCATGCCCTTCCAGCACGGGGTGGATGTCTCAATCCAGGCGCTGACCAAATACGTCTCCGGCCATTCCGATATCCTGCTCGGCTCGGTCTGCGTGAATTCCGAGGAGGATTGGCAGATCGTGCGCAGCACCGCCTCACTGCTCGGCCAGTTTGCCTCGCCCGATGATGTGTATCTGGCGCTGCGCGGCGTGCGGACGATGCCGCTGCGCCTGAAACATCAATTCGCCTCCTCCCTGGAGGTGGCGCGCTGGTTCGAGGCCCAGCCGCAGGTGCTGCGCGTGCTGCATCCCGGCCTGCCCAGCCACCCGCAGCACGCCCTCTTCGCGCGGGATTTCACCGGCGGCTGCTCGCTCTTCGGCGTGGTCTTCCAGCCGCGCTATGCGATTGAAGATGTGTTCAAATTCATCAATGCGCTGGAGTTCTTCGGCATTGGCGCCAGCTGGGGCGGCTATGAATCGCTGGCCCTTCCCACCACGGGCTTCGTGACCCGCACCGCCGGCACCGGCGATTTCGGCGGGCCTATGGCGCGCATCCATATCGGGCTGGAGGATGTGGGCGATCTCTGCGCCGATCTGGCGCAGGGCCTGGTGAAGATGGGCTGACATGCAGGCCCGGGTTATCGCAACCCGGGCCGCCCTACTCCCGTTCGGCCGGCGCAAACACCCGCAACAGCGGCGGCAACACCAGCATCACACACAGCAGCGAATAGACCAGCGACACCCCCAGCACCACGCCCATGCTGGCGGTGCCAGGATGCGGGCTGATCGCCAGCGCGCCAAAGGCCGAGGCGTTGGTCACCGCCGAATAAATCACCGCCCGGTTCAAGGGGCTGGCCAACAGCCCCCGCTCGCCCCGCGCCCAGGCCGCCACATAATAAATGTCATAGGCCACCCCCATGCCAAACAGCAGCGGCAGGGCAATGATATTGGCCAGATTCAGCGGCGGGCCAAACAGCGTGCAATGCGCCAGCGTCAGCAGCCCCGCCAAGGCCAGCGGCGCCAGCGCCAGCAGTGACAGCCTGAGGCTACGCAAATTCACCAGCAGCAGCCCCAGCACCAGCGCCACCGCAATCACCCCGGCGACGATAAAGGCCCGCTGCACCGTGGCCGAGGAGGCAGCAGCGGAAATCCCCGGCCCCGTGGCATTGGGCGCCGCCGCCTGCACCGCCTGGGCAAAGCTGCGCAGCGCCGGCACATTCTGCCCCAGTGCGCGCGGCGCAACCTCGACCCGGGCCAGGCCATTGCGGCCAATCCAATCCGCGCGCAAATCATCAGGCAGGCTTTCCAGCGTCACCTCGGCGGCCTGCAGCAGCGCGGCCACCTGGGCCAATGTGGCCCTGAGGCCGGGCAGCAGCGCCTCGGCCAGAATGGCGCGCGGGGCGGGGCCGGCGCTGGCCAGGGCGATGAAGGCGGCACCCAGCCGGCGGGCATCGCGCGCCGTCGCATCCTCGCCAGGGGCGGTGCGCAGCGCCAACCCTGCCAATGCCAAAGCGCTGCTGACCGCGGCCTCGCTGGGCGCCACACTGGCCGGAATGGCCAGGGTGGGCAGCAACAACCCGGCGGCATCCTCCAGCAAAGCGAGTTTTTCCGCCTGCCCCTCAGGCACAAAGCTGGCCAGACTCAGCGCGCGCCCCACCTCGGGCAACGCCTCCAGCCGGCTGGCCAGGGCCTGCGCCGCCGCCAGATCAGGCACCAGAATATCGAGCGTATTGGGATTGGTCTCAGCACTGCGCATCAACTCGCGATAGGTGCTGACGGATTCCTTCGTCGGGTCGCGCAGGTTCAGCGGGTCGGTGTCGAAAACCAGGCTGGGCAGCAGCGCGAGGCTGGCCAGCGCCAGCAGCCCCGCCCCCGCCACCACCCAGCGCGCGCGCCGGAGCAGCCAAAGGTCCACAGGCGCCAAACCGGGGTAGCCCACCTCACGCGCCTCGGCCTGCGGATTGGCCATCAGCATCAGCGCCGGCAGCAGCGTCATCGCCATCAGCCAGCCGATCAGCATGCCCACACCGGCAATCAGCCCCAATTCGCGCACGCCCAGGTAATCGGTGGGGATAAAGGCGAAGAAGCTGAGCGTGCAGGCCATGGCGGCCAGCGTCATGCCCGGCCCCGCCACCCGCGCCGCGGCCAAAAGTGCCGGGGCCAGGGCGCCCGCGGCCTGGCGTTCGGCGCGGTACTGCACAGAATACTGAATGCCGAAATCCACCCCCAGGCCAATGAACAACACGGCAAAAGCGATGGAGAGCGGGTTGAAATGCCCCACCGCCAGCACGCCGAAAGCCGCCGTCCAGGCCAGCCCCGCCACCACCAGCACCATCAACGGCCAAATCAGCCGCCAACTGCGCAGCGCCATCCACAGCAGCAGCACGGTCAGCCCCAGCGAGAGCACGACATTCTCCACCGCCCCCTCCGCCAGGGTGGCGAATTCCTCATCCGCCATCGGGATATTGCCGGTGATGCGGATGGTGATGCCCGGCCGGGCCAGGGCCGCGGCGGCGGCGCGGATCGCCTCGGTGGCGGAATGGCCGGCCTCAAGTTCCGAAAAATCCAGCACCGGCTGGGCCAGGACAAAGCGACGGGTTTCCAGCGCGCTGGCGGCGCGGCCGGTCATCATCAGGTTCCAATCCGGCTCGGCCACCCGGCCGGCCAGGGCGGCCTCGGCCGCAGCGCTGAAGGCCACCATGGGGCTGGCCAATTGGCTCAGGCTGGCCTCGCCGCGCGCCACGCCCTCCATGGCGCTGCGCAGCAATTCGGCCACGCCGCGCAGGCTGGGGTCGGCGGCCAGGCTGCCCAGCAGCGGCTGCGCCTCGATCAGCCGCTCGGTCAGGTCACGCACCTCATCGAGCGAGAGGAACAGCGCCGCATGCTGCTCGAAGAACGTCCCTGCATCCGGCCGGCGCACATTGCGGAAGATCTGCGGCTGGGCGCGCAGGGCCTGGGCCAGCGCCTCAGCGGTGCGGCTGGCTGCGGCACCAGAGGGCGCATCGATGACCACGGCGATCACGTCAATCCGGTCCGGAAAGGCCACATCCATGGCCCGCTCATTCAGCCGCCAGGGCAGATCCTGCGGGAAAAGCTGCGTCACGTCCGAATTGAGCTCAAAGCGGGTGACGGTGACCCAGCCGGCGGCAAGGGTCAGCGCGGCAAAGAGCGCCACCACCAGCCGGGCATGCCGCAGGCTGGCGCCCACCAGCGCCGCCACGGCGCGGGCCACGCGATCATCAAGCTTCACGGTAGAAAATCAGCAGGGCCGCGATGAACACCAGGCAAAGCGGCCAGACCCAGCGGGCCATGCGCGCCTCGGCCGCCCCCGGCCCGGCGCGCAGCTCCAACCAGCGGGCACAGCTGGCCACCACCGCAGCCGCGCCCAGCGGCAGGTGGGAGAGCTCAACCAGCAAGGCCTCCTTCACATTGGCAATGGCATGGGTATGCGCCAGCAGCAGAAACCCGCCCAGCGCCATGGCAATGGGAAAGACATAGGCCGCGGCCGAGCGCTTGCCGCGCAGCCGCACCAGCCATTCCGAGACGGCGAAGACCACCACCAGCAGCGACAGCAATTTGTGCTGCAGCACCTCCGGGTCGCGCAGGCTGTCGAAGAACCCAATATCGCCCATCGGCCAGGCCTCGGGGTCCGAGCGGGCAAAAAGAAAGGCGGCCAGCCCCATAAACAGCAGCGGCCAATGCCGGGCCAGCGCCACGCGGCGGGTGGCATCGGCCAGCGCGGCCAGGCCCACCGCCAGCACCACAAAGCCCGACATGTGGTGATTATACTCGCTCCAGGCGATGTCAAAGGCGTTGCGCGGCGGCAGAAAACCCTCGCCGGGGATGAAGGCCTGCGGGCGTTCGGCGTTTTCGCGCGCCTGGGCATCGAGTTGCGCCTGCAAGGCGGGAATGCCGAGATCGGCATGGCTGGGCGAGGTGAAGCGCGGCATGCGCGGCACCGCACGATCCTGAATTTCGGCCCAGCTCACCCTGTCATCCGGCAAATCAGCGCCCGGCGGCACCGAGGTGAGAGAGGCCGCAATGCCGAAGACGCAAATGCCCACAATCAACTCGCATTCCACAAAGCGTTTGAGGCGCGGCAAAAAATCAGCCCCGGCACGGGCAAAGCGATGCAATAGCAGGAAATTCGCCAGCCCCAGCAGCAGCAAGACGGCAAACAGCCCCGATTTCGTCGCCGACATGGCGCCATAGGCGGTGCCATAAATCGCCTCAGGCGACCCAACATAACCGAGGTAATACCCCACCACCCCGGCCACAATGCCCAGCACGCCCGCCACGGCCAGGGCAGAATAACGCGCCCCCACCGCCTGCGCCGCCGCAGCGGACCAAGGCAGCCGCAGCGCCATCAGAAAAGCCGGCAAGCCGCCCAGCCACAGCGCCGCTCCCGCCTGATGGATGAAGGTGGCGGCCAGCATGGGGAGCCGGTCCTCAGTGCGGGCCATCGCATGGCTGCCCGCCACGGCGCAGACCAGCAGCACCAGCCCCACAACCAGCAGCGGCAGAGCGCGAGCCGCCCCCCGGACCAGCACCAGCGCCACCACCGCGCAGGCCATCACCCCCAGCGCGCTGAGCACAAAACCTGCCCCCGCCGCCTGCCCCGCACCCAGACCAAGCGTGCCGACCAACGCCACAGCGCCCAGCCCGGAGGAGAACAGCACCGTCCCCAGCGTCAGCCCGCCGCCCCAGAGAATGGCCCGGCGCGCGCAGGCCAGCAGCATCGCCCCCTCACCCGTCGGCAGCCTTCCAGCCAGCGGCACAGCCAGGAACGCCAGAAACGCGATGGAGCCCAGCAAAACGCTGCGCGCCATCAACTCGGCCGCATGCAGCACCACCGAGAGAAAACCATAGAGATCGAGAAACAGCTCCACGCGTCAGGCCGCGACCGTAAAGGGGATATCGCCCCGGGTGATATGCCCATCCAGCGCCAGCACCTGCCAGCGGATTCGCCAAGCGCCAGCCGCCAGGGCCTGGGTCGTGCCGATCAACTCGGCCCGCGGGCAATCGGCGGCGAGGTCCACACGAACCTCATCGGCAGTGCCGCCGCCACCCAGCCGGACGGGCGCCACAAAAAGCGCACTGCGCGCATGATCCAGCCGCGAATTGAACACCAGCCGCAGCCGCACCGGCCCGGGCGAAACCCGCGCGCCGGCCACGGGCTCGGAAAGGCGGATAATGGCATGGGCCTGGGCAGCCGACGCCAGCAACAGCATGGGCGCCGCCAGCAGGCAACGGCGCGGCATTGCGCGGGCATAAAGGGACATGCGGCGTAAACTATGGAAGCCAGCCCACCGAGGCAACCGGGCGGAAACACCACAAATGATACCGGTGCGGTTCCCTATGGGCTTTCACGTGAATGCCATGCTAAGCACCGCCTCCCGCGGCGCAGCATGGCGCTGCGATTCCAGGAGCCGTATCCGAATGGGTATTCCACTCGCGCAGCAGGCCAAGGTTGCCGCCTATGTCCTCAAGCAGCAACTGATCGGCCGCAAGCGTTTCCCGCTCGTGCTGATGCTGGAGCCGCTGTTCCGCTGCAACCTGGCCTGCGCCGGCTGCGGCAAGATCGACTACCCCGATGCCATCCTGAACAAGCGCCTGAGTGTGGAGGAATGCCTGGAGGCATCGCTGGAATGCGGCGCCCCCGTGGTGGCCATCGCCGGTGGCGAGCCGCTGCTGCACAAGGAAATGCCCGCCATCGTCGAGGGGCTGCTGGCGCAGGGCCGCATTGTCATCCTCTGCACCAATGCGCTGCTGCTGGAAAAGCGCATGGACGCCTACAAGCCCCACCCCCGCTTCATCTGGGATATCCATCTGGATGGCGACCAGGCGCAGCATGACTGGGCGGTGAGCCAGGATGGCGTCTATGAGCGTGCGGTCGAGGCGCTGAAGAAGGTGCGCGATGCCGGCTTCCGCACCGCCATCAACTGCACCCTGTTCAACAATGCCGACCCCGAGCGCACCGCGAAATTCTTCGATGACGTCACCGCGATGGGCGTGGACAATATCATGCTCAGCCCCGGCTACGCCTATGAGCGCGCGCCGGACCAGAAGCACTTCCTGAACCGCCAGAAGACCAAGGAATTGTTCCGGGATGTGTTTGCCCGCAACAAGGGGGCCGAAAAGTGGCGCATGGGCAATTCGCCGCTCTTCCTCGATTTCCTGGCCGGCAACCAAACCTATGGCTGCACGCCCTGGGGCAACCCCACGCGAAACGTCTTCGGCTGGCAGCGCCCCTGCTACCTGCTCGGCGAGGGCTACGCCAAGTCCTTCAACGAACTGATGGACACCACGGATTGGGACAAATACGGGGTCGGCAATTACGAAAAATGCGCCGATTGCATGGTCCATTCCGGCTTCGAGGCCACAGCGGCGCTCGATGCGCTGAAGCGCCCCTGGAAAGCAGTGGCGGCCCAAATCCGCGGCCCGCGCACCACAGGCCCGATGGCGCCCGAGATCGACCTCACCCAGCAGCGCCCGGCGGAATACGTCTTCTCGGCGCATGTCCAGCAGGCGATGAACGATATGGCGCATGAAACGCCGGCGCGTGGCGCCAAGCATGGCGGGACGGCACCGCCGGCCGCGGCGGAATGATGGGGTGAAACTGGAGGTGGCTTTGCCGCCTCCAGACCTCCCCCACCAGGGGCCAACGGGCCCCTGGACCGCGGGTTAAAAGCTGGGGTTGGGGAGGGGGCAGCTTGCTCCGCGCTGGCCGCAGGCGCTCAACCGCCCCCTCCCCAACCCCAGCTTTCTCCTGGTTTCCAAAGGCCTTTCGGCCTTTGGTGGGTGGGGGTCTGGGGGAGGGCAAAGCCCTCACCCAGCTCTACCCAACACACCCCGCACCGCCCGCAGCCATTCCCCATGCCTTGCCGCCGCCTCCGGGCGCGACATCTGCGGCATAAAGCGCCGCTCCAGCCGCCAATGCGGCGCCGCCTCCCCCGGCCCTGGCAGCAGGCCCGATTGATGCCCGGCCAGCCAGGCGGCGCCCAGGGCGGTGGTTTCCGTCACCTCCGGACGGTCCACCACACAACCCGAAATATCCGCCAGGCGCTGCATCGTCCAATCGCTGCGGGCCATGCCGCCATCCACCCGGATGGTGCTGGTCCGCCCGCCCATATCCAGCGCCATGGCGTCCAGCAGGTCCTGGGTCTGGAAGGCCACCGCCTCCAGCGCCGCAGCGGCGATCTCGGCCCGGCCGGTGCCGCGGGTGAGGCCGCTCAGCGCCGCCCGGGCCGTGCTGTCCCACCAGGGCGCACCCAGGCCGGTGAAGGCCGGCACCAGATGCACCCGCGCCGCCGGGTCGGCCTGGGGCGCCAGCGCCGTCGCCTCAGCGGCCGAGGCAATGATCCCCAAGCCATCCCGCAACCACTGCACCGTGCTGCCGGCATTGAAGATCGCCCCCTCCAGGGCATAGCTTCGCCTGCCACCCAATTGCCAGGCCAGCGTCGTCAATAGCCGATGGCGCGAGGCAACCGCCGCGCCGGTCACCAGCATCGCAAAGCAGCCGGTGCCATAGGTGGATTTCAGCATCCCCGGCGTAAAGCAGGCCTGGCCCATGGTCGCCGCCTGCTGGTCGCCGGCCATGCCACGGATCGGCACCGGACGGCCCAGCACCTCAGTCACGCCAAATTCGGCGGCGCTGTCCAGCACCTCCGGCAGCACCGCCCGGGGGATATTGAACAGCCGCAGCAATTCCTCATCCCATTCGCCGGTGTGGATGTTCCACAGCATGGTGCGGCTGGCATTGGTCGCATCCGTCGCATGCCTGCCGGTCAAGCGAAACAGCAGAAAACTATCCACCGTGCCAAAGCACAAACGCCCATCCTCGGCATCGCGCCGCGCACCGGGCACATGCTCCAGCAGCCAGGCCAGCTTGCTGGCGCTGAAATACGGGTCAGGCAGCAGGCCGGTGCGCTCGGTGATCAACGCCTCCGGCAGCCCCGCACAGAATTCCGCGGTGCGGCGATCCTGCCAGACGATCGCGCGGTGGATGGCCTGGCCAGTATCACGCCGCCACAATAGCGTGGTCTCGCGCTGATTGGTGATGCCGATGGCAGTGATCCGCTCGCCCCCCGCCGCCTCGCGCAGCATGGCGATGCTGTCGGCGATCAGATTCTCCGGCTCATGCTCCACCCAGCCCGGGCTCGGGAAATGCTGGGTCAATTCCCGCTGGGCGGTGGCCTGGGGGCGCAGCGCATCATCGAAGCGTATGGCGCGGGTCGATGTGGTGCCCTGGTCGAGCGCGAGCAGCATCGTCTTGGCCCCCTCCTTGCAGCGTTTCCCGCTCACTATAGGCTGGTAGCCTGATCGGAGAAAATCATGCCCCTGAACAACCGAATCGCCGGCCTCGGCCCCGAAATCGCCGAATGGCGCCAAACCATCCATGCCAATCCGGAAATGGGGTTTGAGGAACACGCCACCAGCGCGCTGGTCGCCGAAAAACTCGCCGCCTGGGGCATTGAGGTCCATCGCAACATCGCCGGCACCGGCGTGGTGGGGGTGCTGCGCAACGGCAATTCCAGCCGCTCCATCGCGCTGCGCGCCGATATGGATTGCCTGCCGATGACCGAGGAGACCGGCCTGCCGCATGCCTCCAAAACACCGGGCAAGATGCATGCCTGCGGCCATGACGGCCACACCGCCATGCTGCTCGGCGCGGCCAAATACCTGGCCGAGACCCGCAATTTCGACGGCACGGTGAATTTCCTCTTCCAACCGGCAGAAGAGGGCGGCGGCGGCGGCCGGGTGATGATGGAAGAGGGCGTCTTCGACCGTTTCCCCACCGACAGCGTCTACGGCATCCACAATGACCCATCCCTGGCGGTGGGCGAGATTTCCATCGTCGCCGGCCCCATCCTGGCCGCCGCCGATACCATGACCTTCAATATCCGCGGCCTGGGCGGCCATGCGGCGCGGCCGCATCAGGCGATTGACCCGGTGGTGGTGGGCTCCAACCTCGTCGTCGCACTGCAGCATCTGGTCTCACGCCGGGTGGACCCGCTGGACAGCGCGGTGCTCTCGCTTTGCATGTTCCATGCCGGCTCGGCCAGCAACGTCATCCCCGAAACGGCCGAAATCAAGGGCACCCTGCGCACCCTGAAGGCCGAAACCCGGGCTGCGATGGAGCGCCATATCAAGCGCATCGCCGCCTCCATCGCCGATGCCTTCGAGGCGGAGATCGAGGTGGTGTGGAAGGCCGGCTACCCGGTCACCGTCAACCACGCGGCGGAAACAGAGCTGGCGGCCCAGGCCGCTGCCAAGGTCTTTGCCGAGGGCGGCATCATCCGCAAGCGCCCGCCGATCATGGGCGCCGAGGATTTTTCCTATATGCTGGAAAAGCGCCCCGGCGCCTTTGTGAAGCTTGGCCAGAAGGGCCCGGATGGCAAGGGCGGCGTGCCGGTGCACCACCCGAAATATGATTTCAATGACGAGGCCGCCCCCTATGGCGTGGCCTTCTTCGCGGCACTGGTGGAGCAGGAATTGCCACGATAGAACCTGTTTGGTTCGCCGTGGCTCGCGGCCCAAACTCAGACAGGCTGCGGAAAACGAATAGCGAGGCAAAACAAGAACGAGGGGCTTTGCCCCTCGAGCACCCCAGCAGGGTCGACATGTATGTCGACCAGTTTCCTGCACCTTCGTTAGATTATTGGTTTTAAAATTAATCAAAGGTCCAGGAAAATGATTTTCCTGGTGGGAGAGCGCGAGAGAGCAAAGCCCTTTCGCTCTTGTCCGCCACCATCAGCAGCCTGCCAGACCACGCTGCGTTCGCTGCGCGTCGTCCAGCAATAACTACATGCTCTTCAGGGGCGGCGCGACCCAGCGCCGCCCATCCAACCCGCAAGGAGGTCGCATGACCAAGGACGACATCACCGCCTGGGCGCTCTCCGCCGGTTGGCGCATCATCGGCGGCCATCCCAGCCTTTCCAAGCCGCAAAAGCTGGATGACGCCATAATCCGCCTCAACCTCAAAGCCACCGTCGTGCAGGTCGAGGTGCGCAAACCCTCCGGCAAATGGGAGAAAATCGCCACCGCGAATTACCCCGCCATCACCGCCGGCGAGGAAGGCGGCCTGCTCGCGGGCCTCGGCCTTGAACGTATCCCCAGCCTGGGGCGGCTGATGCAGGATAATCGGGACGCCATGGTGTTTCGCTGAAGGGCCGCGCCAGCGCGTTGACCAAGCCCCCCCCATGCGCCATGCCCCTGGCATGACAGCCGACCCCATGCTCCGCACCCAAAAAGCCTGGCCCCTCGAGGAGGCCGGCAAACTGGCCGATCGCCTTGCCAAACAGGGCAAGACGCATGCGCTGTTCCAAACCGGCTATGGCCCCTCCGGCCTGCCGCATATCGGCACTTTTGGCGAAGTGGCCCGCACCTCCTGGGTCCGCCACGCTTTTTCGCAAATCACCGGCCTGCCCTCGCGCCTGCTCGCCTTTAGCGATGACATGGATGGGCTGCGCAAAGCCCCCGACAATGTGCCCAACCGGGAGTTGCTGCTGGCCAATCTCGGCAAGCCACTGACCAAAATCCCTGACCCCTTCGGCACCCATTCCAGCTTCGGCGCGCATAACAATGCCCGGCTGCGCGCCTTCCTCGACGCCTTCGGCTTCGACTATGAATTCGCCTCCAGCACCGATTATTACACCGGAGGCCGCTTCGACGAAGCGCTGCTGCGCATGGCGGAAAAACACGAGGAGATCCGCGCCATCATCCTGCCCACGCTGGGGCCGGACCGCCGCGCCACCTACTCCCCCTTCCTGCCCATCCATCCCCTCACCGGCGTGGTCATGCAGGTGCCGATGGAGGAGGTGCGCGCCGATGGCACCCTGGTCTGGCGCGATGAGGGAGGCCAGCGCTTTGAAACCCCCGTCACCGCCGGGCATTGCAAGGCGCAGTGGAAGGCCGATTGGGCGCTGCGCTGGTATGCGCTGGGGGTGGATTACGAAATGTCAGGCAAGGACCTGATCGACAGCGTCCGCCTCTCCTCGGCGATTTGCCGCGCGCTGGGCGCCGAACCGCCGGTGAACCTCACCTATGAGCTGTTCCTCGACGAGACCGGCCAGAAGATCAGCAAATCCAAAGGCAATGGCCTGACCATCGATGAATGGCTGCGCTACGCGCCCCCCGAGAGCCTCAGCCAATTCATGTACAACCAGCCCACCCGGGCCAAGCGGCTGTATTTCGACGTCATCCCCCGCGCGGTGGATGAATACCTGCAGAATGCCGAACGCGGCCTGGCCACCGCCATGCCCGAGGTCGCGGCCAACCCGGCCTGGCACATCCATGCCGGCCATATTCCACCAAGCGCCCATTCGCCGCTCTCCTTCCAAACCCTGCTGAACCTCGCCGCCGTCTCAGCCGCCGAGACGCCGGAGGATCTCTGGGCCTTCGTGCGCAATTACGCCCCTGATACGGCGGCCGACACCCATCCCTTCCTCAATGTGCTGGTGGCCCGCGCCGTCGCCTATTGCGAGGATTTCGTCCGCCCCCACCTCAAACCCCGCGCTGCCTCGGCCGAGGAGAGGGCGGGGCTGGAGGATCTCATCACCCGCCTGCAAAACAACGCTGGCGCGATCGACGCCATGCCCCCCGGCGCCGAGCGGGCAAAAGCCATTCAAGACATCATCTATGATGCCGGAAGGCGCGACCCCTTCACCGTGCCCAATAAGGATGGCTCGCTGGGCGTGGGCCGCGGCTGGTTCAACGCGCTCTACCAGGTGCTGCTCGGCGCCGATGAGGGGCCGCGCTTCGGCTCGGTGATCGCCGCCTACGGCATCGCCCGCAGCATCAGCGTCATCCAGGCGTCACTGGCCCGGTGATGACGCGCAGGGACCTCCCTCAGGCATGATCGCCTTCCTCAAACGCTATGGCGCGACCATCTTCGGCGTCCTCCTGCTGGCGGGCGCGATTTATGTCGTCCAGCGCGAATTCCGCGGCCTCTCCGTCGCCCAGGTGCATGAGGCGATGGCCGCCATCTCCCACCATGCGCTGTGGCTGGCGGCGGGCTGCACCCTGCTCGCCTATGCCGTGCTGGCGATTTATGACCGGCTCGGCTCGCTCTATGCCGGCAAGCCGGCGAGTTGGGCGCGTTCGCTGATGGCGAGTTTCTGCGGCTATTCGCTGGCGCATAATCTGGGCTTCGCCGCCGTCTCCGGCGCTGCGGTGCGGTTTCGCTTCTACTCCGCCTGGGGCTATTCGGCGGTGCAGATCGCCAAGGTGATCGGCTTCACCTCGCTGACCTTCGGCCTGGGCGGTATGGCGCTGGCCGGCCTTGTGCTGATGGTCGAGCCTGAGGTCGTGCCCTGGCTCGGCACAAATCTGCCGCGTTGGGCCTTGCAGGGGCTGGCGGTGCCGCTCTGGGGCATAGTCGCGGCCTATGTCGTGCTCAGCCGCTTCTTCCGCACCATCACGGTCTTCCGCCACGAGATCGAATTGCCCGGCCTGAAAATGGCCCTGGCGCAGACCGTGCTCGCCACCGTCGATGTCGCCGTCACCGCCGCCATTTTCTTCATCCTGCTGCCGCCGGCCGAGGGGCTGACCTTTGTCCGCTTCGTGGGCATCTACCTCGTGGCCTATAGCCTGGGCATCTTCGCCTCCGTCCCCGGCGGGCTCGGGGTGTTTGACAGCGCCATCCTGATCGGCCTCTCGCCCTATATGGGCGCGGCCGAGGTGATCGGCGCGCTGCTGGTCTTCCGGCTTTACTATTACATCGTGCCGCTCTTTATCGCCGGCGCGCTCTTCGCCGGCTTTGAACTCAGCCAGCGCGGCGCCGTGCTCGCCCGCTTCACCGCCGTCACCCAGGGGTCAGAGGCGCTGGAGGCACCGGCCATGGCCGGGCTGGTGGCCATCAGCGGCGCGCTGCTGATCTTCATCGGCGCGCTGCCGGCCTCGGGCGGGCTGATGACAATCTGGGGCAGCTATTCCCTGGCGGCCGCCTCACAATTCGCCGCCTCGGTGCTGGGCTCGGCGCTGCTGGTGCTGGCCTATGGGCTGGCGCGGCGGCTGGCCATTGGCTGGGCGCTGGCGGTGGCGCTGCTGCTGCTGGGCGGGCTGACGGTCTGGCTGCGCGGCGAGGCCTGGTTCGCCTGGGTGCCCTTCCCCGCCGTGGCCATGCTGCTGCTCACCATGCGGCCGCGTTTCTATCGCCGCTCCCGCCTCTGGGCCGAGCCGCTGAGCCCCGAGGCGCTGGTGCCACTCGCCGCCGCAGCGTTTTGCGGCATCACCCTGGCGCTGGTCGGCCACCGGGTGGAGGTGCAGGACAATTCCTGGTGGGAGGTGGTCTTCGCCAATGAGGCGCCCAATGCGCTGCGCTTCACCGTGGGGCTGACCGCCGTGCTGTTGCTGATCGGCCTGGCCCGGCTGCTGCGCCCCGCCCGCATCCGCCCGCTGGCCTATGATGAGACCAGCCGCGCCATGCTCGCAACCTGGCGCGGCGCCACCCCGCCCGCCGCCGATGGCGTGCTGCTGGGCGAGGCCCGGCGCGCCGGCATGGCATTCTCCCGCCAGCCCCCCCTCTGGCTGGCCTATGGCGACCCTGCGGGCGACCCGGCCGATGGGGTCAGCGCCATATGGCGGTTCCGCGATGCCTGCGAGCGGGCTGGTGTCCGCCCCGCCTTTTGGGATGTCGGGCCGGAATGGCTGCGCATCTATGCCGATATCGGCCTGACCGCGGTGCCCATGCCCGGCCGGCCGGACCGCTTCATCGCCTGCCGCGCAGAACAGGATTTGGACCGGCTGCTGGCAAAGGCGTAGAAGCTGCGGCCATGAAACGTCGCATCCTTCTCGCCCTGCCACTGGCCATGCCGGCGCTGGCGCAAAGCTTCCCCAGCCGCAGCCTTCGCGTGGTGGTGCCCTTTGCCGCTGGTGGCGCGGCCGATAGCGCCGCCCGCGCCATCTTCCCCCGCATTGCCGAGCGCCTGGGCCAACCCGTGGTGGTGGAAAACCGCACCGGCGCCGGCGGCTCGCTCGGCGGCTATGAGGTGGCGCGGGCCGCCGCCGATGGGCAGACCCTGCTCTTCGATGCCAGTTCGCACCTGGTGAACCCGCATGTCATCCGCAACCTGCCCTTTGACTATGCCACCGCCTTCGCGCCGATTTCCCAGGTGGTGACCTTCCCCCAGGTCCTGGCGGTGAAAAATGACCTGCCGGGGCCCACGCTGGCGGCCTTCATCGCCTTGGCCAAGGCGCGGCCAGGGCAGCTTTCGGTCGGCACCCAGGGCAATGCCACGGCGGGGCATATGGGCCTGGTGCAATTCTGCCAGGAAGCCGGCATCGAGGTGACCCACGCCCCCTATCGCGGCGGCGCCGATGCGGCGCGAGACCTCGCGGCAGGGGCGCTGGATGCGGTGTTCATCACCCTGCTCTCCGCCCGGCCAATTGTGGATAGCGGCCGGGCGCGCTTTCTGGCGGTGGCCAATGCCCAGCGCAGCGCCCTGCGCCCGCAAATCCCCAGCTTCGCCGAATCCGGCCTGCCCGGGGTGGCGATATCCGAATGGGCCAGCCTCTTCGCCCCCGCCGGCACCCCGGCCGAGATACAGCAAACCCTCTATGCCGCCCTGCGCGAGGCCCTGGCCCTGCCGGAGCTGCGCGAGCGCCTGGCCAATCTGGGCGCCGAACCGGTGGGCAGCAGCCCGGAGGTGTTTGCCCTGTTTGTAACCGATGGCCGGGCCGAAATGGGCCGGGTGGTGCGCGAAGCGAATATTCGCCTTGATTAGGCGCGATTTCCTGCTGGCCATGGCCGGCACGGCCCTGCCCCCAGAAGAATTCTCCGGCCTGATCGGCCAGCCCGTGCTGGCGCTGGCGGTGCACCCGGCGGTGTTTCCGCGCCTGCGCGTCATGTCCGCCGGCCGGCAGCGGGTGGTGAGCGATGGGCTGCGCGGGCGCGGCCCGGCCCTGGGCTGGCATGAGGGCTGGCTGCATGGCTGGGCCGGCACGGCGGAGGCACGGGTCTTCCTGGCCTATGAGCCAAGCGCCGAACAACTGGCGCTGATGCTATGGGAGGATGGCCGGCCAAGCCTCTTCATCCCGCCCCGCTGGGCACCCTGGCCGGAGGCGCTGCGCCTGCCGCTGCGCGGGTTCAACCCGGAATTGGAAGCCCAGCTGCGCTGGGGCGCGTGAAGGCAGCGCCGGGCTGATCCAGCAGCGCGGCAGAAAAAAGCGAAAGGGCTTTGCCCCATAGGCGCTAAATTAAGGCTCGATTTGGGTACCAGAGGGCGGTTTTTCGTCTTCGTGGAGCGTTGGCCAGGCGTTTGTGTAGGCTTGGCTGTGGCTGCAGGAGGGTGT